>Ga0182017_10001726_pt1 | contig 16795 bp, 13 predicted proteins | sample 712E3DmetaG_FD_120492 | JGI IMG/M metagenome (GOLD analysis project Ga0182017, IMG submission 120492) | Permafrost microbial communities from Stordalen Mire, Sweden - 712E3D metaG | ecosystem: Environmental > Terrestrial > Soil > Wetlands > Permafrost | place: Sweden: Stordalen | collected... | reverse complement strand
GGGGAGAGAGGGTTACTGTAGGCAAAGCAACGATTATCCTGCCGTCGAAAGTCCATGGTGAAGTCAAATACCCTACACCTCGTTCCGTCGAGGATGTCTTACAAGAGACCTCTCACAAATAGTATGATCGCCAATAGTTAGGTCAAAATATGAAATGGGAGCAGATTACTACCTAATATTAAATATTGTGACAGTTTGTCAAGACAAACGGAGCGTTAATAAAAGAGTTTTAAAATATTTGCATAAACGTAATCTCACGATCAGAAAGGGGATAATTAAAGACGACTAAGTCCTCTCCTGAAGGCGTCGGAATATAAATCTGAATATAATATATATTTTTCCCTCGATATAACGGAAGATTTAACATTAATGCAAACTGGCAGGGACCACTAATTGCTAGAGTACAAACTGTGATTTTAAAAATTAAATACTTCAAGTGAAGAAGGATAGTGAAAGTATAATGTAAATTAGAATTATAGTGCATGGTATCAAAAAAACAGCATCATAGTGAGGAGGAAAACAGATTATGAAAGCCGTGGTAGTCAAGGAAGTGGGGTTGTTGGATATTCAGGACGTTCCTGAACCCGAGCCAAATGATGACGAGATTAAGGTTAAGATTGCCTATGCCGGCATTTGCGGCAGCGATCCTAAACTTGTAGATTCGAAAGGTCCATCGCCCCGCTTAGATGGTGCCATAGGTTGGCCCAAGAAAATGACACCAAAACCAGGTGGGGTTAGGATTCTAGGGCACGAAGCCTCAGGTACTATAGTGAAGATAGGCAAAGACATAAAAGGGGACTTCAAGATTGGACAACACGTAGCGATGAATTTTAAGAATTATTGCGGTGCGTGTTATTACTGCGCCAACGGAATGCAGCATTTCTGCCAGAGAGCTGCCATGTTCTGGGGATTAATGGCTGAGTATGCCGTCTTTAAAGAAAGCCTTGTTTTTCCGCTGCCCGAGGATTTGCCGTTGGATGTAGGAGCATTTTTAGAACCAGTGTCGGTAGCTGTACATACGCTTGATATTGCCCGCATGAAAGTAGGAGATTCAGTAATTATCACAGGCGGCGGCACTATTGGTTTACTAATATTGCAATTGGCAATAAAATCCGGAGCTTCAAAGGTTCTGGTCTCTGAGCCTATAGCTGAAAAAAGAAAACTAGCTAAACAATTCGGAGCCGATGTTGTAGTAGACCCACTAAAAGAAAACTTGCTGGATATCTCGAATAATTTGACCGATGGCAAGGGTTTTAACATATGCTTTGAGGCGAGTGGAATACCATCCATTGCAAGGCAGCTTATCTTGCTGGCTGAAGCACGTGGAAATATCGTCTGGGCGGCAACCTATCCAGGTGGTCTTGATGTGGGAGTTCCGATAGAATATATGTATTTCAGAGAGCTAACCATTCACTCAGTCTTTTTATCACCATATTCGTTCCCTCGAGCAGTTCAAATGCTCCCCAAGCTAGATTTGAAACCTTTGATCACGGTTTATCCTCTAGAGGAAGTAGTCAAGGCTTTTGAGGCGCATAAGAGGGGCAAAGACGTAAAAATAATGTTGCAACCATGAGTACAATTTTTAAATTAAGTCCTGGCGACTAATGTGTCGATAATATTAATAAGAAATAAAAGAAGGAAGTTACAAATGACAGAAAAGATCCTTTGTGCTAAGTGTAATATGTTATTGTATTTTGGGGAGGAGATAAAAAGACGCTTATATATGCGTGCTATACCTTCGGAGGCGACAGTTCTCGGCTATTATAAGAACACCTGTCCGAAATGCGGCAACACATTATCGCTAGAAACGGTAAAAATTGAAACGAAAGGGAGGAAAACATGGCACACAGCCCAGAATTAATCAAAGAACTTGAGGGAAAGGTCGATGTCGTTCGGAATAACATCTTAAGGATATTTGCAGGTAGCGGACAGGGACATAGTGGTGGAACGATGTCTTTAACCGAAATTGTGACTGCGCTGTATTTTCACCACCTAAAACTCGACCCTAATAATTGTGATTGGCCAGAAAGGGATCGAGTGGTACTTTCAAAGGCGCATGCCGCTGAATCCATCTATGCGGTTTTGCCAGAAGTAGGCTACGTCCCCGAGGAGACATTGGATAAATACTACGCTTATCGATCACAGTTTCAGGGGCATGCCGACAGGTGGTGCACACCAGGCATAGATTATTCTGGTGGTTCACTCGGACAAGGTTTATCCTTCGCGGCGGGGATGGCGATGGCGGAAAAAATACATGTAGAAATGAATCCGCCTGACCTTCATATTTCACCCATGAGTTACCCCAGAATAATGATGAAATACAATCCTACCTACCGCGTCTTTTGTATTGTTGGCGATGGGGAGTGTGCTGAAGGCCAAATATGGGAAGCAGCGATGTTCGCAGGGAAATTCAAATTAGACAATTTAATCAATATTGTCGACTACAACAAATTTTGCATCGATGGTCCGACAGAATATATAATGCCGTTGGCCCCGTTGGATGAAAAGTTCCGAGCATTTGGTTGGTGGGTAAAAGAGATCGATGGTCATAATCTTTTGGAGATACTGGATGCACTTGATTTAGCGAATAGGCTATACGGCGATGGTAAACCGAAGTGCATTATAGCGCACACCGTCAAAGGTCACGGAATCCCGATTTGGGAGAATGTACATACGCACATTGCTCGAGGCGAGAGCATGACCATAGGACTCAAAGAGGGGAGAGAAATATATGGCGAAATTTAATAAGTATATCGAGATTGGTCAACCAGCTATGATAACTGTCGGAGTTGAAGCTGGGATGGCAAAAGTGGTTCAAAAATACAATAATGTGGTTGACGTTGTTGAAGATACTGGTACATTGGCAGTGGACTGGTTTAAAAAAAATGCACCATACCGCATAGTAGAATGTGGCATTGCGGAGGCTAATGCCTCGGTTGTCGCCGCCGGTTTGGCCGCGGAAGGACTCACGCCATATATTCTTGGTTTTACCTTTGCAACGCTCGGGCGGGCTTATAATCAGATAAGACAGAGCATCCTGATAGACCATTTCAATGTCAAAATCATCGGCCGTGAAATGTGGGGAGAATTGGGCGTATCTCACAACGTTGTCGAAGGAATTGGGTCCCTGAGGGTTTTGCCAAATCTTATTGTTCTCAGTCCTGCTGATGTTGTTGAAGCGGAGAAAGCTTTTGTAGCGATGGCAGATTATATCGGACCTGTATACTTCCGGTTAGAGAGCCAGAACCCTATGAGAATATTTACTAATGACTATCCCTTCGAACTAGGGAAAGCTTACACTATTAAAGATGGTAAAGACGCGACAATTATAGCTACTGGCTATATGGTGACCGAAGCGATTAAGGCTGTTGATCTCCTGGAGAAGGAAGGACTTGATGTGGAGATTATCAATATGAGCACCTTAAAACCGCTAGATGAAGAAGCAATAATTAATGCTGCCAGAAAGACTGGAGCTATTGTTACTGCAGAACTCGGCAGTATTATAGGTGGTTTGGGAGAAGGTGTCGGTGCTCTTCTTGCGGAGAATGCGATTGGAGCTCTGGTCAGAGTCGGTATAGAAGACGAATTCAGTCAATCAGCACGAATTACGCCAGATAGGGATGAATTAATGATGCTACATGGACTCACTGCCCAAGATCTGGTATTGTCGGTAAAAGCGTGCATTTCTAAGCGGGATGGATCAAAACCTCGCGGTAAGCGAGTGTAGAATAGTAAGTTGTTTTTATAAACATTTACGTTGAATACCCGTCAGTTCGCTGGCGACATGAACGTGGCGTAGTCAATCTTGTGGGATGGCTCTTTTTTTCTTTAGGTCCCACAATTTACTGTGGCGTTATTTGTTAGAACTAATTAGTCGAACCTGTAACATTACGAAAACGGGCTCGACTAATTTACAGGCTGCATTCGTAGGGTTATAATATAAGCTAAGAGAGATTTAGAATATAGAATATAAAGAAATAATATCATAAAATCAAAAATAGTATAGTGCGGCACTTGAAGGCTAGAGCATCACACTTGATGTTTCTTAGATCTTCGAAAATTATCTGCACTCTATAAAATAAATAGTTTTCGTTTATAATTACATTAAAGGGTCTCGATTCGAAGGTGTTTAACGTTTGCGACGCGGTGTATATATTGGGTAAGGAGGGATAGCATGCCAATTGTCCTCGGTAACAAAAATATTAAAGACATTGGTAGCTGGCAAGAGTTCTTTGTTCCGGCTTCTTCTGAGCGAATTCAGAAAGCGAAAGAACGTGCAGTCCGAACACCAGAGATTTGTTTGGAGCGAGCGCGTGCCGAGATGAAAGCCTACGAGCAATACAAGGACGAACCTCGAATCATTCAACGGGCACGCGCCCTTGAGATCTATCTTAGAGATAAAACCATCTATATTCAAGATAGTGAGCTTATCGTTGGTAATATTACTAGCAAGGTTCGTGGGGCTTCCATCTCTGGGGAGATGGCTCATTTTGTGGAAGAAGATCTTGATGACCCAATAAGAGACTTTGAAATTCGGAAATATGAAAAGGTCATCATTACTCCTGAAGAAAGGAAAGAGCTTCGGAATGTTATTCTCCCTTATTTTAAAGGTAAAACTACTTCTGACTACATTTTGGAAAAAGCTGACTCCGAAGTCAAGGAAAAGGCATACGTGCGGACTTCTTCTTGCTCGCACATCCCAATTTTGGCTGATTTGTCACTTGACAAAGACCTCGGTCATCAAATGGCTAACTATGAAAAAGTACTTAATAAAGGTCTAAAAGGCATTAAGGAAGACGTGCAGTGGTATATCGAGCAAATCAACCGGCCGTATATGCATTTTGATCTTCAGTTAAAAAAAGATTTCTATCAAGCAATTCTCATTACACTTGATTCTGCTATGGCTTATGCCAAAAGGTATGCGGATCTGGCGAGAGGCATGGCTGTTAAAGAAACTAACCCTAAACGCAAACAAGAGCTTGAGCGTATATCGGAAGTCTGTCAGTCAGTGCCGGCAAATCCTGCCCAAAACTGGTGGGAAGCGGTGCAGTCGGTATGGATGATACATACTTTAATTCATTGTGAACTTTATAATATCGCAAACTCCTTCGGGCGTTTCGACCAATATATGTACCCCTTCTATAAAACATCAGTAATTGACGAGAGGATCATGAGTCATGATGAAGCCTTGGAACTCCTAGAGTGCTTCTATATAAAAACTAATGAGTTCGCCGTTTTGTTTAACTATGATATCTCCAATAACCAACAAGGGCAGGTGTTAAGTCAATGCTTACTAGTCGGAGGTCAAACTCGTGATGGCAAAGATGCGTGTAATGAGGCCACCATGCTCTGCTTGGAAGCCGAGGAACAAGTGGGCATGCATCAGCCAGACACCGCGCTACGAATATGGGAGGGGACACCAGATAAATACCTTAAGAAAGCCGCCGAAATAATTCGGTTGGGGCGGGGTAAACCCAAATTCTTCGGTGATAGTAAAGCAATGAAGATGGTAGCCAAAGCCTATCCAGATAAAAGCGTGGAGGATTGGCGTGATTATGCAGTAATGGGTTGCACGGAAATAAATCTGCCTAACATCACTATGCAGCATAGCTTAGAAGCAAAATGTGTGGCCCCAAAGTGGCTGGAGCTGGTGCTCAACGATGGAAAGTGTCCCCTCTGCGGTAAACAAATCGGACCTCAAACCGGCAAACCCCAGACTTTTAAGTCAATGGGGGCAGTATGTCAAGCATTTCGAGAGCAGGTGTTTTATTGGATGAAGCCCATGGCAAAAGGTATAAAATTGGTGAAAGAGGCACAAGCCGCAAGAATAATGGCTCCTTTTTGCTCTTCCCTTTCTGAGGGTCCATTGCAAAAAGGCATAGACCTGTCCCAGGGAGGAGCATGGTATACTACCTATGGTATATATCTTGCCGGTCTTGCAGATACCGCTGACTCTTTGGCAGTAATTGACAAGCTTATCTACCTTGATAAACAGATTACTTGGGATGAATTGCTTAACGCTGTCAAGGCTAACTGGAATGGCAGTGAGAGTTTAAGGCAGCTTTGCATTAATCGCGTGCCTAAATATGGTAATGACGATGATTTTGCGGATAACTGGGCGGCCTGGGTTATGGAAACATTCTCCGATAGTGTGGATTGGCTTAACAATCAGAAAAATTTACTGCCGTACTACGGTGGTATATATACCGCTGCAACTCAAATAGGACTTTCAACCGTAATCTATGGGCATACAATAGGAGCATTGCCTAACGGGCATGTCTATCCCAAACCCCTTGCTGATACTTTGTCGCCGGTGCAGGGGATGGACCGGAATGGTCCAACTGCTGTAATTAAGTCAGTTGGTAAATTACCAACGCAGCTATTTGCAATGGGAGGTCCGGTAAATCTAAGGTTAAGTCCCCAACTATTAGCAACTGAACGGGATTTGCACAACTTTATATCATTACTTAGGGTCGTTGAGAAACTGGGTGTGTTTCACATACAGTTTAACGTGATTTCCAGTGACATTCTGCGCAGAGCGATGAAGGAACCTGAAAAATATAGGGATCTAATGGTTCGAGTAGCCAGCTCTTGTGTCTACTTTGTTGAGATCAACGAAGAGCAACAGCTTGATATCATTAGTCGTACAGAGCATGGTAGCTGGTTGTGTGGTACATAAAACAATTTAATACGGGGTCAGATATTGCGCTAATAGAACGGGTGGTCCTGCACATTTTTAGAATGTCCATTCATAATGGACCCGGAATACGCATATTAATCCTATTTAAATGATGTCGTTACGTTGGATGTGGTGCTCGACTCCAGAGTCTCAAAAACCCGAAACCGAGATAGCTATTTACCCCGGTAAATGTATCCGGTGTGGCAAATGAGTGTCCGTTTATCCTTTGAACGCTGTTTATTCAATGAATGAGGGAATATAATTGTTACGTCGAACAAACATTATATCCAATTAAATTTTGAGGGTTGACATGGGTGCATATGTAATAAGAAGACTGCTCTTGATTCCAGTTACGGTTATTTTAATTTCAATGATTGTCTTTGCAATGGTACGATTTATTCCTGGAAATATCGTTGACCTGATTATAGTTAACGAGTCATCGTCAGGAACGGGGATTGAACGGGCGCAAATTGAACAAGCTTTAGGCCTTGATAAGCCAATATATATTCAATATGGAAAATGGGTAACGAATATCGTTTTTCACGGCAGTCTGGGCCAATCCTTGAACGGTAACCAGGACATCGCTAAAGAGATTGAACAACGTCTCCCCGTCACCTTTGAATTAGGGTTAATGGCCATTATCATCGCGGTATTAATCAGCCTACCTATAGGCGTTTATGCAGCAATGAGGCAAGACTCAATTCCAGACTATATTCTGCGCAGCGGAGCAATCCTTTTGATATCTGTTCCCGGTTTCTGGATTGGCACGATGATAATGATATACCCTGCCATCTGGTGGGGTTGGTCACCACCAATGCAGCTAATTCCCTTCGTAAAAGACCCTATCGGTAATCTGGGGATGTTCCTTCTTCCTTCAATAATTTTGGGAACAAGTATGACCGGGTCCAGTATGAGAATGACTCGGACCATGATGCTTGAAGTATTACGTCAAGACTATATTCGAACTGCCTGGGCGAAAGGCCTTAGTGAACGGGTCGTTATCACCAGGCATGCTTTAAAGAACGCTCTTAGCCCGGTACTCACAATTATCGGAATGCAAATACCCGTACTTGTTGGTGGTTCAGTGATTATCGAGCAAATATTTGTTCTCCCCGGACTAGGCCGCCTGTTGCTGGACTCCCTTTCGCAGCGTGATTATCCAGTCATCTCCGGAATAAACCTTCTCGTTGCCATAGTCGTCGTTTTTGTTAACCTTTGTGTTGATCTAACCTATGGCTGGTTTGACCCTAGGATTCATTACCAATAGTAAGAAATTGCTCAATGGGAGTTTAGCTATGACTACTAATACAGGAACCGTTGTTCCAAGTAAACAAGTAGAAAAGAAACAACATGGTTTTTGGCTTGATTTGCTCCGAAGGTTAATATGTGAGAAACCCCTTGGCACCTTCGGGTTGGTCATCGTTATCATACTTTTGTTAACCGGAATTTTTGCCAGTTTTCTCGCACCTTTTGGCATGTCCCAAATACACCTTTTGGACAGTTTGAAACCACCATCATCAACATATTTACTCGGAACTGACGAATTGGGTCGTGACATCCTGAGTCGGTTGATTTTTGGCGCACGTGTTTCCATGATTATCGGGCTGGGCGCCACAGTATTGTCAGAAGGCTTAGCCACCTTAATTGGGGTTGTTTCCGGATATTTTGGCGGTACATTGGACCTGATTATACAGCGGTTTGTTGATGCCTGGATGTCAATCCCCGGATTGTTAATGATAATGACAGTGATGACGATTGTTGGCAACGGATTGCCCCAGCTAATATTGATAATAGGAATACAAGGGGCTATTGGTCACTCGAGAGTAATCAGAAGTGCCGTAATAGGTATTAAATCAAATATGTACGTTTCAGCCGCTGATGCCATCGGTTCTAGGCCATTTCACATAATACTACGTCACATCATACCGAATGTTATGTCGGTGATAATCGTTGGTTTCACCTTAAGCGTAGGCGGAGCCATCATGTATGAAGCTAGTCTTAGCTTCCTCGGTTTTGGTGTGCCACCCGGAGTACCTTCCTGGGGTAGCATGCTCAGTCGAGAAGGAAGACAATACATGGAGGCAGCGCCAACATTGGCGCTATGGCCGGGTGCCGCACTTACTCTTGTTGTTTATGGCATCAATATGTTCGGTGACGCTCTTAGAGACTTACTCGACCCACGGTTAAGGGGTGGTGTTGGGCGCTACGATCTCAAAGAGAAAAATGTAAAAATAAATAAAGCCCACGCGGTAAAATCATAGCTGATCTCTATTAGGGTCTAATTTCCCGGCGCTTGCGTCAAGTGCGTTAGTATTAGCTTTCGGGATAACAAAGCATGTTTATGGGATTGACAAAACGTCAGATAAAGTCACAACGATGTTTTGTTCAGTAGGTCACACTATTTTTGTTATACCAATAACCTGCCAAGATGGGAATTTCTCGTGATGTCACATAATATCTTTTGTTATTTAGTAATTCGAAGAAATAAGCCTTGGGTAACAATATAATTTATAACCAACATAACATCTTTGAAACGCAACCTGGATTCCCCTAGCAGGACCAGCCTACAGCAAATAATCGCTTATAGCGACCTCTTTCTCCAATGGTCGTTAATGTACTTCACCGAATTTACCAAAAGATGTTAACCCCAAAAGTGGAGATTACAATTATATTAAATCATCTTTATTTCTGTAGTTTCACTTCCCTGTGACAGGATGTTTGTAGTGGAAAGGCAAGATACGGCCCGAAGGATACTTTATTGGATATTTCTCCTCATCGGTGGTGTGCAATAAGTCAGGTTCGTATGGCAAGTGTAATGTATTTGGTTTTGGTATTAGTCTATCTGGTTTGACCCAGCATTCACCAAATGGACACAAGAAAATTTGATTCCAATAAATGCTCTTAAATTTCCATTTCCCATCCTCTTTTACGTATTCGTTTTCATATATACCGAAGGGAGTTTGTGCATAAACACCATATTCGATAGGGAATGCCTCAAACCCGTAACCAAACCATCTTCCCTTTGCCGTTTTACCATTCGGAGCTACGTCGACGACACCTGAAAGCTGCATCACTGCCAAGAGTAACTCCGGGTTTGGTTGACGCGCTAAATAAAACTTCTTGATTCCCTCTTTCCCTCGAAATTCCCCAATAATCACAATTAAAGATACGTCAGGGCTGTCGGAAAATAAATCCACTATATCCTGGCCCATCCAATGGGTGAGATAAAAACCGTATGTTCGTTGTAGTTTTTTTATCGCCTCAATGTCCTCAGTAATCGTGAGCCTCGATTCTAGCTTCTCTATTGTAGCCTCTAATGTCTTGAGTTTTGCTTCCAGTTCTGCAGACTTCATTATAGACCTCCTTTCCGATAATTATATTGTGCCAATTATTATAGTTCTCGGCCAATTCTCGAACCATCAGCTATGGCATCAACTGTTAAACGCGGTTCATTACAATCACCTATGGCATAAAATTCGTTGACCTTTCCCTTCAATATATTGAGTAATCTTGTGTTTGCCACCAAAGGAACTGCCGGGATGATGTTATCAGCTACAATAGTCTGTTTGTTTCCTTCCTTATCGATGATAGTTAACCCTTCATCGTTTATTTCGACATATGTAACCTGTGGCATCATGGATACATCTTTCTTCCTAAACCAATCCAAAAGATACAACTTCCTAAAAGTCACAAGCCCTTCTCCAAGAGTCTCGGCAGAGTCTACAATAGTGACTTTACGGCCTCGCTTAACCAAAAACTCAGCCAATTCACACCCTTGGATCCCACCACCGATGATGACAATCTTTTTCCCGAATGGAATCCAAATTTTAGTTAACCTCTCTAATATTCTCGGTGACAAAAATCTTAAATAAAACTTAATCATGCGATGCATGTCAGCACCCTTGACAACTTTTCTGCTATTTATCACCCTTATTTATTAGAATCTATTGTAAGATAGGATGCAGTCGCGTTTATTCTTCCGATGAAAAGTGATTAAATCATTAATCGAATTTTTATTTGTTGTATTATTTATAAAATAATCCATCTGCTTCAGTTGGTCCAGGTCGGTTGCAGGGCGTTTTCCCACGTTTTCGAGGATTGAAACGGCGGTTGCTATCCAGCAGAAAGGATGGGAATTGATGTTGTACTCCGCAACGAACTGCTCAATCTCGGCAATCAAATCCTTGACGCTTTTGCATATACCACGGCGAATGGCTCTCTGGGTGATTATGTTGAACCAGATTTCCACTTGGTTGAGCCATGAAGCATAGGTGGGTGTATAGTGAACCTGATAACGCGGATGGCCAACCAGCCACCGCTTGACGCCCGGATGCTTGTGGGTAACATAGTTGTCTACGACCAGATGGATTGCCATATCAGGTGGCACGTTGGCATCGACTCGTTTGAGGAACTGTAAGTATTCCTGATGGCGGTGTCGCTTATTGCAGACGGTAACGACCTGACAATTAGCGATGTCAAGCGCAGTAAATAGAATGGTAGTACCATTCCGGACGTAATCGAGAGTTACCCCTTCGAGGTACCCTGGTCCCTTAGCAAGACGTGGCTGAGTATGGTCAAGTGCTTGTATCTCGCTCTTTTCGTCCACACACAGTACTATCGCTTTGTCCGGCTGATTGAGATAGTTCATCTTTTAAAAACCTTAATAGAAATGATGTTGCCACAAATTGATATAATGGAGAAATTGTATTCCTAAGGCCACAAATCCTTCGCCACATCGTCAAGACCAAGAGAATGCAATTTCGCTTTGCTTGGTTTGGTGGTCAGGAGATCCCAATCCAGAGCACCGAGACACCAGTAAATTTGAGCTTCAATATTAGCGGTGATGCCGGCCAATGGGCCGTTAACTTGTGGTGGTATGCCGACGATTCTCGGATGTACTGGCCATTTAAGTTCATTGATGCCTTCACGAAGGTTAAATGCATGCCTTATATTAGCAATTCTCTCGCCAGATTTGAGTAGATCCCCAAGAGAAAAATTTAAACCTGTAACCGAATTAAAAATATCCGGTAATAGTTGATTGGTAGCAAAATTACCAAAAAAGCACACTCCACCCGAATTAGCTACATGAAAGGCAAAACTGACGGGTCCGAAGCGGGCAATATGGCGTCCCGGAGTGGCATCCATTTGATATCGAGCGGCTCCCATGGGTATCCATGGGCTGGCAAGTTTCGGGTCATGCATACCGAGTTCCTGTCCTCCAATGTGGACGGCGTATTTCTCGGCACCTCGGCCAATCTTCTCGGCAGCAATCTTTACTCCATCGGCGAGAATGTCACCCAATCCTTCTCTGTTGGCTATTTTTTCCGTCATTGCTACGATTGCCTCATGATTTCCCCATCTCAAATCGATACCGCCAGTCTCTTCCCTATTCAGGATACCATTTTCATATAATTCTATTGCGAAGCCGATGACTGTTCCGGTTGATATAGTATCGAGACCAGCCCGGTTGCAAATATCGTTTGCCATAGAAATTGAATCGGTATTATTATTGCAGCAGTTCGAACCAAAGGCTGCGTCAGTTTCGTACTCCGGCCTCCGGCAACCACTTGCATATTTGTATTCGCCTTCTCCTTCCTTTAAAATTGCTTTGCAAGCGAGGGGACAATGCCAACAACCAGTTCTTTTATCGACACGGGAAGCAAAAATATCACGGTGGAGGCCGGAACGATCGGGAAAATCAATAACACCGACACCACCCCAATTTTTTACTGGGCTATCACCGCTATGTGCCGCGTTGTACGCACCAGCACTGGTTCCGAATTGATGAAATTCGTCCATATAAGACATACCGGATGGTCTGGGTATTCGCCAAGCTTTTAATTGTTCTGTTCTTAAATTTTGAGCGGTTGTTTTATCGAAGATGGGAATTTCTCCGGTACCCCGGGCAACAACTGCTTTCAATTTCTTCGAACCCATAACAGCACCCAATCCTGATCGTGCAGCTGCGCTACCACGATCGGTCATAATAGCCGCAATTAACGATAGTTTTTCTCCCGCACGCCCAATGCAAGCTACACTAGCCTGATTGCCATATTCCTGCATCAGGATATCTTCCGTCTCGTAAGCCTGTTTTCCCCAAAGTGTTATTGCTTCTTTCAATTGGACTTTGCCATTGTCTATGAGTAGGTAAACAGGTTTAGGTGAAATACCTGTAAAAAATACGCCATCATAGCCTGCAAATTTAAGACAGGGACCAAACTGACCGCCTGAGTTAGAGTCCCCCCAACCTCCGGTTAAAGGTGATTTGGCAACTACCATATAACGTGCAGAGGTTGGAATGGGGGTCCCCGTCAGTGGACCAGTAATAAACCCGAGGATATTTTCTGGGCCCAATGCATCGACGCCTCCCTTCTGTCGGCTGTATAATATCCTTGCTCCTATCCCATAACCACCGATAAAATCACGGCACATCTTTTCATCAAGTATTTCCTCTTTAATTTCTCCTAAGGAAAGGTCCACTAATAAGATTTTACCTACATAACCAAAAAACATCTCGCACTCCTCCTTTATTTTATTGCCACGGCGCCAATAATTAAACGTTCCGATGTCGTTTATTTATAAAGCTTATTTACTAAAATATCAACTGCATTTTATACCACAACTTAATGCAATTTCTCGTAAATATATTTCCGAAAAAATCTTTCATGTACTAGTCTATTCAAAACTTCCCACATAAGCTCATTATTATATTGCCACCAATTAGACTGAATTGCCTTCTCTAAAAGTAAATACACGGCTGAAAGAAGGCTAAAACCTTACATTGAAGTGGGGAGATCAAAAACTGCCGTCGTTCGGTAACCTGATTCATCTCCGTTGTCACTTAATTATGTCGTGGAGTTGTTAGTATTTGCTTGGATGATACCAGCAAACTTATTGTAGCCCAAACAAACACCCACAGTCAAAGCGATTGCCGAAAAGCCGGCAGTAAAACCCGAAATACCCAGAGGGTGGCTGATATTTTCGCTGGGGGTTGTGCGCTTTTATTTTTCTGGTTGCGGTGTTCGGGCCTCTGCTGGCTCACAATGGGTCTTAAATTAACCTGACCAACAGCTTGCAGCCTCCATCCGCTAAATTTCTACTTGGCACTGATATACTAGGGCGCGACATCTTGAGCCGCTTGCTCGCCACTATCCGGACGGACATGTTAATCGGTCTGGCCGTCGCCGCGGTGGTGTAGATTATAGCCGTCGGCTGGGCGATGCTGGCGGCCTGCTGCAAAAGAATGAATAATTGGCGGGGTGATACTCTGGAAGATATCGTGCTGCTGCCGCGTGATATTATTTGCGCCTTTCCCTGGCTAGTTTTACTTCTTCTCGTGATTTCCCTGCCGGTAAATAAAGGTGTTATATTGATTACTTTGGTTGTCGGGTTGGTGATACTGCCTCGGAGCGAAAGCATACTTCAAGAGGCTTTCAATTCTCTGCCGCAGTGGAAAGGCCGACTACAGAACGTGCTTCGGGCGATATCCATTACGTTTATCTTTACGACCGCAGGTGTTATATTCTATGTCGCATTACTCAGTTTCCTGGGTTTCCGCATACTGCCGGGTACTATCGAACTCGAAACTCTAGCGAGTTCAGGCACCGCATTTATGCAAAAAACGCCATGGCTGGTAATCGAGCCGCTTGTGGTTTTGTCGGTAATACTGATTATCGGTGTGATGACCGGAGATGCTCTTGCAGAAAGGCTAGGTTTCCGCTCCGAAGCGTTCTGGTCGAAGACAATGGAATAAGGACATGAAGACATCTACGCCCTGTTATGTTTACCGTGTAGTAAGTAAATTGTTATTCTTCTCATTAACCGACGAAACTGCGTAGACAATATTGGTATTGCACAATTGTCCAGATTGTCAGGTCACAAAAGCTTGTTTAGATTCTATATAGTTTGTCAATGCCCTGCAAAGGCTAAATGGCGATTATCCTCCCAATTCGGATCATAAGGTATGCCTCTCTTAAGTATCGCGTAAAGCGCTGATAGGAGCTTACGTCCAATAGCAACTAAGATATGCATTTTGGCTTTGCCTTCTTTAACCCGACGCTCGAAGTACTCCCGATAACGGGGCACGTTCCTGATAGAGAGTATAGATAACATCCAGATGATTCGCCTGACATACTTGTTGCCTGCGTGGCTCATTTTCGGATGCGCCATCCGGTAGTTACCGGTTTGAAAAGTCTGAGGACACCAACCGAGATGGAACAAGAATTTCTTGATGGTGGGGAATTTGCGAATATCCCCAATCTCTGAAATGATAGTGGCCAGGGAAGAGGTCCCTCCTACTGGGAAACCTTCTGGTTTGGTCTCCAGTTTGCCAAACAATTCCGCGATCTGCCCCTCAAGGTCACGTATGGCTGACTGTAGACCTAGGATCCTTTGTGCCAAGATGGAGATCTTGATTCCCAAACCTGGCTCTTTCTGAAGTACTCCAACCGTTGATTTGGCTGCTTCCATGATTCTCCTAGCCATTCCTTTGCCCATCCGGTGCGGGCTTGCGAGAGAAAGACTCTCAGCGACCTGTTCTTCGCCAGCGGCAATCAGGTTCCCGGGACCAGGAAAAGCCATGAGTAGCGCGAGAGAAGCCTTCGAATCAAGTTGTCTGAAAACCTTGCCGAATTCGGGAAACAGAACACTGAGAGCTTCCTTCAGGTGAATTATCAACATAGCCTTCTCATCCACTAGATCGGCTCGAAATCGAGTGAGCTCTCTCAGGTTGTCCAGAATGGGGTCCGGAATGCTGAGGATTTTGTGATCGCCTAGCGAGAGAATAGCTGCTGTGGATCGAGCGTCGATTTTATCAGTTTTCGCCTTTTTACCCTGAGCCTTACGAAACTGACCTGCTCGGAATGGATTCACCTCCACCAAGTTGAAGCCCTTTTCCATGAGGAAGTAGCTCAGGTTAAGACCGTAAAAACAAGCTTCAATGCCAATCAGAAAATCATCCTTTTCGGCCGAAAGCTTCTCCAGCGAGGAAACCAATTCCCTAAACCCGTCGCTATCATTCTTCACCGAGAAAGACTTGTGATAAGTATCTCTTGAGATATCCCTGATACAAACGTGGTGACTATCCTTCCCCACATCCACTCCAACATGATATTTTTCCAAGCGAAACCCCCTTACCGATATTTGTCTTAGCTTTGGGAGATTCCCGCTACGCCACCATACACGCATCGAATCAGAGGTCTTCAGATAATGAAGCCACCATATTACTTATCAGGGGCCATCAAGCGGGAGCACTCATTCAATCCACAGAGGTACAATTGTCCCCGGTTACCTATAGAGGTCTCCCAATCGCTTCACCAAGTATAACAATTTACTGCACAAATATTATACGGGTTTACTATGGAAATAATGATTAATATTTGAGGCTAAAAAAGGGGTGGGGGGCTCCCTTTCCCAGCCTCACCATTTTGTAAGTTCTTAAAATTATTGCAGTTGAGATTTTATGGGCTTTTTACGGACGTACAATATTTTTTTCTTAATCTGATCAATCGCCGGTATTTATCACGAATTTAAATGGCATTGAATAGCTGTATTTACCATTGGACAAACATCCCGTTATTTACATAGGCGATCCACGTCAGTTAAAAGATATTCGTAGCGAAATTTAATCCCGACTAAAACTTGCTCAATCCCACCGAAAAAAGGCCAAATACTTTTATTACGGGTTTGCATTCATAACAATGTTCCAGTAAATGGATTCTGCCGCCTTCGGCTGCCGGCACAACAAGCGATTCCAACTCCATATCCAGCAGTTAAGAGTTGCCCCAATTATAACGCGTTATGCCTGGCTGAAACTATTACTCGTACATACTCCTAGAAGAACGTTCTATTGTTGTTATTTACCTTCCGCACGGGCCAGGGTTTCCTGGCATAACAATCTGACAAAAAGTTAGATTGAGCCCTAACATGGGGATATGGTTCGAATCACCACTTTTGGGCCATTCATAGTTCAAACAATTATATTCTTTTGATTATGGGTTGAAATATATATTTAAACTATTGGTTTTATCTGTCCAGTCCGGTGCGAACGACAGGGTATCTTTGCTGTCGGCCTCTTGCCAACTAAAACCACTTATATATGTATTTAATCCGGCGCCG
>Ga0182017_10001725_pt1 | contig 16816 bp, 9 predicted proteins | sample 712E3DmetaG_FD_120492 | JGI IMG/M metagenome (GOLD analysis project Ga0182017, IMG submission 120492) | Permafrost microbial communities from Stordalen Mire, Sweden - 712E3D metaG | ecosystem: Environmental > Terrestrial > Soil > Wetlands > Permafrost | place: Sweden: Stordalen | collected... | reverse complement strand
CGACTCCAGCGTCTGCGGACGCAGCAGAATGTTGTGCTCGGGACGGCGGTAACCTGTGGCGCGGCTTGCGTCGAGGTCCGAAGTCACTGACCTATTGGGCCTCGATGTCTCGGCGACCAAGCCGCGCGATGCTGGCGTGGGTCGGGGAGCGCCACCCGCCCGCGCGGATGTCGATCAACGGACGTACGGCAGTTTGGTGTAGGCGGATGGATCGGGCCGCAAACCCGCGTTCACCATCCGCGTGTTCTGGGCCGGCGCCCTGGAAGGACGGCCAAGATGGCGAGATACTTCCTGCCGCGAGAGTCACCGAAGGAATATGGATATGCCTCTGACCGGAGAATACGAACCCAGCACGGCCACCTGGGCGCGAGAGCAGGCCGAGCTCTACGAGGCGACCAACGGCGAGAAGGGCGGCGAGCTTCGCGGCGTTCCCGTAATCGTGCTGACCTCGGTCGGTGCGAAGACCGGCAAGCTGCGCAAGACGGCCCTGATGCGCGTCGAGCACGAGGGCGTCTATGCCGTCGTCGCCTCACTGGGCGGTGCCCCAAAGAACCCTGTCTGGTACCAGAACCTCAAGAGCAACCCGCACGTCGAGCTGCAGGATCGCGCGATCAAACGTGACTACCTCGCACGCGAGGTCAGCGGCCACGAGAAGGCGATCTGGTGGGAGCGTGCGGTCCAAGCCTGGCCCGACTACGCGACCTACCAGGCGAGGACCGACCGGCAGATCCCGGTGTTTGTGCTCGACCCGATGGAGTAGGGAGGTTCCGGCCCTCCGCCAACTACCGCGACCCGGAGGTCGTCTTTGGAGTGGCGCGGCTGGCCATTCTGGCGATTGTCACGATCTCGCTCGGGGCGCGCACCTTCAGCCGCGCGGCGTCGTAGCCGCTGCCCCTCGGTAGCAGATCGCGAGAGGGCGGAAGAGGGTGCCGGAACGGGGGCGCGTAGCCTACACGGGCGCCGGCTCGGAGAGGGGCACCGTGCCAGCCTCTGGCGCCTCTCGCTCGATCGTGCGGACCGTCGCCCTTTCGACCAGCGTCGGCTTCACCAGGGTAGTGCACCCGGCGATCTTCCCGAACTCGAGCTGGTGCAGCAAGAGTGTGACCGCAAGGCGGCCCATACCCGGCTTGTCTACCGCCATAGTGGTGAGCCCCGGAAGGATGATGCTGGCCAGGTCGATGTCATCGAAGCCGACCACTGAAACCTGGTCGGGGACCGATATCCCGGCCACGCGAGCGGCCTGCAGGAAGGTGATCGCGGTCAGGTCGTTGGCGCAGAAGATCGCCGTCACCTCCGGGTGCGCGAGGACGTATTGCACGGCCGCCTCCGCGGCACGTTCGTGATCGTAGTAGGGGACGTCCACGTAGTGCGGCGTCAGGCGCGCTTCGCTCACCACTTGCTCATATGCGACTCGACGCTCACGGACGCTGGGAAATGCATTAGGCGCAGTCCCGACCATCGCGATCTCGCGGTGCCCGCGGCTCATCAGATAGCGCACCGCCGTGCGAGCGCCGGAGGCATTGTCGATATCGACCGAGTCGAGCGCCTCGTCCTCGGCATACCCGTCCACGAGCACCGTAGGAACCGCGTCGACGCGGAGCAACGACGTCCATCGAGTGCCGATGTCGGCTCCGACCAGTATCAGCCCATCGGTGGGATGGTCGGTTACCGAACGCGGGACTTCGAGCGGATGATTGCGCTCGTCGACCGGCATGATGGCGAAGACAAGGCGGATATTGAGTCCGCGGCACCGCTCCTCGATCCCCGAAAGAATCGGGCCGTAGAAGACGTTGGTGGTTGGCCGTTCGGGGAGCGCCCGGATCACCAGCGTCACGGTCAGGGGATCGCGGCTGCGTCTGGGGAGCGTGGACGCGACCTGGTAGCCCATCTTGGCCGACGCCTCGAGAACCCGAGCCCTGGTTGCGCTCGAGACTCCAGGCTTGCCGCGGAGCGCCACCGAGACGGCGGCCGGTGACAGACCGAGGGCGGCCGCGAGGTCGCCGATGGTTGTTGCCTTGTCTGTGCACCGCTTCAAGGACTCGTCTCCGTCACTGGCGGATCAACCTGCCAAGTCTACTCGCGCGAACCCCGGCGCCTTGACGCTCTCGACGACGTTCGCCACCTCGGTCATCGTCGCGGTCAGAAGTGCCGAGCCGCAGATGATGGCGCAGTGCGAACCCTCACCCTCGCCCCACTTCGCCAGCGGGCGATGGGCGTGATCGACTACGGGTTGTTGGAGGCGGGCCTCGTCATAATGGCCCTGCCCTGCATGCTGCTGCTTCTCGGGCTCCAGGGACGGTACGTGCGAGGGCTTCATGTCCGGAGCAAGCAAGGGCTGATCGACGGGGAGTGCGCGGTTGGGGCCCCCGATCGATCGAGACCCTAGATAGTTTGGAGTAGCTGAGTTGAAGGCGCTCGGAGAATTCGAGGTCTGGTTCGTAACGGGCAGCCAGGACCTCTACGGCGAAGAGACGCTCCGCCAGGTGGCCGAGAACTCGGGCAAGATCGCGGCCGCCCTCGACTCCGGCGAGTCGATCCCGGTTCGAGTGGTCTGGAAGCCCGTTGTGAAGAACTCGGAAGCGATCCTGGCGACTCTCATCGAGGCGGGCGCCAAGGACAGCTGTGTCGGCGTCATCGCCTGGATGCACACCTTCTCTCCGGCGAAGATGTGGATCGCCGGCCTGCAGGCCCTGCAGAAGCCCCTCCTCCACCTGCACACCCAGTACAACCGCGATCTCCCGTGGGCAGAGATCGACATGGACTTCATGAACCTCAACCAGGCCGCGCACGGCGACCGTGAGTTCGCCCACATCGAGGCCAGGCTGGGGTTGCGGCGCAAGACGGTTGCCGGCCATTGGCAGGAGAAGGCGGTCCAGGAACGGATCGGAACGTGGTGCCGGGCCGCGTGCGGACTGCACGAGTCACGCCACCTCAAGCTGGCCCGCTTCGGCGACAACATGCGCAACGTGGCCGTCACCGAAGGCGACAAGGTCTCCGCCCAGATGCAGTTCGGAGTCACGGTCAACGGCTTCGGCGTATCTGATCTAAGCGACGCGGTGCGGGCCGTGGCGGACGCAAAGGTCGACGAACTGGTTCGGGCCTATGAAGCCACATACGAAGTCGCACCGTCCCTCCGAGCCGGCGGCGCAGATCGCGAGGCCCTCCGCGAAGCGGCCCGGATTGAGGCCGCACTTCGGGAGTTCATGACCGCGGGCGGCTTCAGCGCCATCACGGACACCTTCGAGAACCTCGATGGGCTCAAGCAGCTTCCCGGCATCGCCGCTCAGCGTTTGATGGCAGACGGCTACGGGTTTGGTGCGGAAGGCGACTGGAAGACCGCCGTCATGGTCCGTCTGGTCAAGGTCATGGCGAAGGGGCTGCCGGGCGGAACGTCGTTCATGGAGGACTACACATACCATCTCGATCCCGCAGGGCCGAAGGTGCTGGGCGCGCATATGCTCGAGGTCTGCCCCTCGATCTCCGACGGCAAGGTCTCCTGCGAGATTCATCCGCTGTCTATCGGCGGTAGAAGCGACCCCGTCCGGCTGGTCTTTGACGCGGGATCCGGCCCGGCCGTGGTCACGGCTTTGATGGACATGGGCGACCGATTCCGGATCGTCGCCAACGAGATCGACCTCGTGCCGCCGGACGAGCCGATGGGCAAACTGCCCGTTGGGCGCGCGGTTTGGAAGCCACGCCCGAACTTCGCCACCGCAACCGAGAGCTGGCTCACAGCAGGTGGCTCTCACCACACGGTGCTGACCCGGGCCGTGGGTGTCGGAGTGATCGCCGACTTCGCCGAGATGGCCGGCTGCGAGTTTCTGCTTATCGACAGCGACACGACCGTCGCCAGCTTCAAGAAGGAGCTTCGCTGGAACGAGGCTTACTACCACCTGGCCCGCGGCCTTCGATGAAAGCGGCCGTGCCCTGCGAACGGAGGAGGCCAATTGTCGTCGCTTTCGCTGACTGAGCTGCGGGAAGAGGTCCTGCGAGCCAACCAGGCGCTCGTTCGTGCCGGGCTCGTGACCCTTTCATTCGGCAACGCCAGCGGCGTCGACCGAGATGCCGGCGTCCTCGTCATCAAACCGAGCGGGGTTCCATACGACGAGCTCCGACCGGAGAGTCTGGTCGTCGTCTCGCTCGAGGACGGCCGGGTAGTCGAAGGCCAGCTGAGCCCGTCTTCTGACACGCCGACTCACCTGGTCCTCTATCGCCGCTTCCCCGAGATTGGTGGCGTGGTCCACTCGCACTCACCCGCAGCCACGGCCTGGGCTCAGGCCGGACGATCGATCCCTCCTCTGGGAACGACGCACGCCGACCACTTCCTCGGCCCCGTGCCGGTGACGCGGCAAATGACCTCGGGCGAAGTCGCGGGCGAGTACGAGGCCGAGACCGGCGCAGTGATCATCGAGGCGCTGGGGCGGCTTGGGCTGAGCGCCACCGAGATGCCGGCCGTGCTGGTGGCCTCGCATGGGCCCTTTACCTGGGGCCGCGACGCCTCGGAGGCCGCGGACAACGCCACCGCCCTCGAGGCCGTGGCGGCGATGGCGGCTCAGACGCTCGCTCTCAACCCGAATGCCGAGCCGATGGCCGACTACCTGCTGGAGCGCCACTTTCGGCGTAAGCACGGCCCCAACGCTTACTACGGGCAGCGAGGCGGCGGATGAGCACCTCGACCGCGCCGGGGAGTGATCAGGCAGAAGAGGGAGCAGGACAGGGAGAAGGCGCCGCGGCTGAACCTCGCTACACGATAGGTGTCGATTTCGGGACCGAATCAGCGCGGGCCGTGCTGGTCGACGTCGCGGATGGGCGAGAGCTGGGTGTGGGGGTCTACAGGTATCGCAACGGCGTCATCGACGAGCGCCTGCCAGACCCTGACGCAGATGTAATCCTCGCCCCGGACTGGGCGCTCCAGGATCCGAACGACTACCTGGAAACGTTCAAGCAGGCGGTGCCCGGTGCAGTCACGAAGGCGGGCATCGACCCGGCCGCGGTGATCGGTATCGGCATCGATTTCACGGCGTGCACGATGCTACCCACCACCAGCGATGGCACGCCGCTGTGCTTCTTGGACCAATATCGCCGTCAGCCGCATGCGTGGGTGAAGCTCTGGAAGCATCATGCAGCTCAGCCCGAGGCGGACGACATCAACCGCGTCGCGGCCGAGAGGGGGGAGACTTGGCCTGCCCGCTACGGAGGCAGGATCTCGTCTGAGTGGTTCTTTCCCAAAGCCCTGCAGATCCTGCGAGAGGCACCGGAGATCTACGCAGCGGCCGACCGCCTGATCGAGGCGGCCGATTGGGTGGTCTGGCAGCTGACCGGGGTCGAGACGCGCAATAACTGCACCGCCGGCTACAAAGCCATCTGGTCGGCCGAGGAAGGCTTCCCAGGGCGGGAGTTCTTCGCCGCACTTCATCCCCAGTTTGCCGCGGTCGTGGACTCGAAGATGTCCCGCTCGATCGCTCGTCTGGGCGAGGTCGCTGGACGCCTGAGTGAGCGAGCGGCCGGATGGACCGGCTTGCGCCCCGGCATTGCGGTCGCGGTCGCCAACGTTGACGCCCACGTGTCGGCGCCGGCAGCGACGGTCACCGAGGTAGGCACCCTCGTCGCGATCATGGGTACGAGTACGTGCCACATCGTCCTATCGGAGACGGCACCGATCATCCCGGGAGCTTGCGGTGTCGTCCGCGACGGTGTCATCCCCGGACTCTTCGGCTATGAGGCGGGCCAGTCGGCCGTCGGCGACATCTTCGCCTGGTTCGTCGAGCAATGCGTCCCACCCGTCTACTACGAGCGCGCCCGGGAGCGCGGCGTTGGCGTCCACGAGATCCTCGAGCAAGACGCGGCCGCGCTTGAGCCCGGCCAGTCCGGGCTGCTTGCTCTCGACTGGTGGAACGGCAACCGCTCGGTCCTCGTCGACACGGACCTTTCGGGACTGTTGATGGGCATGACGCTCGCCACCACGGCCCCGGAGATCTACAGGGCCCTGATCGAAGCCACCGCTTTCGGGACGCGCGCGATCATCGACGCCTTCGAGAAAGGAGGGGTCCGGATCGATCGGGTCGTGGCCTGCGGCGGCCTGCCCGAACGCAACCGCCTGCTGATGCAGATCTACGCCGACGTAACTGGTCGAACGTTCCGGATTGCGGCCTCGGCGCAGACGCCGGCTCTCGGATCGGCCATGTTCGCCGCGGTAGCCGCAGGACCAGGGGTCGGCGGCTACTCTTCGATCCAGATCGCCGCTCGGCGCATGGCGCACCTTCGCGACGAGGCCTACGAACCGTTCGAGGCGAACCGCCGGGCGTACGACCTCCTCTACGCCGAATACGTCCGCCTGCACGATCTGTTTGGGCGCGGTGGCGATCCTGCGGTGAAGACACTCAGGCGGCTTCGCAAGCAGATAGCCATGGCGCGAGTTCAATCCTAGCCAGAGAACTGGCTGCTCCTCGAGCATCGTTCCCGCGGGCTTGGCATCTCGGCTCGATACTTGATCAAAAGCTCATCGGCGGTCATTGGCGTAACCACTCTCCAACCGTCTGGCGTACGTCGCGGTGGCTGCCGAGGCAGTGGCTCACTTATGATCGTCGCGATGACTCGACCCATGCTCGGCCGCTTGACGCGCGACGCCGAGGCGCCCTTGCTGTTTGAGAGCCTCTTCGTCGCGGCGGTCGCTTCATTCCTCGGGATCCGCTGGTTCCTGGCTTCCACCGGCTACCCCCGGGTAGGGTCCAACGGGGTGCACATCGCCCACATGCTTTGGGGCGGCCTCCTCATGCTCCTTGCACTCATGCTTCTGATCGCCTTCCTCGACCGTTCCGTCCAGCATCTGGCGGCCGTGATCGCAGGACTGGGGTTCGGCACGTTCATCGACGAGATCGGGAAGTTCGTCACCTCGGACAACAACTACTTCTACCGACCCGCGATCGCCTTGATCTACTGCCTGTTCGTAGTCGCGTTTCTCGTTGCCCGGATCCTCATCGGCCAACGGCGGCTGAGCGAGACCGAGGCGCTTGCGAATGCCCTCGACCTCCTGGAGGGGACGCTGGACGGGCCGATCGAACCGGAAGATCGAACTCGGATCGAGCGACTCCTCGAACTCGCCAATCCGAAGGCACCGCTCGTCGTGTTTGCGAAGCACTACCTCGCGGAGCTCCCTCAGGCGGCAGCGCGCCCGAGCCGTGTCGCGACCGTCCGTCGGCGACTCGTCGCCGGCTATGAGGTGGTTATGGCGAACCCGTGGGCGGAACGGGTCCTGGGCGTCGGAGTTGTCGCCTACGCCGCGGCGGCGGTCCTGGGCGTCACCCTCGTCGCCATCGAGACTCCCGTCGGTGGGGTGGCCGAGACTTCGGCCGTTGCGACGATCGCGCAGGTCGCCTCGACGATCGCTGGCGCGGCACTCGTCGGCCGAGGCGTCCTGAGCCTCCGCAGCTCCAGGGCGGCCGCCTATCACTGGTTCATGCGCGGCCTCCTGGTGTGGATCCTCGTCACGCAGGTGTTCGTCTTCTACAGCTCCCAGCTCGCCGGCCTCGGCGGGCTCGTCGTGGACCTTGTCGCCTACGGCAGCCTGCGGTTCGCCATTACCCGCGAGATCGTCGCCGGACGAGGCCCAAGCGAAGCCGCCTCTCGCCAGGCGTGACAGCCGCTGGCTGATCGGCACAAAGCGACGGTCCGGCGAATGCTACCGGGCAGCAGCGCGACTGCAGGCTGAGCTGGCTCGACGGCCGCTGCGGATGCCTCGTGCGATACTGGACGGCGAGGCCGGCAGGTCCCAGCGCGAGCAACTGGAGTCAGACGATGATCAGATACGGTGTCGGGTTCGGGCCAGCAGGACTCGCATGGAGCCTCGTCGGGCTACTCCTTGTCGTCGCGCTGGTGGTTCTGATCGTTTGGGCCCTCTCGCGTTCGACGCATCGCGTTTCGTCCTCGGGCCCAGATCGCGTGGATGCTCTTGAGATCCTGCGGCTGCGTTTCGCACGCGGGGAGATCACTGAGGCTGAATTTGCGCAGGCGAAGAAGGTTCTGGGGTACGAGCGCTGAAGGGTAGCGCACCCCGCCTCGCGGCAATGGACGCGAGCACGGGCCGGTCGCGGGCAGCATCGCCATGCGCCGAGAGTGAAAGGTGAGTTCGAACCAGCCCTTCCGAGACTCGCCTCGGCGCGGTCGGCGACGGGTGCATCCGGAGGCCGAATCTGAAGAGCCGATCCTTGCCGAGCTCTTCAGCGTCGAGCGGCTGGAGCAGCATGCGCGGACTCTCGCCGCCGCCCAGGTGGTCACCAACACGCCGCGTCGGGGACACGCCGTCGGACCTCGTATCGCCGAGAACGGCCGCGTCCTGCTGGAGTCGTATCGCGTCCTGGCCAGTGCGATCAAGGACGAACGGTCGATCACGCCGGCCGCGGAATGGCTGGTCGACAACTTTCACGTCGTCGACGAGCAGCTCCGCGAGATCCGCGACGACCTGCCCCCGGACTACTACCGCGAGCTCCCCAAGCTGGCCCAAGGCCATCTCGCGGGCTACCCGCGGGTTATGGGTCTCGCCTGGGCCTACATCGCGCACACGGATAGCCGCTTCGAACCGGAGAGCCTGCGGCGCATGGTACGGGCCTACCAGGGCGTCGAGCCGCTGACCATCGGCGAGCTGTGGGCGATCGCGATCAGCCTCCGGATCCTCCTCGTCGACAACCTCCGCCGCATCGCGGAGGAGATTGTGCTCAGCCGGGCAGCGAGGCAGAAGGCGGACGACCTCGCCGACGGCCTTCTCGGCCTCGGCCCAGACAGCCCGGAGGTCGCGGCGGCCGCCCTGCGTCGGCTCTCGCCCGAGACGCTGCCGACGGCGGCTCGCGTCCAGCTCTTCCAGCGCCTGCGCGATCAGGACCCTGCGGTCACCCCCGTCCTCCGCTGGCAGGAGGGGCTTCTCGCTGCCCAGGGGACCAACGCCGAGGAGATGGTCCGCATCGAGCACCAGCGCCAGGCGACGGTGAACGTGACGGTCCGAAACGTGATCACGAGCATGCGCCTCATCTCGTGGTTCGACTGGGCCCAGTTCGTCGAAAGCGTCAGCCTGGTCGATGAGGTCCTTCGCGCGCGAAGTTCCTTCGGGGACATGGACTTCGCGACTCGAGATCGCTACCGGCACGCCGTAGAAGAGCTGGCGCGAGGTTCGGGCCTGACCGAGGTCGAGGTCGCCCGGAAGGCCGCGGCGATGGCCGGTGCCGCGCCGTCGGCTGACGACGTCGAACCGTCCGTGGTCGGTCGGCGCCGAGATCCCGGCTACTACTTGATCTCCGACGGCCGATTTGCGTTCGAGCGCGCTCTGCACGTCCGGGCGCCGTTGGCGGGCCGGCTGCGGCGAGCCTACGTCCGGACCGCCGCGAGTGGTTACCTCGGGACGCTCGCGCTGGTCGCGGCGCTCATCCTCAGCGTACCAATCCTACTGTCGTGGCAAGGAGGCGCCCCGGGTCCCGGCATCCTCGTCGTCGCGATACTCGCGCTCGCCCCGGCCTCCGACCTCGCGATCGCCCTCGTCAACCGGGCGGTCGCCAAAGTGCTGGGCCCTAGACCGCTGCCCCGGCTCGATCTCGCCGATGGCGTGCCGTCCCGGCTGCGGACCCTCGTCGTCGTGCCGACGCTCCTCACCAGTGTGACGGATGTAGAGGCCCAGGTCGGTGGCCTGGAAGTCCATTACCTGGGGAACCGCGAGGGCGATCTTCGGTTCGCCCTGCTGTCGGACTGGCTCGACGCCCCGACCGAGGATGTCCCCGGCGACGACGAGCTGCTCTCGGCTGCGGCGGCGGCCATCGACCGACTCAACGAGCGCCACGGCGAGGCCCCCGGGGGAGGCGCTCGGTTCCTGCTCTTCCACCGGAAGCGAAGCTGGAACGAAGCCGAGGGCTGCTGGATGGGCTGGGAGCGCAAGCGCGGCAAGCTCGACGAACTCAATGCCCTCCTGCGCGGCTCGGCGACTACCGGAATCATGACCACCGGGCGGACTGCGTCAACTCCGCCGACGGACGTGCGTTACGTGGTTACGCTCGACGCCGATACACGGCTGCCCCGCGGCGCGGTGGGGCGCCTCGTAGGAACGATCGCCCATCCGCTCAACCAGCCAACCTTCGATTCGCGGGTCGGCCGGGTGACCCAGGGCTACGGCGTGCTCCAGCCACGGATCACCTCGACGCTCCCGGCCGAGCACGACGCATCGATCTTCCAGCGGAGCTTCTCCGGAGCCGGCGGGATCGACCCGTATGCATCCGCCGTCTCCGACGTCTACCAGGACCTGTTCCGGGAGGGGAGCTTCACTGGCAAGGGGATCTACGACCTCGACGCCTTTGCCGCGGCGATGGCGGACCGTGTACCCGAGAACACGCTCCTGAGCCACGACCTGCTTGAGGGCGTCTTCGCCCGGGCCGGGCTGGTGACCGATGTCGAGCTCTTCGATGAATTCCCTTCGAACTACCTTGTCTCGGCGGCCCGCCAGCACCGCTGGGCGCGCGGCGACTGGCAGCTTATGCCGTGGATCCTTGGCCGGGCCCGCGACGCTACGGGCCGGCGGAGCGCGAGTTCCATGCCCGGCATCGCCCGCTGGAAGATGGTCGACAACCTGCGGCGGACCATGTCTGCGCCGCTCACGCTGGCCACGCTTGTCGCGGCTTGGACACTCCCTTCAGTCTCGGCCGGACTTTGGACCACATTCGTCCTGGCTTCGGTTATCGTCCCGCAGGCGTTGCCCGTCCTGGCCGGACTGCTGCCGCGTCGGCAGGGCATCTCCAAGCGCAGCCACCTGCTAGCCGTGGGTGCGGACGTCGCCACTGCCTCGGCCCACGTGGGCCTCGGCATCACGCTCCTCGCGCACCAGGCGTGGCTGATGGTCGACGCAATCGTGCGAACCACGACGCGGTTGTATGTCACGCGGAGAAATCTCCTCGAATGGACGACCGCCGCGCAGGCCAAGGCCAGCCACGGCCTAGGCCTCGTGAGCTTCTACCGGCAGATGGCGGGCGGCGTCGCGATCGCGGCAGCAACCGCGGTCCTCGTCCTCGCCGTGAAGCCGGGCGCGGGCTGGATCGCCGCGCCGTTCGTCGTCCTGTGGCTGCTCTCGCCCCTCATCGCCCGATGGGTCAGCCTGCCACCCCCCGAATCGGCCGCGGAGAAGCTCTCGCCCGCCGACGTCGGGGCACTCCGGCTGACCGCTCGCCGGACCTGGCGGTTCTTCGAGACCTTCGTGCGTCCGGAGGACCAGGGGCTGCCGCCCGACAACTTCCAGGACGATCCCGCGCCGCTCGTCGCGCATCGCACCTCGCCGACGAACATCGGGATGTACCTGCTGGCGACCGTGACGGCTCGCGACTTCGGTTGGATCGGGACGCTCGAGATGGTGGAACGCCTGGAGGCGACGCTCGCGACCATCGGTAGCCTGGAGCGCTTCCACGGGCACCTGTACAACTGGTACGACACGCGCGACCTGCACCCGCTCGAGCCGGCCTACATATCGTCGGTCGACAGCGGCAATCTCGCCGGCCACCTCCTCGCCCTGTCCAATGCCTGTCGCCAGATGATCGACCAGCCGCTTCCGGTCGTCGCCGCGCTGGCCGGGATCGGTGACGCGATCGCGTTGACCCGCCAGGCCGCCGGCGCGATCGCCGACGACAGGAGAAGCCAGACGCTCACCCGGCGGCACCTCGACGAAGCTCTCGAGCTGCCCGCGGGGGACAGCGCCGTCGTCCCCGCGACGCCCGAGTTCTGGGCGGCCCGCCTGGGCGAACTCTCCGCGTACGCCCGGACGCTGTCGGACGTTGTCGCGGCCCTCACCGCAGAGCGTGGTGAGGGTACCGACGGCGAGCTTGCGACCTGGGCCGAGGCGGCTCGGTTGACCGTGAACAGCCATGTTCGAGACCTCGCGCTGCTCCAACCTCCTGTGCAAGTGACCGCCTTCCCGACGATCGCCGAGCTGTCGGATCCGCCGGGCCTCGAAGCCGGCGACGCATCGCCGGCCGCGGCGATGCTCGCCAGACGACTCCGGGCGATCGCCGACCAGGCCCAGCGGCTCTTCCGGGAGACGGACTTCAGCTTCTTGTTCGACCCGACCCGTAAGCTCTTCTCGATCGGCTTTCGGGTCCGGGACGGCACGTTGGATCCGAGCTACTACGACCTCCTCGCCTCCGAGGCCCGCCTCGCGAGCTTTGTCGCGATCGCCAAGGGGGATGTCGCCCCGGACCACTGGTTCCGGCTCGGCCGCGCGCTGACGCCCGTCGGTCGTGGCTCCGCCCTGATCTCGTGGTCGGGGTCCATGTTCGAGTATCTGATGCCGGCCCTGGTGATGCGCGCTCCCACCCTCAGCCTGCTCGACCACACGTACCGGCTGGTCGTGGCTCGCCAGATCAGCTACGCGGCCGGGCTCGGCGTGCCCTGGGGCATCTCCGAGTCGGCATTCAACGCGCGTGCCCTCGATCAGACGTACCAGTACTCGAGCTTCGGCGTACCCGGCCTCGGCCTGAAACGGGGTCTCAGCGAGGATGTCGTCGTGGCCCCGTACGCGACCGCCCTCGGAGCGATGATCCAGCCCGAGGCCGCGGTGCGGAACTTCGCCCGGTTGAGTAATGCCGGAGCGAGCGGGCGGTACGGCTTCCGTGAGGCGCTCGACTACACGGCGCGCCGGCTCCCCGAAGGCGCGTCGGTCGCGATCGTGAACAGCTACATGGCCCATCACCAGGGGATGGCGCTGGTGGCCCTCGGCAACGTCCTTAACGACCACGCGATGGTGGAGCGATTCCATGCCGACCCGATCGTCGAGGCGACGGAGTTGCTGCTCCAGGAGCGGATGCCGCGCGACGTGCTCGTGGCCAGGCCACGTGCCGAAGAGGTGAAGAGCGCCGCCGACGTGCGCGATCTCGTGCCGCCGGTCGTTCGTCGCTTTACCTCGCCCCACGGCTCGATCCCACAGACGCACGTGCTGTCGAATGGGCGGTACGCGGTCATGGTGACGGCCGCGGGATCCGGCTACAGCCGCTGGCAAGACGTGGCGGTCACCCGCTGGCGCGAGGACGTCACTCGTGACTCGTGGGGCAGCTATCTCTTCCTGCGCGATATGCAGACCGGCGCGGTGTGGTCGGCGGGCCACCAGCCCAGCGGCAGGGAAGCGGACAGCTACGAGGTCTCCTATACCGAGGATCACGCTGAGTTCTCCCGTCGCGACGGCCCGATCGCGACGCGCTTGATCGTTGTGGTGTCGGCGGAGCACGACGCGGAGATCCGCCGCGTGTCGCTGACCAATCTCGGCTCGCACGGTCGCGAGATCGAGCTGACGTCATATGCGGAGATCGCTTTGGCGCCGCAGGCGGCCGATGCCGCTCACCCGGCCTTCCAGAACCTGTTCGTGCAGACCGAGTTCGCCCCCGATATTGGAGCCCTCCTGGCGACCCGCCGTCCACGGTCCAGCGACGAGAAGCCGATCTGGGCCGCACATGTTGCGGCGGTCGAAGGGGAGACCGGCGGGGTCCTCCAGTACGAAACGGATCGCGCCCGCTTCCTCGGCCGGGGCCGGTCGGTCCGCTCACCGGTCTCGGTCATCGACGGGCGTCCGCTCTCGAACACCGTCGGCGCCGTGCTGGATCCGATCTTCAGCCTTCGGTGCCGGGTCAGGCTCGCCCCCGGCGCGACCGCCCACGCGATCTTCTCCACGGTCGTCGCCGAGTCGCGCGAGCAGGTCTTGGACCTGGCCGATAAGTACCGTGAGTCGGCCACCTTCGAACGGGCGGCGACCCTGGCCTGGACGCAGGCCCAGGTTCAGCTCCATCACCTGGGGATCGAACCCGACGAGGCCCACCTCTTCCAGCGCCTGGCCAACGGGATCCTCTACTCCGATCCGTTGCTGCGGCCGGCGGCAAGCCTGCTGGCCCGCAACGAGCGGGGAGCGCCCGGCTTGTGGGCCCACGGCATCTCGGGCGACCTGCCCATCGTCCTGGTGCGGATCGACGAAGCCGAGGAGATCGACATCGTTCGGCAGCTGCTCCGGGCCCACGAGTACTGGCGGCTCAAGCTCATCGACGTTGACCTCGTGATCCTCAACGAGCATGGCACCACCTACGCCCAGGGCCTCCAGGATTCGCTCGAGACGCTCGTCCGCACGAGCCAGTCCACCCTGGTCCACGAGGGCCATCCGGGCCACGGCGGGGTATACATCCTGCGCGGCGACCAGCTCTCCGCCGAGGACCGCACGCTCCTCCAGACGGCCGCGCGGGCCGTCCTGCTGAGCCGCCGGGGCAGTCTTGCGGATCAGGTCATCCGCCTGGAGCGTCCCGAGAGGATCGCTCCGCCCGCCGCGCCGCCCGGTTCGAGGCAGACCAAGAGCGAGGTAGCCGCGCCGCGTCCGGAGCTGGAGTTCTTCAACGGGCTTGGTGGCTTTGCCGATGGCGGGCGTGAGTACGTCGTCATCCTCGGCCCGGGACAATCCACCCCGGCGCCCTGGTTGAATGTGATCGCCAACGCGTCGTTCGGGTTCCAGGTCTCCGAATCCGGGTCAGGCTATACGTGGTCCGGGAACAGCCGCGAGAACCAGCTCACCCCATGGTCCAACGATCCCGTCAGCGACCCGGTGAGCGAGGCGATCTACGTTCGGGATGACGACAGCGGCGAGTTGTGGGGTCCAACGGCCCAGCCCATCCGTTGCGAGGAATCCACGTACGTCGCCCGTCACGGCGCCGGCTACAGCCGGTTCGAGCACCTGCATGGCGGCATCGGGCTCAACCTCGTCCAGTTCGTCCCGCTCGACGATCCCCTGAAGATCTCGGTTTTGACCGTCGAGAACCGATCCGGCCGCTCCAGGCGCCTGTCCGTGACCGCCTATGCCGAGTGGGCTCTGGGCACCTCGCGCGGGGACAGCGCCCCCAGGATCGTCACGGCGCTGGAGCCGGAGACGCAGGCGCTCCTCGTACGCAACCCGTGGAACACCGAATTCGCCGGACGAGTCGCCTTCCTCGACCTCGGCGGGCGGCAGACAGCGTGGACGGCCGATCGGACCGAATTCCTCGGCCGCAACGGCGCCCCGGACCGGCCCGCCGGCCTGGACCGCGGATACCGGCTGCAGGGAGCTGTCGGCGCCGGGATGGATCCTTGCGCCGCCCTGCAGACCAGCTTCGTGCTCGCCAACGGAGCGCGGACCCAGGTTCTGGTGCTGCTCGGCGAGGCTGACGGGGCCACGGCGGCGGCCGACCTGATCCGGCGCGGGCGAACGGCGGACCACGAGGCGATACTGCGCGACGTGGCGAGCTACTGGGACGGTATCCAGGGCACTGTCCAGGTGCGGACACCCGACCGCTCGATGGATATCCTGCTTAACGGCTGGCTCATCTACCAGACGCTCGCGTGCCGGCTGTGGGCGAGGACGGCGTTTTATCAGGCAGGCGGCGCCTACGGGTTCCGCGACCAGCTCCAGGACGTGATCGCCCTGGTGACCCCGAAGCGCGAGCTCGCCCGAGAGCACCTCCTGAGGGCTGCGGCGCATCAGTTCGCCGAGGGGGACGTCCAGCACTGGTGGCATCCGCCTTCGGGTCGGGGCCTCCGAAGCCGCATCTCGGACGATCGCCTCTGGCTGCCTTATGCGGTCGGTCGCTACCTCGCGGTCACGGGCGACGCGGCGGTCCTCGACGAGACGGTCCCATACCTCGAGGGACCGCCCCTGCGACCGGACCAGACGGACGCCTACTTCCAGCCAGAATCCTCACCGGCGTCGGCTTCGCTGTTCGACCACTGCGTGGCGGCTCTGGACCGGAGCCTGGCGGTGGGCGCCCACGGGCTGCCGCTCATCGGGACGGGCGACTGGAACGACGGCATGAACCGGGTGGGCAACAAGGGCCGGGGCGAGAGCGTCTGGCTGGGCTGGTTCCTGCACACTGTGCTGGCCGCCTTCGCGCCTATCGCGGAGGCTCGCGGCCAGCGTTCCAGCGCAGCGCGCTGGCGGGCCCACATGAAGTCGCTCCGACGGGCGCTAGAACGCGACGGCTGGGACGGCGACTGGTACCGACGAGCCTACTTCGACGATGGCACCCCGCTCGGCTCGGCCACGAACGCCGAGTGCCGGATCGACTCGATCGCCCAGTCGTGGAGCGTCCTGTCGGGAGCCGCCGATCCTCCCCACGCGGAGCGGGCGATGGCCGCGGCGGAGGAGTATCTCGTCCGACGCGGTGACGGTCTCGTCCTGCTGTTCACCCCGCCGTTCGACCATTCCGACGTAGATCCGGGCTACATCAAGGGATATCTGCCGGGCATCCGGGAGAACGGCGGCCAGTACACCCACGGAGCCATCTGGTCGGTCCTCGCCTTCGCGGCGCTGGGCGATGGCGACAAGGCGGGTGAGCTGTTCTCCATCCTCAACCCCATCAACCATGCCAGCACCCGGGCCGGGGTCCAGCGCTACAAGGTGGAGCCGTACGTCATGGCGGCCGACGTCTACACCGAACCGCCGCACGTCGGCCGCGGCGGTTGGACCTGGTACACGGGGTCGGCGGGCTGGATGTATCAGGCTGGCGTCGAGTGGATCCTTGGATTCCGTTTGCGCGGAACGACGCTCCTTCTCGACCCCTGCATCCCCCGCGCCTGGCCGCACTACGAGATCGATTTCCGCTACCACTCCGCCACATACGAGATCGTCGTGGAGAACCCGCAGGGGGTCAGTCGCGGGGTGGCATCCTCGGAGCTCGACGGACAGGCGCTGATGGGCGGCGGCGCCGCGATCCCGCTCATCGACGACGGCGGCACGCACCGGGTCCGGGTAGTCCTCGGCTAGGCCTCGCCTGGGCCGTCGGCCGTCACACCCTGCGCT
>Ga0182017_10001723_pt1 | contig 16824 bp, 15 predicted proteins | sample 712E3DmetaG_FD_120492 | JGI IMG/M metagenome (GOLD analysis project Ga0182017, IMG submission 120492) | Permafrost microbial communities from Stordalen Mire, Sweden - 712E3D metaG | ecosystem: Environmental > Terrestrial > Soil > Wetlands > Permafrost | place: Sweden: Stordalen | collected... | reverse complement strand
CGCCACCAGCAAGAACCTGTACGTCATCATCGATTTCCATCAGATCGACAACGCCACCACAGGTACTTCGGCAGCCGATGCGACGACCTTCTGGACCGACGTCGCCCCGAAATTCGCGAGCTATGCCAACGTCCTCTACGAACCCTTCAATGAACCCATCGACGGTTCCGCATCGTGGGCCACTTTGAAGCCCGTCGTGCAGGGCTGGATCAATACCATTCAGGCGGGAGACCCCAACAACAAGATCATCATCGTTCCATCCATGAGCTACGACCAGCACCCGGGCGATGCCGCCAGTAATCCGCCGACAGGAACCAATCTTGTGTACACCGCGCACGTCTATCCTGGCAATTGGAGCACATCCTTCAAGACACAGGTCACCACAGCGGTGGCAAAGGCGCCGGTGTTTTTCACGGAGTGGGGGTACGAGCTCAACGGCAGCGACAGCAATCTCAGTACCTCCAGCACGACCTGGGGAACCGATTTCGAGGCGTCGGTTGACACCTACCGCGCGAGCTGGACAGCGTGGGCCACCGACAACCAGTGGACACCCAGTATGTTCTCGGACAGCGCCCTCACCTCACTCACCGCCTTTGGCACCGTGGTAAAGAATTGGCTGGCAGCCAAGGCAAGCTCCGACTGGGTCCAGTAGGCAATCCAGAGAAGCAAGTAGGAGTCGTTCATGCGGAAATCGGTTCTGATTCTAGGCGCAGATCTAACCTTGATTCACTCGTAAAAACCCCCTCGGCAGTGGCATAGCTCGGCGGCGGCCCAGGGCGTGCGGCGCGAGCCGGTGGCGCAGCAGGATCGTCGTTGGGTGAAAATAGTTATCTGGGTATAGGGGAGATAGTTTGGGTGTGTAGGTGTGCGTAGGTGACAGAATCTCTGTTATCGGCGTTTTCTTCAGGTGAAGGAAAATGGCGCTTAAAATGACTATCCACCCGAGCTTGTCGACGACGATCCCGTGCCAGTGATTGCTCGTCGTGCCGACGCAGACGATGCTGACGCTGGCCTTGCGAGCGGCGAGGGCGAGGCAGTAGATGAAGGCGTTGTTGGTTTCGCGGTCCGGTCGCATGAAGAAGCGGCGCTCGGAGCAGCGGCGGGTGATCATGTAGAGGCGACCCGGAATGATAGGTCCGGCCGCATTGCGAGGTCCGGTCAACCTTGGTGAGGTCCGGCCGGTGAGGTCCGGCCTGGTGAGGTCCGGCCGGTGAGGTCCGGCCAACCTTGGTGAGGTCCGGCCAACCTTGGTGAGGTCCAGTCAACCTTGGTGAGGTCTCGGTGTTTTCTTCAGGTGAAGGAAAATGGCGCTTAAAATGACTATCCACTCCACGCCCAGGCGGCCCGCGAGCCGCCGCAGGCCGGCCTGCCCGCAGCCCGGCCTGCCCGCGGCACGGCCTGCCCAGCGGCCCCGCATTTTCCGAGAAACTCTAACTATTCCCGCGGACCTGATCCTCGTCGTCACTCAGGTAGGCGAAGGTGCGCACCAGAACCTTGATCTGTTCCCGTTGCGCCGGGGTCAGGTCCACGAACTGGACGCCCATGCCGGGGTTTATGCTGTCGTGTTTGCGCGGGGGGTTGACCCAGATGACCCGTCCTTCCACGTCGAGCTGCGCGCCCCCCGGTGGCTGGAAGCGCAGATTCAGCAGGGTGCCCGGCGGAAGGGGTTCACTCGTCTGGATGAAGATTCCCATGGCGGACAGGTCGGTGATGTAGGCGAAAAGGAATGTCTTGTCGCAGCGGTAGTCCACTTCCATTGACACCAGGACGCGCTGGTGTTCGCGCCGTTCACGCCCGGTACGCCGCTCGTGGCCGACCGGCATGACCCGCTTGCGACGGTCCTTGATAGGCATCTTACTTGATCTCGATAGTTCCCAGCCGTGCCCGGTCGGCGCCGTCATTGCTGCCAGCCGTGATCTTGAGTCGCTTGCCCTCGCCTCCCGGCCAGAAGCCAACCAACACGGTGTAGGTTCCCGCGGGCGTGGTCATGAGCGGAACCTCCACGTCATAGGTGTCGCGGATATACTCGCCGGGCAGCCAGTGATCCGTTGCAAACGTGCCGTTGAGCGGGAGGTGGTCTCCGATGACCCGCGGCTCGCTGGGAATATCGAAGTGCACGAAAATGTGGAATCCCCCTGGGGGCTTCTTGTTCACGCGGAAGAAGAGGGACAATGGGATGGTGCCGGGCCGGCGCACGGTGGTGGGAAAGTCGGCGCCCACCAGCTCGATGGCATTGCCGAAGGTGACGCTGGCCGGGACGCGCCACTGCCAGGGCGGCTTCGGGTCAAACCACTCGTAGCGCGACGGCTCGGTGGCGCCCGGCTCGAGCACAGGCTCAGGCGGCCGGGGCGCCATCCAGACATATGGTTTCAGCGGATTGCCATCCTGCTCACCATCCTCCAGGCGGTTGGTCAGCAAGAGAAAGCGCGACGATCGGGCATCCACCACCGCGTAGGACACCCGCGCAGACTTGAGCGCCGCATCCAGGGTAGCCAGCTCGCTGCCCGGCACCAGCGCGAACACGCGCTCCCGCCCCTGCAGAAACTCGACCACGCGGTTCTGCGTGGGCAGATCGGTCATCTCGCGCTGGCTATAGAATCGCGAGCCTTCGCCCTCGACCTTGTACCGGCCGATGGGCTCGTTGTGCCGGGCCAGACGCGCATACGATTCCAGCGGCGGCTTGAACGAAAGATCGCCGGAGACTTTGGGCACGATCACATGGCTCAGGGTCAGGGCGAAAAGCACCGCCACCACCACCGCGGCCTGGATACCCCAACGGCCGATCTCCACCACGGCTTTCTCGAACCATCGGTGCCAACGCCGCGCATTCCCCAGGTCGCGCAGGGCCACGCGTCCCAGCGCCCGGCCTCGGGTGGCAAGCCCGGTGTACAGGCCAGCACCAACCAAGAGACCGGCGGCGATGAAGAACCACCCCAGCTTGAGCTTGGCCGGCCATTGCACCTTGTTCAGGGTGTGCACCGAAACCAAGTCCTCGGGCCCCAGCACCAGGTCGCGCGCGATCACCATGGTCCCAGTGGCCACCAGCAGCCCGAGCACGGGCTCGGCGCGGTCGCCCTCCAGCGCCTCATCGAGCAGGGCACCGATGGCCAGAGCTACCGGCGCCAAGGCACAGAAGCGCGCTTCGCCGCTCATGAGGACGAACACGGTGGAAAGGGCGAAGCCGAAGGCTGCGAAGACAAGGAGATAGAGTTGGCCAAACGCCAGGCGATCGCCATCCCGCTCGTCGCCCCCGCCCAGGCGGATGAGCGGCCGGCCGAGCGCGAAGATGGCGAGCGCGCTCCAGGGAAATAGGCCAAAGCCAAGCTGGCGGATGAGGTAGTCGAAGGTTGCGCTGGGAGCGCCGCTGCGTGGAATCCCGCCGAGCAGCAGGGAGTACTGACCGGCCACGTTGGCCCTGGTCATGGTGAGAACGAGAAGCAGGACCCCGGCCAGCGCAGCCACCAGCAGCGCCACGCCCCCCTGCACCCCGGGCGAAAGCAGGCTGGCACCCAGGCTGGAGCCAGCCGGTAGGTGAGTCCCGAGACCTGGTGCGCTGAGCTTGCTGGCCGCGGGATCATCGGCTGGCCGCGGCCGCAGACCCCACCCCGCCAGTAGCGCAGCAGTGAACGCCAGGCAAGGCAGCGCCACGCCCAGAAGCGCCCCGCCCGAGAGCAAGCCGACGAGCAAGCCAACACCTGCCACCAACAGATCGCGCCACCGGCGCACGCCAGCGGGCGGCCAGGCGTAGCGGCCGAGCCCGCCCATGGCCAGTGCCAGCCCAGCCACGAGCGGCATGTCCGAGGTGAGCTGGCGTGCCTCGAGCACGAAGAGGGGCATGGAGCCGAGCGCCAGGGCTCCGAGCAAGGCCGCGCGGCGACGGAAAAGGCCCACGCCTGCCCAATACACCGCGAGGATGGCCAGGATGCCGAAGCAGGCATCCGAGATGCGGCCGCCGAACTCGCCCACGCCAAAGATCCGCATGCCGAGCGCATTGCCGGCCAGGTCGAGCGGCGGCTCGGGGGTGAAGCGACGGTTGACCGTCACATCGAACAGACTGTCCGAACGGGCGATGTCGCGCGCGCGCTCCGCCAGCTTGAGTTCCCACGGGTCCCAGAACCCGAACGAACCCAGGCGGGGCAGGATCAGCGCAAGCGCGAAGAGCGCCACCCACCAGCCGGGTGGAACCCGGCGCAGTCTTTCCACAAAGCTCATGACTCTTTTTTTCGGGGCTGACCGTTGCAGCGGCCGCACTCTAGCAGTGACGCTGGGCAAAGGCTATGCCCTGGTGCTTTTCCGACCGCGTGGGGAGCCCGCCGGCTCTGCCAGCGCCGCGCGTGGCGTACCATCGCGGGAGGGTTTGGAAACCCTCCCAGGGTTCCCATCTCAATCACCTGATCAGGCAGGTTTCGCCATGTCCAAGCACGGCGAGCTGGCCCAAGATGCCACGCTCGGCGCAGATCTGCCTGAGCCAAGCCAGGGGCTCGGCAAGCGGCTCGTAGCCAAGCGTGAAAGATCCATAGCCGACGGGAACCAGCAGCTTGGCCCCGAGATCGGTGAAAGCTTGCACGGCGTCGAGTGGCGACATGTTGCTCTCGCGCAAGGCGGGCGGCTCGTACCCGGCCACTGGCAGAAGCGCCACGTCCGGGTGCAGGCGCCGACCGATCTCCTCGAAGCCCGAGAAATAGGCGGTGCCGCCCGCAAAGTACACATTGGCTCCGGCCGAGCGCACGATGTACCCGCAAGCGCCACGCCAGGCCCGGTCGAAAAGCCCGCGGCCGCCCTCATGCCGCGCCGCCACCGCGGTCACCTCAACGTCGGCGAACGCGAAACTCTGGCCCGGCGCCAACTCAACCACGCGGCCAAAGCCCAGGCCATTCACCAACGGCGCGCAGCGGGGCGGAACCAGGACCGCCGCCCGTCCGGCTAGACGTCGTAGGCTGGCCAGGTCCAAACGGTCCCGGTGCGCATGCGAGATGAGGATCAAGTTCACGTCAGCCGCATCGGCGGAATGCAAACAGGCCGCCTCTGCCCGGCGCAGGCCAAGGAAGAAATCACCGAGATAGGGATCAGTGAGCACCCGCGCGAGTGGCGTGGTGAGCATGACCGTGGCGTGACCGACAAAGGTGACGGCGATCTGATCTGGCCCCGGATGCTCCACCCGCCGCGGCTCGGCCCTGCGCGGGGTAGTCAAGAGTTGACGGGCAGCGGTGCGCAAGAAACGCAAGGACAAGGTCAGCCCGACCGCCGACTGCCAAGGGCGGCGCCGCCGGCGCCGGTGCTCGTGGTCCAGCTCCTTGGCCCGCTCGATCACGCGGCGTTGCCAGTCGTGGTCGGCTGAAAGTGGCATGGAGATGGATTAGGCCCCGCAAGAGCTTGGCCCGTCAAGACTACGCGATCACGTGAATCAGCGATTCGCTCGTCTGGTCCGCCACACGCGCCACGGCGAGGCACGCCTCGGCCAATCTCTGGCTGACCATGAGGCCAACCATGTCTCCAGCCAGGTTCTCGTTCGGCGGCTGGTTGCGAATTCGTTCCGCCAAGCGTGCGATAGCGTCGCTGCGTGCCGAGAAGCCTGCAAGGGCGGTGCTGAGTGCTTGGACCATGCTGCCTCTGTTCCTGATCTCGACACGCAGTTTGGAAAGACTAAGTCACGTTTCGGCCAACCTTGAGGGTCTGGAAATCGTCGACTGGACCCGCTAGTCGCGATTCACAAACCCTTGTATGCTCCGCCGCATGACCAAACGATTTGTCTCCTGCACATTCGTCCTGGTTGCTGTGGCCGGCCTCGGCTGCAAGAAGCCAGCCGGAGAGCCGCCCACACAGATTACCCAGCCGGCTGCCGCACCTGCGCCCAGCGCGCCAGCAGAGAAGCCATCGCTGCTCAAGCTCGATGCGTTCAGAGAACAAGCGCCGGCGATGTATCGCGCCAAGTTCACCACATCTAAGGGTAACTTCGTGGTCGAGGTGCAAAGGGACTGGGCCCCTCAGGCCGCAGACCGGTTCTTCAACCTGGTCAAGAACGGCTACTTCAGCGACACGCGCTTCTTCCGAGTCATCAAGAACTTCATGGTGCAGTGGGGCATCCACGGTCAGGGCGAAGTTAACGCTGTCTGGCGCAACGCCAATATCCCGGACGACCCAGTCAAGCAGTCTAACAAGCGTGGCTTCATCACCTTTGCGACCGCGGGGCCCAACACGCGGACCACCCAGGTCTTCATCAACTACGCGGACAACGGCCAACTGGACGGGATGGGCTTCGCACCCTTCGGCAAGGTGGCAAGCGGCATGGACGTCGTCGACGGCCTCTTCGGGGAGTATGGGGAGGGCGCACCCCAGGGCAGGGGCCCCAACCAGGGCCGCATGCAGACCGAGGGCAATTCCTACCTGGCGCGTGACTTCCCCAAGCTGGACTACATCATCGAAGCAAGCATCGTGCGCTGATCGCGGGCCTTGCGAGCCCTTTGAGGGTTCCCTCTTGTTCCCATTTGAATAGGCGAGCTTCCCTTGCGGTGACTCAAGCCGCTTGCTACCGTCCAACCATGCTGTCCCGCCTGCTGGTCGTGCTCGGGCTTGCGTCCTTGCTTGCGCTTCCCGCGCTTACGCTCGCTGGCTGCTCGTCCTCGCAGAAGCGCGATCAGTACTACGGCACGGACGTGGGGACTGACTTCCAGATCCCCGACGCCGTCGGCTTCCCCAGCCAAGCCCCGGACGCCGCCCCACCCGATGGCGCGCCTGGCGACACAGGGTTGGAAGGCGAGCACGCCCCCCAGCCCGATGGTCAGGTAGCTGGCGCAGCGGAGGTCGCGCCTGACACAGGGTTGGAGGACGTGCCCGCCCCCCAGCCCGATGCCCAGATAGCTAGCGCAGCCGATGTCGTGCCCGACACAGGGTTGGAGGACGTGCCCGTTGACGCGCCAGCGGAGGATTCCGGCCCTGGCATCGATTCCTAGCGAGGAGTCAGAAGAATGAATGGGCCGTCAAGCGAACGCATCACCGAGTGGGCTGGTGGCTCGCTGAGTGAGCTCATGAGCGTGCTCTCGGCAGCGGCTCTACCGGCCCGCATCCGCGTATTCGCACCCGGCGCTGGCAGCGTGCAAGCCGGCGAGGTGCACCTTCTGGCCGGCGGCATCAACGACGCCTTTGCTGGCGATCGGCGCGGCCAGGAGGCTGTGTCGGCCCTGCAGCACGTGGCCGGAGCCCGTTTCGTCATCGATACCCGCCTGCCTGACCCGGAAACCGGGTCGCTGGCCAAACCCGGCCCCGCTGAAGGCAATCTGGCCCAACGCCCGCTGGTCGAGGTCATGCGCTACTGCGAGGAGTACGTGCTGACCTGCACCCTCGAGGTGTGGCGGGGCGAGGAGCAGGCTCGTATCAGCTACCGGCGTGGCGAGTTGGTCGGAACCGTGGTTGGCGGCAGCGATGCTCCCGAACGACTTCCCGAGGTAATGGGCTGGAAGGAAGGGTTCTTCGAGATCGACCTGCCTTTGCCGGTGACGCCACCTGTGCCCGCGCCCTCCCGGCGCAGCACAGGTATGGCGGCGGTGGTGGGTGCCGGCGCGCCGGTGCGGCCGCCCTCTGGAGAGCCCCCGCGCCGCGAGACCGACCCCCTCATTTCCCTTGCCTCCATCAAGAAAAGCGCGCCCGCGCGGCCCGCGGGCGCACCGGTGCGGTCGACAGGAGAAGACGGCTCCAAGTTGCCGCGGGTCCCGTCCCTGCCTGGATTCAAGACCCGGGTAGCCGCACCAGCGGGGACGCTCCCCACGCAAGCAGCAGGCGCGCGACCAGCCCCGTCTGCGCCGGCACCCTCACCGGTGGCCGCGCCGATCCGCACAGCACCCACCTCTGCGCCGGCACCCTCACCAGTGGCCGCGCCGATCCGCACAGCACCCACCTCTGCGCCGGCACCCTCACCAGTGGCCGCGCCGATCCGCACAGCGCCCACGTCTGCGCCAGCACCCTCACCAGTGGCCGCGCCGATCCGCACAGCCCCCACGTCTGCGCCAGCACCCTCACCAGTGGCCGCGCCGATCCGCACAGCACCCACGTCTGCGCCAGCACCCTCACCAGTGGCCGCGCCGATCCGCACAGCACCCACGTCTGCGCCAGCACCCTCACCAGTGGCCGCGCCGATCCGCATAGCACCCACGTCACCCCCGCCAACGGCTGGCGCGGCAGCGCCGGCTCCCACCGCGCAGGCACCGGTCGTGGCGCCGGCCACGCCAGCGATGCCGGCTGCTCGTCCTCTGTCAACAGCGGGCATTCCTGCCGATACGGCAGAGACCCCGGTTCCCCCAGCGCCGGCACCGGATGCGCGCGAGGTCGCGCCCGCCCCACCGGCTGTCGCTACGGGCCTACCTGTGGCGCGCACGCCGGGAGCAGCCCGACCAGCCCGAGCGCCTTTGCCCGCGGCCCGCAGACCGGCCACGGCCTCGCCGCTTGCTCCAGTCCCCTGGCCCGCAGCCAAGCCCGCGGTCGCACAGTCCCCTGCGCGGCCGATCTCGGCTCCGGTTCTGCAGGCCGCTGTCACGCCCCCGAGCCCCTTGCAGGCCTCGGCGGCAAGTCGGCTTCCGGCTGCTTCGGCTCCGGTTCCGCAGGCCGCTGCCGCGCCCCCGAGCCCCTCGCAAGCCTCGGCAGCAACTCCGCCTCCGCGTTCTTCGCCAACTCTCCCCCCAGCCAGCGCGCCCGCTTTGCCAGTTCAGCGCACAACACCTTCCCCGGCCATGCCGCCGCCCGCGCGAGCTGTGTCGGAAGCCGCTAGTGCGGATTCGCCCCCGCGGCCCTCCGAGCCTGTGGCATCGCAATCGCCCCCTGCGATTCGCGGGGCTTCGACTGCAGCAGCGCGCACGACGCCGTCGGCACTCAATTACACTTCGGGCGAGATAAGGCCGCCCTCGACGCCACCGCGCGGAACCGAAGAACGGCCCTTTGGCGTCGAGCTATCCGAGGACATGCAAGATCCGGCCGCGTTCGTGGCCACCCCGCCACCCCAGCCCTCGATCGTCGTGGCGCCCCTGGCGCAGGCCACTCCCACCCCGGTCTCGGAACTCCCGCGGCCGGAGGGCCCGCCGACCGTGCGGATCAAGGGACCCGCTTCCGTCCAGCCGGAGGATCTTGCGGTCGATATCGAGGAGCGGCGATATCGGCCGGGCAAGCGACGCGCACAGCGCGGACCGGCCGAATGGCCCTTGCTGGTTCACGTGCTTCTCGGCATCGTCCTGGGCGCGGCCATCGTGGTGGCCTACTCCGCCTACTACGGCCTGCCGTTGCCGTAGATTCTCCTTGGCGCTGCGGTGCGGGAGCGCTTTACTGAGCTGCCGTGAGCCTGTTCTCACAGATTGCCGATTCATACCGGCGCACGAAGAAGCCCAAGGACATCCTGTGGAATCGTCTGGTGGCGCGGCCGCTGGCTGCGGTCTTGCTGGTGCCGCTGGCCAGAACTCGCGTCACCCCCAACCAGGTCACCTTCGCCTCGCTGGCGTGCTTCGTGGCGGCCATGGCTCTGTTGGTCGGCTTGCCTGGCTGGGCCGGCCTTCTCATCGCGGTCGCCGTGCTCGAACTGTCCTATGTCCTCGACTGTGTGGACGGCCAGCTTGCTCGGCTGCACGGGACCATGTCGCCGGTGGGCGCGCACCTGGATTTTCTGATGGACGAGCTGAAGGCATTTATGCTGGTGGCGGCCACAGGCGCGCGCCTGTGGCGTGCGGATGCCCGCACCCAGTGGTTGCTCGAGGCGCTGGCCGGACTGGTGGTCGTGGCCTCGGCCATCAGCCTAACCACTTTCGTGCGCCGACCCGAGTACCTGCGCGCCGCGGGCGCGCCCCGGCCGCAGAGCGCCGGCGACTACGGAGATGGCTTGGATGGGGTCGCGGCCGCTCCGCCCCCGCCGCGCTCACTTGTGGCCAGGGCGGTGGCCGCGGTGGAATCCGTGGGCCGCTTGATCATTCACTACCCCAGCTATCTAGTGTTTGTGGCCGCCGCCAATCGCCTGGATCTCTTCCTGCACGTGTATCTTGCCATCAATGCCGCCTATGCCGGCCGCACGATTCTTGCAGTCGTGCGCAAGCTGTGCAAGAGAACCGTGTGAGCAGCAGCAAGGTCATCATCATAGCGGCGGGCCGCGGCCGGCGCCTGGGCCGGCAAACCGAGGACATTCCCAAGTGCATGGTCCGGGTGGCGGGCCAGTCCATTCTGCACTGGCAACTGCGCGCCTTTGCAGCGGCGGGCCTCTCCGACATCGTGGTGGTGCGCGGGTATCTGGGCGATCGCATCGACGGAGGTCGCGCGGCCCTTGCTTTCGTCGACAACCCTGACTGGGCCAACAACAACATCTTGGCATCGCTCCTGTGCGCGGCCGATCATCTGCCAGACGGCTTCTTCTTTTCCTACGCTGACATCGTGTACACGCCGGGGGTGGTGGCGCGCCTGGCCGCGCGTGCGCGTGCCACCGACGCCGCGCCGGTTTCGCTGATCATCGACCGGTACTGGGCAGATGCTTATCAGGGCCGGACGTTGCACCCGGTTTCCGAGGCCGAGCTGACCCTGCTCGACGGACCGCGGGTCGTGCGCGTGGGCAAGGGCGCGGTGGCGCCTGAGAGGGCCGTGGGCGAGTTCATCGGCCTGGCCCATTTTTCCGCGGCGGGAGCCGCGGCGCTGCGTGCGGTCTGGGACAAGGCTCTCGCGGCAGGAGGCCTGGACGCACCCTTTGGCCTGGCTCCCAAGTTGCGCCAGGCCTACCTGACCGATGCGCTCAACGCTTTGGCCGACCAGGGCGTGCGGCTCGAGCCGGTCTTCATCGACGGCCAGTGGCGCGAGATCGACACGCCCCAAGATCTGGCGGCGGCCCAGACAATCGTCGCCGGCTGGGGTGCCTGACAGGGGAATCAAGCTAATCCTTACGTCCTATGCCCTGCCCAGCAGTTTTCTGCCGCCCGCCGACTCAGTGGCAGACAGTATGATCATATTGACAACTCAGCTCGACGCTAACGGCGGTGAGCGCGAACTGGATACCTGTCTCGGTCGCGAACGTAGTGTCGAGCGTGGCAGCCAACTTCATCGGTTCGGCCGTCTGTACGACGATTTGGCCAGATAGGATGTGAAGAAAGGTGGCCCACACGGCGCCGGACACTTCTACGGATCCGTCGAAGGCCACCTCGGTCGAGGGCAGCTTGTACGTTCCGGGCCCTTCCGCAAAGGAGGAGGTGAAGTCCAGCGCGCTGTTGGAGCTGCCCAGCTGGAAGTAAAAAAAGACACTCCCGTAGACCGGCAACTCGCCTGCGATGAGGCGCACCTGGGATGGCGCGCCCGCGCTGGGCGGACCAGTCAACGTTCCGGTCCCCGACTCGGTGCAGGTGAATTCTTCTGCCGGCGTCTTGCCTAGACAGATTCGATCACACCCCAACCAGAATGAGAGAGCGGAGAGCAGCAGTGTCGCGCCCGGAAGATTCCTTGCTGGGAATAATCGATTTGACATGCGTGTGCCGAGCAGGTGCAATCACGGTACCGCGTGGTGATAGTATCCTATCCCAATTCCATGGTCTGGCACAGCCGTTGCCCCAATCCTCTTGCTCCGCGGCCTGCGCAGTGAAACGAACCATGCGAAATTGGAGGCGCGGCTTCCACTTTTCGGCGGCATCGTGCTCGATTTTCGTCACTGTCGTCATTCTCAGCCGACAGGCGCTGGGCCAGGCGGCTGTCACCGCTGCTCCAGCGACAGAAGAGCCGCGTACGCGTCAGGTCGCGCTGGAAGGGCAGGTCGGAGTAGTGACTCCGCTCGGCATTTTCGGGCTGGCGCTCGACATCGACGTCGTTCGGTGGCTGTCGGTTCGAGCCGGAGTCGGCGTCGACGTCTTCGATCGTGAAGACTTACGAGCCTGTCACTGTTCTTGGAGCTTGCGCCAGCTCGCGCTCATGCCACATTTTCGGTATCCAGTTCTTGGGGGCGGTACGTCCATTTCGCTCGGGCTTGGCATTTCCCACGACGCTGCGCATAACATCGCTGGAATCCACTCACCGTCATTCAGGGAAGACAACGAGGTCTCCATCGAGCACCGATTCGACGACGGCGTGCGTGTCCGCTCCTTTGTCGGCCTCGGTTTCTATCTCAACGAGCCCAACCTGCCCGCTTTCGGCGGTTCGGTCTACTTCGGTGCGGCGCTCGGCTACGCCGTTTGGCCCAATCCGACGACCCCGCCCAACCGCTCCTCGCTATCGCTCGGGCGGTGGTACGGCTGGCAAATCCTGGCCTCCGATGCGGCGGCGGCGATTGTCGCTAGCCAGGCTCACGTCGACGGCCCAGCCCTCAGGGGCGCGATCGCGATCTACGGGATCCCCGGGCCCATCGTCCACTTGGCTCATCGACGCTACGTACGGATGGCCGGCAGCGTGGCGCTGCGAGTGCTCGTGCCGCTCTTGCTCCGCTCAGCGGCGCCAAGGTCCTCGAGTGGAGGAGCTGCGCGCCCAAGTCCCGTGACTCTCGCGGTGGCGGGCGTCATCATCGCTGCCTTGATCGACGATTTCGCGCTCGGCTGGGGCCCGGCATCCTCCGAGCGGTAGCGCGCAGGCCGTCGGCCTCTGGATGCTGTTCCTCATTGAATCCGGTGTGAAACTCGGCGACTCTTGCCGCATCCAAGGACGACAGAAGGGAGTTCGACGCGATGCTAAGCAAGACCATGCAGGATGCGTTCAGCGAGCAAATCAGAAACGAGTTCGCCTCGGCGTATCTCTATCTTTCGATGGCGCTGTACTTTGAAGGGCAAAGCCTGCCCGGCTTCGCCAAGTGGATGCGCGTCCAGTTCGCTGAAGAGCAGACCCATGCCATGAAGATGCTCGACTTCGTCGTCGACCGCGGCGACACGGTGACCCTCTCTGCCATCGAGAAGCCGGTGTCGGACTTCAAGTCCGCCACCGACGTGTTCGAACTGACGCTGGCCCACGAACGAAAGGTGACCAGTTTCATCCACAATCTCTACGCCCAGGCCACCAAGGAAAACGACTACGCCTCGATGGAAATGCTCCAGTGGTTCATCAAAGAGCAGGTCGAGGAAGAGAAGAACGCCAGCCTGATCCTGGATCAGCTCAAGATGGTGGGCGACAAGGGATCGAGCCTGGTCATGCTGGATCACCGCATAGGCAAGCGCGGCGAGTAGTCCCGCGGCTGGGCTGACCGCGAAGGTCCATCGCCACGAGCCCGGCCATGCCCCTGGTGCCGCATGGTGCACGATCCCGACGATCCGCCCGAAGAAGAGGCGCGCTCGCCGAACGAGAAGAACTACATCACGCCGGCGGGCTACCGCAAGCTGGTCGACGAGTTAGAATTCTTGCACACCAGCAAGCGGCCCGAGGTGGTGAGCGCCCTGGCCGATGCCGCCGCCGAGGGCGACCGTTCGGAGAACGCCGAGTACATCTACCGCAAGCGCCAGTTGCGCCAGATTGACGCGCGCATGCGCTTCCTCTCCAAACGGCTGGACCATGTCGCCATCGTGGACCCGAAGGAACAGAAGCGGCGCGACCGTGTGTTCTTCGGGGCCACGGTAACGGTCGAGGACGAGGACGAGGTGACGCTGGTCTATCGCATCGTTGGCCAGGACGAAATCGAGGGCGCGGAAGGGGTCATTTCCTGGAAGTCGCCGGTGGGCAAGGCCCTGCTGGGCAAGGCGGTGGGCGACACGGTCGTTGTGCGCTGGCACGCCGGCGTGCGCGAACTGACGGTGACGGCCATCACCTACCTTTAGGGGCTATTCTTGTTCCGCAGCCCCTGCTAAGGTCGCAGGCTGGGCGCCGTGGGTGTTGGCCCTGCTTTCTGGGTCCACGACTCCGGCGGCCCGCTTGCAGCGATGAACAAGATTGTCGTCAAGGGCGCGCGCGAGCACAACCTAAAGAATGTCGACGTGGAGATCCCGCGCGACAAGCTGGTGGTCATCACCGGTCTGTCCGGCTCGGGCAAGTCCTCGCTGGCCTTTGACACCATCTACGCCGAAGGCCAGCGCCGCTACGTCGAGTCGCTGTCTGCCTATGCCCGCCAGTTTCTCGAACAGTGGGGCAAGCCCGACGTGGATTCCATCGACGGGCTATCGCCGGCCATTGCCATCGGGCAAAGGTCCGCTTCGCGCAACCCGCGCTCCAGCGTGGGCACCATCACCGAGATCTACGACTACCTGCGCCTGCTGTGGGCGCGGGTGGGCGAGGTCTTCTGCTGGCAGTGCGGCCAGCGCATCGCCGCGCAGACCATCCCCAGCATGGTGGACCAGGTCTTGAGCTTGGGTGAAGGCGCGCGCTTCTCCGTGCTGGCGCCGGTGGTGCGCGCCAAGAAGGGCGATTTCCGCGATGACCTCAATCGCCTGCGCCAGGACGGCTATGTGCGCGCCAACATCGATGGCGAGCTATGCGATCTGTCCGATCCGCCCAAGCTCGACAAAGGCAAGAAGCACACCATCGAGGTCTTCGTCGACCGCTTGGTGAGGAAGCCCGGGGTCGAGCAGCGCCTGGCAGAATCGGTGGAACTGGCGGCCAAGCTGTCGGGCGGCCTGGTCAAGATTTCGCCCCTGGAAGGCGACGATCTGCTCTTTTCTGAGAAATTCTCCTGCCCCGACTGCGGCATCAGCTTTCCCGAGGTGACGCCGAGCCTCTTCTCGTTCAACAGCCCAGCGGGCGCCTGCCCGGCCTGCGATGGCATCGGCGCCAAGATGTACTTCGACCCCGATCTCATCGTCAGCGATCCCGACCTGTCGCTGCGCGAAGGCGCGATCGAGCCATGGGAACGCCGCAACAGCGCCTTCTTCCAGCAAATGCTCGACTCGCTGGCCGCCCACTACAGCATCGATCTGTACAAGCCGTGGAACAAGCTGGCGCCTGAGGTCCGCCACCTGATTCTCGAAGGATCAGGGGACGAGGAACTGAACCTGACCTTCGAGAAGAACGGCAAGCAGCACACCTTCAAAAAGAGCTTTGAGGGCGTGCTGGCCAACCTGCAGCGGCGCTACGACGAGTACCAGCGTCGGCGGCGTGAGCAAGGCCGCACCACCGACGAGGATTTCGAGGCCATCTACGACGAGTTCCACCGCTACATGTCGCAGTCGCCCTGTAGCGAGTGCGGCAGCACGCGCCTGCGCAAAGAGGCGCGCCACATCCGGGTGGGCGACAAGACCATCGCCGAGATGACAGCCCTGACCATCCGCGAGGCCTACGACTTCATCAAGGGTCTGGCCCTGTCCAAACGCGACTGGCAGGTGTGCCTGCGTATCATCCGCGAAGTCAGCGCGCGCCTGGGCTTCCTCATCAGCGTGGGCATCGACTACCTGTCGCTCGACCGCCCGGCCTTCACCCTGTCGGGCGGCGAGGCCCAACGCATCCGCCTGGCCACGCAAATCGGCAGCGGCCTGCAGGGCGTGCTGTACATTCTCGACGAGCCCTCCATCGGCCTGCACCAGCGCGACAACGCGCGCCTGCTGGAAACCCTGGTCAAGCTTCGCGATCTGGGCAACACCGTGCTGGTGGTCGAGCACGACGCCGACACCATCCGCGCCGCCGACTACGTTATCGACATGGGCCCACGCGCGGGCGAGCTGGGCGGCCGGGTGGTGGCGGTGGGCACGCCCAAGGAGATCGAGGCCAATCCGCAGTCGCTGACCGGCGCGTATCTGTCGGGCGAAAAGGCCATCGAGGCGCCCAAGCACCGACGTGGGTCGAACAAGCGGGCGCTGGTGCTGCGCGGGGCGCGCACCCACAACCTGCGCAACCTCACGGTCAGCTTTCCCCTGGGGGCACTCACCTGCGTGACCGGCGTGTCCGGCTCGGGCAAGTCGAGCCTGATCGTAGACACCCTGCTGCCCGCGCTGAAGCAGCGGTTGCACGGCGTGCGGGCACCCAGCGCGGAATTTGACGGCATCGATGGTTTGCAGCACCTGGACAAGGTCATCGACGTCGACCAGTCACCCATCGGCCGTACCCCGCGCTCCAACCCGGCGACCTTCACTGGCGTGTTCACCCACATTCGCGATCTCTTCGCCAACCTGCCCGAGTCCAAGGCGCGCGGCTACCGCGCCGGCCGCTACTCGTTCAACGTCAAGGGCGGCCGCTGCGAGGCCTGCCAGGGCGACGGCATCGTGCGCATGGAGATGCATTTTCTACCCGACGTGTATGTCGAGTGCGAGGCCTGTGGCGGGCGACGCTACAGCCGCGAAACCCTGGAAGTGAAGTATCGCCAGGCCAGCATCGCCGACGTGCTCGACATGACTGTGGACAAGGCCTGCAGCTTCCTGGAAAACATCCCCAAGCTGCGACCCAAGCTGGAGACCCTGCGCGAGGTGGGCCTGGGCTACGTGACCCTGGGTCAGGCAGCCACCACTCTCTCCGGCGGCGAGGCACAACGAGTGAAACTCTCGCGCGAGCTGGCCAAGAAAGCCACCGGCCGCACCCTGTTCATCCTGGATGAGCCGACCACAGGCCTGCACTTCGCGGACATCGATCAACTGCTGCGCGTACTGGCGCGCTTGGTGGATGCTGGCAACACCGTAATTGTCATTGAACACAACCTGGACGTGGTGAAGAACGCCGACTGGGTCATCGACCTGGGCCCGGGCGGCGGCCCGGGCGGCGGCCAAGTCATCGCCGAGGGGATCCCCGAGGACGTGGCCAAAGCGCAAGCCAGCTTCACTGGGCAGTTCTTGCGGAAGGTGCTGTAGGTTCATCTCAGCCAGTGGATCCTGATGTCCTTCTCGACCGCCTTGAACTCCGGGTCGCCGGTGAGGAGCTCGGCGTTCTTCTGCTTGGACAGGGCGGCGGCGAAACAGTCGGCGTAGGACATCCTGTGCGTGGCCTTGTAGATGG
>Ga0182017_10001722_pt1 | contig 16830 bp, 12 predicted proteins | sample 712E3DmetaG_FD_120492 | JGI IMG/M metagenome (GOLD analysis project Ga0182017, IMG submission 120492) | Permafrost microbial communities from Stordalen Mire, Sweden - 712E3D metaG | ecosystem: Environmental > Terrestrial > Soil > Wetlands > Permafrost | place: Sweden: Stordalen | collected... | reverse complement strand
GGTGCTGGCTGGCACCGTGGCAGCAGGCGACTTTGCTAACGGTGGCATGTCGTTCGATGCATGTGTAAACACGACAATCTACACCGGAGTGCAGTTTACATTGGGCGGAAGCGTCGCAGGTTGTGATCTCTATTTCCAGGTCCAGACCTTCGACGAGAAACCCGCAGGTCCGGGGCAGGTGGGCGGATGCACATCCGGCTGCTACGTATTCCCGGGCACGAAGCTGACGAGTACCTCGGGCGTGGTCTCCGTCCCCTTTGCGAATCTGAGTGGCGGACAGCTGACCACCCAGGCGGCCATCGCGAACGAGATCGTGGGACTGCAATGGCAGTTCCAGTCGCCCGCGCCGGTGGGCGACGGTGGTCAGCTAGGGTGCACGGGCATCAATTTGACCATTGATGACGTTTCGTTCGTCAGCAACTGAGACGGATGGCTGGTCCGTCCCGCAGCCTCCGGGCGGGGCTGCGGGTTCCCGCCCCGGAGCGGAGCGGCCGTGGCGCAGTGGCATAAGGGCGCCGATGATCCGCGTCAGTGAGGGCTGTTTGCTTGACGCGAGATAGCGATTTCATCGACTATCGCAGGATATGTTGTAGAACAAAAGCAAGCACACGATCGTCTCATATTTGGGGTGGTGCCATGAAGACCAAGCTGACTGCCTCTTTGTGTTTCTTGCTCTTGGGGTTCGGCGTAGCTCGAGCCCAGGATGTGAGCGTTGTCGGGGCTTCGACGAGCCAGGTTCCAGACCCTGGCGCTGCGCCGCAAGCGGTGCAGCCAGCCACGCCGGCGCCGGACATGCAGCCTCCTGCGCCGCCGCAACAGCCGCCAGCACCGCCAGTTCAGGCCCAGGGCCAGGCGCAGCCTCAGGTTCAGCAACCTGCTGGGGCAGCGCCGGCGCCGGCCACGGCCGGGGGCCAGTGGGTGTATACGGATCAGTATGGCTGGATCTGGATGCCTTACGGAGACCAGTACGCCTACGAAGGGACGTACTACGATGCCTCTCCCTATGCCTATGTGTACTACCCCAGCTACGGATGGATGTGGCTGGCAGCGCCCTGGGTTTGGGGCTGGGGCCCGTATCCATACTTTGGTCTGCGCGGTCCTTTAGGCTTCGGCTGGTATCGCGGCCTCCACCGGGCCGGGTATGGTTGGGGCGGATATCGTGGTGGCTATCATGCCGGCTACGGCGGCGGATATCGTGGCTACGGCGGGGGCTATCGCGGCGGGGGCGGCTACCACGCTAACGGCGGATACCGCGGCGGCGCGCTTGGCGGCTCTCGCGGCGGCGCTTTCGGCGGCTATCGCGGGAGCGTTGGCGGGGGCTATCGCGGGAGCGCTGGCGGCGCCGCTCACTCTGTCAGCGGCTATCGCGGCAGTACTGGGGGCGGATTCCACGGGGGCGGCGTTGGCGGCGGCTCGCATGGCGGCTTCAGCGGTCATGGTGGTCTTGGCGGTGGTCGCGGCGGCGGACATCGCTGACCGACGTTGCTGCGGCCCGGTGGCTATGGTCCCCATCCCAGGTTTCTTGCCTGCGAAATCCTAGGTGTCAGCTGCGCTTCCCCGATAGGGGTGGGGGAAGCCCGGATTGTAGCGCTCAGCACATCAGCTGGAAACACAACCACTGACCACCTGCATCCGTCGCCTCACAATTACAGTTGACAGTCCCGCATCCGTGCGGCTCGTAGTCACACTCCTGCCCAACATTTCCGCAAGCCGTACCCGACGGATCTCCCACGGCGCTGACGCACGGGCATTCCTCAATCGGCCCGGCGTCGTTGGTGGTTATCCCCGAACAATTGTTCGCCACATCGGCTGCCGAGGAGGCACCATCTTGCGATTCTCCAGACGGAGAAGCCTCTGCGGCCAGAGGGCCATCGTTGCCGCCGTCGACATTCGTTTGTCCTGACTGGATCTGAACATCGACAAGGCAGAAGTCGAACGGCAAGTCAGTCTGCAGGCCAGGCACGATGATGGCCGCCTGCTGGATCGGGGTTCCCGGGGCAAGCGGGTTCTGGGGCTTGCCACCGGTCCAGCAATTGGTCAGCAGCGACCCCCACGGAATCAACTGCCCGCTAACCAAAGGCGCGCACCAGCGATCCGCACTGCTGTGAGGATCCGTGCCCTGCAACTGGACGCGCAGGAGGGCATTGCTGGGATTCTCAACGGTGACGATCAGTCCGCCGGTCTCTGGAACGGCCCAGGTCAGTGCCGCTCCACCGGCATTGTCTTGATTCACGTTCCAGCCCAGCATGGCAAAGCCGGTCCAGTCCATGCGCCCGGTGACGATCCCGTGCATGCAGAAATACTTCCCAACAAAGGGTGGATTGCAAGAGCCGCCGCCGCAGTCTGGAACGATCTGCGCGGCGCCCGGATCGGTGGCGGTGAAGCCGAATCCCGCCCATGGGCCTGTCGTGACATAGCCGTCGTTCACCACATTGCTTGGCGTGGCCACGTTGGCCACGTCGGTAGTCGTCGAGTCTCCGCCGCTGGCGTCGCTGCTGCCGCTGTCGACGCTGGAGTCACTCGGCTTGCTCCCGCCTGAGTCCTTGCCCGAGGTCGACGACCCGGCGCCGCATCCGCCGGTTGCCAACAGCCCCGCAAGAGGAATTGTTCGCGCAACAAATCGAAGGGATCTCATGTCGTGCCTTTGGTGCTACATATTCTGGCTGGGACGGGCTAGGGGACGCCCTGCAGGGTCGAGTTCGAGATGGTGATGCTCTTCGCGTTGGTGCCGACCGCGGTCCCGGCGTTGGTGACGCTGCCAGTGGAAACCACCGTCCAATGCCCGCCGGTGTTTCCCGTCATCGTGGTATCGGCGATGGAGAGAGTCCCGCCGAAGTCGTTGCTGGTGAAGAAGAGGCCGCCGCCGAAGGCGTTTACACCAGCGCTGTTGTTGAGAATTGCGTCCCCGCAGAGGGTGATGTTCACTGACTGACCGTCGCTGTATAGCGCGCCGCCGTTCCCGCCCGATCCAACCTCGTTCTGGCCGTTGTTGATCACGGAACACAGGGTCGCGTCGTCTCTGTTGTTATCGTGGCCGATGGCCGTGTTGTTGGTGAACAAGCTGTCGTAGACATCCAGCTCGGCGAACAGGCATCCCACCGCACCGGCGTTGCTAGCGCTGTTGTTGCTGAACGTGCTTCCGACAATGAGTACGCCGTTCTTGCTTCCCAGAATATAGATGGCGCCGCCGCCCGTGTCGGGCCCGAGAGGAGCAGCCTGATTGTTCATGAAAATCGAATCAATAACCGTGAGGTTGCCATCCCGCATGTATAGGGCACCGCCTTCGCCGTCGTCCCATCCCTGTGAACAGGGCGCCGGAGCAACGGGGATAGCCAGGGTGGGCGTCATTTTGCCATTGATGATCGTGATGTGTTGCAGCGTCAGTCCCATGGTGTTGGCTTGAAAATTCGCACTATCGAACCTCAGGATCTGCACGGCATTGCCACCGTCGAGGGTGATCTTGTTGCCGCCGTCGATGACGGTGTTCTTGGTCGTCGGGAGGTTGAGCGTGGCGGTGACCAGAATGGTGACTGGCCCGCTCCCGCAGTTGAAAGTAATGACGCCGCCTTTGCTCGCCGCCGTCTGGAGCTGGCTGAAGGTGCAGCTCGCCTCGCTGCCGGTTCCCACCACGGTCGTCGGATTGGAGACGTCGGCAGGTTGGCCCCGGGCGGGAACGCCTGCGCTGCACGAGCCGTAGGGATTCCCGGCGGTAGTAGGGGTTCCGCTGTCCGTCGTAGTGGTCCCGGCGTCCGTCGTGTTCGTGCCCCCCTGTCCGCTTGTGCCACCGGCGCCCGTCGTGCCTCCCTTGGTGGTCGCGCCGCCGGTGCCGGCCGCGCCGCCGGTCGCCTTGCCGCCCGTACCGCCGGTTGCCGCGCCGCCGGTCGCCTTGCCGCCCGCGCCGCTGTTCCCGGCCGCGCCGCCGGTCGCCTTGCCGCCTGTTGCGGCACTTCCGCCAAAGCCCGCGCTGCCGCCGGTCGCCTTGCCGCCCGTGCCGCTGTTCCCGGCCGCGCCGCCGGTCGCCTTGCCGCCCGTTGCGGCACTTCCGCCAAAGCCCGCGCTGCCGCCGGTCGCCTTGCCGCCCGTGCCGCTGTTCCCGGCCGCGCCGCCGGTCGCCTTGCCGCCCATTGCGGCACTTCCGCCAAAGCCCACGCTGCCGCCCGTTGCAGCACTTCCGCCAAAGCGCGCGCTGCCGCCGGTCGCGCCTGAAGCGCCGCCGTTGCCGGACGTCCCGCCCATCGATGTCGTTCCACCCGAGGCACGGCCACCCGTTTCGGAGCTGCCACCGTCAGCGCTTCCGCCTGCGCCGGTGCTGCCACCGTAACCCGGGCTCGAACTCCCGCCGGCAGCGGACATCCCGCCCGTGCCCGGGTTGCTGGAGTTCGTTCCGCCACATCCGAACGGAAACAGAGCTACCAGAACCAGACATGGTCTTGCGCGCATCCACCAAGGGTACCACGAAGGTCTCGAACAGAACTTGCTGACTTGGATTTCGTAGCGCCGCGCCCTCGAACAAGGCTTACATTCAAGGCGACATGGGAAGGTGCGAGACGTGCACCAGGTAGAAGTACTTCTCCGGCTCCTCCTTGCCAGACCGATCCGCTGCCTGAAGCGTCGTCACCAGGCGGATCTCGCCGCCGCTCCGACGCCAGTCGATGGCCGGCCGTGCGAGCGACGTGTATCTGTCACTGTCGCGAAACCCCGGCACGGTGAATGAGGCCACCACTCGCCCCGCCTCCAGCACGGTGAACACCGTCTGCGCCGAAAGATCCGATTGCGCGAGGAACTCCTTGAAAGCTGCGGGATTGCGATAGCGCGCCGAGCCCACGGCCTCGGGATGGCGCAATGGCCAGGAGAGCCGCGTCCTGAGCTCCTCATCGAAGAGTCGCTGTTGATCTTCTTGGCTATATTGGTTTCCCAGAGGGACGTGCACCTGATTGGGATCGAGAATCGCGCGCAAGTCTTCCAGTTCAAGCGACGGCAGGAACCGCTCCGCGGCGGCCAGCAATTCGTCGTGGGTGAGCTCCCGCTCCTGGTGCTTGCGCGAATGCACGACGAGGAAGTCGAGCGAACCGTCGCCGGCAGGATAGATCCCGACTGGCTTGAAACCAGGCCCAGGAGGCTTGACCTCGATCAGCGGTTCGGCCTTCTCGCGCTTTCCCCATCCATGGGCGGATCGCGTCCAGAACGCCCCTTGCCCATCCACCGCCCACACTTGGTTGTCGCCCGAGAGGAGTGAAAGCACACTTGGCGCCTCAGCGCTCAGCCCGAGCAGACGCACCTCTCTATTGATCAGAAAGGCGCTGGCCTTGGGACTCTTCGCGGCAAGGTCGAAGTGCCAGATGCCGGTCCGCTCGGAGGCATCCATGGCTCCTGCCGCCAGCCTCGTGCCGGGGAGCACGACCATCTGCTCGAAGCCGGACCCGGGCACCGGAACCCCGAGGCCAATCGGACCAGCCAGCCGCTCTCCGGACATTGCATGAAGAGTCAACGTGACGCCCTTGGGATCCTTGCCGAAGAGGGCAATCGACTCGGCCTTGCCGTCGCGGTCCGAGGTCACCACGAACCCGATCACGTCGTGCACCGGATCGGCGAATGAGACCGGGCGGATTCCATCGCGATCGACGCGCAGCAACCGAAACGCGTCGCTGGCGCCGGCCGCTGACAGCGCTGCGGCGGTGCGCTCCTTGCCGCCGGAGTCGCGCTCGAAGTAGAGGAACAGCACCTGGCCTCGGCCGGAGTGCACGATCAGGCGTTGCCTGAAATTCCAGGTGGCGATCTCGGGGCGCGGCGGTGCCGGGTACTCAAACAGCATGTGCCGCAATCCGTGGACGCGCACGCCGCCCCAGTTTCGAACGACCACCAGATCGTCCACCCCATCGCCGTCGACATCGGTGGTGATGATTCCGCGCACGCGATCCTCGTTGTCCGAGCCTTTCGCATCGTCTCGAGGGGCAGCAGCGGTCATCTCTAGCGGAAAGGTCCCGCCGGAGAGGATGCCCCCGAGTGGCGAGGAGCTGTCGATCCGCTCGATTCGCCATTTTGTCGTTCTTGGGGAATTGGTGGGCCGGCGTACCGTCAGCACGGCTGCGGGCTGCGCGCCCGTCCAGAGCACCAGCGGCGCATAGTCGATCTCATCCTCTTTCCCACCCCACCTGCGCGGAACCTCGCCCGGCCCGAGCTTGCCGAGCTTCTCCAGCTTCACCTCGATGGCGTTCGACTTCGCCCCCGAGTGCGCCGGCTCGGCGGCGTCCGCCGGCCCGAGGCTGAGGGCGAGCGCGGAAGCGATCACGAGAATACTACTTCTTGCCATAGCCAGTCGGCCTCCACTCGATCAGATAGAACCCCAGCGGGCGGTCGATGCGTTTGGCCGGCGAGGAGCCCTGCAGCTCGGCGGATCCATCAAACTGGTTCTTGGTCTCTCCGTCGTCCAGGGCGAGCACCACGCGCGCGCCCGTGCCAAGCGGCTCCCAGTGGATGTTCGCGGCGAGCGCGTCGTCGCCGAGCAGCTCGCTGTGAGTCGCACCCGAGACACTAAATGAGCCGGCAGGCGCGCCGTGGCGCAGCACGGTGAAGGTTGTGCGCGCAGGGAGATCGAGATCGGCAAGCCAGGCGCGATACGCCTCGGGCTCGCGACACTTCCCATCGTGGATACGGTGTCCGTAGCGGAGCTCTTCGGTGAGCGCGGACTCGATTTCGACGCGAGAGCTGCTCTGGCTCGAATCGAGCCAGAACTTGTACGTCTTCGGCAGCAGACGCTTCAGCTCCTCGACGCTGCGGATGGGATGAGCGATGTGCGCCTTCTTGCGTTCTTGTTCAAGCTGCCCAAGTTGATACGCATCGGTCGGCAGTTGGACGCGCGCTTTCTTCTTGAGGGTGGCCAATTCCTCGACGGGAAGGAAGCGCTCTGCAGCTGCCAGCGACTCGCTCTCGCTCAGGGACCGGATGGAGTGAGGTCGCGACTCCACCAGCAGCAGGGCGCTCCCATCTCGGGAAAGAATGGCGTCGGTGAGCGTCTGCCTTGGCTCGGATTCGGGCATGTCGAAAAATGGCGCTCCCTGGGGGCCCTCCTTCCAGCCTCCGTCCTTGCGCACCAGTTGGTGGCCCTGCAGGTCGAACGCGAAAAACTGTCTCTGGTAGTGGGAGAGGATCTTCGGCTGAGTGGATCGATCGGCAACGCCGAGAAAACGCACGACCCCGGAAACCGCATTCTTGATATTGAAGCTCGCTGCCCAGCCCGTGGGCCTGCTCGGGGCGAAGACGTAGGCCTCGCCGTCTTGAATGTCCCAGGAGACCGCCGTATCACGGCCCGGCAGGAAGTAGAAAGTGTGCCCATAGTAGGCAGAGCCGCTCGTCCGCCGAGGAGCGGCAAGGATCGAGCCGTCGGGCGCGTGGCGCGAGATGTACAGGCCGTCGCCGTCGTGTTCCTTGGTCAGCGCCACCAGCATCTCGTCGAACCGATCCGAGCCGGAGCGGCTGATCACGCCGGCCCCGGCGACCTTCGAAATGTCGAAACCAACGTCGCGCAGCCGAATATCGGTGATGCCGTGCTCATCCACCCGCAGCAGGGCGTAGGGCTCGGGGAGCTTCTTCTTGTCTTCGTCGCCCTTCTTCTCGTCGTCGTCGCTATCTTTCTTGCTTCTGTCCCAGCGCTGCAAGGCTATGAGCACGATGTCCTTCTTCCCGATGCGCGACACCGAGTGCGACATCACCGAGTGATTGTGCCCGCGTGCTTTGCCCTCCCAACGCGCTAGCCGCTTGCGTGCCGAGTAGACCTCGACATTGCCAGAGCCATCGGAGCCGCCGCCATAGAGGGCGATCAGCTCGTCGTAGCCATCGCCGTCGAGATCGGCGGCGACTACCTGGTCGACTACGTCGGGGTGGATCTCTGACGTCTCGACAGTACGGTTGACGATGGGAAACGCGCCCAGCTTGAAAGCACCCGGCGAAGCGACGCCGATCTCCTGCTTGCCCGAGCCGCCGATCATGTAGATGCCTCTGGCCTTGGTGCGTGAGTAGAGCACCGCGGGCTCACCGCTGGCGGCTTCCAGGACTATGGGCGCGCTGGAGATGACGTCGACCGCGACGGAAGCCGAGTCGCCGCCGCTCTTCTTGTCCTTCTTTGGGGCGAGATCCCCGAGCCTTCGAATGGTGACACCTTGGGATTCGGTCGCGCTGGCACCTAGGGATGCCGCCGATCCTTCGCCCGGCGGCGATGCGGCGAGCCCCAGCGAGAGGATGAGGACCGCAGCGGCTCGTGCTCTCATGCGGCTGACTGTGCGCCAGGAACGCCGGCAGCGTCAAGCGCGCAATGTCTGGGGCAGGGGACTAGGATCACCGGCGGTGTGAGGAGCTTGACGAGTCTGACTACTTGCTGTCCTTTTCCGAACTCTCTGCCGCCGGCTTGCCCATCTCTTTCAGCTTCTCCAATTCCAATGGGTGGTGATGTTCCATTTCCTCTTCTGTCATTTCTCCGGTGAGCCATACCTTGCTCATGGGCCAGACGTCCGGGCTGAAGATGACGGAATACAGGTGCCAGATGATGATGGCCAGGAAGGCGAGGGCGGCTTCGTAACCGTGAATGGCGGCGGCAACGTCAATGCCGAGCTTGGGCATGTGGCGCATCGACCATCCCGGGAACCAGAGCAGCAATCCCGTCAGGATCATGATGAACGAGCCCCAAACTACGGCCAGGTACTCGAATTTTTCGATGAAATTGAATCTCGCGTACGCGGGACGCTCTTTCGAGCTGCCCAAGTTAAAAGCGATGAGTTTCCGGAAATCCTTGTAGTCCTTGATTCGCGGCACCATCTCGGCCAGGTCTTTGCGCGCTCGCCGAGAGGCGAGCACGAAAACCGTGTGTACGGCAGTCAGCGCGATGAGCACGATGGCTGCGCCCCGGTGGATCAATCCGCGCAATTCGAAGCTCCCGGGGGTGTGGAAGATGGCTTTGAAGAAACTGGATTCCGGGAACAGGATGGGAAGCCCGGTGAAAATCAGCGTCAGAAAGCACAACATCATGATGATGTGCTGAACTCGGTAGCTCAATGGAAAGCGGAGGTATGCCTTTCCTGCCCGTCTGGGTTGGTTTTCCGCGCTTTTGCCCTGCAGCCGGGCGAACAGCCTGCGCGCGTAGTGGCTGAATAGGTCGAGGATGATATAGGCGACAAATCCTCCCACCAGACCGACAATCAGGATGAGGTAGCCGAGCTTGATGAGAAACACCAAGGGGTTGTCTCTCAATGTGTGGTTCTGATGGATCTTTCCCAGCGTCAAAAAATGGCTGGGGCCGGAATGGCAGCTTCCGCAGGTTTCGCCCAGGTTCTTGGGGTTGACCCTGGACTTGGGATCGCTGGACGGCAGGATGTCGTGGGAGCCATGGCAGCTCGCGCAGTTGGCCGCGCGTCGGTCACCGAACCCATGGGCGATGCCGTGGTAGCTGGTCTTGTAGGTTGCCTCGCGGTTGGGCGGCATCTGGTAGCGTGAACTGAGAAGCGCGTTCTGGTGGCACGCGCTGCAGGTCTTGGTCACGTTTCCCGAATAGACGGGCGAGCTGGGGTCGTCGTGTCTTTGGATGGTGTGTTCGCCGTGGCAATCGGAGCATGTGGGAACGTCTTCATTGCCCTTGGCGAGCAACTTTCCGTGGACACTCGCCTGGTAGGCCTCGGCAAGCTTCTGGTGGCACTTCGAGCAGGTCTGCGGCAGCTTGTAGCGGTCGACGTAGGATTCCTTTTTCGAGACTTTGGCGATGTCGTGCTCGCCGTGGCAGTCGGTGCAGACGGCAGCGGGCAGATTGGTGAAGGCCTGGTTGAACTTGCCGTGGATACTGGAGGCGTAGGCCTTTACTCGGTTGCTGCTCTTCATCTGCCAGGGCTTGTCTTCGCGGTCCACGTGGCATGAGGAGCAGGTGGTGGTGACGTTCTTGCGGGAGACTTTGGATTCAGTTGCGGTTGGCGAGAGGATGCGATGGGAGCCGTGGCAGTTCTGGCACAGGGGGGCGCGGGGGTCGTGTTTGCCCAGCTTGGCCATGCCGTGCACGCTCTGCCGATACAAGAGCGGGATGCCTTGGCTTTCCGCCTTCACCATGTTGCTCTGATGACAAAGCGAGCAATCGACCGGATCAAAAGGCTTGTGCCCGGTGCGGCCCTCGGGAACCTCGGCCGCTGCATCGACCTTGTGGCAGGCGGTGCATCCCAGCGCCTGATGGGGAGTGCCCTTGAACATGTCGGGCGTTGCAGCCAGCAGCTCACCCCCGTCCGTCTCGGTCTGATCGGTTTCATGGCACTCTGCGCAGCTTGCGTCGTCGAGTTGTTGCGCGCGGGCTTCTGAACTCAGGCCAGAAATCAGCGACCCCAGCGTCGCCAGGAAGATTGCTGACAAACACTTCTGCGAGCGCGAGGGTGCTCCAGCGCCACGGACACCTTCCTGCGCAGTCTGGGGCATCGACTTCATATTAGGCCGCGCACGCCAGCCAAGCGCAAGGCGAAAAGAGGACGTGACTCATCCAGTTTCGGCGCACTTGGTCCGGGCATTCGCCATGACGGTGGCCGCCTGCTCGTATAGCGGGGGTGAGCAGGTTCGCGCAGAATTTGCGTTCATTCGACGTCTTCATGCGCTGCGGGGCGACGATTTCGTGTTTCTCGTCAGGCCCGAGGCAGCCGGACCACGATGCGCGTGCTGTGATCCAAGACCGACGACAGCTCACAGGTTCCCCCCAGCGATCGGGTGGTGCGGTCAACGATGGCGAGGCCGAGGCCGTGACCAGGAAGTTCGCGGTCGATCGGGCCGCGGTAGAAGGGCTCGAACGCGTGCCTGGCGCTTTCGGGATCCATCCCGAGGCCGTTGTCATCGATTGCGATCTCGACCATCGGCCCGACATCGCGGGTCTCGATGGTGATGCGCAGCGGCCGGGAGTGCGCGCGAAACTTGATCGCGTTGCCAATCAGGTTGCGCAGAATCTGGGCGAGGACCTCCTCGGTACAGGCGACCCTACCGGCGCGCAACTTGGTCACCAGGTCGACCCCTTGCAGTTCCGCTCCCATTTCCTCGATCAGCCGCTCGACTGCCAAGGCAGACGATGAATGTCCCACGGGCGGCCGCCCAGAAACCGACAGAGCCAGCATGTTGTCGACGACGCTGGACATGCGGTCAACTGATCGGCGAATTCGTCGCACCATCCCCGTGACGTCATCCGGCAATCCAGGGGACTCGAGAATGAGGTCCGTGTATCCGCGGATCGGATTCATCGGACTGCGCAGGTCGTGGGCTGCGCGTCCAGCAAAGGCTTCTAGCTCTCGGTTTTTCTCATCGAGCAACTGGACGCGTTCGACGATCAGCCGGCGCTGGTGCCCGAGCACACGAAGCAACCAGAGCGAAATGGCCAGCGCGATGGCGATCACGATCCCGCCGACCACGACGTCGCTCCACAGCGCCTGCCGGTGCGCAGCGCGGATCGCAGCCACGTGGCTGCTCCCTTCGAGGAAGTTGATCGAGAGGAGCTTGTCGATGGAGCTGTCGATCTCTCTTTCCACGAGCGAAGCTGTTCGCTTGCGGTTGCTAGGGTTGTGGGATAGTTCGTCAAGCAAGCCCTGAAGGTGCGTCCACTCCACGCGTTCTCCCTGGTAGGTCGCCAGGGGATCGTAGTTACGGGCGTCCTCGTCGATTGCCCTGGTGAGCTCGTCGATCTCCTGCTCGCTGTTCGTCGCGGCCAAACGCTTGGCGTGATCTCGGATGTTGTTCAGCAGGGTAATCGAGCGCTGCGAGTTCTCGACGATGTCGGTGGTTCTGCGCGACTCCTGCTGTGAGAAGAACATGTCGAGGCCGAGCATCCCGACGATGAGCAGCGTCACCAGGCCGAGAGCGGCCAGCACAGGCCAGGTAGATAGCAACACGGTCCTGGGATTCTCGTTGCTCATGAAGCCCCTCCTGCGAAACCAGATCGGTGTCACAGGATCTCCATGATAATCTTGCCCGCGTGGATTCGCACGGCAGGATTCTCATTGCCGAGGACGATGACCTGACGCTTGAGCTTCTGGCCACCGTTCTCCGACGCGACGGCTACGAAGTGGTGACCGTGACCGACGGTCGGGAGGCGCTTGACCGACTTGCCCAAGGCACATTCGACTTGGTGTTGAGCGACGTCCAGATGGCCCGCGCCAGCGGCCTGGAGGTTCTTGCCGTGGTCACCAAGCAGTTCCCTGACACGCCCGTGGTTCTCATCACCGCCTACGCCGAGCCGGGTGCCGCGATGGACGCCATCGCCAGCGGAGCCGCCGACTACCTTGCCAAGCCGGTGGACGTCGTCGCGCTTCGTAGCACCGTGGCTCACGCATTGGAACGACGGCGCCTGGCTAGCGAAAACCGTTCGCTCCGTTCCGCCATCGCCGGGCGCAAGGTACTGGTTGGCACCAGCCCTGCGATGCTCGAACTCTACAAGCAGATCGCCCAGGTTGCGCCCACCGAGGCCACGGTCTTGATTACGGGCGAGAGCGGCTCGGGCAAGGAGCTGGTCGCGCGTACCATCCATGAGCGCAGCCGCCGCGCTGACCATCCCTTCGTCGCGTTTAGCTGTGCCTCGCTGGCGGAGGGTGTGCTGGAAAGCGAGCTGTTCGGCCACGAGCGCGGCGCCTTCACCGGTGCCAGCGCGTCCCACAAGGGTTTGTTCGAAACTGCCGAAGGGGGCACAATCTTCCTGGATGAGGTCGGAGACGTCCCGACCAAGATGCAAGGCGAGCTTCTCCGGGTCCTCCAGGAAGGCGAGGTGCGGCGAGTCGGCGGCTCCGCGGTCCTCAAGGTGAACGTCCGCGTGATCTCCGCGACCAACCGCGATCTGGGCGCCGAGGTAACTGCAGGACGAATGCGCAAGGATCTGGCCTATCGACTCAACGTCGTCTCGCTGCGGGTACCAGCGCTGCGTGAACGGGGCGACGACATCATCGCCTTGACCCTGCACCTCGCCGCCCGGCATGCCGCGCTTCTTGGTCGTGCCGAGCCGCACATCAGCGAAGAAGCCATGTACCGGATCCGCAACTACTCGTGGCCCGGCAACGTCAGGGAGCTGGAGAACGCGCTCGCCCGAGCAGTAGCCATGTCTCAGCGAGGCGTGATTCTGCCCGGCGACTTGCCCGCGCTCGCAGGGGGCGCTGGGCCTGCTAAACTGGCAGCGATCCACGGCGACTGGCCCACGCTTGAGGAACTGCAGCGTCGCTACATCGAACGAGTCCTTGAACATACCGGTCACAACAAGACCTCGGCGGCCAGTATCCTTGGCATCGATCGTCGCACCATTCAGCGGCTCGCCTCACGCGAAACCGAAGAAGACGACAAGTCGGAATAGCGACGAGCGGGCGCCTCATGCCTGCCCGGCTACCAGATTGGCCACGGCTGAGCGCAACTCGGGTATCCCGAACGGCTTGTGCAGCAGTTTTGCGTTTCCCAGACGGTCGACTTTAGTTTGCAGATCAGGCCGGGTGAGCCCGGTAATCACCAGGACAGGCGTGCGAATCTCGGCGGCTCGCGCTGAGTGCAACACCTGAAGGCCTTCCATCCACGGCATGAGGACATCGGTTACGATCAGGTCGAACGGGCCGCTCTCGGCCAAGAGATCCACCAAGTCCGCTCCGTTCGCGGCTTCGCAGATTTCGATTTGGGGGCCCCCAAGGGCCAGCCGCAGTAGCTCCAGGCTGTCGGGGTCGTCATCAGCGATGACAATCCGCGAAACCGTCGGATGCTCTTGCGCCGCACGCGCCAATTCACTGAACGCGAACTCACGACTGCCGGAATCGTTCATCATGGGACACCTCATTTGGCTGCTGCCTAGGACGATGCATCGGCCGTGCCGTCACCCAGATGAGGCTTTTCCGCTCGTGCGGCTTGCGGTTCGCGGTCGACACAGCGACTCCGTGTCGCATGGCCGGGAATGGCCGCGACAAACTGCCGCGGTGTCATTGCGGCTCCCGGTCGAACCATAGGCAACCAGACCCGGACCGAATGTGGCTGGCCATTTCGATCTTGGCACCTTCTTTGCTGCCTCCCTTGGTTGTGCCCCGAAAGGAGGCTTCCCATGAAGACCCAATACTCCGAGACTCCAAGCCTCTCCTCATGGCGGTTTCGTAGGCGACTTGCCAAAATCGATCAAACCTCTGAATCCCGCGAAGCGAAGTGGGACATGCGGGCGCATCCCGCGGTTCTCAGCAAGGCGGGCCACCCGGTGGGATGGATAGAACGAACCCTCCTCGCGGTTGACACCGATCGGGCGTTCATCGACGTGTCTGATCCAGAACTGCGCGAACAGCTGGTCGCCGCGTTCGAAACCGAAGGCCGCGATGTGATCGCCACCAGCAACGGCCGGACCCTCCTGGCATTCATGGAACAACTGCCGGTTCCAAAGGATTTCGGCGACGACATCGTGGTGGTGGAGGACGATCTGCCCGGGACGACTGCCATCGATCTTCACCGCCAGCTCTTGGCGCGCGGCTGGGCAATCCCTGTGTTCACCGTATCGACACAAGAACCTTCTGACAGGGCGGGGGTGGCGTCATGAAAATCAAACTGATTGTCTCCATTTCTTCCCTCATCTTGAGGTTCGGCGTCGCTCAAGCCCAGGACGTGAGCTCGGTCGAAAATTCGACGAGCCAGGCCGCGCCGCAGTTTGTGCAGCCGTCCACACCGGCGCCCGACATGCAGCCACCGGCGCCGCCGCAACAGCCGCCCGCACCGCCGGTTCAGTCCCAGGGCCAGGTGCAGCCCCAGATGCAGCAGCCCGCGGGGGAAGCTCCAGCGGCGGGCGGGGGCCAGTGGGTGTACACGAGCGAGTATGGCTGGATCTGGATGCCCTACGGGAACCAGTACACCTACGAAGGCACGGCCAGCGACGCCTACCCCTATTCCTACGTGTACTACCCCAGCTACGGATGGATGTGGCTGGCGGCACCCTGGGTTTGGGGCTGGGGTAGCTATCCCTACTTTGGCGCCCGTGGGCCAATGGGTTTCGGCTGGTACGCTGGCCTGTACCGGACCGGGTACGGCTGGGGCGGATATCGCGGCGGCAATCACGGCGGACACGGCTTCAGTGGTGGCTGGCACGGCAGCGTAGGTGGCGGCTGGCACGGCGGCGGGGGTGGCGGCTGGCACGGCGGCGGGGGTGGCGGCTATCGCGCAGGCAGCGGTTCGCACAGTGGCTTCAGTGGTCACGGCGGGTTCGGTGGTGGCCGCGGCGGTGGACATCGCTAATGGCGAAGCTGGTTCTGTTGATTGGAATGCGACGCTTCTTGTGTTCCCACTTCTTGTGTTCCCATACAACTACCTCGTTTTCAGTGGTACCGTGTCCCGGTTGATGCTCTGGCTTCGCCCCACCTCTTCCCGGATTGGCTCTACCCGCGTGAATCTCCTGATGGCGTCGGCGTCCCTGCTTGCGGTTTTGACAGTCGCGTCGGCCTGCCGATCGGGCAAGTCGGGCGCGACCGTCGCGCCGGGTGGGGGGCGCGCGGTGCCCGTGCTGCCGGCCACCGTGGTTCGGCGCGATGTGCCGGTGTACCTGGAAGGCATCGGCAACGTGGTGGCATACAAGACGGTGACAGTGCGGTCGCAGGTGGACGGTCGGCTGATGCAGGTCCTGTTCCGCGAGGGTCAGGCCGTGCGCAAGGGCGAGGTGCTGGCCCAGATCGATCCGCGGCCATTCCAGGTTCAGCTGCACCAGGCCGAGGGCGCGCTGGCGCGCGACCGAGCCCAGCTGGAAAATTCGAACTTGATGGTGAAGCGTGACAAGGAGCTGGTGGGCAAGAAGCTCATCGCTCAGCAGCAGCTCGATTCCGATCAGGCCGTAGCCGGTCAGACCGAGGGGACGGTCCGCATGGACCAGGCGGCCATCGAAAGCGCGCGGCTGAATCTGGACTACGCTCGTATCACATCGCCGGTGGACGGGGTCACCGGCGTGCGTCTGGTCGATCCGGGCAACGTGGTTCACGCCGCTGATCCGGGCGGTATCGTGGTGGTGACGCAGCTCGATCCCGTGGCCGTGCTTTTCAACTTGCCGCAGGACGAACTGCCGCGCATCAGCGATGAGATGGCGCGCGGCAAGCTGGGCGTCCAGGTGTACGGCCGCGATGGCGCCACCGCGCTAGGCAAGGGCGAACTTGAACTCATCGACAACCAGATCAATCAGGCCACCTCGACCCTGCGCCTGAAAGCCATCGTGCCCAATCCTGAGCGTCACCTGTGGCCCAACCAGTTCGTCAAGGCCCGCCTGCTGCTCACCACGCACAAGGGGGCGCTGGTGGTGCCCGCCTCGGCCTTACAGCGTGGCCCCGACGGTACCTTCGTCTATGTCATCGGCGCCGACCAGACCGTCACGGTGCGGTCGGTGCAGGCCGTCTCGCCCACCAGCGACCTGGCTATTGTCGACAAGGGCCTGAGTGAGGGCGAGATCGTGGTTGCCGATGGACAGAATCAGCTTCGCCCGGGCAGTAAGGTGTCGGTGCGCGAGTCGGGCTCGCCGGGCGGCGGTCGCGGGGGCGGCTCGGGGGGCAAGCTGGGCGGCAAGGGTCGCGGCGAGCCGCAATGAGCGTATCCGAGCCGTTCATCCGGCGTCCGGTGGCCACATCACTGCTGACCGTCGGGTTGCTGTTGTCCGGCCTGCTCGGGTACCGCCAGCTTCCGGTGGCCGCGCTGCCCCAGGTGGACTATCCCACCATCGTGGTGGCCACGGCGCTGCCGGGTGCCAGTGCCGAGACCATGGCCTCGGCAGTGACCACGCCCCTGGAACGGCAATTCGGCCAGATGCCGGCGTTGGGCCAGATGACTTCGGTGTCGAGCTTCGGCAATTCCCAGATCACG
>Ga0182017_10001721_pt1 | contig 16836 bp, 16 predicted proteins | sample 712E3DmetaG_FD_120492 | JGI IMG/M metagenome (GOLD analysis project Ga0182017, IMG submission 120492) | Permafrost microbial communities from Stordalen Mire, Sweden - 712E3D metaG | ecosystem: Environmental > Terrestrial > Soil > Wetlands > Permafrost | place: Sweden: Stordalen | collected... | reverse complement strand
TATGTCTATGGACGGTTGGACGACGTCCTGCATGCTCTGGATACTTTTTCGATTGCATTGACTCCGCATGCACTTCATCCATCACAAGCGCCGAAATCGTTCCTCGATAAAGTGCAATGGGAGCAAAACATGACATACAGCGGGATCTTTAATCTTGGTTTCATAGGAATTTCCAATTCCGAAGAAACCGTTGAATTTCTTGACTGGTGGAAAGAGCGTTGTCAATACCTGTGCTTTATAGAACCAAACACGGGAATTTTTGTCGACCAAAAATGGGCTGAACTGGCAATCGTCTTTTGGGAAAACATTTTCATTGTGCGGAACCCCGGTTACAATGTAAGCCTTTGGAATCTGCATGAACGGGTCATTGAACATGGTATGGTCAACAAAACCAGTAGCCTGATTTTTTACCACTTCAGTTCTATCGATATTGAAAATGAATCAATCCTTTCAAAGCATGATAAGACCGTAGGATTCGACATTCATCCCGAACTTCGAACTCTCTATATTGAGTACCGGCATCGAGTGCGCAGCAACGATTATATAAAATATAAAAGCATCTCCTATGGATATAATTACTTTGCCGATGGTTTTGCAATTTCAATACTTGAACGCCGGCTTTATGCAATGATTGCCGGATATTGCCCGCATCCATTTCTTTTAAGTAAAAAAGAGTTTTATAAGACTCTCAAGCATTATGGGAAAAAGGTCCCACAAAAAGCCATCCGATCATTATTCCTGGCAAAAACAGCGTTTTTCTTTCTCAAACTTGTCGGTACAAAAAAATATCTTAAATTAATGGAGGTTCTCGGCAAAGCACCCCTGTTACGGACACATACATTTTTATTGAGATAAGAATATTCCTCTTCAAGACATGGAAACAAACAATAGGATGCCGCCATTACAGATGATATGACTCTAAAACCATTCACAACACCAATTCTTTTTATCATTTTTAACCGTCCGGATACGACTGCTCGCGTATTTGAGCGAATCCGCGCCGTTAAGCCTCCTCGATTATTCGTTTCGGCAGACGGACCACGCCCGCAAAAAATCGGTGAAGCCGAACGATGCATGCAGGCACGCGCTCTTATTAAGCAAGTTGATTGGGAATGCGATGTACAGACGCATTTTTCAGAGAACAATCTGGGCTGTAAGATTGGGGTCAGTTCTGCAATCACATGGTTTTTCGATCATGTGGAAGAAGGAATTATTCTTGAAGACGATTGTCTGCCAGACAGATCCTTCTTTCATTTCTGCGCAGATCTTTTGGAACGATACCGCCATGATGAACGTATTATGGAAATTGGCGGCACGCAATACTTAAAGCATCTCCCAATCAGCGATGCATCGTATTATTTTTCCACACTTACTCAAATCTGGGGATGGGCAACGTGGCGCAGAGCATGGAAGAAATATGATGTTACAATTTCACATTTCCCCCAAGTACTTGAACGCCATCTGATGCAATCATTATTTCATTCCCCTGCAATGCGGCATTTCTGGCAAAAGAAGTTTGATTTTGTGCACCATAATAAAATCGACACATGGGATATTCAATGGCAGTTTACGATGTCGGTCAACAATGGACTTGCAGTAATTCCTAATATCAATTTAGTCTCAAATATCGGTTTTGATGCGAATGCCACGCACACCCTCGACATCCATCATCCGCTTGCCAATCGTCCTACACATCCAATGCAGCAGATAGTTCATCCGATATTTATTATTCCAGATACCAAAACTGATTGCAAAACATTCCGTAAATCCATTTGCCCCAACAAATTCGTCAAGCTGTGGGGTATTATTCGTCGCTTATCTTCAACATAAAAATTACTTTTATGAAACGGATCTTAAAGACTTCTTACACATATGAGACAGTTTTCTTCTCTTGCATTTATTAAAACACTGATTCTTGGTTTTATTGATTCTCAGCGGTTCATGCGATTTTATATCGTTGATGGGTTACTTCGATGGCGGCACAAGCAAACGACTTCAAAGACATTGCTCGTCGTCCAAATCGAGGGCATTGGTGATTATATCCTCTTTCGTAATTTTTTAGAGACATTGAAAACAGCCGAACGATATAGGGGATATTCAATAACTCTTTGCGGAAACGAGTCCTACAAAGATCTGGCAATGACTTTCGATTCCCAAACGGTGTCGGATTTTATATGGGTCAATCATAATTCGTTCAAGCGTCATCTTTTTTATAGATTCGCTCTCCTGGCAAAGATCCGGAGGAAAGGATTCGAAGTTGTGCTCAATCCTGTTTATTCCCGCGACTCGATACTTGAAGATTCGATTGTACGTGCTGCCGGTGCAAGAGAATCAGTAGGGTGCAAAGGGGATTTCATCCATGCTAAACACTGGGAACGAAAGATTTTCAACAGGTATTACACTGAACTTATTGATATTTCGCCATCCGCTGTTTTTGAGTTCTCTAAAATCAAAGAATATTTCGAAAAACTGCTGGGCATAAATATTTCCGTTCGAAAGCCTTCATTGCCGTCTCTCCTTCGTCAAGCAAATGACGTGAAATACGCGGTTGTATGTCCGGGCGCGCTTCTGTCAAAAAGGCGATGGCACATTGAAAAATTTCTTCACCTCATCGACTACCTGCATTCAAAATATGGATTAACCAGTTTTCTTATCGGTGATATTCATGATCTCCCTGCTCAAAAGGAACAACAATCCATCGCAGAACGATCATACGTAACAAATATGATAGGCAAATCAGACCTGTGTCAGACCATTGCCCTGATACAGGGATCATTGCTCGTTGTGTCCAACGATACCAGTATAGCTCACATCGGTGCTGCTGCAGATATCCCTGTAGTGGTTATTTCAAACGGAAATCATTTCGGCAGGTTCACTGAATATCCGAAAGAATTACATCCGGCTGTCTTTTATGCCTATCCACCTGAAATTGCCGGCTCCCGTTTTTCGTTTGAAGAACTGGTTGAAAAATTCAAAGACGGTTCAAGTTTAAATATTCAAACAATCGCAGTAGATACGGTAAAAAATCTGGTGGACAAAGCTCTCAAATAGCGCGTTTTTATCCTGTTATTCCCGATATACTCATCGAGAATAGCGATCGGTACCGCAACACACAAATCCAGAGCCGTTCACGTTATTTCATCCAATATTTTTGCCAATCCCTGAGCAATTATTTTACGGTCAAATTGTGCGGCTGCATCCGGATCCGGTGTCATTGATTGTACTTGCTGGAAAATATCGGTTCCTTGGTATTGGTACGGAAACAATTTCCCCGCATGCGCTTTTTGCAATATCATTTGGATCTCTTCATTATCGTCGCCGAATCCGATAATCCGATTCCCTGCACGAAGATATTCAAACAGCTTTCCCGGTACATGGCGTTTTTCCGTAGCACAAAATAATAAATAGGTTGCGGCTTCCATTTCCTCAAGCACCTGCGGCAGCGGCAAAAAACCCAAATAGGCTGTATATGGTCCCAGACCCGCAGTTTCAATCGATTGCCGGATTCCGCTGCTTACCGTTCCCACAAAGCGCAGACGAAGCGGACGTCCCCGGTCAATTTCATATCTTATATTTTTCCAGAGTGACTGCGGGTTCTGATAATCGTACAGATTGCCTGCGTGAAGAAGAACTTCTTCTTTTGTTTTTCCTGCCGGTTTGTTTTTAGGAAATAGCTCTCCGCTGTATCCCCAATAGAGAATGTCGGATTTTTCAGATATACACGGATATTTCTGCATATATACCGAGCACATATCGTGTGTGACAAAGACCAACCGACGGGCCGATTCCATCACCGAGCGTTCCCAATGCGTATCCAAAGCAAGAGCCCACTTAGTCCGCTGGTAGCCGCGGTAATATGCAATATCCACCCAAGGATCGATAAAAACAGCCACATGAGGTAATCCGAAACGTCTGCTTAATTTCCTGCCTATCAAATGAGAACTATGCGGCGGTCCGATCGTAACAATTGCTTCCGGTTTTTCTTCATCAATGAACGACTCTCCCCCGCGCAATGCAGGACAATACCAGCCGATTCGTGCATCGGGAATAAAAATATTCAATCGCATCCATACCGCCAATCGGTGGCGCCAGCTCGTATCAGTATGGGAAAACATTTCTGATCCGATCAACGGGTCACTTTGTTTTTTACCGATAAACTTTTTATATAATGAAAAGGGATCATGCACCTTAGTGCGTAAAACCTTTACGTCCGGCGCAATGTACGCGCACAGGCTTTCATCCGAAAATGAAAAAGAATCTTTTTCTACCGTCAACACTCCCGGCTGCCATCCGAATTCCGGAAGATGGCGCATAACAAACAAAGGCCAGTGAAGCGTATTCTTCCCCGACGGCGGCCAATAATACGAAATAAAAAGAACTTTCTTCATTCTTTTCACCATCTCCAGGCATCAATGTTCACGATTTTGCTGCCAATGCTTCAATTGCTTTAACCAGAGTATCCCATGAATATTTCGCCTTTTCCTTTATTACACCTTCGACAAAAGAAGCTTCCTTCTTTTCACGGTAGAAGGCCTCGATAGATCCGGCAAGCGCCTCAGGCGATCCGGGACGCACCACAAATCCGGAAATGCCGTCCGATACGGTTTCCGCCAACCCGCCGACATCCGTAACAATGACAGGTTTATTAAAATTATACGCAATTTGTACGATACCGCTTTGAGTTGCCGAACGATACGGAAGCACGACGCAATCAGCTGCAGAGAAAATATATGGAACACGATCATTGGGAATATATTCCGAAATAAAATGGACGCAGTTGTTCAGATCGTTTATTTTTACATAGTCACGATAATGCAGTTCATCATCATAAAATTCTCCCGCTACCAGCAAATGAATATCCATCGATTTCTTAATCGTCTTCATCGCTTCAAGCAGGAGTTCCAGGCCTTTATATTTTCTGATATACCCAAAAAAAAGAATGATGCGGTCGTTTTCTTTAAATCCCAATGCTTTTCGCGCTTCAATTTTTGAGATCGAAGCCCCGAAATTTTCGTAAATCGGATGCATCACACGCTTATAGGAGGGATTCTTAACAAAGGACAATAAATCCTGTTCTACAGATTCAGATTGCACAACGTATCCGTCGACAATATGAAAAGCATATTTTGTAAATATTGAATCGCCCGGACGGTGTTCATGAGGCAGCACGTTATCGCATAGAGCGATAACTTTCGTTTTTTTTCTCCACTTGATCAACCGGCATATTGTTCCAAAACAAGGCCCGAAGAAAGGAAGCCAGTATTTAAAAACAACGACATCATAGTTTCGCTTCCGTAATTTCCATCCGGTGAGGATCCAGTTGACCGGATTAATCGAGTCGACCATCGATTCTGTCTGCAAAACAATACCCGGATCCCCAGACTCTTTCTGAGTTTTGCCGGGAAAAAGAAATAACGGATATTGCCGTGTAAATGTGACAATATCTACTCGATGATTCTTTTGTAGATGGCCTGCAAGCAGTGCAATGTAATGAGCAATGCCGCCGCGCCATGGATAGGCCGTGCTGAGAACAAGGATCTTCATTTCTTCGGGAGCAATCTCTTTATAGTTTCGAGAACTCGTTCCGGTTTTAAATATTGCATGCAATTATTCGGACATATCGGCGAGAAATAACAGGTGCAGTCATAATCAGGTTCCAATATTTCGCCTAAACCATACAATTCGAATTCGTTTTTATTAAAAATATTATTAAAGAGAACAATTTTTTTATTCAAACCGATTGTCAAATGCATCGCCATGCTCACAGCCGTCACCACCAAATCGCAGTGATTCATCAAATTGATAAAGCCGTTCAGCGAATAATGTCCGAAATATAGAGCTTTCGATTTTTTGGCCAGTCTTAAATTCTTCTCGTGTTCCTGTTCTCCGCCCAGGAGCACCACTTCATAGCCGTTTTTCTTCAGCGATACAGCAAGTGTAACCCAGTGTGTTTCAGGCCAGAGCCGTGAGGTCCACCGGCCGCCGCACCCTGTGTTAAGACCCACCACTTTTTTCCCTTTTACAAATTTCCATCGTCTATCCTGCCAATCATAGAACGGCAGCATATACCGTTCGCCGCAAAAGGCATATCCGGCTATTGCGAATATTTCTTCCACATAGCTTCTGGTATTCACTTTGTTGACATCGTCAAACAATCCTGTTTCCCATTTCCGCTCGGCTGCAGAATTCAAGGGATGACAAATACCGTTGACAAGGTCGTAGCCGAATTTTTTCTTAGCCTTAATTTTATTCATCAACGCACAGGCTTCACGGTCTTTGTCAAGATTGAATGCAAGGTAAAAAGGCGTTTCTGTCAATGCAATAATGGATTCTAAAACAAAGGGAAGCTTCACGTCGACTTCTGCAGGCAGTATTTCCGGCGTTCGTGTAAGCCACCATATTTTTGACTTGGGATATTCCTTTTTAATACGACGTAGGAGCGGGGTTGTACGTATAACGTCACCGATCGCTGCAAGCTTGACAATCAGGATGTTTTTATCCGTCGCATCATAGTCCGGACAATTTTCACAATGCACGCCTTTTATTTTATGCGGGCGGCAGGGAACTTCTCCTTTAAATAAACGACAATCACTCTTTACTTTCATACTCTCTCCATGAAATCTTAAAAAAGATCAATAATAATTGCTGAAATTACAAAAAGTGTCTTTATTGCGCCGAAGGCGCACGGTCTCCTGAAGCGGATACCCTGCAGAGAACAACTGAAGAATCTACGGTATAGGTAAGCGGTATCAACCATCCCGGCGCATTCAACGGATTCAATAATCTTTGAGATTGCGGACGCATGTTCGCTTCAAACACACCAAAATAGAGATATTGTGCGCGACTGCCGCAAAGATCGATAGAGTTCCTCCATTGATGAGATATTCGGGAAGACAAGCTGGACAGGCGAAACATTTTGACGTTTAGAAGAACGTGTCACAGCAGACTTCGGCATTTATCGAAGTTCCTCTCGCACCGTATAGGTCTGTTCATTCCGTTCGCTGCGTGATATCATTTCCCCGAGCAGGCCGATTGATATAAATTGAATGCCGATAATGACAAAAAGAAAACCGATCATAAAGAGCGGACGATTGCTGAGCGAAGTCTCTCCAAAAATGCGGCCAAGAATGAGCCATCCGTCAATTACCGATCCAATAAAAAGCGACAGCAAGCCCCACAAACCGAAAAGATGCAGCGGTCGGCGGGAATACTTGGCTGTATAGAGAATGGTAAGCAAATCGAGAAATCCGCGATGAAATTTTCCGATTGTATATTTCGATTGCCCGTATTTCCGCGGATAATGTTGAACCGGTTTTTCACTAACTTTAAAACCCATGAGATGTACCAGCACCGGAATATAGCGATATAAATCCCCGTAAATTTTTAAATCTACGGCAACTTCTTTTTTATATGCCTTCAATCCGCAATTCAGATCGTGAATATGCAATCCCGTCAGCCAGCCTGTAATAAAATTTGCAGCCTTCGACGGCAGCGTATAGAGAAACGAATCCTGCCGCCTTTTTTTCCACCCTGAAACAAGATCGCATTCTTTTCCCAGCATTTCGACAAGCTGCGGAATTTCTTCAGGATCATCCTGTAAATCAGCATCCATCGTTACGATCACATTCCCCTGTGCCGATTTGAATCCGGCCATTAATGCTGCGGCTTTTCCATAATTCCGGCGAAAACGAATGACTTTCACATTTGATGGAAATTCTTGATGTAGTTCTTTAAGAATGTCAAACGAACTATCCGTACTGCCATCGTCAATAAAAACGATTTCATAGCTGGTTTGCATTCGTTTCAACACGTTTGCAATTTTTCCAAAAAGTTCTTCCAGCGATCCTTCTTCATTCATGAGGGGAATAACAACCGATATTGCCGGCTCCATGGATTTACCGGAACGCGTCTTTATTATTTTAGACATGCTCAAACCTTCAAAGTTGGTAAGAAAAGTAACGGAAAATCGATCGAGATGCAATACAACAGAATCCCATGCCTTGCGGACGGATCTTTCCCCTTTCAATTATCGTCGAGCTACAAGCCGGCAATATATAAATTCTTTTACCGATGCCGGCTTTTAAAATTGCCTTACTGCATTGACATTAAACCTGTCAGAACCGCAGGCCGCAGCGAAAACCTTTCCAAAATCATAACACCCATCTATGAAAAGAACCCATATTCGGAGAGCAAAACACATTGAATGCAAAAAAATCAATTTCAAATTGATACATCCCCGAACAGGCGGATAGAGCGGTATCCGTACCGGTTTAACTGATTTTCTTGATGTTTTTACATAATATCCGGTCTTTTTATATGTACATGATTGAACTTCCTTTTCTTGTTCGGTATATTGCAGAAAACGATCTTAAACATTTCATGTTAAAACCCAAAAAGAGTCTCGGACAAAATTTCCTGCGGGATGAAAACATACTCCGCAAAATTGCAGGAAGCCTTCATCTGCAAAAGGCCGATGTCGTCATGGAAATCGGCGCAGGTCACGGCGCCCTGACCAAATACTTAATCCGGGAGGCCGGTGTTGTTCTTGCAGTCGAATTTGATGAACGAGCAATTCCTGCTCTCCGGGAACAGTTCGGCGATCAAATATCCATCATACAAAACGATATCCTTAAGGTCGATCTCTCCGCTTATGCCCGTCTCTACGGAACGAAGCTTCGCGTTGTCGGGAATATCCCGTACTATCTGACCAGCGACATTCTCTTTTTTCTTTTTGAAAATCAAAACGCCGTCATCGATGCGACTCTCATGATGCAATTGGAAGTCGCACAGAGACTGAGCGCCGGACCGAAGACAAAAGAGTACGGTGTTCTCTCTATATTTACACAACTGAACACAGAATGCAAACAATTATTCAAAGTATCCCGGAATGTTTTTTTTCCGAAACCTCAAGTCGATTCTGCTGTCGTACATCTTCGAATGCGCCATGCACAGCCGGATTTTGATGTCAATCTTTTTCGTTCAATCGTACGATCCACGTTCGGCAAAAGACGTAAGACACTGCGCAATGGACTTAAATATCTCGATTTCAGCGAATCGATTCTGAAAAAGCTTAACTTTGACCTCGACCGGCGTCCGGAAGATCTTAGTGTTCAGGAATTCATCCTCCTGACAAAGGAATTGATGAAAAGGTCATAGAATGATACCGCAGTCCCGCTTCGTTCCGCGGAATCAGGCCGATCATATCATGTTTTCAGTTTTGGATTCTACGGCGGCAGGATTTCCGGAACAATTTTAACGATATTATACAACGATCAACATGGATATTAGAAAAACATATACAGCATTGAGCCCGGTCGATTTTATTTCGATTGTATTTTTAATGTTTCTTCTCATTCTCAATGCGGTCTTTTACGAACGTATAGCTTACTATGCTGCCATGATAGTCGTGAACCTTGTCATTATCGCAGCCGTTGCTGTGCTCGCTTTTCAGGCAGATAAAAAGAAAACGGTGTTTCTTTCAGCGCTTCATCGGTGGTACTGCTATCCCTTCATCTTCTTTATTTTTAAAGAAATATATTTTATGGTGCACCCGATTCATCCGGAAGATTACGACCGGCTTCTGAGTGCGGCAGATCATTGGATCTTCGGCGTTTACCCCACCCAGTGGATGGCACAATTCGCCAACCCCATACTGACGGAAATATTTCAGATATCATATTTTTCCTACTATATTCTCTTCGTTATCCTCGGCGTGGGATTATATAGAGAACACAGTGCAGAAGAATTCGACCGCGGAGCATTTTTAATCGTTTACGGATTTTATCTTTCATATCTCGGTTATTTTTTATTGCCGGCTGTCGGTCCCCGGTTTACACTTCACAATTTCTATGCTCTGAATCAAGAACTTCCTGGTCTTTTGTGCACGCCCTGGATGCGGGCAGTCATCAATGCCGGCGAATCGATTTCATCGACTACACCGAATGTACTTGCCTCCGTCCAACGTGATGTTTTTCCCAGCGGCCATACAGAAATGACACTGATTGTTATTTATTTGAGCCATTGCTACAAAATCCGACTCCGCTGGCTCGTTACAGGACTAGGCATCCTGCTGATCATTTCAACCATTTATCTCCGCTACCATTACGTTGTCGATTTACTTGCCGGTGCAATATTTTTTCTTTTTGCAGTATGGAGCGGAAATCTCATCCAGCGGTGGGTCTTTCAAGACCGGGTCCGGCGCAGACAATTGTGAACAGAAGAGGTTTCGGCTTGCACCTCAAAATAAATTACGATAGTTTTATGAATGTTTTATTCCTTTGCTGATAGGCCGGGAACTATGACTCAGGAACAAATATTGGCTGAACTCGAAGAACTGGCGCATAATTGCAATATTGCCATTCGATTTGAAAAAGGAGACTTCGAAGGCGGATACTGCGTACTCAAAGCGGAGCGTCTGATCGTCGTGAACAAGCGATTGACGGTTCAGCGCCGTGCCGCTTTGCTGGCCCAGGGTATCGCCGAAGTCGGAGTCGACGAACATTATCTCAAGCCGGCAGTACGGGAGTACATAGAAGACGAACTGGCAAAGGCGCAAAAAATTGATCGTTTTGGAATATGATACATTTTTATTTTCTTCGAAGGAGCCACTATGCATATCCTCGTTATTAACGGACCGAACCTCGATATTCTCGGAAAGCGTGAACCTGAAATTTACGGTTCGCTTTCACTTTGGGATATCGAAAATCAACTCAAAAATAAATTCCCGAATGCAAAATTCGAGTTTTACCAATCCAACAGCGAATCAGGCGTTATCGACGCGCTGCATAAAGCCATGGAAAGCTCCGTTATCGGCGTCATTCTCAATGCAGGCGCGTTTACGCACTATTCGTACGCAGTCCGCGATGCTGTTGCCGCCATCAAAGCTCCGGTCATAGAAGTCCATCTTTCCAACACCGATGCCCGGGAAGAATTTCGCAAGACGTCGGTGATCGCTCCCGTTTGCAGAGGCGTTATAGCCGGATTCGGTGCACGCAGTTACGAACTGGCCGCATCTTATTTGCTGGAGGAATAATATCCATGATCAACGCCGTTATTTTCGATCTCGACAATACACTCGTCGACTTTATGCTGATGAAAAAGCAAGCGGTCAATGCGGCTGTTCATGCTATGCGGGACGCGGGTTTTAAGCTGACGGCAGAAGAAATTCATAAACGCATCGACGATATCTACAATGAACGAGGCATAGAATTCCAGAATGTGTTTGATGAACTGCTGTACCGCGAATTCAGTAAAATCGATTATAAAATATTATCCGCAGGCGTTATTGCATACCGCCGCGCGCGCGAAGCGGCATTGGTTCCCTATCCGCATGTCACCATGACCCTTATCGAACTTTCCAAGATGCATATCAAACTTGGGGTCGTTTCGGATGCACCGGCAAAAGAGGCATGGCTGCGGCTGTGCTACCTCAATTTCCATCATCTCTTTGATGCGGTCATCACATTCGACGATACGCATAAGCGGAAACCGAATCCCGAACCGTTTCAGAAGATATTACAGCAGATGAATATCAAACCGGAAGAGTCGCTTATGATCGGCGATTGGGAAGAACGGGATGTTGTCGGTGCGGCAAAGGTCGGCATGAAAACCGTTTTTGCCCGCTATGGAAACACATTCGGAACGGTCACATCCAATGCCGATTACGATATCGACGATATTGCTCAGCTTGCGGGTATTGTCAGGAAAGAAAACGATGAACATCACAAAAGGTAATATTGCCGGTATCGGCGTCGATGTCGTCGACGTTCCGCGGATGAAAGAAGTGCTTGAGAAACAGGGAGATCATTTTTATAAAAAAATATTCAGCGATATGGAGGTGACATATTGCAGGACGCGCAAGCGGCCGTATATGCATTTTGCTGCCCGATTCGCCGCTAAAGAGGCTGTGGCAAAAGCGATGCGCACAGGCTGGAGCGGATCGTTCCGATGGAAAGACATTTCCGTCGTCAACGATTCTTCCGGCGCACCCCATATTCTTCTGACCGGTGAGGTTGCCAAAGCTCTTGAAAAATGCAACGTGCATCTTTCGCTCTCGCATACCGACAATACCGTCGTTGCTTTCGCGGTGCTCGAAGGAAAGTAAAACATTTTTTATTTCATATATGATGAAAGGAATGAACTGGTAAACGATACATCGGATATCTTTTTACTATTTACAATTTACCAGCTAAGCAGGCAGTTCTTTTCTTACATACCGATGAAAATTTTTGGGAAAATTATTCCGCAGGCGTAAAACCATTGCAACCAGTAGCTTGAGAGGAGAAGAAAGACGTATGCGCCTGGAAAAGACATCATACCCGGAATTTTCAATTCTGAGAAGAAGCAGATAGTAAATATTTCCCATCGTGCGCGCTGCAGTAAAAAGGACTTTATCCTCTTCCGCTAAAGAAGCTTTCGCTTTTCTAAAATAGTCGCGTGCGCGGGAACATTCGAATTTCATCAATGCCCGGAATTTATCGTTGATTTCAAACCGCAGCAGTTCCTCTTCCGTATAGCCGAATCTCCGCAAATCTTCCAGCGGCAAATAAATCCGTCCCCGCTTGGCGTCGTCTTTGATATCCCGAAGGATGTTCGTCAGCTGAAGCGCCTTTCCGAGGTTTACGGCATATTCTTTTGTCTTTTCCTGATGATACCCGAATACCTCTGCACAGATAAGACCGACAGTCGATGCAACCCGATAGCAATACAGTTCGAGTTCTCCGAATGTTCCATACCGTTTTTGCGTCAAGTCCATTTCCATGCCCTTGATCAATTCATAGAAATGTTCGACCGGAATATTGAACCGGTGAATGATGGAAACGAGTTTATTGAGCAGGGAATAGCGGGAAACACCGTATAGGGCGCGCTTCAATTCATCCGTCCATTGCAGAAGTTTTGCATGCTGTTCTTTTTCGTTGCTGCCCTCGTCGACAATATCGTCCGTCAAGCGGCAAAAAGCATATATTGTTTCGATGGCATCCCGCTGTAAATGCGGCAGGCTGAAAAACGAAAAATAAAAATTGCTTTTTTTATTCTGTTCGAATTCTGAAAAATATATTGCGGCGTTTTCCATTATAACAATTTACAAGAAAAAAGAACGAAAGAGAAGTCCCGCCTTGTCGGTCGGTATAAGTTTGGGGCGCTGGTGCACCGAATTGAAGTTCAATGCCCTAATTTTCTCTAAAATCCGCATTCCGCCGTTCCAGGTAAATTTAAGTTCCCACCGCAATCTGGCATCTACTGCTGAAAACAACGGTTTTCCTTGATTAAAGAATTCTTCTGTCCGTGCCGTTTCAAAACGAATTAAAGCTTTCGTTGCTTCGTTAAACACTCCGCCGAGCAAATTTTTTTCCGTACAGCCGAAACGATCGATATCTTCGAGTGGAAAATACAGCCTGCCCTTTTGTATATCGACAGAAATATCCTGCCAAAAATTTGTCAACTGAAGCGCTGTGCAAATTGAATCGGAATAAGCAAATAGCTGCTCATTACGACAGCCAAAAAGAAGCAGAACAAGCCGTCCGACCGGATTTGCAGAATTGCGGCAATAGTCCAAAAGATCGTTCAATGTTGCATAACGGGTCACTGTTACATCGGAACGAAAAGCCTTCAAGAGAGACTGAAACAATTCAATAGGGATATCGAATGCGCGTATCGTATCGCCGAGAGCGAGAAATACCGGATCTTCGACAAGTCCACCCTTACAGGCGAGAAGCTTTTCTTCCCATTCCTGAAGTTTTGCAAGACGTTCATCCGATGCGTAACCCGCTTCATCCGCATAATCATCCGCCGTCCGGGCAAACGCATAGATCGCTGCAACATGTTTGCGGATATTTTTCGGCAGCAGCATTGAAGCCACAGGAAAATTTTCATAATGTTCCCGTGTCAATCGCCGGCAATGCGTATAAGCCGCCTTTAAAGAAACGCTGTTTTCCATAGCGTTTCTAATGTCCAGATTTCCGCATGGAAAATCAAGTGTTATTGAATAAATCGTAAGTTGAGCAAAACCCGGGAAGAAATGATGCTTACTCTACCGGAATGGTGTACACTTCGATCGGCGTGTCGAGTCCTTTGACAAGAATTTTTTCGTGCGGCAATGCAGGGATCTGATCCTTGATCAGGTCGTAGGTCCGCCGGGAAATCATAATACCTTCAACCGGCGCATTGGATTCCAAGCGGTTGGCGAGATTGACATCGGAGCCCAGCACGGTATACGAAAGCTTTTTTGGCGTGCCCATGTTGCCGACGACGACTTCCCCTGTATTGACACCGATACGAATGCGCAGCGGGAACAATCCCTCTTTGACCCATTTCTCTTTCAGCTCGCGGCATTTTTTCTGCATATCGATCGCCGCACGGACACAGCGCACCGCATGATCGGGCTGCGGTTCCGGAGCTCCGAAAAAAACCATAAGCCCGTCTCCGATATATTTATCGACTGTACCTTCATATTGAAAGACGATATCGACCATCGCCTCAAAATATTCCGCCAAAAATTTCTGTATCTGATCCGGCGTCATCGTCGATGAATAGGTCGTAAAACTTTTAATATCGCTGAATAAAATAGTAAGTTCCTTCTTCTGCACTTCAAGCACCGATTCCGGATGCGCAAGCTGACGCTTGACAACCGACGGCGGAAGATAGGATTCGAATGATTGACGCAGCGATTCTTTTTCCCGCTCTTCGTTTATAAACCGGTATGCGAGTGCGCCGAAGACGGCAACAATACAAATTCCAATGGGACGTATGATATTGAGAATCAGGTTTCCGTAGAGAAATGCCGTCATTGCAAAGAGGACGTATCCGATGATCAAGATCAATCCGCCGGACCACAGCCCGCGGGAGGAAAACCGGACCGTAAAGAAAACGATAAAAGCCAGAAGTATAAGTTCAAGAACGAGCATGAGCCGCGGATCAACTATATGTAGAAAGTTCTCCGTAAGGATCGTATTGATAACATTCGCATGCAATCCTCCCAGCGGGTACCAGCTGTCGGTCGGCACAGATTGTACGTCCGATGCGCCGGTCGAGGTCTCGTTAACAACAACGATCTTTCCTTCGAAGCGCGGCTGCCAGTCGAATTCCATAGCATCCCTATCTTCAGAGATATGATAAATTTGCAGCATTGTATTATGCTGCATCCGATTCCATGGACCGACAAAATTCACGATCAAATTGCAGCGTTCATCGACCGGAATAACGATATCGTGCGGTGCCTGGCCGGGTCGGTACGCTCCCTGAAGCGTAATGCTCGTTCCGGGGCGAAGAATAATATGATCCGGTGAAACGTGCAAATAGTCACAAACGACATGGAAAGGAAAACTTGGATAAAAGCCGTCTTCATAACGCACCAGCAACGGCGCTTTGCGAAAGACACCATCCTTGTCGGGGAGCACGTTTACATATCCAAGTCCTCGGGCAGAAGATGCAAAAGCCGCAAAGGTACTGATTGCATCTGTGCCTGTATACAGCGAAGAAGCATCTCCATCGACATGAACGTGCCATTTTGTTTTAGACAAATACTCTTCATCAGCCGTAAGATTTTTAGCGACTGTTTTGGGCGGTTCATCTTTCAGATTAATCTCGACTCCGAAATATGCGTTCCCCGAGCGTTTATTGCTTTCAAAAAATATAGAATCCTCTTCCGGAAGCGGGAAATGAAAAACATAATCCCATAGTTGCACGGCTGTTTTCAGCTCGCCGAGGTTTCGGGCAATTTGTGCATACGGTTTGCGCGTCGTGTAGGAAGTTGTCAACATCAGCTTCGTGCTGTCTGTCTCATCCACATGAACGATTGTGCTGTCGTACGGAATACGGGATGGAAAATAGTGGGAGCGGAGCACAAACATCTGGTCGACCGCATGCGCATTCCAGGTTTGAAATACTCCGGGAAGAAGCCAGAAGAAAAGGTGCCCGAGTGCAAGAGCGGACACGCTGATGATCAGCGTGTCCCTCCACATTCGTGTTTTACTGATGGTCAATGGTAATCGTCTTGCTGTAAAAATTCTTTGCTATGATATCGATCGCAAGATCGGCAACATCTATCCTCCGCGTTTCCTGAGCATTTTTGATATCGCGGATATTACCTCCGATTGGGATCGGTTTCTCTGCAAAAGCAGCGAATGACGTGTACTGTTTCCGCAAATTCCTTATCTCGGCAACAACATTATCTGCCAGAGTCTGCTTTTTCGCATCATCGGTTGCGGTAAGGCATTCGCTGATTTTCCGTTCAAGATCCAGCTGCCGTCCTGTCGACGCAATAATGAAAAACACTTCTTTTCCAGGATTCTTATCCAATGCCATCCATGTGCGTCCTTTTCGGATATAGTAATTTTTTTGAAGGATATAATCGTCCGATTGGAATTGACCCAATTCGTAAGGAAACAACAAATCGATACCTCCCTGCGCATCATAATGCACGACATAGACAAAACTTTCTTTGTTCAGCTGTATCATCATTTTAATTTCTTCGCCGCTTTTCAGCGTGGTATCATGGGTTATGCTGACCAAATTCTTATCGGTTCCGATAAGTGCTCCGAATGACCATAGAAAGTCGATATTAGGAACATCCTGTTGTACCGCCGCCGAAGGCGTGTTCGATTGAGCTTTGCTGTGTGCCGGCAGAAAAAAAAGACCGGCAAGAAAAAGACAAACCATTGTAGTGCGCATATTCTTTCCTCGTTTTCTTAGTGTGGAAGAATTGATACCGTCATCTCTTTATCATATTCCGTTTGACTGCGCGTCGGGTTCTGCGCGCCGTGAGTTTTACGTTTTACCTGTTCTTCAACATATTGCATCAATTCGTTAATCGTTACCGTATAATCGTTGTTATAATCC
>Ga0182017_10001720_pt1 | contig 16845 bp, 11 predicted proteins | sample 712E3DmetaG_FD_120492 | JGI IMG/M metagenome (GOLD analysis project Ga0182017, IMG submission 120492) | Permafrost microbial communities from Stordalen Mire, Sweden - 712E3D metaG | ecosystem: Environmental > Terrestrial > Soil > Wetlands > Permafrost | place: Sweden: Stordalen | collected... | reverse complement strand
GGCGGTGAAGTACTCGTCGAGAAAAGTGACGTCGTCACACAGGCGCCGCACCTCGAAGATCTTCTGCCGTCCCAAGCCCAGGCGCTTGTCCCAGGTCCGGCGCGCGTCGTAGTCGTCGCACTCGTTCCATTCTTTGCCGAAGCGCCCCTTGTCCCAGCGTTCTTCGATGTGGCGAAGCAACGTCAATCCAACTTTGTAGGGGTTGAACTGGCCGGGTGCGGTGGCCAGCACGCCCGCGTTGTGGTCGGCGTAGTCGATGACCTCGGAGGGCTTGAGCACCTTCTCGGTCAGAAGCCTGCTGTGCCAGTACGCGGCCCAGCCTTCGTTGAGCACCTTGGTCTGGCGCTGGGGCGCGAAGTAGTAGGCCTCCTCGCGCACGGTGGAAAGCAGATCACGCTCCCAGATTTCCAGCGGCGCATGGTCCAGCAAGAACTGCAACACGTCCCGCTCGGGCTCGCTCGGGGTCTTGCGCGGCTTGTCCCGCTCGTCGTCCAGCTTCTTGCGCTGCTTTTCCATGAACTCGGGCGGATTGATGAAACGCTCCATGTAGCCCTTGGCGCGCAGGCGCGGCAACTCGACCGCGGCCGGTTCCTCGGGCGTGGGTGGCACGGCCCCGTGGCGCACGATAAAGGGCGACATGGGATCGATGAGATTCTCCAAGCAGAGACAGGAGTCGACGAAGGTTTCCACTTTCTCCAGGCCCAGGCGTTCGATGTGGCGTCGCACGCGGGTGGCGTGGTTGGCCATCTCGTCAATCATGTGGCGGTTGGTCCGCGAGAAGTAGTAGTTGTTCTTGAAGAAGTCCACGTGGCCAAGCACGTGGGCGATCACCATCTTCTGATCGACCAGGGAGTTTCCTTCGAGCAGATACGCGTAGGCCGGGTTGTTGTTGATCACCATCTCGTAGATCTGCGAGAGCCCATACACATGGCTCTTGCTCAGCCGATCGAAATCCATGCCAAAGCGCCAATGGGGATAGCGCACCGGGAATCCGCCGTAGGCGGCCACCTCTTGCATGCGCTTGTAGTCCAGCACCTCGAAGCTGACGTCCCAGAAGTCGAGGCCATAGTTGCGCGCGTGCGCTTCAATCTCGCGCTGGATGTCGAGCAGGTAGGCCGGCAGGCGCGACTTCACGTGCTGCACGTTTCACCTGCCTTTCCCCAAGAACGTGCGGATGGAGTCCGCGATGGCGTCCTTGCTCTTGATCTCCGAGGTGACCAGCAGGTCCTGGTCCTTGAACACGTCATCCAGATCCTTGATGAACTGGCCGGTCCCATAAGGGCTTTCCACCTGGCCGTAGCAGAACAGGTTCACCGACGGCAGGATCTCTTTCTTGAGGATGTCCATGCAGGTGGAGGTGTCGTCAGACGACCAGTTGTCGCCGTCGGAGAACTGGAACGGATAGATGTTCCATTCCGAGGCCGGAAACTCACGGGCGATCATCTTGGCGCACAGGCGATAGGCGCTGGAGATCATGGTGCCGCCCGACTCGCGCGTGCGGAAGAAGGTGTCGCGGTCCACCTCGCGCGCGGTGGCATCGTGTACGATGTAGCGCGATTCCAGGCCGTCGTACTGGGTGCGCAGCCAGGTGTCGATCCAGAAGGACTCGATGCGCACGATTTCTTTCTGGTCGTCGCCCATCGAGCCCGACACGTCCATGATGAAGATCATGAGCGCGTTGGCCTGGCGCATGGGCACGGTCTTCCACGAACGGTAGCGGCGATCTTCGCGCACCGGCACCACCATGGGCTGCTTGGGATCGTAGTGGCCCATCATGATCTGGCGGCGCAAGGCCTGGCGGAAGGTGCGCTTGAAATGGCGCAACGACTCGGGGCCGGTGCGCCGAATGCCCACGTAGCGGTCCTTCTGGGTGATGAGCCGTTGTTTGCCCTTGGGCTCGATTCGCGGCAGTTCTAGTTCTTGGCCCAGGATTTCCGCCAGCTCTTCCAGGGACAGCTCGACCTCCAGCGCATGCTCGCCCGGCTCGGACCCCGCCCTGCCCGCACCGTTCTGGTCGGGCTCTCCCGGAGCGATGACGTCGCCCACCTTGCCCGGCCCCTGGCCTACACCGCCCTGACCATCGCCGCCGAAGTGGAAACGCGGCACATCGATCTGGGGCATAGGGATGGACACGGTCTTGTCGCCCTTGCGCCCGATGAGCTCGCCGCTGGACATGTACTGGCGCAGGTTCTGGCGAATCTTCCCCCGCACGATATCGCGAAAGCGGCGATGGTCGGGGTCGATGCGCAGAGCCATGCGTCGGCTAGTCCTTGGTGTCGCCGCGTGCGAAGATCGAAGCCACGAAATTCAGCACGTCGGTGGCGCAGATCTCGCAGTAGGCGTGGTTGCGGATGAGCCGGTTCTTCACCACGTCGATCTTTTCCTGCGTCTCGCGGTCGATCACCGCGGACACCAGGCTGGTCAACTTGATGGAGTCCTTCTGGTCCTCGAACAGCTTCAGCTCCAGCGCCTTTTGCAGGCGCTCGTTGGTGCGAAAATCGAAGTGCCGCCCCTCCACCGCCAGGGCGCCAATGTAATTCATGATCTCGCGGCGGAATTCCTCTTTGCGCGAGTCGGGGATGTCGATCTTCTCTTCAATAGAGCGCATGAGCCGCTCGTCGGGCTCCTCGTCCTGCCCGGTGTAGCGGTTCTTGACCTTCTCTTTCTGTGTGAAGGCCTTGATGTTGTCGATGTAGTTGGCGCACAGCTTGGCGATGGCTTCCTCGTCGGCACTGATGGCGCGCTGGACTTCGTTCTTCACCAGGTCCTCGTATTCCTGTTTCACCAGGCCGAGCAACATCGTGAAGTACTTGCGCTGCTCGTCGCTGGTGATGAGCGAGTGGTGGCGCAAGCCTGATTCCAACTCGTTCATCACCATGAAGGGGTTCACGCAGCCCTCGCCCCGATCGCTGACCAAGGCATTGGAGATCTTGTCCTGGATGTAGCGGGGCGAGATGCCGTCCATGCCTTCGCGCTGCGATTCCTTGCGCAGCTCCTTGATGTTGTCCTGGGTGAAACCCGGCAGCGTCTTGCCGTCGTACAGCTTCATCTTCTGCACCAGACTCAACTGGTGTTTCTTGGGATCCTCCAGCCGGGTCATCACCGCCCACATGGCCGCCACCTCCAGCGTGTGCGGCGCGATGTGCTTGCCGCGGATCTTGGCCGCGTTGTAGTCCTTGGTGTAAATGCGGCGCTCCTCGGACACGCGCGTTATGTAGGGGATATCGATCTTGACCGTGCGGTCGCGCAAGGCCTCCATGAATTCGTTGGAGATCAGCTTCTTGTACTCGGCCTCGTTGGTGTGGCCCAGGATGACCTCGTCGACGTCGGTCTGGGCGAACTTCTTGGGCTTGATCTTGTGCTCTTGCGAAGCCCCCAGAAGGTCGTAGAGGAAGGCCACGTCCAGCTTGAGCACCTCGATGAACTCGATGATCCCGCGGTTGGCAATGTTGAACTCGCCGTCGAAGTTGAACGCGCGCGGATCGCTGTCGGATCCAAACTCGGCAATCTTGCGGTAGTTGATGTCGCCGGTCAGCTCGGTGGAATCCTGGTTCTTTTCGTCCTTGGGCTGGAATGTCCCGATGCCCACGCGATCCTGTTCCGAAAGAACCAGGCGGCGCACGCGGATGTGCTGCACCACCTGGGACCAGTCGCCCTGGTAGTGGGCCATCAGCTCGCGGAAGATCATGCGGCAGGCGGGATCCAGATCGCCGTCGACCCGCACCTTCTCCTGCCCCGGCGCATTGATGCCCATCTCGATGAGGGCCCGGCTGCGCCAGTCAGGTGGAATCAGATGCAGCGGCTCCTCGTGCATCGGGCAGCGGAAGGTGCTCTGCCCGCCGGCGATGGTTTCCAGGCCCGCCGGCAGCGTCCACTCGAAGGTGTACAGGGCGCCCTCGGGCACGCGCGAGTAGTCCTCCAGGCCGCGCTTGAGCAGGCGCGCGATGGTGGATTTGGAACTGCCCACCGGGCCGTGCAGAAGGATCACGCGGCGTTCGGTGCCGTAGCGCTCGGCCGCGCTCTTGAACACGCTGACCAGACGCATGAGCGGAATATCCAGCCCGAAGATGGCGTCCTGGCCGCCGTGCTGCTCGTCCTTGAAGAAGGTGAAGCGGGTGAGGCGCTTCTTGTTGTCGAGGTATTCCTCCTGGCCGTAGGACAGGATCATGTCGTAAACCCGTTGATATGCGGTGCGAGTCACAGCGGGATTCTGGCGGACCAGTTCCAGGTAATCCGCGAAGTTGCCGGTCCAGTTGATCTCGGCGAACTCCTTCTGATTCTGTAGGCCTGCGATCTTGCCGATGAGGGTGGAGGGATCGGGGGTGCTCATCAAGTCTCCTTGCCGACGTCGCGCCGGCCACGCCACATGTGCTTTCAGCTTACCACGCACGCACGCTGCGGGCTTGGCGGTGGAATAGCCGCAGAATCACGCTTGTCTTTACCCCGGGGCTAGCGCGCGTATGATGCATGGATTAGAGTTGTGTGCTCGCGGCTAGCCGGAAAGGAAGACCCCATGCCCAGCAATTCGTACCCTCAGCGCCGGGATTTCCTCAAGACCGCCGTGGCAGGTGCGGCGGGCGCGGTGGGCCTGGGTGCCCTGAGATTCGACAAGGTCCTCGCCCAATCGACTGGCGGGTGGTCTAACGGGATGCAGATCAATCCGGCCATTGATAACAAGCGGGTCATCTGCTGCAACGATCCCAACATGCTCACAACCTTGCCCAAGGACCCCAGTTTCACGACCACCAACAACGCGGTCGCTGCGGCCGTGGTCGCTGCCAACCTTGACGAAATGGCCATGCAGCTCGCGCAAAAGACCACTGCGGCCGAAGCCTGGAGCACGATTTTCCGGATTGGGGCGGGCAAGAGTTGGGCGAGCGCAAGAGTGGCCATGAAGACCAATGGGATTGGTGGCACCACCACGAACCGTCCCAAGTGGGCGATCTTCAAGAAGCTCTGCGATGTCTTGGTGGGCCTCGGAGTCCAGCCGACCAACATCATCCTCTATGACGCCTGCGACGATGCGTCGAGCTACTACAACGCCTATATCAGTCTGACTGATTCGACCAAGATTCGCGCAGCACAGGTGAGCGTGAGGGCGGCAGGCATGGGCGGGTTCAAGGCAGTCACCATGACCAATGCCACAGCTATCTCCGCCGCCGCTGACCTGGTCGACGGCAACATCGACATCTTGGTGAATGTCGCCGCGTGCAAGTCGCACAACGGTACGGGCGGCCACTACAACTACGGCAGTTGCACCCTGTGCATGAAGAACCATTTCGGTACCTTCACCAGCGGCACGGAAGCAGGACACTCGGGCAATCTGCACGTTCCCAACTCCGCTACTACGCCTCCGCCGCCTCCCTTGGCTCTCTTTGAAATCAACAAGCATGCCGCTGTCCTGGGCGGCAATCCTGTGCGCCAGCAACTGTGCATCGTGGACGCGTTGCTGTCCAACGGCCAGAGCGGTCCAGGCGGCGCCTGGGACAACCGCACAAATCGCCTCGTCATGGGTACCTTCGCCCCCATCGTGGACTATTTTGCGACGAAGAAGATCCTACTCGACAACACTGTCATGACCGATTCCGCCATGCCAGCGCTGGGAGTGACCAACGCGGCCACCATCCTCCCTCTATTCCTGACCAGTTTCGGCTATGCCGAGACCGACTCTTTCCAGTGGATTGAGTACACGCCCCAGAGGTTGCCCCCCATTGGTGGAAACACTGGCAGCACGGGCGGGACGACCGCGAGTGGTGGGACACCCAGCACCGGTGGATCGAAAGCGGGCGGTGGCACGACTGGGAGCGGCGGCACGGCCACCGGCGGATCGCAGGTACGCGGCGGCACCACCAGCACTGGTGGATCGCAAGCAAGCGGCGGTACCACCAGCGCCGGCGGGTCCCGTTCTCCTGGCGGAACCACCAGCACTGGTGGATCCGCCCCGACCGGCGGCACCATCAACACCGGGGGATCGCAGGCAGCAGGCGGCACACCTGCGAACGGCGGCACAACCGCGAACGGCGGCACGAGTGGGAACGGCGGCACGAGCGCCTTGCCCGCATCAGGGGGCTCGCCTACCACGGGCGGAACCGGCGGTGACTTGGGGACGACGGGCGGTGTGGCGACGGCCGCGACTTCGGCGTCAGGGGGTTCGCCTACCGCGGGCGCGACGGTCGCGGGTAAGAACTCGGGGAGCGGTTGTGCTGTCGCCGGAGCTGACCGCAGGGCCACCCGCTGGGGCGCGATGCTGGCGTTGGGCGCGGTGGTGGCCGAAAAGCTTCGGCGCCTTGTCAGTGGCAGCGATCGCTCGTCGTGATCACACGGGCCTGGCCGGCGCCAGGCCGTGCAACGACTTCACACTGCGTGATCGACCGGCGGGGTAGCTTCTACTGGACCCAGTCTTGGGTGACCTTGGCTGCCAGCCAGTTCTTCACCAGGGTGCCAAAGTCGGTGAGCGTGGTCAGCCCGCTGTTTGAAAACATCGAGGGTCCCCAGGAGTTGTCGGCAACCCATGCGGTCCAATTCGCGCCATCGCCATCCACCGTCGTCTGGAAAGCGTTTCCCCAATTGGCGGCGGTCTGCGGTGAGGAATAGCCCCACTCGGTGATGAACACCGGCGCCTTTGCCGTGGCTGTCGCGAGCTGCTGTTGGAAGGAGGCGCCCCAATTGTTGGGATAGATATGGGCCGTGTAGACCAGGTTCGTACCATTCGGGGGCGAGCTGGCGGCATCGCCCGGGTGCTGGTCCCAGCTCATGGAAGGAACGATGATGAGGTTGTCGGGGGCTGCCGCGCGGACGGTGTCGATCCACGTCTGCACTTGGGTCTTGAATGTCGCCCACGCCATGCCGCTGTTGATAGGCTCGTTGTACAATTCGTAGATGACGTTGGTGTAGTCCTTGAACTGCGGGGCGATATCCGTCCAGAAGCTGGTCGCGGCGGTTCCCGAATTGTTGGCGGTGTTGGTGTCGTCGATCTGGTGAAGATCGATGATGGCGTACAAGTTTTTGGAGGTGGCGTAGTCAATCGCTGGCTTGAGGACTTTGCTTATGTAGTCCGGGCCGGTCATCACGGTCACCTTTTGCCCGGCCGGGGCTGCGGTGCCGACTGGGTAGGGCAAGCCCGAATAATAGGACTGTCCGCCATTGAAGTCGGTTCGCGGGTAGACCGGCATGCGAACCAGGTGAGCATCGAAACCGGCCGTGGCAATGGCGTCAATGCGCTTGGTGATCCCAGCGGCGCTGTTGGTTTGCAGGTAGAGCGAGCCGATATCAATCAGCGCATATCCGCGTAGCACGATGGTCTTGCCGCTGGGATCCTTGACGAACTTGCCATCTACGTGCAGGGCGGGCAGACTCCCGGTGCCTGTCGCTCCGCCCGTCGCACCGCCCGTACCGGTCGTGCCGTCCGTGCTCGTGGTTCCGCCCTTGCCCCCGATCCCGCCGCTGGTCGCCGCCGTTCCGCCTGTCGCACCGCCCGTAGCGGTCGCGCCGCCCGTGTTCGTGGTTCCGCCCTTGCCCCCGGTCCCGCCGCTGGTCGCCGCCGTTCCGCCTGTCGCACCGCCCGTGGTTCCGCCCCTGCCCCCGGTCGCGCCGCCCGCAACGGTCGATCCGCCCGTCGCCCCGCCGGTTGCTGCGCTTGTCGTAGCCTCGGTCGCGCCCCCCTTGCCCCCAGACGCGCCGCCGGTGGTAGCGGAGCCGATCGAGCCACCGCCGGCGTCTCCGTCGCCACCGGTTGAACCGCCCGTGTTGGTCGAGCCGCCGCTGTCGATGCTGCCACCGCTGGCGACGGCACCGCCGCTGCCCGAGCTGCCAGCCGTCGCGCCACTCCGATTGGCGCTACCGCCGATGCCCTGGTCGCCTCCAGTGGCTGAGGAGCGTGAGCTGCCCCCTCCGGATCCTCCGCTGCCTTGCACTGCAGTGCCGTTGTCGGAGCAAGCACCACCGAGGGCGGCGCCCAGAATCGTAATGCCCAGCAGAGCTTTGCTTTTCGTCATGGTGCAGCCTCTCTTGCTACTTAAGAGAAGGGCGCCGCATTTCTGCAAGCTTCATGGATTCGTAAGCGCCGAGTTCTACTCACTCTGACGCGCGCCACGCTGCCTGCGACGGTCCCTACCAGACCATCGAGAACATGAACGTGTTGTAGAAGATGCTGAGCGCGCTGCTGCCCCAAGCCAGCGTGTAGTCGCCACGGCTGCTGGTGAGCGGGAAAATCATACCTTGTACGGCAGCCACTTCAAATTCCCGCTTCTTGCCGAAGCGGAAGGTGAGCAACGACAGTTCGGGGCCAAAGAAGAGACCCGTCTCGGAATAGAGCACGGGTTCACTGTCTCCATTTGTCCAGCGCTTGCCCACAGTTGTGCCCAGCGCAATTGTGTACATCGTCCCAAGGTTGATTCGGAATGACACTGGGATTTCCAACAGGGTGACCGAGTTGAGCGCGCCCAGCGACCCGTACTGAAAACGAAGGCCAGTGCGTAGTTCAACCACCGGGGCAATCCCAAGGTTCAAGAAAACACCGGCGCCTCCTTGCGCGCCTGTCCAGCTTCCCTTCTTGCCGACCAGCAGACCAACGCCGCCTTCAAAGGCAAGATGGGCTCCCTGCCGAGCTAGCCATGAAACTCTGTCGGGAGAGCGGTCAACGAAGATTCGGGTCATGCGGCCCGCGGCGACCTCGACGTCTCGCTGGTCAATGGTGCCGTCCTGCAACTCGACGCGGACCCGGTAGGTGCCAGGATTTAGCTCCGTCATGTCGATGGGCAGAGCACCTTTGTCCTGGCCCTCCACCGCGACCTTGCCTGGAACGTCGGCAGCGATGTGAAGTCCACCGGTCAGCACAGGCAAGTACACCGGGCGACCGGCACCGGCCGGCCCGCTGACGGACGCTGGCGCTGACTGGCCGGGCGTGACCGGCGCGGCGCCTGCGGGGAGCACTGGCATCGGCGCGGGCGGATTTGTCTTGGGGGATGGCTCAGCAGCCGCGGGTGAAGGCTCCCTTGCGAACGAGGCCGGCGCGGCCGGGCGTTTCTTCATCTCCTCCTCAAGCGTCTGGATGCGCTTTTCGATGTCGGTCCGCTTGGGCGTCGTTGGATTCTCGATGAGGTAGTTCTTGTACAGGTCCAACGCGGGCTGCAGATCGCCCTTGCGCCTATAGGACTGCGCTATGTTGAAAAGAAAAGCCGGATCGCTACGCAACCGGTAGGCCTCTCGGTACTCCGCGATGGCCTCGTCCCACTGGCCAAGGTCGAAGTACTGCTTGGCATTGCGGGCGTGCTGCCGTGCCTGTTTGGTCGCTTGATCCTCGGCGCGCGCGGCTGATGGTGCAGCAGTCAGGCCAATGGCGAAGCCTAGGACAAACAGGGCGGCCAGGACCTGATTCCTGGCGCCCACGGCCCAGGCAGAGCGACTGCGCATCGAGTTCGATCCTCCTTGAAGAAGAGCCGTCGATAGTAGCCGAAGCGCGCCAGACTGTCGTCCACCAAATCGGACATGTACAATACCCCCCATGCCTACCATCAAGCGCATCGGGGTGCTGACGGGCGGCGGCGATTGCCCTGGCCTCAACGCCGTTATCCGCGCCGTGACCAAGACGGCCATGCATGTCTACGGCCTCGAGGTCTACGGCATCGAGGACGGGTTTCTGGGGCTCATTCAGAATCGCATGCGCCAACTGAGCTGGAATGATGTTTCCAACATCCTCACCCAGGGCGGCACCATTCTGGGCACCAGCAACCAGGCCAATCCGCAATGCTTCGCCATTGAACGCAGCGGAAAGATCGAATGGATGGACGTGACGGATCGGGTGTACGATCACCTGCGCGCCAACGAGATCGACGCTGTGGTGTGCATCGGGGGCGACGGCACCATGACCGGCGCGGCCAACCTGGTCAAACATGGCATCAACTGCATCGGTGTACCCAAGACCATCGACAACGACCTGGAAGGCTGCGAACGCACCTTCGGCTTCGAAACCGCGGTGGACACCGCATGTGAGTGCTTTGACAAGATCCACACCACCGCCATGAGCCACCACCGCGTGATGGTGGTCGAGGTCATGGGCCGCAACGCCGGGTGGCTGGCGTTGCACACGGGCGTGGCCTCTGGTTCGGACATCATCCTCATGCCCGAAATCCCCTACGAGCTGGCCAAGGTTTGCGAGGTCCTGTACAAGCGCAGTCGGGCCGGCAAGCGCTTCTCCATCATCTGCGTTTCAGAGGGCGCCAAGCCCAAGGGCGGCGACGTGGTGGTGCAGCGCCGGGTGGAGACCAGTCCCGACCCTATCCGCCTAGGCGGCATTGCCAACAAGCTGGTGGCCGATATCGAGGCCGCGACCAAGCTGGAGGCACGCGCTACCATCCTGGGTCACATCCAGCGCGGGGGCTCGCCCACGCCCGGCGATCGCGTGCTGGCCACCATGTTCGGCTACCACGCCATCGACCGGCTCATGCATGGAGCCGAGGGGCAGGTGGTCGTGCTCAGCCAGGGCCGGCTGGGCGCTATTTCCATCGAGTCAGTGGCCGGCAAGCAGCGCAAGGTGCCGCTCGACGATCCGCTGATGGTGGCTGCGCGCGCGGTGGGCACTGAGTTCGGGGACTAACTAGTACCGCGCCAGAACCGTTTCGCCGGCACGGGTGCGATCGCCGGGACGGCACAGCACTTCCAGCCCGGGGATTCGTCGCATAACAGGTCGCACTGCGATCCCATGCGGATCATTCCCACGCGCTGGCCGCAGGTGACGGCATTACCGGAATGCACGAAGCAGTCCACCTGGCGCACGTAGCGATCCGCGATTTGCACCATGGCGACCGACATGTCCCCCTTGATGACGATGGTGTTGCGCGCGTTCTCGGCGACCGAGGCGCGCACCTCGTCGGTGATGGGCATGTGCCACATGAGGTGCATGAGGGCGCGTACCATCGACTGATTCTCGTGGACCGCCGGCCGCGCCTGCGCGTGCATGACCTTGCCACCGATGGGCGCGCGATTCACGTGGACCGACCAGGGGAACATGTAGATGCCAATGAGCACGCCGGGCAGCTCGCTGGGACCCACGAAGGGAGCGTCGGTGAGCGGGATCTCCGTTCCATTCTTCACCACCATGGGCATGGTGTGGGGCGCGACCTCGGACACGTAGAGCACGCGGCCGTCAGCGGGCGCGACGACCACGCGACCGGCCGGAGCGTGGCGCTCGGGATCGCGGAAGAAAGCGTGGAAGCGCCAGTAGAGAAACGAAACTGGGTCCATCAGGTGCTAGCCACGCGCCACGCGGGCGACGGCCCCTACCAGCATCCGCTGTACGGCGCGACCGGTGGATCGACCCAGCAGCCAAAGCGGGCCCCGCATGGCCCACAGCCAGATGAAGAACAAGCACATGCCCACGTAGGTCGCGTAGTCCACGGCCAAGTCCCACAGGGCGCGGCCGGGCTGCCGGCGCAGTTTGTCGAGAAACAGGCGCACACCGGTCATTGAATCTCCGCCGCGGCGAACGAGTGCACCATCGCGTGATCGTCGAACTCAAGCTGCTGCTCGATCGCGGGGTCGTGGGTCAGCCGACTGGCGTGTTCGGGAAGGAATGGGCGATGATAGAAGACCCCGCGCGAGCACAGGCGGGCCCGCGGCCGCGCGGTGCGCACCACCTGCTCGATGGTTTCCCCGAAAGCCTCGTGCGAGAGATAGGCCGAGATGTCAGAAAGCGAGTATCCGTCGAAGTACTGCGACGGAGCCGTGCGCAGAACGCTGGCCATGTCGCCGTTGACGACGTTGACCCGCACGCTCTCTAGCGCGTGCTTGATGCGGGCAAACCCGTCTTCGCATAAGTACTCGGGCATCACGCGTTCGTCGCCGTAGCGGCCGAAAAACGCCAGCCAAAGTAGGTGGTTGTCGCGCGCCAGGTGGTGGTCGAGATAGCGCTCGATGTTTCCCAAGATCCGTTCGTGTAGCTTGAGTTCAGGCGGAAGAAAACGCCAGAAGCCAGGCTCGTGTGAGAAGAAGCTGAAGAAGCTGCGGCGGCAGATGGTCTTGGCCACCAGGCGCCAGAGCGGGCCGTGCCAGCCGGGCAACAGGCGTCGCTGCTCCGCCAGATCGGTGCAGGAGAAGAGACGACGCACCCAGCGGGGACGCAGCAAGCGCGTGGCGGTCGCCACGTAGCGAGAGAAGAAGCGTTCCAAACTGCCTTGATACAAGACGCCGCGTTCGACCAAGAAGGGCTTGTTGTCGAAGTACGCGCGCGCGCCGTGAGACAGCGCGGGCCGCAGCGAATCGTAGACATCGAGTCGCCGTTGCGAGGCCCGCACGCCCATGAAGGACAAGAAGTCCGCGTGGTCCAGCGTCCGCAGCCCGGCGAGCTTGAGCTCGAACAAATGTGTTTGCGCGGGATTCACGTCCACCGCCCAGACTTCCTCGGCCCCGTCCTGCAGCAGGTTGAGCACGCGGCCCCCGCTGGCGCAAATCGCGACCAGGCGCTTGGAGGCGTGGGGGTTGAGGACTTGCACCTCACTGCCCGAGTCCTCGTTGCACGAGGAATAGCTGATGCGCTCGCGATAGCGATGCCACAGAATCACCCGCCCCGGCTTCTCCATCGGTCGCGGCGGGACGGCGTCGCAGCCAGCCAGCACCAGTGCCGAGGCTGAACCTGACGGAGCCATGTCGCCAGGTTCGGAGGTATCGTCGACGTTCAGGGACAGCGTGTCAGACACCAAGTCAGCCTAGCGCAGGTGTGGCACTGTTTCCACCGCGACGGCAGCGTCATGAAGCCGTATCGCGCCGCCGAATCTTGGCCTAACATGAGTTTTCTGTTGCGTGTGCGGAGGACCATGGTTGCGGATCGCGATTACCCCCAGAACGACCAGAGCGGCATCGACGTGATTCAGCTCATTGCCGATTTCGAGCGGCACACTTCCCACCTGTCGTTCGCTGATATCGCCAAGGGTGCGCTTGGCTTCATGACCGACCGTTTGCACATGGACCGCGCTTCAATCGCGCTGCTGCGACCCGAGGGCGACGGATTCTGGTTGTACGATGCGACGGTCGACGTGCAAGGGGTCGAATCGGGCAAGATCATTCCGCATGGGTCGGCCTCGCTTAGCGAAACCGTGGAGCAGAGGCGCTCCATCTACCGGGCCGACATTCGCGACTGGCCGGCGAAGAATCCAGTCGATCAGGCATTCATTGCCCGTGGTTTTCTCAGCACCCTCAGCGTACCGCTCGTGTCGGGCGAGCGTTGCCGAGGGACATTGAATGCCGCGGCCTGTGCGGTCGATGGAATCGCCCCCGCCACGAGACAGGTGATCGAGCTGTTGGCGCCCAGGCTGGCCCATACCCTGGCAGTGGGAATAGCAGTCGACGACTTGGCCGAGAGCGAAGCGCGCTTTCGCGATGTGTTCGATACCGTGGGTGACGGCATTGTGGTGGCCGACTACTCGAATCGCAAAGTCGTGATGGTGAACGCGGCCATGTGTGCCTTGCTCGGGCGTCAGCCCAATGAGATGCACGGGCTCACCATCAATAGCCTTCATCCCGGCGACCGCATGGATGAAGTCATTCCAGTTTTCGAATCCATGCTGCGCGGCGAGAGCGATCACGCCCTCGATGTCCCCATGCTGCGTGCCGATGGGACCGTCTTTTTGGCCGATGTCAGTGCCAGAAGCACCGTGATATCCAACCGGCGCTGTGTGGTCGTCGTGTTTCGCGACGCCACTGAGCGCCGTCAGCGCGAGGACCAGCAGCTTCACCTTCAGAAACTAGAATCCATTCGCACACTGGCCGCCGGCATCGCACACGACTTCAACAACCTGCTCACGGGCTTGATTGGCAATATCAGCCTGGCGCAGATGACTCTGGCTGACTCTCACGAAGCGCGGCCCTTGCTCGACGAGGCCCAGGTTGCGGCGACCCGAGCCACGGCCCTCACGCGGCGACTGCTTACCTTCGCCAAGGGCGGCACTCCGCTGCGCCGGTGCATGAACATCGTCCAGGTTGTGCGGGATTCGGCCAACCTGGCCACCAGTGGAAGCAACGTGAGTTGCCAGTTCGATCTTCCTGACCAGGCTCTTGCGGTCATGGCTGACGAGGGACAGCTCGCGCAGGTGTTCCAGAATTTGGTGCGCAATGGAGTCGAGGCCATGCCCGGTGGCGGCACGGTGCGGGTGCAACTGTCCCGGCAAACCGGCAGTGACGGCGACGAGATCTGCATCGCGGTGAGCGACCAGGGGCCGGGGATTGCACCGGAATTGCTCGACAAGATCTTCTTGCCGTTTTTCTCCACCAAGGAACGGGGCAGCGGTCTCGGACTCGCGGTCGCCTACTCCATCATTCAGAACCACGGCGGGCGCATCCAGGTGTCCTCCGCGTTGGGTGTCGGTACCACGTTTCGGGTGAGTCTGCCGGCGATGGGGAATGGGCAGGACGGCGCCAGCCCGTCGCGGGCCAAGCCGCAGGGAACAGGTCGGATTCTCGTGATGGATGACGAAGCCGCGGTCCTCCGCCTGGCAGAACGCGCCTTGCGAGATGCCGGTTACGCGACCAAAGTGGTGGGCAACGGCAGCGATGCGGTGGAAGTCTATCGCAAGCTTTTCGCCGACGGGCAGCGTTTCGATGCGGTGGTGCTCGACCTGACTGTGAGGGGCGGCATGGGGGGCAAAGAAGCGGCGGAGCGGATCCTGGCCCTTGATCCAGCCGCGCACCTGATGGTGTCCAGTGGCTACTCGGAGGATTCGGTCATGGCCGAGTATCGACGCCACGGTTTCTCCGCGGTGCTGCCCAAGCCGTACACCGCGCAGCAACTGTGCGAGGCCGTGCAAGCCATGATCACGGGCCAGCCTGACGGACGCAACCAAGAGGCGTGAGGGGAGGCTCGCTACTCAGAAAGAATCTGGTCGGCTCTCTAGGCTGACCTATCCACGCAAGAAGACCAGTGACTGCTGGCTCCACGCCACGAGAGGGTTCCACCACACGCCAAACAGCAACAACGCCACGGAAAACGCCCCCAGCATGATTTGGTAGCTCAGGTGTGGTCGCACCGTGACCTGGCCCGCCGGCGCATCCAGGAACATGGCCCGCACCACGCGCATGTAGTAGTACAGCGACACCGCCGAGTTGAGCGCGCCGATCACCGCCAGGGCTGCGTACCAGCCACCTCCAGGCAGCGAGTAGTTCTGCAGCACCGCCACGAACAGGTACCACTTCCCGGTGAATCCCGCGAAGGGCGGCAGCCCGGTGAGAGAAAACAGGCAAATGGCGAAAGCGATCGCCGAGAGCGGGTGTCGCCGCGCCAGACCCTTGTAGTCGTCGATGGATTCCGAGCCGGTGGCCTGTGCCACCACGATGACCACCAGGAAGGCGCCCAGGTTCATCACCAGGTACACCAGCAAATAGATCATCACGCTTTGCATGCCCAGGGTCGAGGCCGCACACAGGCCCATCAAGGCATAGCCGGCGTGGGCAATCGAGGAATACGCGAGCAGGCGCTTGAGGTTGTTCTGCACGATGGCCGTGAGATTCCCCAGGGTCATGGTCACGGCCGCCAGCACGCCGATGATGGCAGGCCAGGGCAAGTCAGATAGTCCCACGGTCAGAACGGCTGGCCCTTCGCCCGAGGGCGATCCGGCCAGGGCCGACCAGAAGAAACGCACGGCCAGAGCAAATCCTGCTGCTTTGGGGCCCACGGAAAGGAACGCGGTGAAGGGAGTGGGCGCGCCTTCGTACACGTCTGGGCACCACATGTGCCAGGGCACGCTGGCGATCTTGTAGCCCACGCCCGAGAGCACGAAGACCACCGCCACCGCCAGGGTCACGCGCAAAGCGGTTTGACCGGCGCCGCCCAGCGCAGCCAAGCTCGCGTTGTCGAGCGCCGCGCCCAGGCCGAGCAGGCTGGTGCTTCCGGTGAGCCCGTAGATGTAGCTCATGCCAAACAGCATGATCCCCGATGCCACGCCGCCGTAGATGACGTACTTGAGCGCGGCCTCGGCGGCTTTGCGATCGCCCTGCCGGTAGCCGGCCACGGCATAGCTGACCAGCGAGACCAGCTCGACCGCCAGGTACATCATCAGAAGATCCGTCGCGCTGGCCATGAGGAACATGCCGAGCACGACGGCGAGCAACAGTGGATAGAACACGCCGATCTGATTGCGGCCAAACTCTGTCGAGCGCGCCGCGATGAGAACCGTGAGACCGGCCGCGGCCAGGAACAGCCACTTGAAGAAGGTGGCAAAGGGATCGCTGGCGATCATCCCATTGAACAGCGCGCGCGGCGCGGACGGCTGCATCGCCAGCAGGACACCGGCCAGAGACAGGAAGAACAAACAGCCGATGGTCAGAAACAGCACGCGGCGCGGGTGCTGCTTCCACGCCAGGTCGAGCAAGAACATCAGCATGATGCCCGCGGTGAGGCCCAGCTCGGGCAAGAACCACGAGGTGCTGATGAGGTTTTCTTGAATCATGGTTTCCCTAGGCAGTCGCAGCTACAGCGGTCGGATGCCCGCAATCAGGCTGAACAGGGTTGTGTTGATCACGTTGAGAATGGCGTAGGGATAGAAGCCGAGCACGATGGCGATGGCGCCCAGGGGATAGAGCACCAGGCGTTCGCGCCACACCAGATCGGGATATCCCTGATAGAGCGGATTGAGCTTGCCCAAAAAGGCGCGGTGGATGGCCCACAGATAGTAGGCCGCGGTGATGATCACGCCGGTGGCCGAGATCACGGTGAACAGCATGAAAGTGGGGAATGATCCCGTCAGCACCATGAACTCGGAGATGAAACCGCACATGCCGGGCAGGCCCAGCGACGCAAAGAAGGCCAACCCGGTCATGGCCGAATACTCGGGCATGACACTGGCCAGCCCGCCGAAGCGC
>Ga0182017_10001717_pt1 | contig 16853 bp, 16 predicted proteins | sample 712E3DmetaG_FD_120492 | JGI IMG/M metagenome (GOLD analysis project Ga0182017, IMG submission 120492) | Permafrost microbial communities from Stordalen Mire, Sweden - 712E3D metaG | ecosystem: Environmental > Terrestrial > Soil > Wetlands > Permafrost | place: Sweden: Stordalen | collected... | reverse complement strand
TTGCTTCCAGAATCCAGGATTCGACCTTATGCGCGGACTGTTCGTCGATCATGGGGCCCACCACTGTGCGCGGATTGGCCGGATCACCGACAGCAATCGATCTGGCAAGCTTCACGAGCTGATCGATAAAAACTTCCGCAACAGATTCATGCACGTAGATCCGTTGCACCGATATACATGATTGACCCGCATTCCCAAATGCTCCCTGCACAATGCTCCTCAACGCCTGGTCAATGTCGGCGTCCGCGCAGACAATAACCCCGGCGTTTCCCCCGAGCTCGAGAAGGACTTTCTTCTTCGCCGATCGGACCTTGATGCCCCAACCGACTACCGGACTCCCCGTGAAGCTAATGAGTTTAACCCGTTTGTCCGTAATGAGTTGTTCGATTTCACTTCCCATACACGGTACGACGTTGATTGCCCCCGGGGGAAGCGTGGTCTCCGCGAAAAGTTCGGCAAACTTGAGGGCAGTCCGGGGTGCGTTGGATGAAGGCTTGAGCACGACTGTGTTACCCGCAGCTATGGCCGGACCGAGCTTATGTGCAACAAGGTTGAGCGGATAGTTGAACGGAGTTATGGCGCCGATAACCCCCAGTGGAAACCGGCGGATGATTGCGGTACGCATTCCGGGTTGCGGCACGACGTCGAGCGGGAGCACCTGCCCCTCAATCCTTCTGGCCTCCTCCGCGGAAGTTGCGATGGTGAACACGGCCCGGTCCGCCTCGGCACGGGAGTACGAGATGGGCTTCCCGGTCTCCTCGGTGATGAGCTGGGCAAACTCCTCTTTCTTCTCTGCGAGTGTACGGGAAACGGCGTCAAGGGCGGCACCCCGTTCATACGGAGAAAGGTTCTTTGTCAGGTGAAACGCCGCCTCCGCGGACCGTATGGCGTCGTCGATGTCGCGCGAGGTCGCCTGGCAGACTTCGCCGACAGCCCTGTTGTCAAACGGATTGAACACTTTTCTCCTGATGCTCGTCTGGCGCCATTCGCCGTTGACAAGTATCTTCATGGCTTCCATGCTGGTTCCTTTGACGTGAGCAACCTGATAACTGTTTCCAGCAGCTCTCCCCTCGGGACAATCGTCCGTTTTCCTGTCTTCCGTTCCTTGATCTCGATGTTGCCGTTGGCAAGGTTCTTTTCTCCCACGATCACCTGGTACGGCATGCCGAGGAGATCTGCGTCTTTGAACTTGAACCCGGGGCTCGTCTCCTTCCGGTCGTCGTAGAGAACGTCCAGCCCTTTGCGGGAGAGTTCGCCGTAGAGGGCTTCGGCTGTTTCCGTCACCTGTGCGCTCCGGGCGCCCACGGCGATGAGATGGATGTCAAAGGGGGCCATGGCTCTGTCCCAGATGATGCCGTTCTCATCATGGTTCTGTTCGATGTGGCACGCGACGATTCTGTCGATGCCGATTCCGTAGCTCCCCATGATGACGGGGAATTCTTTGCCGTTTTCATCGAGAAACTTCGCGCCGAGCGCATCGGAATATTTCATGCCGAGCTTGAATATGTGTCCCAGTTCGATCCCCCGCACTATCCTCAGTTTCCCTCCGCCATTCGGGGCCGTTTCCCCTTCCTGTACCGTGCGCAGGTCGTGGTACCCGTCGATCACACAGTCCCGCTCCAGGTCGATATTCCTGATGTGGAAATCGTTTCTGTTCGCGCCGCTGATGAGCCCGTTGGCGCCTTTCAGACGGTTGTCGGCCAGTATCGTGAAGCCTTTAAGTCCGACCGGACCGATCGACCCGCCGTCGGCACCCGTGAGATCCTGGAGCTTCTCCGCTTCGATCGGGCGGACATCAGCACCCAGGACAGACATGAGCTTGGACTCGTTCAACGCGTCGTTCCCCATCATCAGAACGAGCACCGGCCTGTCCCCTCCCCAGTACACGACGGATTTTGCAAGCCGGCTCGGATCCACGTGGAGGAACGCCGTAAGCGCGTCAATCGTCTTGACTCCGGGAGTGTGTATCTCTTCCGCCCTCGCGTCGCCGGGGACATGCGCCGCGCCCGGGACGACCGAAGTGGCCACCTCGAGATTTGCGGCGTACGAGCCGTCCTCCGACAGGGCGATGACATCCTCCCCGGAAGGGGACTCCATCATGAACTCCTGAGAGCCGGTTCCTCCCATCGCTCCGCTTGAGGCACCCACGATGAAGAAACGGAGCCCGCATCGCGTGAAGATCCTCTTGTACGCTTCCGCGTGGAGGTCGTATGCCCGGTCCAGCCCTTCCCATGACCGGTCAAGGCTGTAGCTGTCTTTCATCATAAACTGGCGCCCGCGGAGGACCCCGGAACGGGGGCGGGGTTCGTTCCGGAATTTCGTCTGGATCTGGTACCAGATCTGCGGCATCTCCTTATACGAAGAGATGTGGTTCTTTGCGAGCCAGCAGATCACTTCCTCATGCGTCGGCGCCAGGACGAGGGGGCGGTTCTTTACGTGGAAGAGTGTGTCGCCGAACGCCTTGACCCTTCCGGTCTGTTCCCAGAGTTCGATCGGACTCAGCGCAGGGAGGATAAACTCCTGTCCGCCGATCCGGTCCATTTCCTCCCGGACGATCCGCGTGACCTTTGCGACGACTTTCTGGGCGAGAGGGAGGTATACGTAGACTCCGGCCGCCAGCGCCCGCACCATTCCGGCGCGGATCATCAGCTGATGGCTCGGGATGGCGGCGTCAGCGGGAATTTCTTTGACGGTGGGAATGAAACTCTGACTCAGGCGCATGAAGTGTTGTGATCTGTCGGGATTGTCGATCGCGAACAGACAAAGATACGAATTAACGGAAAGAGAATCCAGACGACGGGGGACCGGCCGCTCATTCGCTTCGTCGTACCGAATCCGGTTCGCCCTCAACGTGAGATTGCGTCTTCTTCTCCACGCGCCAGTAGGTCCCACCTCCCCCTTCCCTATCCATGAACCCATGTTCCACCAGCGAACGCCGGAGTGTCGCGGTATCCGCACTGTATCGGGCAAGGATCTGGTTCACGCGCTTCTCGGGGTACTTCATCCCGGTTTCAAACTCTTCGAGTATGTGCCTGAGGATGACAAGGAATTTTTTCTCCTGGGCCGGAAACGCCTTGATCCGGCCATTCGCATCGGAGAACGTTTCCAGGACTTTCCGGTCGTAGGCGTCCACGTCCATTCCGACTGCAAGGCCCGGAAGCGTCTCTTCGTGAAGTATTTTTTTTGCCATTCCGGCGAGCGCACCCGTATGCAGCGCGTAGATGCTGTAATAGCCTTCTGCGCGGGCAGAGACGAGACCGGCCTCCGCGAGCTTCGAAAGATGGTGGGAGACCGTCGATTCACCGACCCGGAGTGTCGATGCGAGCTGTTCGACGGATTGCGGCTTCTGCGCGAGCAGGCCGATGATCCTGAGTCGGTTCGGCTCGGCGAGGGCCTTGAAGAAACGGACGAGATCGTCCACCTGGCTTTCCATTGAACCTCCTCTATGAAAGTAGTATCATATATATAAAACTAATTTGACATAAATGCAAATCGGATCGTTCGATATTTGCATCTCGGCTTCGTATTCCATTCATTATAAACTAAGCGCTTCTCCGCCTGTCTAAAATCTGATCCTTCTTTCAGCCGACCCAATGGAAGTCGCCACGCCGGCAGCAAGTGCACCGCGCACCGGGGGTCCCCTCGTATTCGATGCAATCGGCCGCCACACAATTTCATTCCTCGAGCACCTGGGGATGTACTTCGGCCTCATATGGTGGATGGTCAGGAACCTCCGGAACGCCAGGGAATCAAGTGCGAATTTCTTCAGCCAGATGGTCCAGATCGGCAACGATTCGATCCCGATCGTCATATTCGTCTCGACATTCGTCGGCATGGTGACGGCGGTCCAGTCAGCCTACCAGCTCTACTCATGGATTCCGAGGTCGGTTGTCGGCGGGCTTGTCATCAAATCAGTCCTGCTCGAGCTCACACCGCTCCTGACCGCGCTTGTGCTGGCCGGGAAAGTCGGCGCCACAATCACAGCGGAGATTGGGTCGATGCGTGTGACGGAGCAGGTGGACGCGCTGGAAGCCATGGGTTTCGATTCGGTCTCGTTCCTCATCACCCCGCGCATACTCGCGGGGGTGGTCATGTTCCCCGTGCTTGTGGTATTTGGAGATCTCCTTGCGGTTCTCGGCGGCCTTTTCGGCGCCGTGATCGTCGCTCACATACCTGCGGGCGCTTTCGTGGCGGGGATGAAGGCCTCGTTCCTCACTCGTGATGCACTGTTCGGGCTGACGAAAGCGACGATTTTCGGTTATACAATCACCTCCATCGCTTCCTATCAGGGCTACTATGTCGCCGGGGGTTCTGCAGGGGTAGGGAAGGCAACGATGGCCACCGTCGTGCTCACATGCCTTGCCGTCGTAATCCTCGATTTCATACTCGCCTCGACGTTGCTCTGAATGATAACGATCCGGGATATCTGGAAAAGTTTTGACGAACGGCCGATACTTCGCGGCGTGAGCATCGACGTCCGGGACAGGGAAACGCTTGTCGTCCTGGGGAGGAGCGGCGGGGGGAAAAGCGTCATGTTGAAGATAATCCTCGGCCTCCTCAAGCCGGATGCCGGGTCCATAAGCGTGGACGGGAGCGACGTGCTTTCGATGACCTACCCCAGGCTGAGGGAACTCCGTTTCAAGTTTGGCTTCCTTTTCCAGGGGGCTGCTCTGTTTGACTCCCTCACTGTCGGGGAAAACGTTGCGCTCGCGCTTCGCAGGGGGCGGGCGAAGCACGAACTCGAGCTGAACGAGACCGAGATCGCCGAACGCGTCAGCTACGCCCTCGACGTCGTCGGCCTGAAGAACACCGAGCGCGCGATGCCGGCGAACCTGAGCGGGGGGATGAAGAAACGGGTGGGTCTGGCCAGGGCGATCGTCCCGAGCCCCCGGTATATGCTCTATGATGAACCGACGACGGGACTGGACATGGAAACCGCCGACGAAATCAACGTGCTTATCAATGACCTGCGAACGAAGCTCGGTGTGACCTCCATCGTCGTGACGCATGATATACACAGTGCATTCGTTGTCGGCGACCGGTTCGCCATCCTGGACGGAGGAAAGACGCTCATGACCGGCACTCGCACGGAGATCGAGAACAGTACCGACGACGATGTCCGGAAGTACATCAGCAGTTCCCTCTCAACCTCAAGGACGCGACTGACATGAAATGGAGCAACGAAGCCCGGATCGGTGTGGGTGTGTTGGCGGCCGCCGTGATATTCATCGCGGGTATCGTGTACCTGCGCGGTATCGACCTTCGCTCCAAACAGTATGCCCTTACGGTGTTCTACCGGAACGTCAACGGCCTGAAGGAGGGGGATGTGGTGACGGTCGCCGGTCTCTCGATAGGGCGCGTGGGATCGATGACGATGGTAGGCCGGGGGATCGGGGTGAGCCTCTCGATTCAGACAAAGGTGCATTTGCCCAAGGACTCGAAAGCGATTCTGAAAAGCGAAACTATCATGGGGGGAAAGTTCATTGAGATTGCCCCCGGGGTGGACACGCTCATGCTTGCGAACGGGGACTCCCTGGCGGGAATGTACGAAGCGGATCTCTCCGAGCTGACGGCAACACTCTCCCCCATCACCTCGAATGTGCTGGGGATCCTCGAGAATGTCAATTCCACATTTGACGAACCCACGCGAAAACGTATTCAGAAGATCGTGTTCGAGCTTGAGCGCTCATCGACCCGTCTGGAGGAGGTCATACACGCCGGCGGCAAGAGCGCCGACGCAAGTTTTGCAGATGTCTCGGCTTTTTCGCGCGACCTTGCCAGGTTCGCCCGGACCCTTGACACAATTGCGGTGGCCGAACGTTTGAACATTGACACGAGCGTGACATCATTTGCGCAATGGTCACGCAATATGGAGCGAGTCTCGATGAAGCTCGAAACCACCACCGAATCGCTCAACAGTGTCCTCGCAAAGGTCAAGAACGGAGAAGGGACGCTGGGAAAACTCGTCCAGGACGATCGCCTGTATAATCATATGGACTCCCTGTCGATGAATCTGAACCTTCTTGTGAAAGACCTGCGGGAGAATCCCCAGCGTTACGTGAAACTCAGCCTCTTCTAAAGGGCTATTCCATAGGCGGAATTCCAATGCGAGCGCCCGGCCGGAACGGGCTCCTTGAGAGAGCTGCAAATCTCGCACGGGATTCTGCGAAGCCGTACACTCATCCTCCCCTCCTCCTCCGGTACGCGCGGATTGCCCAGAAGCCAAGTGCGCCCGACAGCGCTGCCACCAGAACCCAGAATGCGCCATTCGTCATCGTCTGAGGGAACGCCTGCCACTGTTCTCCCAGGTAATATCCGGCGGTGATAAAGATCCCGGCCCAGAAAAACGCGCCGGTGTAGGCAAACAGCGCGAACGTCCGGTATTCAAGCCCCGAGCTCCCGGCCACTATCGCGATCACATGACGGACGCCCGGGACGAAGTATCCTATCGTCAATGACCAGTGTCCCCACCTGTTGAACCATGTATGGACGCGATCGATCGATTCGGGTTTGATGTGCAGCCGTGCTCCGAACCGGTGAAGGAAGCGTGAGCCACCTGTCCTCCCTATGAAGTAGCTGATTGTGATGCCGGACACAGTCCCGAGAAACGCCCACGTGTAGCTCGGCACGAAGTGCAGCGTCCCTTTGAAAACCATGTAGCCGGTCAGCGTGAGGAGCGTCTCATCAGGCACGGGAAGGCCGACAATTCCGAGCACGAGCAGAATATACAGCCCTGCGTACCCGTAATTCGCAATCCATACCTGAAATTCATGTAGGGGCATATAGGGTATAGATCGCTATGTTTTTATAATTATTCGCAAAAACCTATTGACAATAATGTCGAATATACATAGAATGAATCACAAACTCCAGCGAGAGAGTCAGAGCATTCGGTTCCATGGAACCAAGGGAGGGACTTATGGCAGCGAGAGAACTCGCAATGCGGCGCGTCATCCTTTCCAACTTGTTTGAACACCTCAGACTCAACTACGATTTCGAGCGGCCCGCAGATTCGTTCGTAAGTGGCCAGATCTCGGATCGGGAGATCGACATCGTCCTCTCGTACAAAAGCGACCACAGGCTCGGAGAGCTTCGTGAGGCCCTGGCGAGAGTCGAAAGCGGTACATATGGATACTGCATCGGGTGCAAACGGCCTCTCAGTCGCGCCGACCTGGAAGAAGACCCGGCGAAACGAGTCTGTGTCGCCTGCGAGGAGTCGTTCAACATGTGCCACCAGCAGGCGAATGCCCCCTTTCTCGCCGGCAGAACACGGTAGAGGCTGACCGGGAACGCGACGGTCCGCCCATCTTCAATAGTTTTTCGAATCGATGCAGAGACGGCAAAGGCCCGGAAATTCCGGGCCTTTGTCATATGGGGGATGTGCCCTCGGCGTGAGTCGAACACGCGACCTGCGGTTTAGGAAACCGTCGCTCTATCCATACTGAGCTACGAGGGCGTTGTGTCTCCTGATGCGAAAGGCTGCCGCCTCCTCTCCCGCCCTATGATACGGAAAACCCGGAGTCCAATCAAGCAGTCAATACGGTTCCCGCGCAGCGGCTCCGCCGGCGTGCGGGTCAGGTCGGCTTACCGGGAAGCGTTCCGTCTACTTGAATCTCGATAGCCCCTATGTTACCTTTGTGTCTCAACAAGGAGTCGCCGAGTGGTTCGCTGCAGTACAGAGGCGCGTGGACACAGGTCATCAACTTCAGGTCACCGGCGTATGAAAGCGATGGAAAAGGTGTACAAGCGGTACGCCCCCGCGGTGCTCTCGGAATCGCGCGAGGCGCTTGGACAAGTCGGGGGTTCAGGGGATCTCGAAGCCGACATCAGTCTCTGCGCACAGCAGACTCTCGAGCCTGCCTTCATGAAATACCTTCCGCGCCAGGGGAGGATCCTGGAGGCCGGGGCGGGCCGGGGACGATGGGTGTTCTACCTGCGGCGCCGGGGCTATGACGTTGTCGGGATGGATCTTGCCCGCTCGGAAATCGCTTCTGCAAAAGCATTCGATCCTGATGTCCCGATCGAGTACGGCAACGTTCTCCGGACTGGCTACCCTGACCGGTCATTCGAAGCCGTTATCTCGCTCGGCGTCATTGAGCATTTTGAGGACGGACCCCAAGTGGCGCTTGCGGAGGTTCGCCGGATACTCAAGGTGGGAGGACTGTTTTTCGTCACCGTGCCGACCCAGAATTTCATGCGCGTCGCGCTCTTCAACAGAATCAAGAGCGCTCAGACACTCTATCGCAGAATCAAAGGAGTTGAACTGGAGTTTGAAGAATACCGGTATTCACGCCGGCAGTTTGAAGCCGAGCTAGAGGAGGCGGGGTTCCTCATCGTGGACCGCGCACCCGATGACTTTCGCTCGCCGATGAACATGGGGTTGTACGCCGATTCCCGTTTCCTCCAGCATCCCGAACGCCGATGGGAGCTCAATAATGCCGGCAACATACTGAATGCCGCGCTGAACGCCCTCTCCCCCTGGCTTCATTGCTCGGGGACTCTCTGGGTCTGCCGGTCTCCGTAAGTTGCACCCTGGAGGGGATGGTCAATTCAGGGCTCGCGGTAGAGTCTATGGCGGCCGATGTACCGGGAAACGGAAGGAGGAACAAGGTAACTTATTGTCAGTCCCTTCTGCACCCTGCCGCGGATTTCGGTCGCGGAGATATCGATGGATGGTACCGGGCACTGAATGATGTCTTTCGGTAGTGACGGGTCGGCAGCGGCACCGGCGAATCCGGGCCGGTTCATGACGACCAGCTTTGCCCTCTTCACAATCTCATCGGGTTCCTTCCAGGACCGGAATTCCATCAGATTGTCTGCACCGATAAGAAGGAAGAATTCGTCTGTTGCGTTCTCCTCTCCCATCAGACGGAGTGTGTCGACAGTATACGAAACCCCCCCCCTTTCAATCTCCATAGCCGAGACCTGGAAATACGGGTTGGACTTGATCCCTTCCCGAAGCATCGCCAGACGATGGGTCGGGGACGTGACGGGAGCGTCTGTTTTGTGCGGCGAGATAAGCGTCGGTATGAACAAAACACGGTCAAGTCCGATACGCTCCCGGACGTACTCTGCGACGATGAGGTGTCCGTGATGCACCGGGTCGAATGTCCCGCCGAATACACCAAGTTTCATACAAGCGACCTGTAGAGGTTTAGTGTCTCTTCTGCACACCGTTTCCACGTAAAGAGCTTCGCCCTCCGGAGCCCCTTCTCCCGCAAGGAATCCCGGAGCCGGGAATGAGCCAGCACCGATTGTATCGCGACAGCCAGTTCCCCCCGCGCCGATGGATCAAAGAGGATGCCGGCATCCCCCATCACTTCCGGTATCGACGCTGCGTTCGACCCGATCACCGGCGTGCCGCACGCCATGGCTTCCAGTACCGGGAATCCGAACCCCTCATACAACGATGGCATCACGAACGCTGTGGCGGCGCGGTACGCGGCGATCAGGTCCGGCTCGGGGAGCCACCCAAGGCTTCGCACCCGGTCATCGATCCCTTCGCTTACGCAGAGGGCGTGCAACGCGCCATCCTGCGCGACCGTTTCCCCCACGCACACGATCTGGACGTCCGTCAGGTCCCGGAGACCGGCAATCGCGCTGATGAGGGCGGAGACATTCTTGTGCGGTTTGAGACTCCCGACGTAGAGGAGAAACCTCGCTCCGACATTGTACTTCCTCCTGAATTCATCTGCAGAGGCATTGTCCCGCGGCGGGGCGAACTCTTCTGACACGCCGAGCGGGATCACATGGATTTTCTCCGGCGGACAGGGAATGCACCTGAGAAGTTCTTTCCCTGCGAATTCTGAATCCACGATGACGGCGTCCGCAGCCCTGCAGGCATGTCCTATCATCACTCTGGCATACGCGCGCTGGACCGGAGAGAAATACGCAGGGAACCTGAGGTGGATCACATCGTGTATCGTGACCACGCGGCGCATGGACAGTCCGAACGGGAGCGTGTAATGGGGTGCGTGAAACAACGAGATCCCCGCCCGGTTCGCCTGGAATGACACCGAGAAGAGCTCGCCCATGGAATATTTTCCCGATCGGTTAACGATGGTTTTCCCCCGGTGAGTTCGCCCGATGAGTCCGGCGTCTTCCGGCCGCGCAAAGTACGTGAAGTGGTCCTGCTCCTGCCTGTCAAAAAAGGCGGCAAGATTCCGGATATACGTTCCGATTCCGAAGTCGAAGTATTTCCGTGCATCAATGCCGGCGTTCATCAGGCGACCCAAAGATTGTCGAAAGGACGGCGGAGGCTACCGTGCGTTGGTCCCTGTTCCCCAGGACACTGCGGGGAAGAAACCTGGCAAACAGGTAAGCCCTGATAAGAAGATTGTTCATCATGGAAGCATGCCGGGAATAGTACAAAAGCTGTGAGCGTCGGTACTCAATCTGAACAGAGGGAGGGATGCCGCCGGGCTGGCTCCCGCCTCTCAGGTGCTCCACGCTGATCGCGTGGACATAGTGAATCTCGTGCCCCGCGCCGCGAATGCGCGCACAGAGGTCGACATCCTCGAAGTACATGAAGTAGCGTTCATCGAAACCACCAACCTCCTCGAAGACGGCCCTCCGTACCACCATGGCCGCCCCGGAAACCCAGTCCCGCCGGACTGTGTCCTCCCTCTTGTACAGGTTGTGCCTCCGGCTCATGCGCCACTCGGACCAGACCGTGGGGAATTTGCCGGTTGAATACTGCACCGTTCCGTCCGCATTGAGAAGCTGCAGCCCTGCTGCGCCGCAGGATGGACTCCCTGCGAAATGCGACTCGATCTGGGACAGGATTTCCGTTCGAACGAGTGTATCGTTATTGAGGAACAGGAGGAATTCGCCATGCGACGCCCGTGCTCCCCTGTTATTCGCTGCGCCAAACCCCGCGTTTGCGGAATTGAATATGACCGTACACCCGGTGATTTGTTCCGTGGCGGCACGGACGCCGGCTGCAGGGGATCCGTTGTCAACGACGATAATCTCTAATTCGCCACGCTGGTGCAGCCTGAGGGTCTCGACCGCGCGTTTTGTCAGGTCGGGATGATTGTACTGGACGATAACAACGGAGATCATCGTGTCCCCTGCGGCATGTCCTCGAGTGTGCGAATACCTGTCAGACGGAAATAGAGACGCGCACAGGCGTTGATGACTTTCCCAGGCGCAGCCTCCCCGTTTGTAAGGTCCGACGTCATCCATGCAGTGACTGCAGCTTCCGGTACACGGCGTGCGGCGCGCAACACCCGGCGTTTGCCGGCAATCGTCACCGGATGGACGGCAAGCCACAGATAGGCGCGGAGGACGCCCGCAAAGGAATACCTGCGAACGAAGAGGGACGCCGCGAGCTTCGCACAGACGTTGATGGCGAACAAGGGGAGGAGCTTCAGGAGCGTCGGCGTGCTGAAAAAGAGGAGCATGTTCAGGAGCCTGTTCCGCTCTTGATACATGGTCATGAGCGAACCCTGCTGTCTGCGTGTTGTGTCCCGCCCGAGATGCCGCAGGCGCGACGCGGAAGTCTGCGTGACACTGTAACCGAGGAACCGGGCGCGCAGGCTCAGATACACGTCCTCCAGGTAAAGGAAGTACTCCCCGTCGAAGGGCGTGCCGAGGATGTCACGCTTGTAGATAAGCGACGCTCCGCCCGCAAAGAATGTGTTCTCGGGCCGGTCGAACTTCCTCATGATGTTGTGCCCGAGGAAATTGAGAGAGCCATTCTTCTCATAGTACTTCTCCGGGATCCCTTCCGTCCTGATGAGTGAGCCGGCGATGGCGACCGGGGCGGGCGCAACGGCGTCGACGAGTCCCCGGAGCCAGCCGTCCGCAACGATAGTGTCGTTGTTCAGCAGGACAATCAGGTCCCCCCGTGCGTGCCGGACCCCCTCATTGTTCCCCCCGGCGAAACCGGCGTTTGCGGGCGACCGGACGAGCGTGACGGCCGGAAAGTTCGTTTCGAGGTACCCGGCGCTGTTGTCCGTGGAGGCGTTGTCCACAACGATGACCTCAAAACCGTCATACGCCTGTGAGAGCACGGCGGTGAGACAGTCGTGGAGAAGGTGCTTCCCGTTGTAGTTGACGATGATGACCGAACAGAACGGGAGCGATGGGTTCATGGGGGAGACGGCAGGTTCCGGGAAAGGGGTTCACCACGTAAACTTGTTCTTGTAATAGTCCACAATCCGAGTCAGCTCTTCGTCGAAATTCTTCGAATTCTTCCAGCCGAGACTCCGCAGGCGGGAATCATCCAGCGAATAGCGTATGTCCTCCCCCATCCTGACGTAGTTGAGCTGTGCATAGTCCTCGAGAGGGACATCCTTTCCGAAATAACAGCGGAGCACTTTGGCGACAACTTGCTTGTTCTGCGCTTCGTAGTTGCCGGACACGTTATAGATCGCGTTTCGCTCGCCGTGATCCACGATGTGCAATATCGCCGATGCCGTGTCGTCTGCGTGCAACCAGTTCCGCACGAAGGATCCGTCTCCGTGGAGAGGGATCTTTTTCCCGAGAGAGAGGTATTTGACGGATTTGGGGATCAGTTTTTCAGGGTACTGATCGATGCCGTAGTTGTTTGTGGGCCGGACGATAATGAAGGGCACGCCGTGCGTTCTGTGCCAGCCGAGAATAAGCATATCGGCGGCCGCCTTGCTCGCGGAATACGGGTTGCTCGGCCTCAACGGGTCAGACTCCCTGTGGTTCCCGGCGGTCAGGTCGCCGTACACTTCGTCGGTGCTCAGCTGGACCAGCACGGGCATTTCGTAGTTGCGCTTGGCGCGGACGAGCTCCAGGATGTTCTCGACCCCCATGATGTTCGTGTGGAGGAAGCGCTTGCTGTCCACGATACTGTTATCGACGTGCGTTTCAGCCGCAAAATTGAAGACGATGTCCACTTCAAACAGGTGATCCATTGTTGCGATGTCTGCTTCGGTGAACTTGAATGACTTCGAGTGCAGGAATTCCTCCAGATGCTCTGCACGTGCGGCATAGGTCTGCTTGTCGATCCCCCATACCCTCCAGCCCCGCTGGAGGCAGGCGCGCGTGAAGTGAGAACCCATGAATCCGAGGCATCCTGTGACGGCGACGACTTTCATTTGCGTGGTGCTCCTGCTGAGGTGGCGGGGATAATGGTGGGAACGGGAACCGGGAGTATGAATCCGCCGGCATAACGCGCCGCCTGACAGCGGCCGATGATCTCTTTCTGGAAATTCCATGCGAGGAGGAGCAGGTAGTCCACTCTCTTCCCGGCCAGCTCCTGGATCCCCGCGATGCGCATGTGCGCTCCGGGGGTATAATATCCCCATTTTTTCGGGTTGTCATCGATGGCGACCGGAACATCGCGGTCGCTGATCTGGAAGAAATTCACGAGGGTGTTCCCTTTGGCGCTGGCCCCATACGCCCAGATGATCTTTCCGGCTGCAACCTCCCGATCGATCAGTTCCCTGAGCTGCCGCCTGTTGAGAAGGACCCGCTCCGCGAAGGCGCGGTACGCCTCCAGGTCGGTGATGCCGAACGCGGCTTCGCGGTCGAGGTACTCCGCGACCCTCGACGTACGCTCGTGTTCGCCCTGCCGGCACACATACGTCCGGATCGTCCCGCCGTGCAGGTCTGCAAAATATTCCACATCGAAGACATCCATTTCATGCATGCTCATCAGCTTCACAAGCGGAGTGATGCCGATGTATGAGAGATGTTCGTGATAGGCCGTATCGAACTCGTTCTTTCCGATAAAGTCAAGCACGTAGGGGCATTCGATGACAAAAATTCCCCGGCGGGCCATGCAGGAAACGACCCCCTCGGCGAACCTGTGGACATCGTCGACATGTGCGAAGACATTGGTCGCCGTAATCACCGCGGGGTTGCCGAAACGAGCGGCGACATCTTTCGCAATAGAGGGGGACCAGTACGCGTTCAGTGTCCGGATCCCCGCGGCGTTGGCTTCGGCCGCGAGGTTCTCCGCAGGATCGATGCCTACCACGCGCATCCCGATATCCTGGAATTTTGAAAGCAGGCAGCCGTCGTTGCTGGCGATATCCATCACCAGGTCTCCCGGCTTCGCTCCCGCCACCCGGGAGGAGGTCGCGGCCAGCTCTTCGCAGTGTTTCCTGAATGTCGCCGTAGTCGAACTGACGTACAGGTAGTTCTTGAACATCAGGTCCGGGTGAACCACTTTTGTCAGTTGGGACAAGCCGCATGCAGGGCACACCTGGAGCGCGAGCTCCTCCGTGAATTCGGGGGAAGAAAGGTCTGTGCCTGCGACGTACGAGTTCGCCAGGGGGGTCGATCCGAGGTCGAGATACCGGACGAGCGATCCCGAACCGCATATCCTGCATTGTGATTGAATCTTGGATGCTGTCGTGGTTTCAGTCATCAGGTTATTGAACCGGGTTATGTCCATCGATGAATCGTGCGGCAGGGAATAGGTGATCGCGATGTCCCTGCGCCGGACAGGGTGCACGCCGTGATTGAATTCATTCTTGACGATGTCGTATATAGAACGGGGCACCCGGCTGCCGACGTTGATGATGCCGGAAACGTCATCCCGGAGCGCGAGCCGGTAGATGGCTTCCGCCGCCTCGTGAATGGGCATACGGGACGTATACTGGTCGGTGCACCCCTCAGCGAAGTTCAGGTCTCTGTAAAATGAGGTGCGCACAATGAGGCTGTCGGTGAGCAAACCGACGGAGCATTCGCCGCCGAGCTTCGACGCCGCGTACCTGTTCACAGGCAGGACCGGCGACTGTTCCGAATACCCTCCCCTCTCCCCCGGGTATACGTAATCGGAGGAAACATACACCAGCCGGGCTTTGTGCCGTCTGCACCAGAGCACGAGGTTTGCTGTTCCGATGATGTTGGAAAGCAGGTATCCCTCGTCGGCGTCCTGGTTGAATTTGTTGGTGACTGCCGCCGCATGAATGATGATCGACACGCTCCGGCCCGTACAGTACGATTCGATCGCATCGTACGATGAGATGTCCATCTCCTTTCGTGACGGTGCGAGGAGGTCTCTGTCCAACTTCAGGATCTCCCCCGCGAGGTGCCCGCCACCGCCGGTGATAAGAATTCTACTTTGCACGTCGCATCCAGTCATACCCCATTGCTTCGACGGTGATTCGCTCTTCGTCGTCCGGGTTGTATTTGCTCGTGAGCCAGTAGAGGACGAGGGCCGGTTCATTCGTGAAATTGTAATATCCGTGCCAGATGCCGCGAGGGATGAAAAGCGCGCCGTCCTTTGCACTCCGCTCCGATGAGTAGACCCATTCCACGGCCCCCTTCTCATGGGCCGGTGCGTCGCAGAAACCGAATTTGAGCGCACCCTTCACGCAGATCTGATAGTCATCCTGGAACTGGTGCCGGTGCCACGCCGACAGAGCCCCCGGATAGACGATCGTTGCGTTGACGTCACCTTTTTCCACGGGAAAAATGTCGTTGTACCGGATGCCACGGTCGTCCTCGTGAAAACGGAGCGGGTGGCGCCTGATGAGTGAGCCTGCCATGACGGCGGTTCCTCCTTCGTTTTTCTAGATTCGCCCTTCCTGCGGAAAGAGGGCGTATTTTACGTACCAGGCCGCCTCGGTGATGGTCCACCGCCCGTCATCACCGGGTGAAAACATGTACCTGATCCGGGCAACGGCCCATCGGCGCGCATACTGGAGCGCATAGAGCAGCCGGGTGGCCAGCGAATAGACGCGTCCGTGATGTTTTGTAAGGAACTTGTTGTAGCCGGAGTACATCAGACGGAGACGGTACTCGGGCACCTTGCTGAAGGATTGCCCGCCGAAATGGACGATCTCCGCATCGGGGACGTAATACAGTCGCCAGCGTGTGTCGTGCCGGATGCGGTAGCAGAAATCCGTTTCCTCACAATAACTCGTGTAGCGTTCATCAAAGAAACCGATTGTGGTGATCACTTCCCGCCTGATCAGCATGTCCGCCCCCGAGAGGTACTGGGCCTCCATCGGAGCCGTTATGGACTCTTCGGGAACGATCCCGATCTGCGGCCATCGCACGAATGGAACGACGTGGGACATGCCGAAAGCTTGAGAGAAGGCCTGAAGGAGACCGGGAAACGACCCGAATGACACTTGTATCGTCATGTCCCGGTTGCGGAGCTTTCCCGCACACGCGCCGGCATCGGGATGGCTCTCCAGGAAATCGAGCAGGATTTTGATCGCGTTGTTTACAAGCACCATGTCCGAATTCAACATCTGGACGTACTTTCCTTTTGCGAGCGCAACCCCCTTGTTGTAGGATTTTGCGACCCCGATGTTCGTCTGGTTGACCGTCAGGATCACGTCGGGAAATTCCGCGCGGACCATCTCGGCGCTTCCGTCGGTCGAGCCGTCATCGACGACAATGATCTCGTACGTCAGTCCCTTTGTCTTTTCCTGCACGGAATGGAGGCAGTCCCGCAGCATGTCGCGCACATTCCACTGCGTGAAAACTATGGAAACATCCGGATGTGACACAGCACGGCTCATGGTCTGGCTACTGTCGTGATGCAGAAATCAGTGTGAATGTCCCCCCCCGGTGAAACGCGGTTTCAACGGCGGCTGCTCCCCGGGCCAGCGGACGGCCCGCAACAAGACGCGCAAGGCGCCCCGCGTACGATCCGTTGGACGCAACCAGGGGGACAAGACTCCCGAGGATCCCGGCCCAGTTGTGTTCCGGCGATTGATGATACTCCGCCAGCACATCGAATCCCCCTGTGTCGAGGAGCCTTCGGAGCGTTGCCGGGGTAAAATGATAAAGGTGACGCGGCACTTCCAGGTGGTACCAGCGACTGCGGAACACCCGGGCCTGGACACTGTCGAAATTGGGTACGGCGGTGACCAGTATTCCTCCCGGCTTCAGGAGAGCACGGATCCTCTTCA
>Ga0182017_10001716_pt1 | contig 16856 bp, 12 predicted proteins | sample 712E3DmetaG_FD_120492 | JGI IMG/M metagenome (GOLD analysis project Ga0182017, IMG submission 120492) | Permafrost microbial communities from Stordalen Mire, Sweden - 712E3D metaG | ecosystem: Environmental > Terrestrial > Soil > Wetlands > Permafrost | place: Sweden: Stordalen | collected... | reverse complement strand
CCATGACGCTAAGTTTATGTCGGCGGCCGAAAAAACCAAAGTATTGAAGCATTGGGAGATGTTTTTGAAGGGCGGATTGGAGAAGGATAAATTTACCCAGGACCTTTACCATCATCTGATCCAGCATTGCTCCTTCATCGCGCACTATGACATTCACGGTTTCTATGCCACTTATTTTGAGAATGGTGAAACAACATTGGCTTTTCTCTCACAGTTCGACACCCGCAATGGTATTCCGAGATCAATCGAATACGGCGATCTGAGTGGTTGGCTGACTGATGAGGATTACCACGACATCAATATTGAGATGTGCCGGATTGCATGGAAATACATACCGGCCCTGGAGTTGAAAGCCAATAACGACCAGCGGCACAGCGACCTTGCCTATGCTGAGTTCTTGTTGAAGAAACATGGAATGAACTTACCCGGAGGAACCCCATGACAACTGAAAGAAAAGTTGACGGATGGATTGATGACGTTGTTGGTGCCCTTTGCGACCCTATCATCGTCATGCCCGGCGGTTGGGGAGAAGACCTGCCGGATTGGCTGAGGAAAAGAGTCACTCTCGAACGCCTTTGTGAAAACTTACTGGCGCTCAAAGAAAATAGGGAACTGACTGCCACCGACGCGGAGGCCGCCTGCTACCTGTTTACTGCCTCGCTCAGCGCACCAATTGGAAGCGACTGGACTCAAATCTACCTGTACGTTGCCGGCGGAGAGATGAAGGATGAGGCCAAGGCTGAAATGCCGGCAGACATCAAGGTAGAGGCATTAACTGAATACCAGTGGCGTGAGTTAAAGCAATTGAAATTCTGGATATACCAGCAGCGAGTGAAACACCGCAAAGATAAAAAACATGGGCTACGACAGGAGGAACGTCAGGTCAAGGATGATAAGACCGAAGAATTGAAAACTGAGGCCATACAGCCATCATTCTTCTAGGAGGCAACATGCCAAGAACGGAGAAACAATTACAGGCAGACTATGACAAAGGGAAGATATCCCTGAGTGAATTTCATGAAGCGTTGAGCAAGATCGGCACTGCCCGACATGCCAAGGAAATTTCAAAGAAAAAGCACAGGGCCAGCATGTCATCTACTAAATGGTTTTATAAAAAGGAGAAAAATGGAAACTAAATATCTAAACTGCGCGGAAACAGCAAAGCTTGTCCGAACCGCCCTGAAAAAGAACTTCCCCGGAGTGAAGTTTTCGGTGCGGTCGAGTGTTTACAGCGGGGGAGCTTCAATCGATGTGTCCTGGGTACTTGGTCCTACCACCAAAGAAGTCGATGCTATCGCCGGTCAATATGAATCGGCTGACTTCGATGGGAGTATCGACATGGAGACACGTTACGACCACTGGTTGTTGCCGGATGGTTCGGCAATCATCAAGCACGGCCCCGGTACTGAGGGCTCAATGGGTTATATTCCGGCGGTGGAAAATCCAATGCCAGTTGGCGCCGTACCCATATCATTCGGCGCTCATTACGTGCAGTGCCAACGGCGATACGCCGACCAGTGGCAGGACGAAACAACCCTGATTAACCAGGTTGCCGCGGACATGTGCAAACTTCAGGGTATCTCGTGGAACGGCCCAAACCTGACAACCGGGTTATTTGGCGCCGGCGACACAGAACAGATCACTCAACATGCATGGAGACTCCTAAACGCCACTTCTTTCACGCCCGATGAAGTATACAGCGGCGTACGTTTTGAAAAAGAGGGCGAAGATAACGGGCTGAACCTTCCAATGGTAATTATCAAGCAGGCGACTTGTCTGCAACCAGCGGATGTAGAAATCACCGGAGAGGATTCGGCGGCTGCCTGAATCAAGACAATGACTATGCTATATTACAGGCATAAGCACCGCAGATGAAGGTCACTTTATCGAAGGTATTATACGCTTTATTTTAATGACATCTTTATATCGCAAAATGATTGACAACCATCATTTTCTTGGAATATACTAGGGCAACCGATGCTGAAGGATATTTATATGCCATATGAACGCACCAAGAAGATCGAAGAGCGATTTGAAACAGCCGTTAGCCTAATTAGAGGAAAGAGACTAAGCGCAGGACAATTAGCGGATGAGTTGAGTGTGTCTCTTCCGACTGCACAACGCATTGTCGGAGAGCTTAAGCGACGCGGTTATCCTATTCGTTCTGTCCATGAGGAACATGGTTGGCACTACGAGATAAGCGGAAAGCGCCGCGGGCCTGAAATCAATTCCCCAAATAAGGTTTAGGATCAGAAAAAATGCCTAGAATATTCGACAATATTGAGTTGAACTTGCTTCCGGCGCTCCGGGAAACGCTGGCAGTCTCCGAACATGCCGACTTTTCTGTTGGATACTTCAATCTTCGTGGTTGGGGGCAGATGGGTGACCTAATCGATAAATGGGCAGGAGGAGAGGGAGCATGCTGTAGAGTTTTGGTTGGTATGCAGAGACTCCCGGATGATTTGATGCGGGAATTCTTCAGCCTTACAGGTGAGAAGCAACAAATCGAGGCAAAAGATATTAAACCTCTAGTAAAACGGGCGGTAGAGGATTTCAAGAATCAGTTAACCATTGGTGCTCCGACTAATAAGGATGAGGTCTCATTACGACATTTGGCCGCTCAGATTTCACAGAAGAAGGTGGTTGTCAAGTTATTCCTTAGACATCCGCTTCATGCCAAGCTGTATCTTATTTACCGTCAGGACTATAACAACCCGATGTCAGGTTACCTAGGCAGCAGTAATCTTACTTTGGCTGGACTCGCACACCAGGGTGAACTTAACCTAGATGTTCTTGACCATGATGCCTGCAAAAAACTTGAGAAGTGGTTTAATGACCGTTGGAATGATAAGTGGTCTATCGACATTTCGGCTGAATTAGCTAGCCTGATCGATAAAGATAGCTGGGCACGGAAAGAACTCTTGCCGCCATTCTATGTGTATCTCAAAATGGCGTATCATCTTGCTCAAGAAGCTCGTGCCGGCCTAGCAGAATTCAAATTACCCACTGACCTTCAGGGTAAGTTGTTAGATTTCCAAGTAGCTGCCGTCAAGATTGCCGCACATCACGTTAATAAGCGTGGTGGTGTCCTGATCGGCGATGTTGTCGGTCTGGGTAAGACACTGATGGCAACGGCGGTAGCACGAATATTGGAAGATGATTTCGGTCTCGAAACACTTATCATTTGCCCAAAGAACCTGGTGAATATGTGGCAAGATTATGTGCATAAGTACCACCTCAGGGCCAAAGTCATGTCTATCGGGTTGGCACTGAATGACTTATCCAAAGAGAGACGATATCGTGTGGTCATAATCGATGAAAGCCAGAACCTCAGGAATAGAGAGGGGAAAAGATACAGAGCCATACAGGAATACATCAAGACAAACGAAAGCAAATGTATCCTCCTATCGGCTACTCCATATAACAAGACTTACCTAGATTTATCATCTCAGTTGAGGCTATTTGTACCTGAAGATACCGACTTGGGTATTCGCCCTGAGCGCCTCCTTAGCGAGATGGGCGAACTTGAGTTCATCCGCCAGCATCAAGCAATGATTCGGTCTCTGGCCGCTTTTGAATACAGCGAGTACACAGATGACTGGCGTGAGCTAATGCGTCTATATCTTATCAGGCGTACCAGGAGTTTTATTAAAGCAAACTATGCTTTTACAGATCAAACAGATGGCCGTAAGTATCTTCTGTTTGAAGATGGTAAAAGACATTATTTCCCTGACCGTGTCCCCAAGCGAGTGTCTTTCGAGTTGGACGAGAATGATTCGAAAGACCAATACGCGCGACTGTACTCAGATACCGTGGTAGATGTGATTAATCATTTGTCTTTACCTCGTTATGGCTTAGGGAACTATATTTCTACCAAGGCTAGCCAATCAGTCTCTGCCGAAGAGAAGAGGCAACTAGATAATCTGTCTCGTGCCGGCAAGAGACTTATGGGTTTTTGCCGAACCAACCTCTTTAAGAGATTAGAGAGTAGCGGACAGGCTTTTCTGCTTTCCGTAGACCGTCATGCCTTGCGCAACTATGTGTATATTTACGCTTTGGAAAATGGGCTTCCATTACCCATAGGCATTCAGAGTGCTGAATTGCTAGATGTCAGCACGAACGATGAGGATACAGAAACTGCCGAAGCGGTTCAAGCTGAGATGGACTATGCGGAAGATAATCAGGATCAGGGAGAGGAAACGATCAATGAACTTGGGCATCCGTTCACTCCGACGTGGTACGCAACTCAGGGCAAGCGCATTTATGAAATGTATAGAGGGCCTCTGAAAAAAAGATTTAAGTGGATAAATTCGGGACTATTCGAATCGTTCCTGAAAGATGCTCTGCTTAATGATGCTAACGCTCTTCGGAAAATTATGAACAGTTTAGGCAATTGGCAGTCCGCCAACGATTCAAAGTTATCGGCTTTGTATGACATTATCGCAAAGAAACATCCTGATGAGAAAGTCTTGGTCTTTACCCAATTCGCCGATACCGTTAGGTATTTGACCAAAGAACTAAGGGGTAGGGGCGTCAAGAAATTCGCTGGGGTAACCGGACATTCTGATGATCCTACCGCTATGGCCTGGCGGTTCAGCCCCGTAAGTAATGAAAAGCCCCAAGCAGAGAATGAATTGCGGGTTCTCATTGCCACCGATGTTCTAAGCGAAGGTCAAAACCTTCAAGACGGTGCCATTGTGGTTAATTATGACCTGCCGTGGGCATTGGTGAGACTGATTCAGCGTGTTGGTCGTGTTGATAGGATTGGTCAGAATGCCAGTAAGATTCTTTGCTACTCTTTCTTACCGGCAGCAGGTTTGGAACGGATTATTCGTCTTAGAGCACGAGTCAAACAGAGACTGCAAGAGAATGGTGAGGTGGTTGGTTCCGATGAACTGTTCTTTGAAGATGACCTAAGTGGCCAGACACTAAAGGACATCTATACCGAAAAATCGGGGATTCTCGAAGGTGAAACAGACGCAGAAGTTGACCTAGCCTCATATGCATATCAGATATGGCATAATGCTACGCGAGATAATCCTCAGCTGGCAAAAACCATCTCTGAACTGCCAGACGTAGTTTATTCAACTCGGGAGCTAAACAAGGAAAAGGAGCAGGAAGGTGTTCTGGTATATATGAAAACCGCCGAGGGCAACGATTCCCTGGTTTGGATGAATAAGAGAGGTGAGAGCGTTACGCAGTCTCAGTTGGCTGTGTTAAAAGCAGCAGAGTGCGAACCAGACACGCCGGCTCTTCCACACCATCCGAAGCATCATGAGCTAGTACGTGCTGGAATCCAGCAAATAGTACAGGAAGAGAAAAAGACTGGCGGGCAGCTCGGTCGTCCATCTGGAGCTCGGTATCGCGTGTACGAACGATTGAAGCGCTACTATGACGAAGTAAAAAAGCATCAACCTTTATTCGCCAGTGATGAGCTCGAGAAAGCTATTGATGACGTGTATAGGTTTCCTTTACGTTCCGCCGCTACAGATATACTCAACCGTCAGATGAAAGTAGGAGTCAGCGATGAAGATCTGGCAAACCTGGTTATTGAGTTAAGGAATGATAACCGTCTCAGTCTCAGAGAAGATGAGATCGAACATCGGGAACCGCATATAATCTGCTCGCTCGGCCTGTTTAAGAAAGGAGAAGAGTAACAGATGAAGATAGTGACTGAACGAGCTCGGCAATGCATTCAGGCTTTTGACTTCAAGAACCTCTTTGTAGAAGAGCTTGGCTGGGCATCGTGCCATAATAAGCCTGAAGAAGTTGTCATTGAAGAGCAGACTTATGAACTTACGCCGATAGCCGAGCAAGGCGGAACCGTGGTCTACATGGTGGAATGCGGACAAAATGGCGGAATACCACCTTATAACATCAGGCGTATTGTAGATACCAAGATAGTCAAAGTGACTCATGAGCACATCCTCGTTTTTGTTGATTCTCACAAAACACGTTCTATATGGCAGTGGGTGAAAAGGGAGATTGGGAAGCCAGCGGCTGTGCGTGAACACCCATACAATAAAGGACAACCAGGAGATTCCCTCCTTCAGAAATTGGAGGAGATAACCTTTACATGGCAAGAGTTCGACGACGAGGGGAAAATCTCAACAGTTCAGGTAATTGAAAAGGTAGCCAAAGCTTTCGATGTAGAGAAAATTACCAAAAGATTTTATGAAGAGTTTAAGGTGGAGCACAGTTCCTTCTGCAAATTCCTGAAGGGCCTTGAAGGACAGGATGACCTTGCTTGGTATGCTTCTGTAATGCTAAACCGACTCATGTTTATCTACTTCATCCAGAAAAAAGGCTTTTTAGATCATGATCCCAATTATCTGGTCAATAAATTAACGGAATCTAAACACCGTGGCGCGGACCAGTTCTATAAGAAGTTCCTTACCCGGCTTTTCTTCGAGGGATTTGCCAAAGAGGAGAAAGAACGGTCAACAGAAGTGAACTCACTGCTAGGGAAAGTGCCATATCTGAATGGCGGTTTATTCTTGCCACATCAAATGGAACAAGCACATGGAGATACTATCAGCATCCCAGATGCCGCCTTTGCCCGACTTTTTAGCTTCTTTGACCGTTATCAATGGCACTTAGACTATCGGCCCCTCCACGCTGATAATGAAATCAACCCTGATGTATTGGGCTATATATTTGAAAAATACATCAACCAGAAGCAGATGGGTGCTTATTATACCAAAGAGGATATCACCGATTATATCTGTAAGAACACAATTGTTCCCTTCCTCTTTGATAAACTGGAGAACATGCGCTATGACGAACTGCATCCTTTCCCCATGATTGATGTCGAGCCGTATATCTATGAGGCAATTAAACAAGAGGGATATCTACCCACTGAAACGGAACGGGAATATGCGGTAAGACGGAAACATTACCAAAAGATACAAGATGACTTTGCTGCTGGGAAAATTACTGGCATAAATGACCTTATCACCTACAATCTTGATGTTCGTAGATTTGCCGAAGACTGGGTCGCAGGAATCAAAGACCCAGTAACCCTGCGTGCCTTCTATTTCCACTGCCTTACAAAAGTGACTGTTCTCGACCCGACCGTAGGGAGTGGTGCTTTCCTCTTTGCCGCGCTAAACATTCTTGAGCCTCTTTATGAAATATGCTTAGACAAAATGCAGGAGTTGGGCGGATCAAAATATGAAGATTTCGCAAAGGAATTGGTGCGAATCAACCACCACCCCAATCGAAAGTATTTTGTTCTCAAGAGCATTATCGTCAATAACCTTTTCGGCGTGGACATCATGGAAGAGGCAGTCGAGATCTGCAAGCTACGTTTGTTTCTCAAACTAGTAGCGCAAGTGGACAATGCAGCTAAGATAGAGCCTCTGCCGGATATTGACTTCAATATCCGGGTCGGTAATACCCTGGTGGGCTATGCCACGTTTGAGGAGATCGATAAGGCAAAGGCTACACAGCTTGACCTCAGCGGCGCGTTAAAGACCATTGAATCAAGAATACAGGGAGTTGACCGCGCCCTTACAGCTTTCCGCGATTTACAGACACTGGTAGGTGTGCCGGCATCCTCACTAGCCGAGGCCAAAGCCGATGTTAAGAAACAATTGAGTGTGATCCAAACAGAGCTAGATAAAGACTTGGCTGCATTCTACGGTGCCAGGAATCTTAACCAGTTTGTTAAGACCCATCAGCCTTTCCACTGGTTTGTTGAGTTCTACCATATCATGAAGAATGGCGGTTTTGACGTTATCATAGCGAACCCGCCTTACGTAGAATACAGCCAGGTTAGAGACACTTACGCTATCCAGAATGACCAATTTATCACGGCTCAGACGGGAAACCTTTATGCTTTCATCTTTGAAAGAGCACAGCGGCTTGTCAGAGGAAGAGGATTCAGTGGATTCATCGTACCGATAAGCTCCGTCTCAACTCCACGAATGGAAGGATTTGTCGAAGCGATGAAAAGACTGACTGCAATTACATGGATCTCGAATTATGCAGTCAGACCTAGCAAGCTCTTTGTTGGCGTAGATATGAACTTGACCATTATTGTTTCTCAGGTCACGAAAAAAGTAAGCCAGCGTATTGAATATACAACTACCTATCAGAGATGGAATCCGGAGTATAGGGAGTTCCTGTTTCAGAACATTAGCTATATCCAAGTATCTGATTTCCAAAGATTATTCAAATTTGCTGTTCCTAAGTTGCGGTCTGATCTTGAAAGACAAATTATGACAAAGGTCTACGGGCAAAAACGCACTCTCGAACTTGTTTCGCCCGGAAAACGTGTTACCAAACAGCAGCTTTGTTACCGAACCGCAGGAGGTCGGTACTATAAGATTTTTGTGGATAAACCATTAGATTCGGAAAGCAAGAGTAATAAGACAACATGTCTGCTGGAGGAAATAGACGTACGAGTTGTTCTAGCAGTTCTAAGTTCAAATCTGTGGTGGTGGTATTATACATTGCACTTTGACATGTACAACTGCAAGGACTATATGATATTTGGCTTTCCATTTTCATATCCCTCAGAAAAACCTATTCTAGGACAGTTATCTGACCTAGGTGGGATTCTGGTAGCTGATTTGTTCAATAACGCCCGCCGCAAGGCACAAGATTATGCGACAACGGGTAACAGGGAGCAAATCATTTTTGAGCCTAGCAGATCCAAGCCAATCATCGACAAAGTCGATCGAGTACTGGCCAAGCATTACGGTTTTACCGAAGAAGAGTTGGACTTCATTATCAATTATGACATCAAATACCGGATGGGAAAGGATAGTGAAGAGGGAGAAAACTAGCTGACGGTCAGTAATTGGAGAGGCAAAAACGCTTGAGCGAGTTAAGATGACTATAGCCATTGGGAAAACCGAGTACAAATTGGGTAAAGCGACAGTGAATGCTGTCGGCTTATCCTATACTCAGGAGGAACTCGATAAGGCATTAGTCGATAACGTGGCAGGAGTAGTATTTGATAAAACTGGAATAGATGAAATCTCGGTACTGTTTGAAAGCGTAGCAGAAACAAATTTTGAGCATAAGGAACTCAAGCGTATTCTTGAGACCGATAATGAACTTGAACCATGGCGAGTGGGGGAAGGATTAGCTGAATGTTACCTAAATCATCATAGAGACTGTTCTTTTCCGTGGCCAGATAGTCGCGATGAACGTAAATCTGGTTCTTGTTTGCCGGGAGCAGACTTGGTAGGTTTCCGGGGGAAAGATGAGACAACCCGTTTCACATTTGGGGAGGTCAAAACATCAGGCGAAAAGAAACACCCACCAACAGCAATGTATGGAAGAACTGGGTTAAAGAGACAATTGGAAGACCTACGGGATAAAATAGATATTCGGGACGACCTGGTCAAGTACCTAGGCTACCGGGCATCTAGAGCGTCTTGGAGGGCTAATTACATTGCTGCATCAAAAAGATATCTACAAGATTATACAGATGTCGCACTTTTTGGTTGTCTTATCAGAGATGTTGGACCCAATGAAAACGATCTTAGTGCCCGAGTAACTACATTGAGTGAGGGTTGTCCAACTCAAATGTCCGTAGAACTCATGGCTATATACCTTCCAGAAGACAGCATTGAGAGTTTGGGTAAGAAAATGATTGAGATTAGAAAGGGAGGGAAAGCCACATGATTGTTAGCGACGAATCCCTTTCTAGAGTTGATAAACATTGGGCTATTTTGGCCATAGGTGAAACCGAACGCGATCACGGTCTCCAAGTTGCCAACGCAAGACTTGTTACTAAGGCAGTTGGGCAGCAAATCCTGTTCGCTTTTACGGAAACTCCCAGCGATGCCGAATTAATGAAGCGCCTATCAATGGCATACGAAATGGCGGCCATAGAAGGGTTGAGCGCTTTTATAAATCCAACTGGTAGCGGAGACGAAGAACGGCAACAATGTGCAGCTGGTGCATGGCGTGCTTTTGAATTCTATCGGCTTTTCACTTTACCGGAGTCGATAGAGGATCGTATTGCCCATGTTCTTCATATCTCGGCGTTAGCGTACTGTGGAGACCGTTGGTCTGACCTACGCCGCTGGTACAACGAAAATGATAATGATATCCGAATTCCACCTCGAACAGACGCACCTTGGGACAAAAGATTGCTCTATAGTCTATTTGAATGTTGGTTGTGTCTTTTCCGCAAACGAAGCTGGGATGACTTAGACCGTGTTTCGGGTATCATAGCCAAACTTCGTGAAGATCAAAAAGTTTATGAGAATGGCGTCCTGAACAACGACTCAAATTCAACTAACCAAATTATGGCATTTCGCCTTATAGCCTTATACCATTGGGCAAAAGCTACCGAACTGCTGGCACTCTATATGCTGCAGGGGGAGCCGGCGGATGTAGTAACACGATTAGATAAGCATTTCGAAATGGGCATTGAAGCGGCCGTTAGCGCCCATGATGCGCAATTTGAGGTACTGCTTCGGTGGCTGCACGCTGCCTCTCGCCAGATGGTGACAGGTTCAGTCTGGTGGGTGGCCAAGGCCGTTAACTCAAGGGTTACTCGCTTTGTCAGAAGCATTACCAAGCAACAGGCAATGTTTGAGCTACTCCCTCCTCAAAGGGCAGCGCTACAAGAGCAAGGACTTCTCGATCAGGCAGTCACTGCTATAGTAGTCGAATTGCCAACCTCCGGAGGAAAGACGCTCTTGGCACAGTTTCGCATGTTACAGGCACTTAACCAATTCGAGGAGGACAATGGATGGGTCGCTTATGTCGCACCGACTCGCGCTTTGACAGCACAAATTACCCGTCGCTTACGGCGAGACTTTGTACCAATAGGTATCCGAGTGGAACAACTGACCAGCGCGGTGGAGGTCGATGTCTTTGAAGAAGATATCCTGTCCGTCAATAATAAGGAAAAAAGTTTTAATGTTTTAGTTGCCACGCCTGAGAAGCTACAACTAATTATCCGAAACAAGAAGGTTACACGTCCATTAGCCTTGGTTGTTATGGATGAGGCACATAATATAGAGGACGAAGAACGAGGATTGCGCATAGAACTACTTCTCGCAACAATTAAGAGAGAATGCGCTTCAGTCCATTTCCTATTGTTGATGCCTTACGTTGAGAAAGCAGAAACCATAGCTCGTTGGCTAGCGCAAGATGTTAATGCAGGGCGAGCTATCAGTATAGGAACCTCTGCTTGGAAGCCTAACGAACGTATTGTAGGCACGTTTTATTCAGAGTCCGATGAATCGGCACCATCCGGTTGGAGATTAAAGTATAAAACTCTAGTGACTACTCCTAAGACAATTCATCTAGAGGGTGAGCACTACGTCGGCGGTATCAAACCTCTTGCAATACCTAAGAGCAAGGTTCTAAATACCAAGAATCACGAGCAAAAAGGTTTAGCTCTTCAAACAGCGGCCATGGCAAAGGTCTTGTCTGAACGCGGTACCAGCATAGCAATCGCCTCAAGAATAGACTCTGTTTGGGAGATGGCTCGCGAAATAGCTCGTGATTTTAGCGTCGTGACACCGATGCCTGAAATCGAATTGGTAAAGAAATTCTTACAGACGGAGATTAGCCCCAATTTTGAACTTGTAGAAATGCTGTCCCGGGGCATAGGCGTGCATCATGCAGGACTGTCAGACGAGGTACGTGCACTAATTGAATGGCTGGCCGAAGAGAATAAATTAAAGGTCTTATGTGCAACTACGACTATTGCCCAGGGGATTAATTTCCCAGTGAGTTCGGTCTTCCTACAAACAAGGAAGCATCCATATGGGAAAGAAATGACGTTTAGAGAATTTTGGAACCTTGCGGGAAGAGCAGGACGTATCGGGCACGACAGCGTTGGGGTCGTCGGTATCGCAGCGGGATCTGAACCTAGTGAGATTGCAGAATACGTTAGTAGACACACTGGTGAGCTCGTGTCCCGTCTTGTTGACATGTTGAATACGCTTGACAACGCAGGGCGTTTGAATGACCTATCTTCAGTTATTGAAGAGGAACAATGGGTTGATTTCCGATGTTATATAGCGCACCTGTGGAACGAAAAGAAAAATCTTGATGCAGTTCTAACAGACACGGAGCAAATTCTTAGAAACACCTATGGATATGGAGTACTTCGGTCTTCTCCGGATGGACAGAGAAAAGCACGTGTTTTACTCGATGTAACAAGAAAATACGCAATAAAGTTAGCACAGAATCCGGGACACTCTGAACTTGCTGATATGACGGGGTTTTCGCCTGAAGGAGTTGCTAAAGCTATGATCGGCTTCAGTCAACTCGAACATAAACTAACACTCTCAGATTGGAGTCCCCAGAGTCTTTTTGGTCGTGGACATGGTCTCGCAGACTTATTTGGCATCATGCTCAGAGTGCCCCAGTTAGCCAACTCCCTTTCCGAGGTAGGAGGGTCTGGTCAGGTAAAGAGACATATTGCTGATATTACAAATGCTTGGGTCTCAGGAAAAAGCATACAGCAAATCGCAAAAGACTATTTCGAAGGAAATGAGACTGAGGCCATAACACAAGCATGTAAGGCTATTTATAAAAATATCGCAAATACCGGTACTTGGGGTTTGTCAGCTTTAAGTAGAATGTCGGGTATCGATTTTAGTACCCTATCTGAAAGTGATAAACGCCGTATCAATACTCTGCCTGCGATGATCTATCATGGAGTTCAAACTGAGGAAGCTGTTTTAATGAGAATGAACGCCGCTCCCAGAAGTGTGGCTGAGAACCTTGGGGAATTGTTCCGTTCAAATTTCGGGCAAGAGACCGCTAAGGCGAATATATCACAAGCCAGAGAGTTTATGAAGAATCTAGGTGAAACCGATTGGAACCGCATCAGACCAAAGGACTCCCGTTTATCAGGAAGTGATTATAAGACTATTTGGGGACTTCTTTCTGGAGAGCAGAGGTAAGGGGATGTGCTTTTTCAACAGTTATCTGTAGTGCTGGAGGACATCATATGAATCCTAAACAGAGTAAAGAAGAAAGACTTCGTCGGAATAAAATTAAGGGTAAAGCCGGAGAATTCGAGGCACGAGTAATGTTCAACTTAAGCGGATATGAGATGGAGAGAAGCCCCATAGGTAAAGACTTCATAGCGAGAAGAATAAACCCTCTTAATCCGGACCAAGTTATTGAAACTAAGAATGTTGAGGTGAAGACAGGAAACGCAAAGCTCTCGAAGCGACAGAAGGAAACAAGGGAAAAGGATGGAATGGATGTTTATAGGACAAATGCGTTTCCTCACAACCTCTTCTGAAGCCAGGGGTGGAATGGAGCGTAACAGAAGAGAATGAATAGGATCACAGAAATCACACGGCGAGATATCTTCGATGCAATTGTAGTTGCGAATGTCGGTTGGGCTGGCAGGCTTAGTGAAACTGATTTTTTATCGCGCCTTTATGATCTCAAGCTGATCCCTTCGACTGATTCCAGATTTAGCGATGCCGCAGGCGACATTTGGCAGCATAGAGTGAATAACAACGACTGGGACGATAATTGGGTATTCTATGATGATCGCTTCGGGCTTATGGGTGGCGAAGATGAGCTACTCCTCCGGTTTCTGTGTGAGATGATACACCCAGTTGTCCGCTCCGACTCAGAATCTCAAAGCATCTTTCAGATTCTCAATCAGTACCTGCATAATGATGGTTTCGAGATTGTAGAAAAAATGCGGCTTTCTGGAAAGCCTGTCTATTCAGCTCGTTATATAGGAATTACCGCAACTCCTGGAATTAGGGCGGTAAAGGAAGTGCTCGGAGGGACCGATCCAGGCTATATAACACAGCAAATAACGAGGATGGAAACCGCGGTCAATACAGACCCCGGGTTAGCAATCGGCACCGCCAAGGAACTAATTGAAACCTGTTGCCGCACTATCCTCAAAGAGCGTGGAGTTAAGTGCTCTGATGCAGCCGAGGTTACCGATCTCGTTAAGCTTACTGCAAGGACGTTAGCACTAACTCCGGATGACGTTTCAGAGAAATCGAAGGCTGCAGAGGTTATTAAGCGGCTCTTATCTAACTTGGGTACCATCGCACAAGGAGTTGCCGAGCTACGTAATCTATATGGTACTGGACACGGTAAGGTAGCGGGAGCGAAAGGCTTAGACCCAAGGCATGCCAAACTAGCTGTGGGAGCGGCAGCAACCTTGGCCGTTTTCTTAGTAGAGACACACAATGCCAAAGTTGTCTAGAATATCAAAGGCTAGGGAAGAGGATGCCAAGGAAAGGTTATTGAAAAGATTTCACCCGGCCAGTTTCTAGAATAACGGTTAGTTCTAAAGTATCGTCCCCTTGGTGAGCCCAGGTTCAAAAGGTATATAAGAGACGATGTTTGAATTAGTAGAGTGATACAGTATGTCAAAAAAGAACGATGACTTTTTCAAAGAAAAGAAACCATGGTCTGAGGTCAAAGATGAGCTTTTGGGGTGTTATCTCAGGCCTTATTTACAGAAGATACTAAATACGCGAAAGCCGGTAGTGTATGTAGATTGTTTTGCCGGGAAAGGTGCATTTGAAGATGGAAAACCCGGCTCGCCCAAAATCGCCCTGGGCACTATAAGCGATTGCTTGGGACAAACTAAAATGGACCGTTTCAGTATTCAGCCTTTCTTTATTGACCTAAACTATGCAGATAATTTACGAGAAAACATCAAGGATTATGAAGGTATACAGATTGTTTCTGGGAAATATGAAGATAGCATTGAAGGAATACTATGCGACAAAACCGATTGCAATGTATTTTTGTATCTTGACCCATATGGAATAAAGGCTTTAGACTACCGATTATTTGAAAAGTTTTCTACTAGCTACAAGTTTAATAGTATTGAATTACTTATCAACCTGAATTCTTTCGGTTTTATTCGTGAAGGCTGTCGGGTGTTGGGAGGGAAATTTGGTGACGAATCCATGTTTGAAGACTTGGTTGAGTATGATAGTACGCGGCTTGATATAAGCGAGAAATCTGTTATTGCGCTTAATGAAATTGCCGGAGGGGACTACTGGAAAGCAATTATAGAGTCATACAAACAAAACATAAAAACTATTTACGAGGCAGAAGAACAATTCGCAGACCAATATTGTGAGCGCTTGAAGCAGAGTTATGCATATGTACTAAATATGCCTTTAAAAATTAGGCGTGGGCAACTTCCTAAATATAGAATGATTCATGCGACCAACCATGTTGAAGGATGCCTTCTAATGGTTGATAATATCTGCGGTCGATGGGAATCGATGAAGGACATTCAAAATAATGGGCAAAAGCAACTCTGGGAGGAAAACTACAATAATCAAATTATTGATGTCGAAGATATTAAAAGTAAAGTAATTTCCTTTGTTTCAAACTATCCTTATTTTACAAGACTTAACCAAGTGCTTGCTGATTTCTTCGTTAAAAACGGGCCGATCTGTTCAACGAAGGCTGTTAAGGATGTTTATAGAGATTTAGAGAATAATAGAATAATCGACGTCCGACGTAATCCAGCATTCACAGAAAAAACTGGTCAGCCATCAAAGTTTTTTGCAGATGAGAAAGGGAAAAAGACTGAACTAAGGTGGCTGTCATGAAAACAATAACCAGAAAGACTATGCTTTATAAGACCGGTGTAGAATATGGCGATTATACCATGAACCACGTATTGGGTTGTTCTCACGGCTGCAAATACCCATGTTATGCATTTTTGATGGCAAAACGATTTGGGAAAGTTGCCTCTTATAAAGAGTGGTTGGAGCCGCGTCTCGCCAGCAACACAATGGAGATACTTGAACAAGAAATTCCGCGACTAAAAGACAATATACAGTCAGTGCATCTCTGTTTTACGACCGACCCGTTTATGTATGGCTACGAGGAAATTAAGACGATGAGCCTCACAGCAATAGAAAAACTGAATGCATCTGGAATTAAGTGTACAGTTTTAACAAAGGGACTGCTTCCTATTGAACTGGCACGGTTTTTGCCAGAAAATGAGTATGGTATTACTCTTATATCTTTAGATGAAGAATATCGCCGACGCATTGAACCCGGTGCTGCCTCATATAATGAACGGCTAGCCGCATTACAAGCATTACATGACAGAGGATGTCACACCTGGGTAAGTATTGAACCATACCCAACTCCGAATCTCATTGAGCAGAAGTTAGTCAAAATGCTTGACGCGGTGAACTTTACCGACAAAATCATTTTTGGTCGGACTAACTATAGTAAAGAAATTACCGCTTATGCTCCCAATAAGGCTTTTTATAACGAGCAAGCTGCAATGGTAATTGCATATTGTGGTAAACATAGCATTCAATATCATATAAAGAGTGGGACAATGACCTAAAATTAATATGTAAATTGTATAAATTTGTCAAGAAAGAATAATAAGAGGTGTAAATGGATTTGAACCAGCTATTAAAACACGAGAGAGAATGTCTCCTCAAAAGTTTTACCTTTTGAACGGAATGGTGGACCTTATAGGTCTCAAATTTGACTTGTATCCACATGGTTATTGAGAAGTTGTTAGCAATTGCTGCAGGTCTGGAATAAGCTGTTTTTTCTCAAACAAGAGTTCGGGAACTGTTCCGAATGGCCCACCAACCACTTGCAGCCGTAAGGCAAAAATTAGCTATTTGCTTTCAGCAGTTTCATGCTGCAAAAGATTGTCCCAAACCAATCCTATTCGAAAGTAGTCAAAGATCGGTTGGAAACAAGTCATGATTAATGATGTCCGCCATTATGCCCATGTTTTGTTTCGAGGACCTCCAGTCGTTTTCCACCGGAAATAACGATACCAAAAGTCTCTAATAATGCTTCTGGTGTCAGCACTTGCTGTGGCGCGCCCAAAGCAACAACTTTACGAGCTAATAACATTACTTGTTGGCAGATAGCGGCCTCAT
>Ga0182017_10001714_pt1 | contig 16864 bp, 12 predicted proteins | sample 712E3DmetaG_FD_120492 | JGI IMG/M metagenome (GOLD analysis project Ga0182017, IMG submission 120492) | Permafrost microbial communities from Stordalen Mire, Sweden - 712E3D metaG | ecosystem: Environmental > Terrestrial > Soil > Wetlands > Permafrost | place: Sweden: Stordalen | collected... | reverse complement strand
CCGGAAGGACATCGCACAGGGGACCCTCACGGACGAGGAAGCCACATTCCATCTTGCATGCCACTTCGTGATGGACACGAGCTATACGCAGCTCGGCGGACCGGACGCGGACGGGCGCGACATGACAAATCCCCTCTCGTTCCTGATGCTGGAAGCCGCCCACATGCTGAAAGTCCCGGTGAACGTCGGCGTCAGCGTCGGGAGAGATTCCGATCCGCGGCTTCTTAGCCGCAGCGTGGAGATACTCTTCGAAGACAGGACCGGCATACCGAAGTTCCTCGGCGTGGACCGGACGAGCGAGGGGTTTGCAAGGAACGGGTTCCCGATCGGCCTGGGACGGGAGAGGGCCTATTCAGGCTGTCACTGGTGTGCGATCCCCGGAAGAGAGTACACCATGAACGACTGCGTGAAGGTGAACCTGGCCGCAGTGTTCGACGTGGCGCTCCATGAGATGATGTCCGTCCCGGGCGCCGTCCCCGGCGTGGAGGACCTCTGGAGCCGGTTTGAGCGTCACCTCCGCCGCAGCGTCGAAGTCGTCGGGGAGAGCGTCGATTTTCACATGGATCACATGTACCGGGTCTTCCCCGAGCTGCACCTCGACCTCCTCTGTCACGGCCCGATCGAGAAGGGGCGGGACGCAACGCACGGGGGTGTCGAATTCTACAACCTGTGCGTCGACGGAGCGGGGCTGGCCACGGTGGCGGATTCGTTCGCGGCGCTGGAGCAGCGTCTCGACAGGGAGGGAAGGATGAGCTGGCAGGAGCTGATCGCTCTGATCGACGGCAACTGGCCGGGCGCAGGAGGCGAAAAAGCAAGGCTCATGATGAAGCATGTCCCCCGCTACGGGAGCGGCGGTTCACGCGCCGACGCATACGGCCTCTCGGTCGCCCGTGCATTCACGTCGATCGTCAGGAGCAGGAAGACCCCCCACGGATTCAACATGATCCCCGGCATATTCTCCTGGGCGGCCACGATCGCCATGGGGAAGGACGTCGGGGCCACGCCGAACGGACGGCGCGCTCAGGAGCCGATCTCGCACGGTCCGAATCCCGATCCGGGGTTCCGCCGGGACGCTGCACCCACCGCACTGGCGCTTGCCGTCGCCTCCGTGCAGCCCGGCTTCGGGAATACCGCCCCCATGCAGATCGAACTCGACCCCGGGCTCTCCAGGAACAGTGAGGACAGGCGCAAGGTGGTGGACCTCATCAGGACGCATTTCGAGCTGGGGGGGACGCAGATCAACATGAACATACTCGACCGGAAGGCGGTCCTGGAAGCGCATGCGGATCCCTCCACGCATCCGGACCTCGTAGTGCGCGTCACGGGGTTCAGCGCGTACTTCGCAAGCCTCTCGCCCGAGATGAGGCAGATCGTCGTTAACAGGATCATTGCTGAAGAGTGACAGGTGAACTTATGAGCACTTCTGCACGCGGGCGGTTCCTGTCGTACGTCAGGGACCCCCGGTCTTCGGCGCCGGTCATTTCGCCTTTCCTTCCTCACCCGGATGTCATACGGGACACGCTCGGATCTCTCGGCCTGCCGGCCAGCGGCGACGCCGTCCGGGACGAGATCTCGGTCGCACGTCATCTGGGATACCAGCCGATGTTCATGACCGAATGTTCGGGGCTGATATTCAACTGGCGCATCGACGATGACCGCTCGGCGGGGGAATCATGCGTGCGGGTGATCCCCACGGCGAAGGGTGAATGGGTCCGCCGTTCCCCGCGCGAGGAGGTCCCGTGGAGCGATGACGCCGGCCTCCCCGTGCAGACCCCGCGCGACCATGAGATGCTCGTCGCGGTGTGCGAGCAGGTCGGGGAACAGGAAGGGACGATACGGGAGTATTTCCGGCAGTGGCGCCTGAGGGTCGGCGAGGATGGGGTGATCGTCCTCGGGCATCCGCACCCTTCGTGGCTCGGCTACCAGATCAACCCTTCGAACATCTTCTATCACTGGAACGACTCGCGGGACATCTTCATTCGCTCGATGGAGGCGATCTGCGAGGCATCGCTCTACGTCATGTCGATAGCTTCGGAAGAGGGGATAGATTTCATGAGCGACTCGAGCTACGGGCTGGAGATGACATCCCCCGCCCTCTTCGACGCAATGGACCTCCCCTACATACGCAGATTCGCGGCCTGGACACACGACCGCGGCGGGTTGTTCTGGTATCACAACTGCGGTTTCACGCGGCGGCTCATCCTCGAGGGAGTCTTCAACACGCTCGGGGCGGACGTCATCGAGACGATCGCCCCTCCCCCGGAAGGGGACAACGACCTCGCCGAATCGCGCCGTGCAATCGACAGGAGGATCTGCACAAAGGGAAACCTGAATCTCCGTCTCCTGCGTGAAGGGTCGCCGGAGGATATTGCATCGCAGGTGCGCACGATGGCGGATGCGGTCCGGGGAGAGGCCCACGTCTTCTCCACCGCTGACGCCGTCCTTCAGGGGACGCCCGCCGCAAATTTTGTCGCATTCATCGCGGCGGCACGGGAGGCCACGGGAGGGTGAACGCGGTCCCACTAACGACGGGGGAACGATGAAACGGATCATTGCCGGCGTGGCACTCGTGGCGCTTCTGGGGGGGATCTTCGGGCTCTCCTGCGGCAGGAAAGAGGACGCCGTCGAGCTCCAAGACTGGAACTTCGGGGGGAAGCCGAGGATGATCGAATGGCTCCGTCATAGAATCGATGCGTTCGGGCAGACCCACCGAGGGATCAGGGTTGCGCAGAGTCAGAAGAGCTGGAATATGATCAGGGAGCTCCTGTATGCGGATTTCAGCGTCGGGACGGGTCCGGACGTAGTCAACGTCCATGCAAACTATGCCGCCGAGTTCGGCGGGGCGGGGTACTTCTACCCGATCAACGCGTTCCCCGATTTCCAAGAGGTCCGCACGTGGTACGTCCCGCACCTGCTGGAGTCGACCCGGTACGGGGAGAACTACTACGGACTCCCCTCCTCCGGCATCGCGTTCGTCCTCGTCTGCAACAAAGAGCTTTTCGACAGGGAGGGGATCATCCCTCCCAGAACATGGTCCGAGTTCCGCGAAGCAGCCCGCCGTCTGACAAAAGACACCGACGGGGACGGGATCGTGGACCAGTACGGTCTCGTCCTCCTCGGGGGGGACAAGGGGGGATTTGCCTACCGCCTTATCCCCTTCTTCCTCAAGGCGGGTGCCGACGTCATGTCCTCCGACCTGAAGACGGTCCTTTTCAATTCCCCTCAGGGAGCCTCGGCCCTCCAGCTGATCGCCGACATGTACCAGGTGGACCATTCGATCACGCCCGGGTTCCTCGCCTACCAGCTGACAGAGATCAACGACATTTTCTGCAGCAACAAGGTGGCGATGAGCATCGAAGGACCATGGTTCCGCGGGATGGTCGACGATAAGAGCCCGGGGAAGAAGATCTACACGGTCCCCGTCCCTGTCCCGGACGACAGGATCGCCGCGTATGACACTGCCTCGACGCTCCAGGACATGGTCATGTATTCGATCAATGCGCGCACAAAGCACCCGGAGCAGGCATGGGAGCTCGTGAAGTACCTGCGAAACGAAGAGGCGGACATGGCCTGGATACGGGAAGACCTGGGAGCCATCGCAACAACGCGCAGTGCGCTGGGGAGCTCTGAAGCGAGGAACCAGTCCGATCTGTCCCTCTATGTCCACGAGCTCGCTCACGCAAAGCCGTGGCCTCCGCACCCCGGCATGATCGCGATCGCGAGCGACATATTCACGCCCTACACACAGAAAGCCATCGTGGGCGAACTCTCTCCCCGGGAGGCCCTTGACCAGGCGGCACGTGAAGCGCAGGAGATGATCGAGGGGAAGAGATGAGGAGATACACTCCGTATCTGCTCCTCACCCCGGCACTCCTGTTCACGGTCTTCGTGCTTGTCTACCCGATGGCGCAGAACCTCGTCAACAGCTTCAGGGACGTGAGCCTGGTGAGGGAAGGGGGTGGATGGACCGGGTTGCTCAACTACGAACACGTGTTCGGTGACGCCGTGTTCTGGCTGGCGTTCAGGAACACCGTGGTCTACGCGGTGGTCGGGACGTTGCTTGCACTCCTGATCGGACTCGGCCTTGCACTGGTTCTCGACATGAACACAGGGAAGATGAGCTCGGTCGCCGCAACCCTCTACTCGATCCCCTGGGTGATCTCTCCCGTTGTGGCGGGGTTTGCCTGGAAATGGCTGCTCAACGACCACTTCGGCATACTCAATTACTGGCTCTCCTCGGCCGGCATAGCCCGGAACGGAACGAGCTGGCTCGGGAATCCTCACACCGCTCTCGTCTGCGTCATGGTGGCCCGGGCGTGGCAGTTTTATCCTTTTGCCATGGTGATGTTTCTTGCCGGCCTGCAGTCGATTCCCGCCGAGCAGTACGAAGCGGCATCGGTGGACGGCGCCACTCAGTTCAGGAAGTTCTTCCACATCACGATCCCCAACCTGCGGCCTGTCTCTTCCGTGCTCCTCCTGCTCGGCGTGATATGGAGCTTTAACGATTTCAATATGGTCTTCGTCATGACGAGGGGAGGGCCCATCAATGCGTCCATGGTCCTCCCCGTCCTCGTCAGGGAGTTTTCGTTCGTTCACTTCGACCTCGGGAAGGGGTCGGCCCTCTCCGTCCTGATATTCGCGCTGCTCGTCACGCTCTCCTTCCTGTATCTGAGAGTGCTGGCGCGGAGGGAGCAGGCATGAAAAGAGCGCTTCTTCTCCTTCCTGTTGCCGTGCTGGCGCTTCTTGTACTTCTCCCGTTTCTCTGGACGGTCTCCACGTCTCTGAAACCGCTGACCGAGGTGAACCGGTACCCTCCGGAGTGGATCAGTCCCTCCATGAGCCTGAAGCCCTATGGCGACATGTTCTTCTATCTCCCGTTCTCCCGCTATACGCTGAACAGCCTGATCGTGGCGTCAAGTGCGACAATGCTCACGCTGGTCGTGGGGAGCCTCGCGGCGTTCGCATTTGCGCGGTTCCGGTTCCGGGGGAGGAAACAGATCCTCCTCGTCCTTCTCCTCTCCCAGATGCTCCCCGGGGCCTCCGTCATCATCCCCCTCTTCCAGCTTCTCAAGACCGCCGGGCTGTACGACACGCACATCGGTCTCATACTCGTCCACACCGCCGTCCTCCTCCCCTTCGTCATCTGGCTGCTCCACGGGTTCTTCTCCGGCATCCCGACCGAAGTGGAAGACGCCGCACTGATCGACGGATGTTCCAGGCTGGAGGCCCTCCGGAGAGTCATACTCCCGCTCGCCCTCCCCGGGCTCGGCGCCACGGCCTTGTTTGCGTTCCTCGGGTCATGGAACGAGTTTTTCTTTGCGCTCATACTCACGAACTCCGACGCGACGCAGACGATCCCGGTGGGGATCGGCCTTTTCGTCGGTGAATTCGAGGACGTCTGGAACCAGATGTCCGCGGCAGCCGTCCTCTTCAGCATCCCCCCCCTGATCCTCTTCATGGCAATGCGCCGGACGTTCGTCAGGGGACTTGCCGCGGGGGCCCTTCAATGATCGACAGCCGGGCAGGAAAGTCCCTCACACCACTCCGATGACGCGCGCAGATCTCGCACAGCTCCTCGGGAATATCCGTAATGTCCGCGCCGGGATATTCGGAGACTTCTGTCTCGACGGCTACCTCCTCCTGGATTCCAGCAGTTCCGAGACATCACTGGAGACGGGGATCCCCACACGCCCGGTCCGCTCACAGATCTACTCTCCCGGAGGGGCCGGCAATGTTGCCTGCAACCTGCAGGCGATGGGGGTGAAGAGCATCGCACTGTATGGGGTCATCGGCGCGGACCCCTTCGCCGATGAGATGAGGAAGATACTCGGCTCACGCCGTATCGACACGTCGGGGCTTCTCGTCCAGCGCGAGAACTGGGACACGCACGTCTACATGAAGCCCTTCGAAAAGGAGGAGGAACAGCAGAGGCTTGACTTCGGGAACTTCAACCGGCTCCATCCAGCGACATCCGGACGGCTGCTGGAGAACCTCTCGGCCGCCCTCTCCGGGCTCGATATCGTCATACTGAAACAGCAGGTGGCACACGGGGTCCACACAAAGGAAGTCAGGGAGGCCCTGAGCTCGCTGGCGAAGGACAATCCGGGGACGACGTTCATAACGGATTCCAGGCATTTTCCCGAAGAGTACGGCCCCACATGCAGGAGGCTCGGGCTGCGCGAAGCGGCGAGGATCGCCCGGCACGAGCTGAGCTCCCCGGACTTCCCGGAAACGGGAGAAGTGGAGCACATCTGCGGTGAGCTTTTCCTCCGGTGGGGAGCCCCGCTGTTTGTGGTGCGGGGGAACCAGGGGTGCGTCGTGTTCGACCGGGATGGATTTCACGAAGTTCCCGGTCTTCTGATACTCTCCCCTGTGGATACCGTCGGCGCGGGGGACAGCATGCTGGCGGGGATCGCCGCCGCACTGGCGGCCGGAGCGAACCCGTACGCCGCCGCGGAGTTGGGGACCTTCGTCGCAGGGGTCACGGCACAGAAGTTGATGCAGACAGGGACCGCCTCGCCGGAAGAGATACTCTCACTCGGCACGGACGCGGACAGGCGATACAGGCCCGAGCTCGCCCGGCAACTCCGGAAAGCCGTGTATGTCTCCGGCACAGAGATCGAGATCGTCAGCGCACTCCCCCGGGAACGGCGCTTCACGCACATCATATTCGATCATGACGGGACCCTCTCCACACTCCGCCAGGGATGGGAGGAGATCATGGAACCGATGATGGTCCGGTGCATTCTGGGGGACCGGAATGCGGACGAGTCACTGTACGATCATGTCGTCGCAGCGGTCCGCGACTACATCGACAGGACGACCGGCATACAAACACTCGCACAGATGCTGGGACTCGTACAGCTTGTGAAACGGTTCAAGTGTGTGCCCGAAGAGGAAATACTCGACGCCTCAGGTTATAAATCGATCTACAACCTGGAGCTGCTCGCGATGGTCAGGGGGAGAATCGGCAGGATACAGAGCGGGGAACTTGGTGTCGAAGATTTCACGATCAGGAAGGCCCGGGAGTTCCTGGAGGCTCTCCATGCGCGGGGGGCGAAGCTCTATCTGGCGAGCGGAACCGACCAGGATGATCTTGAGCGGGAATCGGCGATACTGGGGTACCGCAAACTCTTCGACGACAGGATCTACGGAGCCGTCGGAGACGTCACAAAGGAGGCAAAACGGCTCGTGCTGGAGAGGATACTCTCGGACATCGGCGACGAGGCGCCCGGCAGGACGCTGGCCCTGGGTGACGGGCCGGTGGAAATCCGTGAGACGCACAAGAAAGGGGGCTACACGATCGGCGTCGCGAGCGACGAAGTCCGAAGATACGGGCTCCATACGGGAAAAAGAAGGAGACTGATCGAAGCGGGGGCGGACATTGTCATCCCCGATTTCTGCCAGATGGACAACCTGATCCCGCTCCTTTTTGCCGGGTGAATCTGATCACTCGAGGGGCGCACATGCCACGCGCAGCGGCGCGGCAATCCGCACGGCACATCGATCGAGATACGAGATCCACTCCTTACCTGATGCAAAATCCCCGCTCCTCGTCCATCCCGCACCGGCGTAGTAGGTGAGGGGCTCCCCCGTGACGCCGCGTCCGATGACAAGGTACTGCGATGAATCCTCCGTGAATTGCATGAATGCGGAGGGGGGGAAGACAACGCCGGTCCCGAGCGAACCGTTGACCGGATCGCTGTTTGTGGGTCCCCAGAGTCCCATCCAGCAGCGGCTTGTGTCGGATGAGGGGAGTGTCCGGGCGCGTTTCACGAGTCCGCACGCCACGAGGACTTCATGCCCGGGCCCGGGTGCGTCGTACGTCACGCGAACCCTGTTCAGATTCTCCCCTGCGTCGAGAGAAATCCGTTTCCGCTCTGTGATTGTCCTCCCCCCGACCGCCACGCCGTGATATGTCAGCTCGAACTCCGTCCGGAGGGGACCGTTCGCGAGCGTCTTCCACCCCGAGAACACACCGGGCTGGTGTATTCTCCCCTCATGCCACAGCGCGCATCCCCCGGCACCGAGAGAGCGGCCGACGTCGAAGAAATCCGCCCCTTCCCCCCGGTCGTGATGGTAGGGGTCTTGCCCCGCAGGCGCGCCTTCCGCTTCCTTATACCACTTCGCGACAATAAGTGAGCGGACCCGCTTTGTCCAGACGTCTATCCCGTTGTTCACTTCAGCGGCGAGCGCAGGACCGTACATCCGGAACGCGATCCGGTCATTCTCCCATGCATAGTCTTCACGCGGGAGAACATATCGTCCATCCACAAACGTAGTGAAGTGCGGCGCGCCGTCAGGCGCGCCGGACGCAACGCCGGTGCTCTCCCGCCGCACAGTGAACTCCTTCCTCTCGAGTGGAGCGAAGTCGGACTGAAAGAGGAGCTCCCCTTCCGTGACCTGAGAGAGAATCGGGACGCCGTTCCCGGTGACGACGATATCTCCTCCGGCGATTTCCCCCAGGAGCGGGATGAGGTCGCGGAGAGGTACCTCCACGGTTTCGCTCCGGCGCACGACGCGCGCGGGGTTGGTCACGCTGACGAGCGCGCCTTTCGTCTGCGCCGGGCACTGCGACAGGAAGAAGAGTCCGGCGGAAGCGGCAATCACGAAGCTTTTCATGGTCCCGTTCATTCGGTATGGGTTTTTTGACAATAACGCCCGGGAATGGCGTGATGAACAGTCACGCCGGTCTCTGTGGTGGCTAACGCTGAATACGCGCCGAACCACCGGCGGCAAAAGACCGCACCTGCTCCAGTGTCGCCATCGTGGTGTCCCCCGGGAATGTCGTCAGGAGAGCCCCGTGCGCCCACCCGAGCTTCACGGCATCCCCGGGTGATTCGCCTGAAAGAAGGCCGTAGAAGAATCCGCTGGCAAAACCGTCACCACCTCCGACCCGGTCGAGCACTTCAAGCTCGCACGCCGGCGCCTTCCATTCCTCGCCGTTCATCCATGCCACAGCGCTCCAGCTGTGCCGGTTTGACGAATGCACCTCCCGGAGCGTCGTGGCCACCGCACTCACGTTCGGGTGCCGTGCCGTCAGGGCCTCCATCATCCCCAGAAAGACCTCGGGGTCGAGTTTCGACTTCGACGCCGCCTTCGGGCCCGGGATACCGAGTCCCTTCTGCAGGTCCTCTTCATTCCCGACGAGGACATCGACATTTTCGACGATCCGCTCAACGACATCCACCGCCTTCTTCTCCCCCCCCCAGATGCTCCAGAGCTTCTCTCTGAAATTGAGATCGAAACTTACAACCGCTCCCGCCTTCCGTGCCGCTTTCATCCCCTCGATGATCAGCTCTCCGGTTGTCGCCGAGAGAGACGCGAATATCCCCCCGCTGTGGAACCACCGGACACCCCCTTCAAAAATGGCATCCCAGTCGAAATCCCCAGGTCGGAGGAGCGCGGCGGCTTCGTTGGACCGGTTGTAGAAGACAATCGGAGCACGGATCCCATGTCCCCGGTCGCTGTAGACCGCGGCGAGGTTCGGACCGTTGACGCCGTTGTGCTTGAAGAAACGGTAGAAAGGCCTCACCCCCATCCCCCTCACCCGCTCGCTCGCAAGATCGCCGATCGGGTACTCCACCATCGCGGTCGCAATGGCCGTCTTCATACGGAAGCAGTCGGAGAGGTTCGCGGCCACGTTGAACTCACCGCCGCTCACGTGAATCTGATATTCCGTCGCCTTACGGAAAGGGATTATCCCCGGGTCGAGCCGGTGTACCAGCGCTCCTAGCGAGACCAGATCGAGAGCCCCTGCGGGACGGATGTTCAACGCACTCCCCATCTCATGTTCCTTTCTGATTTTCGAAGATTGCGGAGAACGCTTCTCAGCTCTCGAGCCGGTAAAGCTCCTGTCCCGCGTTTTCAACGACAAGGTCACCTGGCTCCGGATTCCGGCGCCATTCCTCCAGGTCGATCGACCCGGGGTCCCTGTATCCGAGGTTTACCTTCCTGCAGAGCTCCTCCGGAATCCCGGTCGCCAGTGTCACGTCGATCCGCGGACGCTCCATCCCCCCTTCAAAAGACCCTACGCCGCGGACGTTTGTGGAATGGGCGAGTATCAATTTCGGCTCGTTGCGAAACATCTCCCATTGCCCGAGAAAATAGTCCCGCACATGGTAGCCGATCCGGCGTATGGCATCCCCGTGGACAAACGAGATCTCCCGGATCTGGGGACCGTATATGATAAGCTCGCCTCCGTCCGCCACGACCGGCTCCAGTTTGTACATCGCCTTCCCGCCAACCCATAACTCTTCGTAGATATCCGGCGTGACACCCAGGACACGGCCGGCCGGGCTCCCGAGGTACCTGACGTGGAGCTTCGCCGAGTAGTCGGCCGCGCGGGACCATGCTTCTTCCGGGCTCCCGGCGAAAAGGCATGCCAGCCGGTCGCGGCCATCCACCGCAAAGGCGAAGCAGGTGCGGGGGACCTGAAGAAACATTGCGGCCCTGTCGATGACCCGCCGCGTGGGGGTGTCCTTCACCCCGTTCACGGCCGGATTGGTGATGACCGCTGCAAGCCAGTGGAACGTCTCAATGATGTCCAGCCCCCCCACGCCCGGAAAGAAATACTTGTTCCCTCCGGCGAACCCCATCGCTTCGTGCGGGACCACAGGGCTGACGATCAGGACATGGTCGTATTCCAGCACCGCGCGGTTGATGCTCACGGGGATATCCTGGTCGAAAAGACCGCCGGTGAGCGTCCGGATCTCGGACGCGGGGATCGTACCGATGTTTCTCAACACGGCGGGATTGTCGTGCTCATGCGCGAGCAGGCTCACGTTCCTGAATCTGCTCCTGTGCTCTTCCGGTGTGATGCCGATGTGCCTGTAAAGCCTCTCCGGCTCCATTGCCCGGTGTGTCCCGGTGGCAACAAGGTAATCCAGGCATTTCACGCTCCCCCCCAGTATCCGGTAGAGTGCGCGGAAGAACACCCCGATCGGCGCGTGCCGTGTGTGGTCGGGGATGAGAACCAGTACCCGCTTCCCGCCCAGATCGAGAGCCGAGAGGGCGCGAGCGCAGATCTCCTCAATTGCCGGCTGATCGAGCGGCATATCAAGTGATCCCTTCCCCGTTACTTCAATCATCGGGACATTCCCTCCGCTAGACGCCGCTGAACGCCGAAAACCCGCCGTCGACAGGGACCACGATCCCCGTGACGAACTTCGATGCGGGAGAGAGGAGCCAGAGAACGGTGCCGAGAAGGTCTTCCGGCTCCCCGAATCGCCCCGCGGGAGTGTGATCGAGGATCTTCTTTCCCCGTTCGGTGTTCTTGCCCGTCTCCCTGTCGATCAGGAGATAGCGGTTCTGGTTCGTGAGGAAGAAGCCGGGTGCGATTGCGTTGACGCGTATGGTGGGCGACACTTCCTGCGCCATGTACACTGCGAGCCATTGCGTGAAATTGCTCACGGCAGCCTTCGCGGCGGAGTATGCCGCGATCCTCGTCAGGGGGCGGAATGCATTCATCGAAGAGATATTCAATATCACCCCCTCTCCCCTCCCCGCCATATGTTTCCCCACGATCTGGGATGGTATCATGGTCCCGAGGAGGTTCAGGTCCGACACGAACTTCAGCGCATCCGGGGGGATGTCGAAAAATGTGTTCGCGCCCCCCGACGTCGCGCGGGGGTCGTTCCCTCCCGCCGCGTTGATGAGTATGTCGATCTTCCCGAAGGCGCGTATCACTTCGTCCGCGGCGGCGTGGATGGTCTCCCCCCTGAGGACGTCGCCGAAAACGACGATGGCGCGGTCACCGACCGGTTCAATCCGCTTCATGAGCGGCCCGGCGAGCGAGGGGTCCCTGTCCACGATCGCGATTTGCGCATTGCAGCCGAAGAGCGCGCAGGCCATCTCCCCTGCCAGGACGCCGGCACCGCCGGTCACCATCACCGACTTGCCGGTGAAGTCGTACAGTCTGCAAAGTTCCTCAAGGTTCATTGTCCGTCCCTGCATTCGAAACGCGTGAAGTGATCACTGTAGGTCAATCGCCGCCGGCTCGAGATCCGGGACCAGCAGGTTGATGATGAACAGCGCGATGAGGTACACGCTCCCCGAGATGATGAAGAGTGTCATATAACTCCCGGTCCATTCCAGCAGGAACCCCGCGGAAGTCGCCAGGAGCATTCCGCCGACTGCACCCGCCATCCCCCCGAGTCCCACAACGGAGCCGACGGCATCCCTGGGGAACATGTCGGAGGCCATCGTGAAGAGGTTCGCCGACCACCCCTGGTGCGCCGCGGCGGCAATGCCGATCAGAGCGACGGCGATCCAGAGATTTGCTGCGCTTGCCGTGGAGACGATAGGCACGATAAGGAGAGCACAGATAAGCATGACCGTCTTCCTGGCCCGTGCCACCGGCCATCCGCGCGAGATGAACCTGGAAGAAAGCCACCCACCCCCGATGCTCCCGATGCTGGTCATCGTGTAAATGACGACAAGGGGGAGCCCGAGATCGGTGAGCGTGAGCCCGTAAGTCTTGTTCAGAAATTTCGGGAGCCAGTAAAGGTAGAACCACCATATGGGATCGGTAAGGAATTTCCCGGCCACAAACGCCCAGGTCTGCCTGTGCCTGAGCAGGCTCGCCCAGGGGATCTTCCCGGAAGGAGGATCGGGGGGATCGCTCCTGATATATCCCAGTTCGGCCGGAGTAAGTTTCCTGTGGGTTTCCGGCCGTTCATAGATACGGAGCCAGAAAACGAGCCAGAGGAATCCCAGGAGCCCTGTCACGATAAACGCCGACTGCCAGCCATAGGTGACGGTGAGAAAAGGGACTGCCAGCGGGGCAACGACGGCACCGATGTTCGCCCCCGAGTTGAAGACCCCCGTCGCCAATGCCCGCTCCTTTTTGGGGAACCACTCGGCGATCGCCTTCACCGCCGCCGGAAAATTCGCCGACTCGCCGAGCCCGAGTGCAAACCGCGCGGCCCCGAACCCGGCGGCGGAGCGGGTGACGGCATGTGCCATTGCGGCAAGACTCCACAGGACGATGGCGACGGAGTAACCGAGTTTCGTGCCGTACCTGTCGATCAGCCGTCCGACGACGATGAGTCCGATCGCATACGCCGCCTGGAACGCCGTCACGATGTACCCGTACTCGATCTCGCTCCAGCCGATCTCCTTCTGGAGGAGCGGCGCCAGTATGCCGAGCACCTGCCGGTCGATGTAATTGATCGTCGTCGCAAAAAAGAGGAGTGCGCAGATGACCCACCTGTACCGGCCCACAGTCCCAGCGACTTCCCCGCCGGAGCCGGCGGGTTCCAACGTCGTTGTATTCACTTCAGTTCCTGCATGTTCACAGAATCCATGTCGGAGAATTCCTGGTTTTCCCCCCCCATCGCCCAGACGAATGAGTATTTTTGCGTCCCGGCGGCGGCATGTATCGACCATCCGGGAGAGAGGACCGCCTCCCTGTCCCGTACGACAAGGGACCGTGTTTCATCCGGTTTCCCCATGATGTGCATCGCGACTGCGTCCGCGGGGAGTCCGAAGTACATGTACACTTCCGTCCGCCGCACGTGCGTGTGGGGGGGCATAGTGTTCCATACACTCCCTTCGTCAAGCTCGGTGATCCCCATGACGAGCTGGCAGCTCCTGACCCCTCTGGCATGTATGTACCTGCGGATCGTCCGGACATTGGCCCCGGCGGCGGAACCGAGCGGAGACGCCTCTGCCTCCGCACGACGGGCAAGGGCCGGGGGGAATGTCGCGTGCGCGGGGAAGGAGACGAAATAGAACTGCGCAGGGTGCGCGGGATCGTTGCTTTCAAACCGGACCTCCTTCACCCCCTTCCCAAGATAGAGTATGTCCCCCGCCTGGAGCGAGTAGGGAGCCTCTCCCGTCACAACCCTGCCGACGCCGCCGATATTGACAACGCCGACTTCACGGCGCTCGGTGAAATAGTCCGCCGCCATCTCCTTTTTTGTCGCCTCCAGTGGCAGGGCACCGGCGAGCGGGACCGCAGCGCCGACGATTCCCCTGTCGGCGTCGCAGTAGACCATGGAGACCCGGCCCGGCACGAAGAGATTCTCGAAGAGAAACGCTCTCCGCAACTCCTGTGTGGTCATCCGGGTGTATGTTACATCGTCAGGCGTCGTGCGTGTTTCCATGCTGATCCTCTCTCTTTTTCTTGTGCCGGGATCGCCTACCGCGCCAGCCATCCGCCGTCCACTACGAGCACATGGCCGTTGACATAATCCGAGGCGGCGGAGGCGAGGAAGACGGCCGCCCCATGGAGGTCCTCCGGCAATCCCCATCTCCCCGCCGGAATACGTTCCAGTATTGCTTTCGAACGGACCGGGTCATCCCTGAGTGCCCTGGTATTGTTCGTCGCCATGTACCCCGGGGCGATCGCGTTGACGGTGATCCCGTCTGGGGCCCATTCATTGGCGAGCGCCTTCGTGATCTGCGCTACGGCCCCCTTGCTGGCGGCATAGGAAGGGACGAGTACCCCCCCCTGGAATGAGAGGAGGGAAGCGATATTGACGATCTTGCCGTACCTCCGCTTCTTCATGTCCCTCGCTGCGGCCTGCGCGAGGAAAAAGACCGTCCTTGCGTTCAGCGTCATCACATCATCCCAGTCCTTTTCGGAGAAATCGACCGCCGGCGCGCGCCGGATGATCCCCGCATTATTAACAAGAATGTCGACCTTGCCGAATTCTCTCAGTGCGGCCTCCACCACAGCGGAGGGGGACCCGCTCTGCGACAGGTCGAGTGTGAGAGGAACCGCGCGCCTTCCCAGCGCGCGGACTTCCTCCGCCACTCCGCTGCAGGCGACATGATCGACGAGGAGCATGTCCGCCCCCGCCGAAGCCAGCGCAAGCGTCATTCCCCTCCCGAGCCCCGTGCTGGCGCCGGTAACTATGGCAGCCTTCCCCGTGAGATCGAACAATGCAGTCATCAGTCCTCCTTTATACCCGGGCTTTCCCGGTGACGACCGCCGGCGTTCCCGCGCGGTCAGGAAATCTGAAATAGCGCTTCGCGTTGAAATAGCAGATGTCCCGCACCATGCCCCCGACAAGTCCCATGTCGCCGGGGATCAGGCCCCTAGTCATATCATCGCCGAGGAGGTTGCAGAGCAACCGGCGGAAATACTCGTGACGCGGATACGAAAGAAAACTCCTTGAATCGGTCACCATGCCTATGAACTGGCTCAGGACTCCCATGTCCGAGAGGGCCTCGATCTGTCGCGTCATGCCGTTGGCCTGGTCCAGGAACCACCAGGCGGGACCGTACTGGATCTTTCCGGGGACGGAGCCGTCCTGGAAATTTCCCGTCATTGTGGCGAACACCTCATTGTCGCGCGGATTCAGGTTGTAGAGGACCGTCCTGGCCAGCCGGTCATCCCTGTCGAGTGTGTCGAGGAAGCGGGCCAGGGGACGCGCGACCTCGGAATCGCAGATGGAGTCGAACCCCGTGTCGGGACCGAGCGTCCGCATCATCCGGGAATTCGCGTTCCTCAGGGCGCCGATATGGAATTGCTGCACCCACCCTTTTTCCCAGTCCATCACCGCCAGGTCATGGAGGATGGCCGACTTCAGACCGAGCAGCGGCACCGGTTGGAGTATCTCCCCCCGGAGCAGCCGCTTAAATGCAGACTCCACCCCCTCAGGGGAGTACTCCGCTGCAAACACGGTCTCGATCCCGTGGTCCGAGAGCCTGCACCCCCGGCTATGGAAGAAATCGTGGCGCGAACTGAGCGCCCCGATGAACTCCACATAACCGGGTATCTCCATCCCCGATGCCGCCGAGAGCTCCCTGCAAAATGCCATGAACGCCGCCGGGTGGTCCACAGCGAGGGCCCGGTCCGGGCGGAACGTGGGGAGCACCTGCACGTTGAGCGAAGGATCACCCATCATGAGCGTATGATATTCCAGCGTGTCCACGGGATCATCAACCGTGCAGACGACCTCGACATTCATCCGGTCGAGTATCCCCCTGACGGAAAACCCGGCCGATGCAAGTTTCGCATTGCACTCTTCCCAGATCCCCTTCGCCGTCGCGGGATCGAGGAGCCTGTCCTCGACGCCGAACGGGCGGCGCAGTTCAAGGTGCGTCCAGTGGTACAACGGGTTACGGAGCGTCCTGGGGACCGTCTCCGCCCATTTCTCGAACTTTTCCCAGTCGGAACTCTCGCCCGTGATGAACCTCTCATCGACCCCGCACGTCCTCATCGCCCGCCACTTGTAGTGATCCCCGGCGAGCCAGATCTGCGTCATGGTGTCGAACCGCCTGTCTGAGGAGATCTCTTTCGGGGAGAGATGGCAGTGGTAGTCGATCACAGGGAGAGTGGCGGCGTACGCATGATAGAGCTCCCTGGCATATTTCGTGCCCAGGAGGAAATCATCGTTGATGAATGTGGTTCCCATTGTCAATCCGGGTTGTCCGCTCCCAGGAACAGCGGTACAATGTGACGGCGGTAGATGTTGTCCGTGACGTTTCTCCCGACCGGGCCTGCATACCGCCGGAGGAGCCCGGTGAACCGGGGACCCATTTCCGCCGCGACCTTGTAGCCGACGTGGACGAGCTGACGGAAATTCGGGTTGAACCCCCGGTGAAGCGGGTCGTGGCGCAGCACCCCGGCAAACACGTCCCCCGGCCATGACGCCACCTCCGCCGGGAACGGGAGCTTCGACCGGTCGATGTTGATAACCTGCATGTAGGGCCCGCAAAGCTCGTCGAACCTGCCGAACGACAGCGCGTAGATCTCCTTTGCCGCCCGCAGGCCGTCGTCCCCGGCTTCCGCCAGACCGATCACCTCTTCCAGCCATGTCGTCCCGGCGGTCTTCAAATGGAGGCCGGCGTCAAATCTCCTTATCGCCCTGTGCATCAGCGGGTAGAGTGAGAACTTGTCGCTCCCCGTGTG
>Ga0182017_10001712_pt1 | contig 16873 bp, 12 predicted proteins | sample 712E3DmetaG_FD_120492 | JGI IMG/M metagenome (GOLD analysis project Ga0182017, IMG submission 120492) | Permafrost microbial communities from Stordalen Mire, Sweden - 712E3D metaG | ecosystem: Environmental > Terrestrial > Soil > Wetlands > Permafrost | place: Sweden: Stordalen | collected... | reverse complement strand
GCTATAATTGCATTGAGAAGATAGAAAATTAAAAAAATATATAAACCGAAAAGGACGAGCATACCGCCGCCGGCGAGTAAATGGGGGACGAGCCGGGCATAAGGGGGTTCCGATGCGGCCCGCGGCGGAAGAGACACCTTCTTTGCTGTGTTCTGAGTTGTGGATTGTCCGCCGGGCATCGGTTCCATAGAACAAATGATGCCCGTACTGCGCAGCTGCGCAATATAGAGATCTGCTGTTTGTTTATTCAGATGATGATTGAGAACAATCGATTTCCCCGTAAAAAGTTTTTCGATACGATCGGGTGTGGTCTTGAATAATTCCTGCAGCCGTGCTTTAACCTCGGTTTGGTCCCTGCCTTCTTCGATCGCACCGAAAAAAATAATGCGATACTTTTGTTCGCCGATATTCGTCATAGTTTTTCGGTAAGAAAAGGTTGTTTGTTCTTCATGAGAAGCGATCGAAGAACGAATTTTAATATTCCTTGGTGTCTATAATAGTCGATTTCATTGGGTGTATCGATGCGGCAAATTGCCATGAACGATTTAACGATGCCGTTGCCGGATACTGCCGTTATCTTCAATTGCTTGCCGGGTGCAAGGTTTTGGGCAATTCCTTCTATTGTATATCGTTCGAATCCGGTCAGGCTCAAAATTTTTGCGTTCTGACCTGCAAGAAACTGCACCGGCAGAATTCCCATCCCTATCAAATTGCTTCGGTGAATACGCTCAAAACTTTCGGCGATCACCGCTTTTACACCAAGGAGGGCGGGTCCCTTTGCAGCCCAATCCCGTGAAGATCCGGAACCGTATTCTTTGCCTGCAATAATAAGCAGCGGTGTTCCTTCCTGTTTGTATTTTATCGCTGCATCGTAGATGGAAATCGGTTCGGGGGAAGAAGGATGCAGTGTCATGCCGCCTTCGGTTCCGGGAACCAAAAAATTTTTCAGGCGAATGTTGGCGAACGTCCCGCGCATCATAATTTCATGATTGCCCCGGCGTGCGCCGTATTGATTGAAATCTTTTTTTTGAATGCCGAGCGAAATCAGATATTTTCCGGCCGGACTCTTTTCGTTAAATGAACCGGCTGGAGATATATGATCGGTTGTGACGGAATCTCCCAGAACGGCAAGAACACGCGCGTCCCGGATATCGCAGAGCGGACCGGGCTCGATCGACAGGTTTTCAAAATAAGGAGCGGCTTTGATATAGGTGGATTCTTTCTCCCATGGAAATTGCGAACCGGAAGGTATCGGCAGACTGTTCCACTGCGCTTCGCCGGTGAACACGTTTGCGTATTCCTTTCCGAACATTTCCGCTTTCAAACCATTGTGCATTGCTTCTTCAATTTCATGCGGAGAAGGCCAGATATCTTTTAAAAAGACAGCATTGCCGTGACGGTCTGTGCCGACGGCGTTTTTTGCAAAATCGATATCCATGGTTCCGGCCAGAGCATAGGCGATAACCAGCGGCGGCGAAGCGAGATAATTTGCTCTTGTATGTGGGTTTACCCTCCCCTCAAAATTCCTGTTGCCGGAAAGAACTGCAGCGGCAACAAGCCCGTTCTCCTGAATCGCTTTTACGATATGCTCAGGGAGCGGTCCGCTGTTGCCTATACACGTCGTGCAGCCGTATCCCACAAGATAAAATCCGAGCGCTTCAAGCGAAGATGTTAATCCTGCAGCTTTCAAATACTCGGTGACAACTTTTGAACCGGGAGCAAGACTGGTCTTGACCCATGGTTTCGTTTTCAACCCTTTCTCAACGGCTTTCTTTGCCAGTAAACCGGCAGCCATGAGTACCGAGGGATTGGATGTGTTCGTACAGCTTGTGATGGCGGCAATGACGACCGAACCATGACGAAGTGAATATGAAGTCGTATCCTTGACTTCGATATTTTTCATAAAAGGAGGAAGAATATCGGTCGCTTCATTGTTGAGCCAGGGTGCGATCGATGTTTTATCGATCATCGTTCCTTTTTCGGAAAGAACGGATTTCCGGTTTTCGAGCATATCTACAAGAGAAGAACGAAAAGAAGTTTTTGCTTTCGACAGCGGCACACGATCGTGCGGCCGCAGCGGTCCTGCAATACTCGGCTCAACTGTCGACAGGTCGAGTTCGACAACATCGGAAAATTCCGGTTCCGGCGTATCTTCACTTTGAAAGAGCCCTTGCGATTTGAAATATGCTTCAACAAGAGCCGTTTGTTTTTCACTTCGTCCCGTGAAGCGCAAGAAATGAATGGTTTCTTTATCGACGGGGAAAAAGCCCATGGTCGCGCCGTATTCCGGCGCCATGTTGGCAATAGTTGCCCGATCGGCGAGTGCAAGTGCGGAGAGACCATTTCCGAAAAATTCGACAAATTTTCCGACGACTCCTTTTTTCCGAAGAAGCTGTGTGATTGTCAATACAAGATCGGTTGCTGTAGCCTCCGCCTGCAGTTTTCCGCCGAGTTTGACACCGACGACCTGCGGGATCAGCATGGATATGGGTTGTCCGAGCATTGCTGCTTCCGCCTCGATACCGCCGACTCCCCATCCGAGAACGCCGAGCCCGTTGATCATTGTCGTGTGGGAATCGGTTCCGACGAGCGTGTCCGGAAATGCAAGCGTCTCGCCGTTCAGCGCCGCACTGATCACACCATGGGCCAGGTATTCAAGGTTAACTTGATGCACGATGCCGGTGTCGGGAGGAACGACGCGAAAATTTTTAAATGCTTTTTGTCCCCATCGTAAAAAAGAGTAACGTTCTTTGTTGCGTGCGAATTCAAGCATTGCATTGTTCCGGAATGCATCAGGCGTCCCGAACTCATCCACCTGAACCGAATGGTCGATGACCAGATCGACGGGCTGGAGCGGATTTATGTTTTCCGGATCGCCGCCCAGAGCGATCATTGCATCGCGCATCAGCGCAAGGTCGACGATGCATGGGACTCCCGTAAAGTCCTGAAGGAGCACACGAGCAGGCATAAATGCGATTTCTGTCTCAGGAACTGCATGTGGATTCCATCGCGCCAGCGCTTCGATCTCTTCTTTGCGTACAACCCTTCCGTCTTCTCTCCGGAGGAGGTTCTCCATGAGGATTCTCAACGAGACGGGAAGCCGGGAAAACGACGTATGCAGACTCTTTTCAAGCAGCGGAAGAGAAAAAAGAGAATATGACTGCGAACCGATCGAGAGCGTTGTTTTAGAGCCGAAGCTGTTCTTCATAGGCTGTCCCTTATTGAAAACGTGACTGCACCATCTGAATATACGAAAAAACCGATGAGCAAAAAATGGTGTGAAGAAAGAAAAAGAATAACGCAATTTGCAAAATATTAATTGAATCGCAAGACTCTTCTCTCTATATTTAATTGAAAAGATACAACAACCGAGAGAAAAGAAGTGCCAAGACGCAATGATATTAAGTCGATTCTCATTATAGGGTCAGGTCCTATCGTGATAGGACAGGCGTGTGAATTCGATTATTCCGGGACACAGGCGTGCCGCGTTCTGCGGCAGGAAGGATATCGTGTTACTCTGGTGAACAGCAATCCGGCAACCATTATGACCGATCCGGAATTTGCCGATGCGACTTATATCGAACCGATAACGCCGGAATTTGTCGAAAAAATAATAGAACGGGAACGTCCCGATGTCCTTCTTCCCACCATGGGAGGACAAACGGCTTTGAACGTTGCCGTCGAATTGGCTGACCGGGGTGTCCTTAAAAAATACGGTGTGGAACTCATCGGTGCCAAGCTCGAAGCAATCAAGATGGCGGAGGACCGTGAGTTGTTCCGCAAAGCGATGGATCGTGCAGGACTTGAATGTGCGCGCGGCGGATTTGTCAACACACTGGATGAAGGTCTAAAAATTGCCGAGTCGATAGGCTTTCCGTTGATTATACGTCCTTCCTTTACGCTCGGAGGCACAGGGGGCGGCACGGCCTACAACTTCGAAGAATTCACGGAAAAAATTCAACACGGTTTAACGTCAAGTCCCATTACGCAGGTGCTCATAGAGGAATCCGTTATCGGCTGGAAAGAATACGAGCTTGAAGTGATGCGCGATATGAAGGATAATGTCGTCATCATATGTTCGATAGAAAATTTCGATCCGATGGGAGTTCATACGGGGGACTCTATTACGGTTGCGCCCGCTCAAACTTTGACCGATAAGGAATATCAGCAAATGCGGGATTTCGCATTGCGAATCATCCGGGAGATCGGCGTTGAAACAGGCGGATCGAACATCCAATTTGCGGTCGATCCGAAAAACGGCCGCGTGCTCGTTATAGAAATGAATCCGCGTGTTTCCCGTTCCTCGGCTCTTGCATCGAAGGCAACCGGATTTCCGATTGCAAAAATGGCTGCGAAACTTGCCGTCGGCTATACGCTGGATGAAATTCCCAACGATATTACAAAATTGACTCCCGCTTCATTCGAACCGACCATCGATTATTGCGTCGTGAAGATTCCACGATGGGATTTTGAAAAATTCAAAGGTGTCGACGATACGCTCGGCGTCCAGATGAAATCGGTCGGTGAAGCGATGGCAATCGGACGCACTTTCAAGGAAGCTCTTCAAAAAGCGCTGCGTTCTCTCGAGCAGGGAAGATTCGGCCTCGGTTCGGATGGAAAAGATGCCGTCGAGGTCGACAGCCTTTCGGAAATGGAAAAAATCGAATGGCGGAAAAAAGTTTTAGACAGGATCAAAATACCGCGCCCCGGCAACATTTTCTATCTTCGTTACGGCCTGCAACTCGGCATCAGTATCGACGAACTCTATCAGGCGACCGGCATCGATCCGTGGTTCTTGTATAATATTAAACAAATTGTCGATTATGAAAAAGAGTTAAAGGCCTATCGGGTCTAATGGAAGGATGAACATGATGCGAATTTTTCAGATTATTATTCTCGATGTTTTACTGACGGCTCTTCTCTCAGCGCAGGCAAAAGTCACCTTACCTGTCGATCGCGATGCTCTTACAAAAGGAGATCCGATGGGAACAACTCTGGTTGCCGAAAATAATCTTTACCCGGCTCCGCAAAAAGTTCTTGCTTACAAAGACCAGCTGGGATTGACGAAAGATCAAATTCAGAAAATTGCAGAAATTGTCAGCAACACGACGTTCTCTGCTGCGGTCAAAGGATCCGAAATTATTGAAGCGGAAGAAGGCCTTAATCAATTGTTCGAAACCGGCATGATGAATGATCGAACGCTCAGGGCGAAATTGGAACGGATCGGCATATTACGGGCGGATTATAGTCTTCTGCATCTCCAGGCCTACGTGAAAATTAAAAAGGTCCTTACACCGAATCAATACGAACGCTACAAGGAATTGGTGAAAAGTGAAACCAAGTAAATTCAAGAAGACCGAACGAAGTCCGGTTACGTCGGAAATTCTTCGTAAGGCGAAGGAATACGGTTTCTCCGACCGGCAGCTTGCCGAAATATGGGAAATGAAAGAATCGGATGTCAGGCTGCTGCGGAAAAAAATGAATATCGTTCCTGTTTTCAAAACTGTCGATACGTGTGCCGCAGAGTTTGCTGCGTCGACACCGTATCATTATTCTACGTATGAACGGGAAAATGAATCGATAAAGAGCAAGAAGAAGAAGATTGTCATTCTTGGCGGCGGGCCCAACCGTATAGGACAGGGTATCGAATTCGATTACTGCTGTGTGCATGGAGTGATGGCCCTGCGAGAAGAAGGATACGAAATGATCATGATCAATTGTAATCCGGAAACAGTCTCGACGGATTACGATACGACGGACAAATTGTACTTTGAACCGCTGACACTCGAAGATGTTTTGAATATTTGCGATCATGAACAGCCGTACGGCGTCATTGTGAGTTTTGGAGGCCAGACTCCGCTGAAAATTGCAAAAGCGCTTGAAGAGAACGGCGTTCCCATTCTGGGAACATCCCCGGAGGGAATCGACATCGCTGAAGACCGTGAACGGTTCGGGCTGCTGCTGCGAAAACTGAATATTAAACATCCGAAATACGGGACAGCTCATACGGTCGATCATGCCGTTCAGGTTGCCGAGCAGGTAGGATTTCCCGTACTGGTTCGTCCTTCCTATGTCCTTGGAGGCCGGGCGATGGAAGTTTGCTACACAATTTCTGCAGTCAGGGATTATATGAAAAAGGCGGTCGATGTTTCGCCCGATCATCCGGTTCTCATCGACCGGTTTTTGGAAGATGCGTTTGAATTCGATGTCGACTGCGTTTGTGACGGCAAGGATGTGGTGATCGGCGGAGTGATGGAGCATATCGAAGAGGCCGGAATTCATTCCGGCGACAGTTCATGCGTGCTGCCTCCCTATATGATTTCGGATAAAAGCTATTCCGAGATGATTGAGTATACGATCGAGCTGGCAAAAGGCCTGAATGTCCTAGGACTTATGAACGTGCAATTTGCGGTCAAAGACGATACGGTGTACGTCCTGGAAGTGAACCCGCGTGCCTCAAGAACGGTTCCGTTTGTAAGTAAAGCGACCGGGCTGCCGCTTGCAAAAATTGCTGCAAAAGTGATGGCCGGCAGAACATTGAAGGAACTCGGCTGTATAGATTTTGATTTCCGGAAAATGGAACATGTCGCGGTGAAGGAGGCGGTATTTCCATTTGCAAAGTTTCCGTGCACTCCGGTTTTCCTCGGGCCTGAGATGCGTTCAACGGGTGAAGTTATGGGAATTTCAAAAAACTTCGGAGAATCGATAGCAAAATCTCAGATAGCTGCAGGCAACACGCTGCCGACAGAGGGAACTGCATTCTTTAGCGTCAACGATAACGATAAATCCGGAACGGCGGTGGCAATTGCGCGGGGATTGATCAACCTCGGGTTCGATATACTTGCGACTGAAGGTACGGCCGCCTTTTTTCTGAAGAACAATGTGCCGTGTGGGAAAATATTTAAAGTCAACCAAGGACGTCCGAATTCGGTCGATTATATTAAGAACGGGAAAATTCAGCTGATTATTAATACCCCTCTGGGGGAAGTATCGAGGAACGATGAATTTGCAATCGGATGGGCGGCATTGGAGCATAAGGTATCGTTTATCACAACACTATCCGCAGCTGCCGCTGCGGTTAAAGCGATCGAGACCGAAAAAGCCGGCGGAATGTCGGTGCAAAGCATTCAAGAATATCTCGGAATGCACACGATAGCGTAAAATTGGATCGTCACGCAGACCGCATCTTTTTCCGAAAGAAAAGAAGCGATTCAATCGAAAAAAACACATCGGCATAAATAATGGAGGCATGATGAGGTCGTCTGTTCTTTTCGTCTTCTTCTTCACCGCCATTTTTCAACTCTCATTTTCCCAGACAAACGATCCATCCGGACAAAACCGCAGGAAGGTCGATCAGGGAACTATCCTGTTCCTTTTCCAAAACCGGATTTATAAATCGTTGAGCGAAAAGCTTGAAGAGATGCAGCGAGCTTACGAACATGATATCATGGAAGAAGCGAATCTCTATAAAGCATACAGCATTTTTAATCATGCTATTCCTCAGTATGAAACGTACCTGAACGAATGGATTGCGGCCTATCCGGCGATATGTGCGCCGTACGTTGCCCGTGCTGAATATTATTCTGCATGCGCGCATGCATCACGAGGGGGAGCATGGGCATCGGAGACTTCGGAGAAACAATTCGCCGGTATGCGCCGATATTTTTCGCTGGCAATGCAGGATATCGAAAATGCTTTGAAGCTCAATCCGAAAATGGAAGTCTGCTATGATATACTGATCGAAGTCGGACAATTTGCAAGCAACGATGCATTGAAGCTGAATTCTTTGAAAGAAGTGTTGAAATTTAATCCGTATGCTTATCAAGTTCGCGCAACATATCTTTACAGCCTGACGCCGCGCTGGGGAGGATCGTATAATCAAATGCAGGAGTTCATTGACGATGCGGAAAAATATGCGTCCGTCAATCCGAGGCTTACTGCTCTGAAAGCTGTGATTTCTGCCGATAAAGCGAGCATTATGGCGCACGACAGCCGGTTCGATGAAGCGATTCAATTATATACTGAGGCACTTCGGATTGCGGAAAAACCATGGTATTATTCCGAACAGGGCGACTGCTATTTTAAGATGAACGAATATAGAAAAGCGATGTCAGATTACGATCATGCCATTGCACTTGATCCTATGGATGCGGATTATTTGCGAAGGAAAGCGAGCGTGCTATATAAACTCAACCGGCTGTCGGATGCACAGGAATTGATCGAACAGGCAGAGAAGCTCGACGCATCCGATAAATGGATCCGGCAGCAAAAGGAGTTCTATGAAAGCGACGGTGCAAAAGCGAAAGTACATGCCGGCAGAGGATATGATTATTTGCAGAAGGGGCAATATGAAGCTGCAGTCCAGGAATTGAACGAAGCATTGAATCTGAACGGGGAAGATTACATTAGTTATTACAATCGGGGCATTTGTTTCTATTATCTTCAAAATCCGGATAAATCTATTGCTGATATGCGGCAGGTGATCGCGCGCAAACGGGAATATATCAATGCATACAGACTTATAGGGAAGATTGAGCACGAGCGGGGAAATTACGACAATGCGCTGGAAGCGATGAGTACGTTCCTGAAACTCGATCCTCAAAACGGTGAGATGTATTACAATCGAGCTTTGACATATTGGAAGAAGGGAATGAAACGCGAGGCCGCCGACGATGCCCAGAGAAGCTGTTCGTTGGGATTTCAACACGCGTGTCAGATGTACGAGGAAATAAAAAAAGAGTGAACGTATCGAGGTTCGTGCACCGGGAAGAGAGTAGGGCATGCAGCAGTGCATGCGGGATGAAAACAAGAAGAAGGAGTCTTTGGATTTTGAAGATGATTTGAGAGACGGACATCCTCAGCTGCCTTATGCAAAAGCAACTCTGTAAAGTAGATGCCGTAATCAAAGAAGAAGGTGCAGATGCAATGCGGGATACGGTCCATAGAGACGCGGGCCGATATTCGGGTTTCTTCACGGGGGACAGTGTATCTGCAATTAAATACTGGAATTTCAAATACCGCTGGAATAGCGTCCTTATTGATGCTTCGCTTTATCCTTATCGACTGGAAGCCGAATCCGGCCAAAATACCGTAATTCTTTTGCCCCCATACCGCCTGTCGTATGCACTTTCACCGGAACAAATGATATTTGAAGCCTATGCACGCAATGCCGATAAAACTACTTTTTCAAGCTTTTTCAAAAATAAATAGATAACTTCCTGCACTGATTTGATTTGAGCATACTGTCGCTGCTGAACGGGGAGCAGCCGGTATGGAATCGAAATGAAGCTCCGGATTAAAAAGCCGAATAGCGGCGGGCATAAAAGCTTCTTCCAACTGCTTCTTTTATCGAATCCCCGTAAGGAGTGTGGAAAGTAATGTCAAGCAGAAGAACGACTTTATTGACTTTTCGTGCCGAAATGGTTGCAAAGTTCCTTGCAAATGATTATTTTGCTTCAGGCATTATTATTCGTTCTGCAGAGAATTCGACTTTTGGATAGAGTCTTTCGTACAAGCCAAAAATTGAATGAGATGGTTTGGCGGAGCATACATTTTTAGCGGTGTTTAAGGTTTCTGCGGCTTTTAATCTTTTGGGAGCGCAAGATCGGATTTAGTGAATGAAAAATATCTGCCTGCTTTTTTGCTCTCAATGTTTCAGAAGAATATTATTTTCTATAGACGTTAGTCATACAATTGGATTTAATGAATGTAATGAATCAACGATATGAACTCTGGAAAGGATTTCCGGAATTTCCATTCATGTGTTCGAACGGTTTGAAATATCGGTGGTGAAGATTCTTTACAATCTTAAAAAAATGGATTTTGTTACGATTCCTTAACTCCCAAACCACTTGGAGGAAATATCAATGCCAGATCTCAACCTTATTGATGAAGGCGAATTCGAAGAAGCTCCTGCGCCTGCTGCTTCATCCGTGAAAAAGAAGAAAGTGCAGAGCAGCGGCGGCGGTGGAAAAATCGTCATTGTCTTGTTGTTGATCTTAATTATCGGAGGGGGAGCTTTCTACGTGCTCAATCGCCGCGGCCTTATCAACATTAAATCGTTATGGAAGAAAAAGCCTCCGGTTCAGCAAGTGCAGGAAGAAACGTTCCCGCCTGATGCAGCTCAGCAGGCCATCGCGCAGCAGCCTGCTCCTGATAGTTCGCAAGTAGCTCTTTTAGAAACACCTGCGGCAGAGGAATCGAAAAATGTTGCTGCAGCGGAGACACCAAAGGAAAGCACGCCTGCAGAACCTGCAAAGCAAGTCTCGAAAAACTCAAAATTAGATGAGATGAACGGCGAATATACGGTTCAAGTAATCGCATTTCATGAAAAAAAGAAAGCAGAAGAGATTCGTGTGAATTTGGAAGCTGCGGATTATCCTGCATTTGTAGAGAAAATTCCGATGAAGGGAGGCTCGTGGTACCGTGTCTGTATCGGACGATACGGCTCAAGAAACGCAGCTAAAAATGCCGTGAAATCGTTCGCTTCCCAGCTCCAATCGAGTTATATCGTCGACAAGGTAAGAGGGAATTAGAAGAATTATAGTTTTGGAGTTTGTGAAGGCTCGTCGTGAGACGGGCCTTTTTTTGTACCCAGCATAAAATAAAAAAAGTAAAAAAGCATCTCGCCCCCTGTCAAGATAAGCAGCGAAATAGTGTCCCTGTTGATCTCTTTTCGGACCGTTCTCCAGAATAAAGAATTGAGCGGTTGATAATACCATCGAATGAACCACTCCGGCATAAAGATCACATTAGTCAACATTGTTGCAATTGTCCAGCCGACGGCAAAAACGATTCCCATAAGTGCTACTGCAAGGAATCCTTCACTGAGGGCAGTTTTTTTGAAGTTAAAAAAAGCATAGCAAAATGCAAGAAAATGAAAAAGAAAAATAAAAGCGGCTACCATATTTTTTTAAATGGGAAAAAGCATTATGAGCGATTCGGCTGCTTCCGGCTGCGGGTGCTTAGTACGCATCAGCGCCGAACATCACCGCGTGAATTGTTTTAAGTATTATTTTCAGATCAAAAACAAGGGACCAGTTTTCAATGTAATAGAGATCGTATTTTGTCCTTTCGGAAATCGGAGCATTGCCGCGTAAACCGCTGACTTGTGCCCAGCCCGTCATACCGGATTTCACCCGATGCCGATCGAGATAGTTTGGAATTTCCTTTTTAAATTTTTCGACGAAATGTGATCGTTCGGGACGGGGTCCCACAATGCTCATTTCCCCGTGAAGCACATTAATGAGCTGCGGAAGCTCGTCGAGACTAAAGCGGCGTAAAAATTTCCCCGCACGTGTTGTGCGCAAATCATTTTTGACCGCCCAAACCGGTCCGGTCCGTTGTTCGGCATCCACTTTCATTGACCGGAACTTCATAACTTTGAAAGGCCGCGCATCGAGCCCGACACGTTCCTGGTAATAGAAAACCGGCCCGCGGGAATCCAGTTTGACAAGAATCATGATAAGCAGGAAGAACGGGCTGATACAAAGAAAAAGAAGGGAAGCAAACACGATATCAAAGAGTCTCTTGACAATGGCATTCCAGGCGCTGAACGCCGGAGTTTTAATTCCGAGAAGCAGAATGTTGTCGAAATGTTTGATGCGGACATTGCTTGTCATGACTTCGAGAATATCGGGGATCATCATCATTTCCACATCGAACCCCTGACATTCCCTGACAAGCTGTGAGAGCAGAGGATGCTCGGATTTGGAAAAAGTCAGCAGCAGTACATCGACAGGATGAGTTTCCAAAAAATTCGGCAGGCTTCGAAATGAACCGAGAAGAGATGCCTCGCGCATCCCGGGGGATTGTTTGCCGAAAACGGAAAAATACCCGATCGCGTGATAACCGAATTTTTTATGCTGATGGAAAAATGAAAACAATCTAAATGCAGCCGGATGAGAACCGACAATGACGACGTTTTTAACGTCCCTGCCTTTCGTATACCAAAAATATTCGAAATGGAGGAGAAGATATCTTTCAAAAGAAACGAAAATAATCGAAACGATTGTTATAAGACTGAAGACAATGCGTGAATACGAGAACGATCGGTAGAAAAAAGTACCGGCCAAAATGAATACCATGCCGATAAGGACAAGACGGATAATGGAAAAAAATTCGTCTGAAAAATAAAGAATACGCCGCGGAGAATACATTCCTCCGTGCAGGAAGAGAAAGATCCAGACCGGGAGTACACAAAGCGAACTGAACAGATACGCCTCGAACGGCGGGAAACCGAACGTTACCGGAACGTATGCTGTGAAGGATGAATAAAAGCGAAGCCAGTAACAAAAAATAAAAGAGGATTCCATGGCAAGAGCATCGCCGGCCACTTTTAACAACGGTATGAAAAAATCTTTCTGTTTTTTTTGATGCATTCTTGTCCGAACGGCGTCCTGATTTATCCGAACAGCTCGTCTTCCACTTCCTGAAAAATGATATGCCCTATCGTGATATGTCCTTCCTGAATGCGCTGTGTATCGTTCGAAGGCATGATGATGGCGAGATCGACAAGATCTTTTGACCGGCCGCCGTCTTTACCGAGGAATCCGATCGTTGTCACACCCATTTCATGCGCTTTTTGAAAAGCGAGATTGATGCTCTCCGATGCGCCGCTGGTGGATATGCCGATCAGAACGTCTCCTTTGCGGCCGAGCGCCTCAACAGAACGCGCAAAGATGCTGTCGTAACCGAAATCGTTGGCGCCCGCTGTGAGAATCGAAGTATCGGTCGTCAGGGCGATCGCCGGCAGTCCTTTGCGCTTAATACGCGGGCTGAGACGGATGATAAATTCAGCCGCAAGATGCTGGGCATCCGCCGCGCTTCCGCCGTTGCCGCAGAGCATAACTTTGTACCCATCCCGCATTGCATCGAGAAGGATGTCGATCGCTCTGGAAATTTCCGCAGAGCACTTTTCAAGGATACGGAGTTTTATTTCACTGCTTGCCTTCAAGGACTCGGTAATGAACTTGTTTCGATAAAGGAGAGTGATGGGAAGGTTTGACATAAGAATCCTATTGGAGATGTATCGCATCGGCGAATTCTTTGATGACTGCCGCTTGCGATTGTTCTTCGATAATTGTTCCGGTAACTATAAAGGATGCGCCTGCCCTGGCTTTTTCCCGCGCTTCCTCCGGCGTACGAATACCTCCGCCGGCTATGATCGGCAGGGAACAATATGCTGCGATTTTCTTTATCATTTCCGTGGGAACGGAAGACCGGGCGCCGCTGCCCGCTTCAAGATAGAGTGTCTTTAATCCGAGCATCTCTGCTGCAAGCGCATGGGCAACTGCGATGTCTATTTTATCGCGCGGAATCGGTTTTGTATTGCTCATAAATTCAGCAGATGTTATGCGTCCTCCGTCGATGAGCATGTAACCGGTCGAAATTGTTTCCAGTCCCATCCGTTTAATGATCGGAGCTGAAACGACTTGATTACCTATGAGCATTTCCGGGTTTCGTCCGCTGATAAGCATAAGAAAAAGCAAGGCATCGGCGGCGGGGGAGATTTGCAAAATGTTGCCGGGGAAAATAACTGCCGGTTTGTCCGAATTGGACTTGATGAGTTTAAGAACCTGTTCGAATTCGTTCGAAACAACAAGACTCCCGCCGACGAGGAAAGCGTCGACGCCGGAGCGGGATGCCTCCCGCACAAAATCCGGAAACCTCTGCGGATCGATTTTATCCGGATCGATGAGGAGCAAATAGCCGCATCCGTGCTGCTGTTTGACCTGTAAAAGCTTTTCGTATGTAGTCATAATTTTATAAACGACTCAATGATTGACGGTGCATTTGCCAGGACTTCGGTTAATTTTTGAATATCTTTTCCTCCTGCCGTTGCAAGATGCGGCCGCCCGCCGCCGCCGCCGCCCATCATCTTTGCAATTGCGCCTACTATTTTTCCTGCTTCGGCTTTTTTTGCCGCAACGAGGTCATCGGTAACGACGCAAACAAGCTGCACTTTATCGTCGATAACCGCTGCGAGCAGCCCGATTCCGCTGCCTAATTTGGATCGAAGGGAATCACCGAACGATTTCAATTCGTCTGCTGAACTCGCATCGATTCTGGAAACAACCGCTTTAATGCCGGTGATTTCTATCGCGGAAGAAACAAGCGTGTCGATAGAACCGGAATGCGACTGCAGACGGGATTTTGCAATTTCTTTTTCCAAAGTTTTTTTTGCTTCGGTAATCTTCAATTGAATCTCTTCCAGCTTTGTTTTATGCGTTTTTAGTTCCGTGAAGCAATGAGCTGTTGCCGGAGAAACTATGGTTTGAGCCGGATATAATTGTTTGAGTGCGTTAAGAGTTCCTTCCAATTCAAGAATACATTCTATTGAAATTGCAGGCATCTGCTTCAGAAAGATCATGGTGTTATAATAATCCAACAATTCTTTACTCTGAGCTATTGCACTATTGAGACGGTCATAGAATTCTCGTTCCTGATCCTTTAAAAGATTGATGACCATATTTCCGGTCACCGCTTCAATGCGCCGGACCCCGCTTGCAACACTTCCTTCGCTGCGGATTTTAAAATAACCGATTTCACCTGTATTGCCCACATGGGTCCCGCCGCAGAATTCAGTGCTGAAATCCCCGAACTGAATCACGTTTACACGGTCGCCGTATTTATCACCGAAGAACATCAAGGCGCCCAATTTTTTTGCATCGTTGAATGGAATGTTGCTCAGGTTCGGAGTACGTGGAATATTTTCTTGGATCTTTTCGTTCACCATTGTTTCGATTTTTTGCAGTTCTTCATCGGTGAGCTTTGCAAAATGAGCGAAGTCGAATCTTAAGTAATCCGGTCCGACGAATGATCCCGCCTGATGCACATGCGTACCGAGAATTCTGCGCAGAGCATTATGCAGCAAATGTGTAGCCGAGTGGTTCCGCATAATGGAGAGACGGCGTTCCCTATCGACCTGCGCTTTTACTTTTTGTCCGACCTGCATATTGCCGTTTTCAATCTTGTGTCCGAATAGAGAGCGATCTTTTTGCGTATCGGTGACGGCAATCGTGCTTCCGTTCGCCGTAAGAATCCCGGTATCGCCGATTTGTCCGCCGGATTCTGCATAGAACGGCGTCTTATCCAGCACGGCATATCCGTCGATCAGATCTATGATAGTCGCGTCTGCTTCAAAAGCAGAATAGCCGAGAAATTCTGTAGCCGCGGCTTTGACGGATTCTGCAGAGAATTTTAATCCTGCGTATGAAGTGTCTTTTCCCGAAGTGCGAGACCGTTCTTTCTGTTCTTCCATCAATTTATTGAACGCTTCGACGTCGACTTTCAGTCCGCGCTCGCCGGCCATTAATTCCGTGAGGTCAAGGGGAAAGCCGAACGTGTCGTAGAGCTTGAATGCGCCCTCACCCGAAATAATCTTTGAAGTTTGAGTCCCGTGTTTTAAAACAAGTTCTTCAAAGATCTCCAATCCCCGATCCAAAGTCGCGTTGAAACTTTCTTCTTCGCCTTTAATTACTTTTTGAATATGATCCTGCTGCGTTTTGATTTCGGGGAAAATATAGCTCATTGTTTCAACAAGTGTCGGTACAAGCAGATATAAAAACGGTTCATGCATGCCGAGATTGCGTCCGAAACGCGATGCGCGGCGCAAAATACGGCGCAGCACATATCCGCGTCCTTCGTTGCCCGGTACGGCTCCGTCGCCGATCGCAAACGTCAAAGTGCGAATATGATCTGCAATAACACGCATTGATGTGTCGATTTCAGACTGGCGATTGCCGATGGGCGATTGCAGAGCGCCGTCATACCGCTGCTTTGTGAGTCTGCTGATCGCCTGAATGATCGGCGTGAAAACATCGGTATCGTAATTGGAATTTTTGTTTTGCAGTACGGCGCAAACACGCTCAAATCCCATTCCTGTGTCGACATGTCTTGCAGGCAGGGGAGTGAGCGCTCCCGTATTGTCCCGGTTGAATTGAATGAAGACAAGATTCCAAATTTCTATCACGTCCGGCGTTCCTGCATTGACCTGTGCCGCCGCGGCTTTTCCGTCCGGTGTTCGATCGATGTGAATTTCCGAGCATGGCCCGCACGGTCCGGTTTCACCCATTTCCCAAAAATTCTCTTTCTCACCAAATCGCAGCACATGCAGCGGATCGATGTCCGTCACTGTTTTCCATAACTGCTCTGCTTCATCGTCATTTTTATAAACAGTCGCCCAAAGGCGGTTTTTGGGCATGCCCCATACCTTCGTAAGCAATTCCCACGACCATGCAATTGCTTCCTTCTTGTAATAATCGCCGAAGGACCAATTGCCGAGCATCTCGAAGAACGTATGATGATATGTGTCGCGGCCGACTTCTTCGAGATCGTTATGCTTTCCGCTGACACGGATGCATTTTTGAGTGTCTGCTGCACGGGAGTAACTGCGCTTCCCTGTATTCAAGAAAACATCTTTGAATTGATTCATGCCGGCATTGGCGAATAAAAGCGTCGGATCGTCGTAGGGGATAACCGGAGAACTGGGAACAATCGTGTGTCCATGTTCTTCAAAAAAACGTAAAAAACTGTTTCGGATCTCTTGTGATGTCATGAATTTCGGTTCTGCAATAGCAACAGCGGTGGGGAATTATACTTCAATTTGCGTATGCAATGAAATTTCTTCGAGAATGCCTGAAACATGCAGGCACTCTGTCATAGAGCCTTCGTAGACTGCCGCTTGTCCGGTATTGTGAACTTCTAAAGTGAGTGCTTCGGCTCTCGCACCGTCACAGCCGGTTGCCTTCATAATCTGATGAATCACCTCATCAAAAGTATGTTCTTCATCGTTAAAGAGAACAACGACTGAAGGCTGGTCGATAAGAACTTCGACCTCTTTTTGTTCCTGCTTAAGCGGTTTTCTTTCCAT
>Ga0182017_10001711_pt1 | contig 16876 bp, 25 predicted proteins | sample 712E3DmetaG_FD_120492 | JGI IMG/M metagenome (GOLD analysis project Ga0182017, IMG submission 120492) | Permafrost microbial communities from Stordalen Mire, Sweden - 712E3D metaG | ecosystem: Environmental > Terrestrial > Soil > Wetlands > Permafrost | place: Sweden: Stordalen | collected... | reverse complement strand
CATGGCTCAGCAACTGTTAAGAGGTTTTAGTGGTATGGCTAACAATTTTCTAGACCCATCGCTAAATCCCCTGTGTGCTAAGTTAGGCGCGCGTGTGCTAAAGGTGCGACTTGCACGTGGCATTACCGACATTGCCGATGCCGCGAAGCAACTTGGGATTCCAACAGGGGCCTATCCATTGCTAGAGGCGGGTAGACTAATGCCCGCTCCATGGCTTTTGGAAAGGCTAAAGCGTTGGCTTTGGGAAGGCGTCTCGTTTGAAGGACACAAACACCCCGCCTCTTATCATGCCGAGGCTTTGGGTAAGAATTGGATACCGTTACGGATAATGCTGGCCCCCAAGCAGCGTAAATTGTTACGCGCGGAGGGGGAGCGGATAGGTCTAACCTCTGAGGAATTGGTGGCTATTGCTGTAGACAGATTGCTGAGTGCTCCGGTAGTCTTGTCCACACTTAAAGCTGCCCAAGACGCAATTAGGAAGGCGCAAATGGTCGAAGCGCTAAAGCTGTATCCTGACTTGCGTGTTATCTTGGAAGGCGATATTGACCTTGCCTGCAAGATAGCCGGCCCAGAGGTTAGGCCTAGTCCCGCACCTAAGCTAGGGCTGGAGCAACTAGTCGAACAGATTGACGAAGTTAACCGCGAGGAGCTAGATGACGAGAACGCGACAAAAGAAAAGACCTATTCTGAGTGGGACGAGACGACTTGAGTTTGTTTCAGTGGAGAATGACACATCAAGCATTTATGAACAAAGCCCACAAGAAGGGGATATAGGTTCACAAAGCGCTGCCCACAACGGGGGCAAACCCAGAAGGCGGGTACAGCTTTCGTTGCCATTTCCACCCCTTAGAGTACCATAAAGTTACCCTTTTGGCAAGGATTGTCAGTGGTTAAGTTAAATGCCCTTCCAATTGTCTCCACGGCGCCAGAAGCTTCTCGCTGGCCTTGGCCACCAGACTATCTAGAAGAGTGGTGCCGCAAGGTCGATACTGAAACGGAAGCAGAGTGGCTCTTGAAAAGGCTGGTGCCCAGTGATGCTGCGATCATTATGTCGGGTGTTGCGAAGCGGAGTTTCAAGACTTGGCTTGCGTTCCAGATGTGTCTCGCCCTTGCACGGGGAGAGCCGATATCTAAGCTGGAACCTACAGGAGCCTACAGCTCTCTTATTCTTGAACTGGAGGGTGCCCGGAAGCAAACACGCAATCGGTGGACATATCTATTGTCGGGGGCCATAATACCTCCTGAACGCATCACGTTCATTCACCGTTATCCTGTCTTGCTCGATGACCCTACATGGGTTGACCGTATTAAAACGCTCGTTACAGAACGCGATATCCGTTTCGTGGTGGTAGATACGTTAGCAAAGGCGTCCCGTGCCGACGAGAATAGCGCCCGGGATGTGGGCAACGTGATGAGGGCTATTGATGTCATTAGACAAGCAAAGCTTGGGTGTTCGGTCATGTACTTGCATCACCTCAAGAAGCCGGGCGACCCCGAGCTTGAAATCGACATTGACGATGAGGTGCGTGGCTCCTCGGCACTTCAAGGTTTCTATGACACTCACCTCGCACTTCGAAAGGCTTCGAGCCGCAGTAACTCGATTAACCTTACTGCCAGACAGAAAGACGATGAGGAAAGGCGCTTCGTAATCAGGTGGGACATTCTCAAAGATGAAAACAAGGCCAACTTAACTATGGATGAGTTGAGTCTCGACAATCTTGACCCTGCAATGCTCGATAACTGTACGGCGGTGTTATTGCAAGGCGAGACCTATGGCATTAGGGACCTGTGTCGGGCCTGGGGATTTGATAGTGATATGGTTACAGCGATTCGTGATCAACTAATAAACGATGAGGTTCTTGTTAAGACTGGTCGAAGTGGAAAAGTCAAACTAACCCAGGAGGAGCCCTAATTATGGCAATCGTGAGCAGACCCAATAGTCCCGAGTTTGAGAAGAAGTATGACGAGGTGTACGGCGTGGTGGTCGAGACTGACTGTCAGACCTGTCATCGACGCCTCAAGATTCGAGTTAGTAAGGAAGCCTTTGACTCGAAGCAGCTTGGCGAATATACGTGTAAGTTTTGCGGGTGCACACATGCCCTTTAAGGCGGAAGCCATGACCGCCCCCATCACCGTCCGCGACATTCTAGGGCTGTACTTTCCCTTTCCGCATACGTTTGGAAACTGCGCGCTTCTAGTTTTTATTCTGCTTTGCCTTACTATTTATATCTACGACACAGGCGTATAAATGCTCCCAGAAATTGCTCAGGTTTTGTTTGCCTACGGGTCCCTCAAGTACGAAGGTAAAGACAAGATTAAGGCCGCCCTTGTTCATGGGCAATTGAGACAGGATGTTGAAGGTAATGCGTGCGCGCGGTTTGATTATCCGGGACTAGTTCACGGTGAACTGATTAAGGTCACGGGCGATGATTTGCGAAAGTATGACCAACGTGAACGTGGCTATCAGCGTCTGAAGGTGTTAACTACGGACGGGGATTCGGCTTGGGCGTATCATTACCAGAAGCCCGGCTTTCCGCAACTAACCTGGATTCCAAGTGGTATCTGGAAAGATGCTCGCAAGGAGAAAGCGATCCAAAATGGCAACGAATAGAAGCGTCGTAATTAGCAACCACGATGGCGACCTCGAGATATGCGAGACGCCCAGTCGCTATGGTGTGGAAATTGTGATGAATACTCCCGACGCCGGAGAATTAATAAAGATAACAGTAAGTTATGAGGATTGGAAGCTGTTCTTAGCGGAAGCTGTCAGGTTGGAGGTTAAGAGTAGCTTGGGGCCCGCGTGGGTGCGAAGTGAATAATCTGATTGTCTCGCAGGATTGTGTTCCGTGGTTTGTTCGGCTCTCTTTCCCCTTTAATATGGAGCTGAAGAATTATATTAAGGGGCTGCCCGGACCCGCCTTACGAAATAAGTGGTGCGCTGAAGGCAAGTATTGGCGCGCGGGGAGTGAGTGTGTTGAGCTAATTGCCAAGGAGGCGAAGAAGTATGGTTACGACATTTTGGATAAGAGGGTTCAGGCCACGTATGGGATACATGAGCCGCGACTTCACGAGTTTCAGGCGCGATCCGCAGCAACAGCCTTGCGCGAGAGACGTTGGTTCTTCGCCGATGAAATGGGACTTGGAAAGACCGCCGAAGCAATCACAGCTACTAGAATTCTGGACCCACGCAAAGTCCTCGTGGTGTGCCCGGCAATCGTGCGCTGGAATTGGCTCAACGAGTTCAAAAAGTGGTGGCCAGAAAACAAGACAGAAATTGGCTGTATTACGGCGGGCCAAGAAAACCGTTCAGGAAGCAAGAAAGAAAAGGCAAGACGACTTGCGGCTTATGGCGCGAGCTTTAAAGTTACTTCATACAATCTCTTATCTAAACTCAAAGAGCAAAAGGATTGGGATGTAATTCTATTCGATGAGTGCTTTGATGGGACTGTGTTGGTAGATACACCCACGGGCAAGCGGCGAATTGATACGCTGAAGCCAGACGATGAGGTATATGGGGAAGTGGCCGGTCAGGTTGTGGTAACTCGGGTACAACACGCTTTTAGGCACTACACCACTAAGCCCCTTCTGAATATGTGTGGTTTTCTTTGCACGACCAATCATCCCATTTGGGTCGAGGGACGGGGATATATCGCTGCCGAGAGCGTGGGGGCCCTTGACACGGTGCTGTGCTTGGGTTATAATACCCATCAAGGAGTTCATTATGCCTCGAAGCTTACGCCCGTTCTGGTGCGGGATGTGTCGTGCGAAGTTTCAAAGTTCTCGAAAGGGGGCACGCTTTTGCAGCCCGAGTTGTCGAAGCAGCTTCATGTCAAATCGCCCGGAGTTCAAGCAGGCGGCGAGGGAGCGCCTGGCGAAGCAGCGGCAGGACTCAAAGTTCCAGAGGGGTCTACAGGAGTATCTTCATTCCGAGCGCAATCCGTTCAACAACCCAGCGATTCAAGCCCGGGCCCGAATAGCTTCGGCAAAGGCGGGGTATGCCCATTTGACGGGAGGAAACGGAACTGGACCGACTACTCCCGAGCGCATTCTATTGGATTACTTGCCCGGGTTAGTGCCCAACTTTGCAATTTCGTTAGGAAAGCACAAGGCGGGGTATCCAACAAATTACAAGGTAGACTTGGCTATTCCCGAGTTAAAAATTGGTGTCGAAGCAGACGGCCAGACCCACAACAGTTCGGAGGGCCGGGAGAGAGATTCCAAGAAGGACGAGATGCTATCGAGTATGGGATGGCTTATCCTTCGCTTTCCCAACAAAAGAATCCTGTCCCAAACGGCATCGGTAGTGGAATCTATAAAGAGGTGTATAATATCGAGACGGGAAGCGGGAACTATTTCGCCTCTGGGGTGTTAGTTCATAACTGCCATCGATTGAAGAATCCCGCGGCTAACTGGGCAAAGGCTGCCCGGCAATTAGTAATAGACAATCCGGGCGCGCACATGTACGGCTTGTCGGCGACGATGATGCCCAACGCTCCCCTTGATGCGTGCGGGATTGTCGAGTGTGTTTGTCCAGAACGGTTTGGTGGGCTGAATAAGTTTGGTGAGATTCCGTTTGGGCTCAAGAATAGGTATGCCAATGCAACGCATAATGGATATGGGTGGAAGTTCGAGGGACTTAATCCGCTGTACGCGGACGAATTAGCTTCACGTTTACGGGGAATGAGTTCACGAACAACCAAGTTGGAAGTTGCACACCTGCTGCCCCCGTTTGATGTACATTATTTGGAGATTAGGCCGAATGCTCCCAAAGAGTTTAGGTCAATTCTCGAGGACGTGGGCAAATCCTTCAGGAGTCATACCGAGAAGATAGACTTGGCCTTGTTGAAATCTGGGCAGGAGAAGATAAGCGCTGCAATAGAGTGGGCCCAGGATGCAATGCAATCAAACACTCATATTACCATTTGCACACACCTGAAGGAGACTGCACATGAAATCGCACGAGGACTGGAGCCCCTGTTTAACGTGTACTGTATCACCGGTGAGGTGCCACCAGAAAAAAGGAATGAACAGCTTGCTCAAGCCAAAGCTGACTCATCAGCTATCATTGTGGCTACGATGCACAGTGTGGGCATCGGCATTGATCTTACTTTTTGTCCTGTTGCTTGCCTTGCTGAGCTATACTACCGGCCCGAAACAGTCATACAACTGCTCGGCCGCTTCAGCAGATTATCCGGTAAGGTTCCTAGCTCCGTGACAATCATGGTCGTGAAGGGCAGCATAGATGAGGCCATCGCCTTCGCACTTCAGGTCAAAATTCAAGCACTTAACCAGGCCATACAGGGCGGGCTAAGCGAGACCACACTGGTAGAGAAGCTCACGGGAGGCGAACAGGATTTCCTGGCGCTAGTCGAAGAGGCGGCGGCCAGCATGTTGGAGAATCCGTATGACTGCTAAAAAACAGTGGACATTTTGGGCCTGTAAGAGTAGTATTCTTTTCGTGTTGCTGCTAGGAACCTCCTGCGCGACGGGCATGGTAGTCGGAAAGTCACAGGACGACGTGTTTAGAAAGATCACGAAACGTGCTGTTCAGGTCTGCGATGTGGGAGATAACGTCCGGGTAGAGATTGAAGTCCCGCACGTTGGTTATGTTCTCGGAAGGTTCTGGTGTACACATGACTGAATCCTTGGTGTTGCGCCCCTTTGGTCGAGGAAGCTCGGGTCGTGGGTGCTCGTTTTATGTCTCTGCAAGTCTCTGCCCCAGGAAGGCGATGCTTGATGCCGATGAGGAGCGTGTGCATGGTCCCGAGACGGCGCGCCTCGATATTGGTACGATCTTTCACGACCTTGCGGACCTTTATCACAGCGGCAATCGAGCGGAGGTGCTTCAATATGAGGACGCCCCACCAGAAGAGGCTTTTGCCGAGGCTCAGCGCCTCTTCTCTTGGTATACTGCTAATTTTCCTGTTGATGCTTGGGGCGACGTGCTCGGAACGGAAGTACAACTTCCTCGAAACGAGAGTGAGAAGGCTCTTTTACTGGATTATTTCGGCGTGGAGTTCACGCTTAGACCTGATCTCGTAACTCGCGTAGGACCGCAACATATCGAGAAGATTCGAAAAAGAACGGGGCTGGATTTGCGGCCCGGAGTGTACATCGTTGACCACAAGACCAAGGGCCGCAAGGACCCAGACATGCACTTATCTTACCCTAACTCCCCCCAGTTTCAAACATATCCTCTTGCTTGGGATTTACTCAATCCAGAACTACCTTGCGAGGGTATTATCGCGAATGTCCTGGTCACTCACAAGAAGCTCGAACTTGGGCAGAGTAACTGTGCTATCTTCTCGCCTAGACTCGCCGAGAATCGCCGGCAGGGTTTGATTGACTGGCTTCAGAATGCAGATGTGCTAGCAAAGACGGGGATGGCAAATCGTTCCGCGTGCTTCATTCGTTCAACATGCCCGCACCTTCACAGTGGCCGTTGCCACCAGGAGTAAACTATGAAGATTGACCTAGCTGATCATATTATTGCTCCCGAGAATAGTGTTCTTACAGACCTCCAGCATATAGCACAGGACGTGCGGGACCTCGAGCAAATGGAAAACGAGCTGGTTGAGGTTGCTGACGAGATGGACGACGAGGTGGACGACGAGACGAGCGAGAAGGCCTTTAATCTCAACCTAGCGGTTGATGTGACACAGATTGTTCGAAAGTCTTTGTCGCGTGCGTTATGTTTACTCACTAGTTGGGCACCCAAAATGGGCGTGTCCACCATTGTAGACATTGATAATACCAGACAGGGCTTTATTGTTCGACCAGGCGAGGAGGTAACAGATAAGGAGCCAGTAGTTAACACTGTAACCGCGAAAGGACAAAACTGATATGGTCAAGATAGGTGGAACCGTTGGAGAAGCAATTAAATCGACTAGCCCAATCGACCAATTCCTGGCCGTTCGGGAGTCGAAGGACACTGTGTTGGAGCGGTTCCGCCTCATGCTGGTTGGGCCCCCCAAGGAAGGAAAGACCTTTTGTGCCGCAACGGCTTCAGATTACTTCCCCGAGAAGCTTCCCGCCAAGGAAATGACTTCTCTCACGGACATGTTCTGGTGCCTGTTGGACACGGGGGGGCTAGACGGGTTTGCTGAGCAGAACCTGTCTATCCCGCACATGGACCTGAGTAATGTCCCCAGCCTCTACATAATCCAAGCCATGAAGGCTTTTCACGAGGAGGCGGCCAAACGCATTGAGGCGGGAATTACCAAGACAATTGTTTATGATGGGCTAACGGTTCTTGATAAGCTACTGCTCGCCCGGTTGATGAAGGATTACGAGAAGTGGGGTCTGTATCAGGCGCTACTCGCTGAGCACCTCAAGGTGTTTGAGATGGCCCGAGCGCTGTCTTGCAACGTAATCTTTATAGCACACGGGCGGGCAGTAGCCTCCCCCGAGAGTCCCGACGCTTCTGCTAAACAGGTGGCGGCGGGCATTACGCCTAGCATGATTGAGATGGACCTTTCAGGCCAAATAGCCAGCTTTTATCGCGGCTCAATGTCTCTAATCATGCCTGTGGCGAGTCGGGGCACGTTGGGGTCGGAGGAGTACATACTCTATCCGCACGGGGCAAAAGGTTTCGCAGGATATACGCGATTCGCGAATCTCGAAAAAGAGGAGCCGGCTCATTTGGGCAAGCTCTTCAAGAAGATTCGAGCAAACCAGCCACATTAGGAGTGTGCTGGATTTAACCCAAGAAAAGGAAGAGGTAAATGGAAAACACGAACGAGAAGATTAAGCCGGAAATCCCAGAGTCTATCAGTATGACCGAGGCCGATGTAGACCGCGCCTCCGCAAGACAGGTTCTCAAAGAGGGCTGGATGCAGTTGATTGTTACGGGAGCCGAGCGGGATGTCACCGGCACAGGAAAGCTCCGGGTGACGCTGTTCTGTTCCCCGCTGGATGCCGACGGCAAGCCCGCAACTCGTGCGGGGGCGAAGCTGGCCCTGTTCCCGCCGATTGCTAACCCCAAGCAACCGGAGGCCGAGGTTGCTAAGTCTACGGGTTGTTACTTCTTTGCTCGCAGTTTGGACAAGAAGTTCCCGAAGTATGCGAAGAAGATGGGCCCGGGCAAGTATCAGACCGCGGACGGCGAGGTCATTACGGGCCAGGCCAAGAAGGATGCGGACCGTGTGGTGCTTGAGGCTATTATCAAGCGCTCGGTTGAGTGGTACAACGACCCGACGAGTCTTCTCCAGGAGACGTTCTACGGGTTGATTGAGCACGAAACCGGGACCAACGGTACTGTTTATCCCAAGGTGAAGTACACCCGCCTTGAGAAGCCCGAGGAAGCCCTTGTCACCGAGAGCTTTACTGAAGCGGCGAAGTAGGTAGGTTTCAATCCACGGTGACCTGGGCATTATTATCTTTGCCCGCATAGGCACGTGGCGTGTTTCTGGCGCGTTAGATTATTGGTGCAGAATCCAGGACACTTCTGCACCACTTCTTGGGTAGTACACCATGACAAAGCACTGGATTCGTACTTGTAAGGGACGGGAATGTCACTTTGACGCCCTCGAGAACTTTACACCCGATATTGAGGAGATTGCTCATGCTCTCTCGAATCTGTGCCGTTATACGGGGCATACTCCAAGCTTCTATAGTGTTGCTCAGCATTGTTGTTTGGTATCATTACATTGCCCAAAGAAATTCCGCCTGGCGGGACTTCTCCACGACGCAACGGAAGCTTATGTCAGTGACCTCTCTGCACCTCTCAAGTCCATGCCCGGAATGGAATACTACAACCGATTGGAAGCGGAAATGTATGGCCGAGTGGCCGAAACTTTTAGGCTGCCCGGCGTGTTACCACTATCAGTTATCGAGCAAGACTTACGGGCCCTAGCAACAGAAGTAAAGTGCTTCTTTGGAGTGGATGTTTACCATGACTGGCACCTCCCTTATCGAGCCTGGAAAGGCATAAAGATTGACCCCCTTCCTAGTTCAACGGCCAAAGAGATCTTTCTAACTATATTCCGGGAGTTGACCACATGATTTACACGTGCCCGAGTTGTCGTCAGGAAGTGCAACGATTGATTAAGCTCTCGCCTGTTACCAGCCTGTGTATTCGTTGTGCTTTGGAGAGCGGCGTTTTAACTGAGGAAGAAGTGAAGCTGCTTGTCCGGCAGCCCCTTGAGCTTGTCGTTGATGATACTCAACCTTGGAGGCATGACTAAACATGGAAGCGGAGGCCAAGCATTTTGATGCTGAAAAGATTCCCCTCGATTCGCTTCCCTTCGAAGCTATCTGTCACGTGGGCCGAATAATTCGCTTTGGCGAGAAGAAGTACGGGCGAAATAATTGGACTAAAGGAATGCCCTGGAACAAGTTGTTGGGCTCTACCTTGCGGCATATATTCGCCTGGGCCAGTGGGGAGGATAAAGATAAGGAATCCGGGGAGTCACACCTCGCTCACGCCTGCACGGATTTACTCTTTCTCATTACGTATCAACTCGAAGGTTTGGGAGAAGACAACCGGCGTAAGGTTAACGCTGAAACAGTAGGTGATGAATGCCAACCCCAACTGGCTGTGACTGCTCCAATTGTCCTCTTAAAGGACACGTTGTAGTCCCGGCAAAAAAGGTTTCCCATGCAAAGCTCATCATCGTCGGCGAGACGCCCGGCAGGAACGAAGAGGTCGAAGGAGAGCCCTTCGTCGGAGCTTCAGGACGGTTACTCAACAGCGCATTACAAAGATTCAACTTCGAGAGAAGTGAAGCGTATATTACAAACGCGGCGCTATGTTGGCCCGGCCAGGGGCGCAAGCTTTCTCCTAAAGAATGGGCGAAGGTACTTACTTGTTGCAGACCTCGGCTCCAATCTGAGCTTGCAGAATGCCCAGAAGCTATTTGCCTTGCTCTTGGGACTCGAGCCCTCTCAACTCTCGGAGGCCCTGGCAACGTCACCCCCTGGGCGGGTGCCCCGCGAGTCTTTAACGGGCGCACAGTCCTCCCCTGCATCCACCCCGCCGCCTGCCTCAGACGCCCGGCTCTCATTCCGGTATTCAAAGTCTGGGTGGGACGCTGTATCCAGATCGTGCGGGAAGAGTTACTCGCCTGGAAGTGGCCCCCGCTCATTATTCAGCCCGGGGAAGAAATGCTCCAGGGGCTCCAAGAAATTGCACAGGCCCAAAGGATAGGGTTAGACATTGAAAACTATGGCGACGCGCTCGAGTCAAAAATTCGGTGTATCGGCGTTAGTTCGCAGACATGTGCTGTATCCGTGCCTGTCGAGGATGCTGGGATTGACAGCCGGATTACTGATGCTTTGCGTGGTATTTTACTGGCACCTGTGCTCAAGGTTCTCCACAACTCACAACATGACCGTCTTGGGCTGGAAAAGAACGGCTGGAAAGTAGAAGGTCCTTTCTATGACACACTGTTCGCACATGCTGTCGTCGCTCCGCAACTCCCTCACGATTTGGGTTTTGTGTGTGCTGTCGAAACTCCTGGTCCTCGTTGGAAAAGTGAACTGCATAGTGGCTCTGAAGACCGTGGGCTGGCAGTATTCACTCGTGCTCCGTGGGAGAAACTTGGACCCTACAACTGCAAAGATAGCTTCATGCAAGACGGGTTGCAGCCCGCTCTCGAACGCCGTATTGAACGGACTCACCGCGGACATGAACTCCTACAAACCTACCACGAACTCGGGGAAGTCGCGATTAGAATGCGAAGGCGCGGGGCGCAGGTGGACACTTCCAAGTTCGACACCCACAGGGAGAAACTAAATGTCTTACTTGAAGGCCGTCGCGAAATGTTTAAAAATCTCCTCGGGGCGGACTCTCAGTGGACGCTGGGTAAAGCTGGGCAGCACCCGTCTTTACGCGGGCTCTTCTTCCAACGCCTCGGTTTGCCGGCTATCCGTTACAGCGAGGACACGGGGCAACCCTCACTTGATAATCTCACTCTTGAAAGATACTGCTCAAATCCAAATGCAACTATTTCTGGGCTCTCACGAACTGTCCTTCAATTTCGCAAAGCCGCCAAGCTCCTCAGTACGTATATTAATGGGCTTCCAATGGATGCACAACATGTAGTGCATCCTATTTGGAAGTGCTACGGAACTGTTACAGGACGCTGGAGTAGCCAAAAACCCAATGCCCAAAATATCCCAAAGATTATGCGTGACTTGTACATCGCCAGACCCGGATGTACATTGGTCGCTGGAGATTACAGTCAACTCGAACTCCGCTTTATTGCGCTGTTTTCGGGCGATGAAGCTTTGCTTCAGGCATATGAAGATGGGCTGGATGTCCACCGGCTCAACGCATCGGTGTGCTTTGGTTTGCCCCTCGGCGAAGTTAGTGATGCCCAGCGAAAGCTGGCTAAGATATTTGTGTATGGGGCGAACTACTTGGGTGATCCAGAAACACTCTGGCGCCAGATTGTGGTTCAGTTCCCAGGAACGAGCCTCGCCCTAATTTATAGGGCCCACCGAGCCTGGTTTAAGGCCCACCCAAAAATTCACGCCTGGCAAATGGATATGCTCAAGCACGCAAGAGAGGAGAAATTCGTTGAGGAGCCATTGTCAGGACGTAGAGAGTATTTTCATGATGGCCTTATTGAGCCCAACAAGGTTGTCAACTTCCCGATTCAGGGCGCTGCTGGAACGCTTGTCAACCGCGCCATCACGTCACTGGATAAACAGATTAGCTGGACTGATGAGAGCATACTCTTCCAAGTCCACGATGAACTCGTGCTCGAAGGCCCCGACCAAAGCCGGCTTTCGAAACTCCTCAAGGAACACATGAATCAGTCATTTACCTATAACGGTAACACTTTGCGCTTTCCTATCGAGTGCAAGGCGGGTCCAGACTGGGGTCAGATGGTTAAACTTGACTAAACGCTTGTTCTTGTGTTACCATGCAAATAGTTCCGTTTACACAAACAAGGAGATTTTACAGTGAAATCGCTAGTTGTTTTGGCGACCCTTTTTGTCTTGAGCTGTGCAAGTGTAGTATCCCCGCCTCCAACAGCGACTGCAAAGCCAGCCGACTCTAAATCTCGAGCATGTGTGCAGCCCCCGGAGGAGATTTATGGGGCTGTTCGAGACGAGTGTACTGATATTGAAGATGTGGGTTTTTGTTGTGGCTTTGTAAGCGTTTTTGATCTCGGGCCATATGTTGTTAGGTGTATATACCTGGTGTGCCGTGAGGCTTGTGACAAGCCCTTTCACATGGGACTTACGCAGTGCGGACCTATCTCAACGACCGAAGAGAAAACGCGCGACACTCAAAGACTTTGAGGTGTTCTATGGCCCAGAAGAATAGAAAGCTTGCCAGTTTTAAGATGGGAGCTTATGCTATCACGGTCGAGGGGCTTTCAACCGAGAAGTCCGATGAGTTAAAAGTCATGGGCCTCTGCGATGCTGAGCACAGTAAAATTCATGTGCTCGAGACTCTAGAAGGTACCCAGAGTGAGGAAATTTTGCTTCACGAAATGCTTCACATGGCGTCGGACCTGGGAGGCATTAATTTGACAGAAAGACAGGTGGGATCGTTATCTGTATTACTTCACCAGGGGCTAGCAACCCTCAAGCGCTTTCCCCGAAAGGGTAAAAAAGTTATATGAAAAAACTCTTTATAATTCCAGACATTCACGCGCCCTTTCACGACCGTTTAGCTATGAGACTGGTTCGTTTAGCCATCAAGGAATTTGTCCCGGATATTGTCGTCCAGATGGGCGACCTGCTCGATTGTTACTCGATTAGCTCCTTCTGTGTCGATCCTGCCCGGCGAATCCAGTTTGTAGACGAGGTTAAGAAGACCAACGAGCTTCTTACTAGCCTAGACGAGGCTTGCGGGAGCGCCGAGAAGATTATCACGCTTGGTAATCACGAGGAGCGCTTAGACCGCTATATGCAGAGTAAGGCGCCAGCCTTGGTAGGCGTTAAGGGGCTGTCCGTTGAGGAGTTACTACACTGCAAAGAAAGAGGTTGGAAAGTTGTCCCATACAAAGACTACCACAGGATTGGAAAGGCCATATTTACCCATGACCTCGACTATGGCTACGCAGGAGTGGCTCGGCGAGCAATCCGGGACGCTCAACATACCGTTATCGTCGGGCACGCGCATCGCATTGAGGAAGTTGTTGAGGGTGACGCGATGGGCACCCCAAAGTTCGCTGCTTGTTTCGGATGGCTTGGCTCCGCGGATATGGCTGACTATAAGCACCGTTTGAAGGCCAACCGAGACTGGGCCCAGGGCTTTGGAATAGGATATATGGAATCAACTGGAGTAGTTCACTTCCAGGCAATCCCAATTGTGTATGGCGGGTGTTGTTTGAACGGGAAGCTGTTGAAGGTCAAGTAGACTAGACTGCGTAGTCGGCGTTTGCTCCTGAGTAATAAATCGCTCCCTGCTCGTCGATTAACTGCTCCAGCTTGTCACGTATCTGAATATCAAGCAGGGTCTGCTCATCGGGCAAAAGCGCATTCTTATTAAGATACTTCTTTTTAAGGTCCGAGGGGAGCTGCTCAAGTACTTCGTCAGGGAGGGCCAAAACCGATATGGCATCCTGGTCGTATGTGCCCCGAACGCGCTCCTCGGGCGATGTTTTAGGGGCATACGAGTTAACAAAGCCCGGACGTTCTGAGCCCGCCTGTTGCCTTAGCAGAGGCACCAGCTTATTTTGAACCTCTAGGTCAGCCTGTTCTCCATAGGCCTTCAGCTCCTCGGGGGTCAAAAGACTCTCGCCCGTAGCCTCCCCTCGCCAATGCTGTAAATCCAGCATGGCGTTTGGAGTTCGCGTAGGGTCCAAGGGCTTTCCCGGAGCTGTGTCGCCCGCTATAGCACGCACTTCGGCACTATTTGCCTGACTCTTGGCTTTAAGAATCTCAAAGGCTCGACGACGATTTTCAACCGCGTCCCACTCAGCATCGTGAATGTTGCTGGGATCGTCTTCCTCCAGCTTAGCCGGCGAGTTGTCCTGTCCCCCCTCCCCAACCCCCATACCTTGCAGAGCAACCTGCCTCCTCATCCTCGCTGCCTCAAGTAACCCCTCTGTGTCGTCACCCCACACCCCGGGCCCTGTAAAGTCTCCCACTTCGGACATGATTATTTCCTCTCGAAGACATACCCGAGAGCTTCGCAACGCGTTCGGGCGAGGGTCTTGGGCCAGTAAACCTTGGTGTCCTCAACCAGGTCTCGAAGCGCGTTCATATCGAGTAGGGGCCCGGGACAAACCTTGTTAGGATCGGCCGAGGCCCCCGGAAACTCTGTGTGGCCCATAATCTTGGCGTTGGGCCCGATAAACGTGGCCAAGTCCTCACACACATCGCACAGCGCTCCCCACTGAGACACGGTGGGCTCGTGTTTTCGAAAGTCGCCCACACACGCAACTTGTATGCCACACCCGTTAGCTGCGCGTGCTCCCGGGGCCCGTCTATTTAAGGCACATGCTTGTTCTATGGTCCCATCGCGTTTGATAACGATAGCGTATCCCATTCCCCCGCCAGTCCACTGCGGATTAGACTTGAAGAACTGGGCCACCGCGCGAGCATCTTCCCCATCCTCGATACGATGCACGATGATGTGGGTGATCATGCTTAAAGCCCGCGGGGGTAATCCTTGGCCCAGTTCTGTCAAGTCTGTTACCATTTGAACCTTAGTCCGGCTAGCCCGGAATAATCCCAACTGTGATCGTAACCGAAAGACACCTGACCTTGTGCAAATGCCGAGAAACCTTCCCGGATAAGTGCTTCCACGCCCACGTTAGCAAAGGCCCCAGTAACACGGTCGGCCCCAAAGCCGAGGTTCAAGTTACCGTGTCCTGGGGTCAAGCTATTCTCCACTGCATCAAGGCGCAAAGCAACTGCTCCGGGGGTTACAGCAAAGGGTCGGCCTTCACATCGTGCAGACTGGCTTCCAGCTTACTAGACAGGAACTTGTCCAGGCTAGCGTCATCCAACCCGAGAACGCTTAGCAACTCTTTGAGACCCTTAACGCCGAGGTGGCTCTTCAAGTTGGCCAAAGCTTTCGCTTTAATGGCCGCCTTCTCCTCGTCGGACAACACGCCATCGGCCTTCGCGGCCTTCAGGTCGTCCACGATAGTCTGGAACATGTCCTTCACGACCTGGAAACACAGGTTGTCCAATCGCCCAAGAACTCCACGGAGGAACTCGTTCTTGGTTTTCTCCTGGATCAAATCGGCCAACTTCTTGCCACAGAAGCCAACCACTGCCAGAATAATTGGCGCTAGCGCAATCGCAATGTCACCCAATAAACTAATGATTCCTGCCTTGTCCATAACGCACCTCTCTACTTGGTTTTAGGTAGCATCTGGATAATCACATCCAGCTTGCCGTCAATCTTGTTAAACGAAGCATTTAGGGTATTTACACGGGTATCAATAGCTTTCACGTCGTCGGCGATTGCTTGCACGCGCACTCCACTAGCTACCTCTTCTCGTGTGGGCACCTGCCAAGGCATTGGCCAGCCTAAGCTCTGCATTCCGACCATGATGCCTACTAGAGACGCGAGAATACCAACGAGTACCTGAAGTGCCATTTTGTGTTGCTTTAAAAGCATCGCGTCTACTCCCTGTCAACGCACCACCGAAGCGGGGCGGGTCATTCGACCACACCAACCAATGCCGGCCCGTCGTCTGTCCCACCGCCGGCCGAGAGGAATGCTGCCGCGCTCATCGTCACGAGCCGCGTTGCCGAGCAATCAATCTGCGACGGCGTTCCCAGATGTCTCGCGCAAAGAAATCGTTCGCTCGCGCCCAACGTCGCGCCGCTGTAGACCGTCCCGAGCCAGGTGTCCCATCCGGCGAGGCACCCGGGGCTAATCACGACGGGCGCCGAGACCTGCGGAACTGTGACATTGCCGCCGGCCCGCGACCCGGGGTTGTATGGACCGACCGTTCCGCGAGCGAGCGCGATCACATAGGCTGCCTCGGTCATGGGCACATCGCTGCGAGAGCGACAGGTCCACACATCATCGGCGTCTGTCGCGCGCACGACCTCGCAAACGATGGTACTCACACCCGAGCCGGTAAATGCCGGGACATCGCACTTGACCGCGTTGACGAGCGCCGTCTTTTGTGAGCCCGTGAGCACCTTGGTATCGACGCGGCGAATGATTGCGTCGCCGGTAGAGGCCATGGCGAGCCAGGCTGAGATTGTGATAGCCGAGACAAGAGTAACTCCACCGATCCAGTAGATAACTTTCATTGTGTTACCTCAGATACCCGAATACGGACATTGTGACGGTCGTCGCGCTGGCGTCGGCCGCTGTCAGCTTGTAGCAAAACGCCGTGGCTGCCGCATAGGTTAAATACCCGACATTGGTGGCAGGGTACTCAGCGACAACTGCCGAAGTAGATGTGAGTTGCGCACCAAACACGACAGCCGCCTTGTAATCGGTACAGTTCGCGTCACCGCCCCACCCTCCTGCATCAGTCGCGGTTGCAGCGCCGGATGGATTGCGAACAATTAGCTTTGTCGGGACGAACGTGAACCCCGCCGGGACTGTGAAAATGGTTTGCGCCGCCGAATTATTGAGCGTGATAACGGCCGACCACATTGTTTCGGAAAACTCTCCAAGCGTCGTGCCGTCAGCCTTGGTGAGGCTGATTCGATTGTCGGTCGTTACGTCGAAGCCGGCGCCGGTGCCGGCGGCTTTTGCGATGGCGAGCTTTCCGTCCGAATTATTTTTGATGTATGTGCTCGACAACCATGCGAATCCGCCCGACGATGCTATATATGTGGCTGCGTACCAGGCGGCCGGTGTGTTGAGCGTGTAAGGTGAAGCGGCCCAAACACTGGAGGTACTGTCATCAGCGAACGAAAGAACATTGAAGGATCGCATTTTCAAAACTGTCTCTACTGACGCGGCGCTCGTTCCCACATCCACAGACCCGTTCGT
>Ga0182017_10001710_pt1 | contig 16879 bp, 15 predicted proteins | sample 712E3DmetaG_FD_120492 | JGI IMG/M metagenome (GOLD analysis project Ga0182017, IMG submission 120492) | Permafrost microbial communities from Stordalen Mire, Sweden - 712E3D metaG | ecosystem: Environmental > Terrestrial > Soil > Wetlands > Permafrost | place: Sweden: Stordalen | collected... | reverse complement strand
GTGGTTGTGAATCTGCCATATTGAGGTATGAAACTAATGGTAAGTAGATCCCGGCACAAACAAGATCTGGCGGCTCCGCTCCGTGCCGTAGCAGATTTTATCAAAGCAGTGCGCAGCTTAATTATTTGGTTGGACAGGAAATGTCCCTGTCATGTGATAATCTATTGTCATGTGCGGGCGATACACGGCGGCGAAGGATTATGGCGAGTTGATCAAACTGGTCGGCGTCGTCATGGCGCGGGTGGCGTTCTTTGCGCCGCGCTACAACATCGCGCCGACGCAACTGGCCCCGGTGATTTTCCATGATCACAACCAGCCGGCGATGAAGCTGATGCGCTGGGGTTTGATTCCCTCTTGGGCGAAGGACGAAAGCACGGGCAATGCGCTGATCAATGCGCGGTCGGAAACGATTGAAAGCCGGACGGCCTTTCGTGAGGCGTTCAAGCATCGGCGGTGCCTGATTCCGGCGGACAGTTTTTACGAGTGGAAAGAAATGCACGGGGAGCGGCAACCGTTCCGGGTGATGTTGAAAAGTGGCGAGCCGTTTTGCTTTGCCGGTTTGTGGGACCGGTGGGTCAAGACGCCGGCCGCCAGCAAGTTTGATACCGATCTGGACGAAGCCCCGGCGAGCGAGACGATTGAATCGTTCACCATCATCACGCGGGCGGCGAACGTGGCCGTTGCGCCGCTGCATGACCGGATGCCGGTCATCATGGCGCCGAATCATTATGTCTGGTGGCTGAAGGACGGCGGCGAGCGCAGTGAATCGCACAAGATGGCGCTGGGGCATCCGCTGGAGGAACCGTTGAAGATTTATCCGGTCAGCGACCTGGTGAACAGCCCAAAAACGGATGATGCTCGCTGCATCGAGCCGGTGCGGATTGACCGGGACTTTTTCGAGCGGCAATGGTGGTGCGGCGGGTGATATGTCAACTGCGTCAAAGCAAGCACCTTGCCTCTATTCCTTGTTCTCCTTTTCAATAGCTTCACGCATTGATGCGAAGAAATTTTCTTCCATCCGATCCATGAACTTCGCCGTTTTGGCAACGTCTCCCGGGCTTGATGCAGAGAATAGATCGATATTTTTCTTTCGTGCTTCGGCGGCGGCTTCTTCGGCTATTTTGTTGACAACTTCGGGCATGGCCATAGTCATGCCGACATCGTAGGCTTCCAAGGCTCGTTTGATTAGGTAGTCGCGGACGAGTTGCTTGGTCTCGGTTCGGGAAGAACCCCAGATCAACCGGACAAAGGAGCGTTTATCCACATCCAGGCCAACCATAATATCTACGAGCCCCATGAAACTGAGTTGCGACAGGACAGTGCCAGAGAGTCCGCGCAAACGGAAATCACTCGCGAGGAGCCGCTGCAATCGGTGGTCTGCCGTAACAAAAACCGTGCGCAGGCGCTTTTCCGAGTCAACGTGAAGTTGCGCGAGTTGCTGTGCTTCATGTTGTATCAATATCTTCTCTTTTGCGTGGATTGTGTTCCGGAACTGTTCGTTATCGGCAAGCAACCGGGCAAAAATCGATCCAAAGACTGCGTGTGTTCCCATGCCGATGATGGTGAATCCTCTAGCTCTCAGGAATCCGGCGAGTTCTGATTCGGTTTTGTAAGGCGCCATTTCATGGAGAAACGTGCTGAAGGATAGCTTTCTGTTACCGGTCCGTCCCACATGGCTGCTGTAGGCTCCTATAAAGATGTTCGTATTGGTTGCGCCGTAAAGGCTGATGTGATTGCCGAGTGCTTTGCGGTCTTCAAGGCCCAATTGTCGCACTGTCTGAATCGCGAGATCGCGATGAGAGATGATTTCGTTCAGGAATTGATGTCCAACGCACAATTCGCATTGATTACCGAGTTTGATGCTCGCGTTACGCAAACGGGAGATTGTATCTGAGTACGCTGGTCGCATCGGGTGCCCGTCCGTGATGGCTGGGAGCAATACATTCGTATCGAAGTAAACCTTTTGAGGCAGCGAAAATTTTTGAAATAGTGCCTGTCGCGGGGATGAAAGCACCAACTGGACCGCAAAAGCACTTCGGCCCAATTCAGCCAACAGGGTTGCCTCCTTGTTGTCTGGTGCGGATAGCAGTGCTCCAACTGCATATTCCATAGCAACGGTGTTCGAAACTCTGTGTGACTTCTGGTGTTCGCGAACAACCGCTGATATGACGGTCGGCAAATCTGCCGCAAAGCCTGCAGAGGATCCCGCGTAGTGCGCTGCCAAGTCCCACGCACGCGCCATGAAGACCGATTCGAGAATGCTTTTTGCGGCGTGTTCGTCCGAGTCGGTCGGCGTAACGCCTTCACGGACCTTCATCCTGTCCATGACCGCGCTGGCCAGTACACCCATGTGCTCATCGAACAGTGGTGCGCCATCCTTCTCTGACCTGGTGATCGTTTCTCCTTGGCGGTCAACATCGCCGGCAGCAATCAGCCGTACGAGCGATGCGTGAACAACCTCGTATGCCTGCGCGCCTGTGAGGTGGAGTGCTTCACGAAGATTTTTCGACAAGATGTCTTCAGTAATGCCTCTCCTGCCAGCTTGGTTAATAAGGGAACGAACCATACCATCCTGGGCAATCTCGAGTACCGGTTGCTGGTGTGGTCGGGACTTGAGTTGCGCATAGGTAAATGCGAGGAAGCGTTGAAAGCTGGAGTGCGTTACGCTCATGGTTCCCAGGTCGGGCTGAATCTTTGCTGCTGCAATTTCGTCTTTCGCGGCCTGTCCGATCGCACGCCACAAATCTTTGTGATTGTCATCGCCAGTGTAATAGGCGCGCTCAATATTGACCTGGTGCAGTGCGGTCCCAAGGGTGGTTTTTGCCGAATCTGGCAATATCGCCAAGTGAAGGGTGGGAAAGTTAGGGCCGACGCGCTTTTTAAAAATGGACAAGACATTATTTATCGCTGGGTCGGCAAATGAAAACCCCACGAATATACAAGGCCGTTGTGTAAGCAGAGGAATTAGAAAATCTTCGTATTTATCATTCTTTTCCAAATTCTCATAGTCCCGCGTGTCCAGGATCATTGTCTGCGGCTCTTCTGCTCTACCATGAATTCGTGCAACAAAAAATTCGGTCAGCACTGCGGCGGTAGACAGTGACGCATCATCTATCTCGATCGGCAGCGGTGATGTGCGATGGAGATGTGAGTAAGCGTGGTGGAGTGACCGATCATAATTTGTGGTGACAATGGCGGTCGGTTTTAACTTTATAAGTGGGACGATGCGTTCGATCTCGTCTGCTTTTGGCTGCGCTCGAAATGGGGCACCCAATTCTTTGTGTAATTCACCTGTGGGGATTCGCCTGCACGTTTTATAGATCGTGGCGGCGCCGGGATAGTCGTCGTCGTCAATGCGCTCTCGAATCAGTTGGGCGGCGGTATTGTCGTTGTATTTTTCACATACTTGGGCCAAATGCAAAACATACTGTTTCCAAGTAGGAAGGCCAACGTGAACGCCCACGCCTGCACCGCAGAATAATACCGCGCGCGGGCGTGAAAGCGCCTCTTTGATCTTACGGCTCAACGATTCTGGATCGTACGTGCTCATTCCACGGTGACACGGTAGTTTAGCGGCTCCAAATCAAAACCCAAGCCTTTTAGATTAGGCTGTTTCATGGTGAATACCCGTGGCGATTTGCTCAAGGCGGAAAAAACGAGGTAGAGATGGTAATTTAGTAATTCTGCTGATTTTTCCAATTCGGTGGCGGAGATGTAAAACCCGTTTTGCAAATTCGACGCGGTGGTGGCTTTGACTTCAATCGGGCGCTCGGTGCCGTCGTCATCGAATGAGAGAATGTCGTAGCCCAAACCGTCGTCACGGTCCGCAACGTGGTCAACATTCTCTGCCAATTTCAATTTGCCGGCTTGGATGAGGCGTTGTTTTTCCAGGGCGAGCACGATCAATTCGCCACGGTCGCCGGTGCGCTTGGAATTTTTTTGCCGGGTCTCATGGTTGGTTTTGCCGTGACCGACTGGCCCGGTCGGCGCGGCGGCGGGAGGCATTGCGGGCAACTGGCTGATGAACTGCGCGCCGTCCACGGCTGTTTTCAACATCGGAATGCTGGGGGCCGCACTGCCTGATGTCGTGGGCGCAGCCGGGGGACCGAACATGTCGTAAAGCAGGCGCATGTAAAGCGCCGGTGGCTGGGCTTTCAATTCCGGCCAGGTGGCGCGATAATCCATGAGTGCCCGCTGCATATCGGCCTCACACTCAAACGCGCCGTCCAAATCCAGTTCGGAGATGAAATGCTCCAGATGTGGCCAAGCGTAGATGGGCGCAAATTGGTCCGGATGGTAAAGGAAAAGAATTTTGCCCTTTAACATGGGCGACAGCTTATTCCCGGCAATGGCGGCAGAATCACCTTCGTCGGCTGCTTGGAACAAATCCACGATGGCCTGTTTAATGGCGACGAATCCCTCCTCGCAATTGCTTCCCCAATGACTGGCAAAACGATACTTTTTGTCTTTATCATCCCCACGTTTTCCGAAATAGACACCGAATTTTATGGCGTTGGAACCGAGGATTTTGCCAAGGCTGTCCATCTCGCGTTCCAAGCGATAACAGAATGAGCGGTTATCTGCACCTTTGCCAATGACGTATTCATCCAGCCCGAGGCCAGGGATTTTTTTGGCGGGATAATCGGAGACGAAATCTTTGCGAATCTGCTCGGCACGTTTCCACTCGTCCTGGTCGCGCTGGGCGAGCATCGGGACGCGCCGAGCAATTTCCTCCGCTATCGCCAGCCGATTCATTTGGCGCCCTCTCTTTCTGTGCCGGCGGGTAGGGTTTGTACGGATTGGACGAGGGCGAGCAGTTGCGCGCCGTCAATCAGCCGGATGGGTTTTGTTAGCCATCGTATGTGGGTGTAGTGGGCGCACATGCTCAAACCAAAATAGGAATTGTTCTTCGTGAGATCGGCAAATTGATTTTGCCAAGATTGGACATTCGGTTAATTCCAATTGGCTCTGGTTGGTCATTGCATTCTGCATCCAACAACGGCAAAAGCTTCGCCAAGATTTTTTCCACGACTGTCACGTTGACGGCGTTGCCAAGCGCATAGAAAGCTGAAATTCCATCCGGCAGATGTTTCAGTTCGCACATTGATTGCAACTTCGCACATTCCCGTGCGGTCATGTAACGCTGCTCCCAAGCGATGATGGGAACTTGCGTCGTGGTCATCGCGACGAGCGATGGAGAAGTATTTGTTCGTTTCACACGCACACCGGAGGCGCGGAATTGCAGAACGTATTCCCAAATGTTTCGGCTCTCGCCCTGACAGTTCCATTCCAGCTTTTGCAGGCTGGGCGGAAAAACTTGAATCTTCGGCAACCACGGGTCTATGCGTTTCCTGTGCTCAAGATAAAACTCACGGTTCTGCTTTAGAAATAATTTCTTCCAGTGTGGAAATGCGCCCCGCCCGCTGTGCGCATGGCTGGGGACAAACTTGTAAATTTCTTCACGCGACAACCCCTTCAGCGACTTGCCAAAACTTCCTCGCGTTTTCTGAATCTCCGATAATGGAACGCGGGACAGCGCATCGCGGTCATATGGATATGTTGCCTTGAATTCCATGCTCCAGATTGGAAACGACGGTAATTTGGTTTTTGCTGGAAACAGTTCAAGGAACTCCTGCCAAACTTCCAAACACTTGATGACTTGCGGACTAAGTTTTCTGGCGTTGGCTGGTTTGGTGTCCAGCACTGTAAAAATGGAAACATCCTTTGTTTCAGTTTCTGTCTCCGGCCATTCAAAACCAGCGAGCGAACCAAGGCTGCCGACCATGTAAATGCGTTCGCGGATTTGGGGGACGCCGAATTGATGCGGTGAGAACTGGTGATAGTCCACCGTGTAGCCCAGCGACTCCAAGGCTTTTTTTACCTTTTGATAGGTATTCCCCTCATCGTGACAGACAAAATGGGCGACGTTTTCCAAAATTACGAGTTTGGGGCGGCATAGACGTAAAATCTCGATGATGTTCCAAAATACTGTTCCCCGCACGGCATCATCCCAACCCATCTGGCCACCAGCTTTGGAAAACGGCTGACAGGGAAAACCCGCACAAAGCAAGTCATGTGCTGGCACCTCTTCCGGCTTAACGTCACGAATGTCGCCGCTCGCTTTGATGTTGAAATTCTTTTGATAAACCCCCTGCAAGTCCGCATCAATCTCGCTGGCAAAAACACAATCGCCGCCGAGATGTTCCGCCGCCAGATGAAATCCACCGAGGCCGGCGAACAAATCAATAAATCGGAAATTGTTTGTTACGACGCTCATTTTATCCAAGGCAGTTTTTGAATAAATGGCTTCGCCCACTTTTGAATTTGAGTCCCAACCTTCGAATCTAGCCAGTCTTGTTTGTGTGCCGCAGCAGAAAGCAGCCGATTGCGATCCAGCAGAAGTCCCTTTGATTTTATTGCGTGTCTCTCGAAATGACGCTTTGGAAATGTGAATGGCGTAGTAAAAGCCTTGCGCGGTAAGCTGCGAGGCACAAGCGCGACAAGATCATTCCAAACTTCCAAATCCGGGTCATGGAGCTTGTCTTCAAATTGGCGACCGCTTGCGCATTGAACTAAAAAGGCTGGAAAATTTCCATTGCCGTCATGAAAGCGACGATAACAAAGGATGTCTAACCCTTGCTCTTTTGCTTGCTTCTTGTTCCACCTCTTAATGTTTCCGACCTCACCGCATAAGTGCTTGGCTATTTCTTTTACAACCGTAGCGAGTTGAGCGGTTTCTTTGCTAGACCAGCCCGTCCGATATATAGTCCAGCACGGCAACAACTGCTCCAAAGCACCACAACATAAAGATTCAAAGATCTCTCCCTGCTTGTTGTAATCCCATTTTAGCTTCTTCGATCTCGACCACTTCAAATGATGCCGCGCGTATGATAGCAACAAACAAAAGACATAGGCTGGAGATTTTTCCCAACTAGAAATTGTCAGTTGAATTGTTTGATAGTCAAAATCAAATGGCCCGCACCCACCCACCTCCAGCCGACGAACCCTCAGCCTGTTCCATACCAAATCAACAAAGTCTCTTGCTTCCTTCCGGTCATGAAACCACCGAGTCTCTGCTAGAACATTTGTGACCACCGGCGACGCGATAGTTTCTCCGGAAAACAGGATTGACGCCTCAATCCAATCGCAGGCCAACTCAATTTCTTCTCCAGCGTCAACTTGGTCTGGCCTCCGAAAGGTGCTTGGTAGTTCTAGCAGCATTATTTCTCAGAACAGAGCTTGGCGTGAAGGTCTGGGAATGATTCGAGCAATTCTTTCGCATTTCGTCCTAGACGTTCAACAGACTTCTTCAATTTTGATGACTTTTTGTAATGGTGCGCGCGGCTGAGAGCCAATTCCAAGTTTTCCGAAGCATCATCCACATACTTGATCACTTCTGCTTCGTCGCCACCTGAAATTCGCACCGCTACCTCAAAGTTAGGTTCGTCTGAGTCCTCCAAATATTTTACAGCCTCTTTTGACTCAAGAGCATGACCAAAGGTGTCGACTCTTCGCGAATCAGTAAATAGTGGCCCACGCTTTTCATCACCGAAAAGCCACACTGCAAAATTCTTGAGAGCTTTAATATGCTCAGGCGGCACTGGTTCTTGTGCTCGCTTTGGAGGCGCGTTTATATCTATTTGAAGATATTTTTGAACGCCACTTGTCCGGAGGGAGAGATACATTACGCTGAAGCGGTCTTCAAAATTTTCTTCCGGCACACTCCCCGTTTTCTCAATTTGAAGCATTAGCCGATAGGAAATATAATTTCGCCTTACGGTATCCGTGTATGCGCCGATCCGCTTGCGCACGGTTTCGTAGGACATTCCACGGTCAACCATGCGCGCTATGAATTCCGCTTTTTCTGAGGGTCGCCATTGTTCGATGCCTGTGACGTGACGGAAACCCAGATATGCCTCGACAGACTTCCGGTCATCGGCAAGAAGGTAGGGAATTTTCGCAAACAGGTCTTTCGGAGGCTCTTTCCCTGCAACGATTTCCTTCCACATCCGATCCTTTCGGCGGCCTTCAAAGGTGTCGCGAAGACACATCAGCGCAGCGAGTCTTCTGTTGCCCTCCACAACAACGAGTCGGTCTTTCCCGTAAAGTTTTTCCCGCACACAAACCATTGCCTCTTGTGTCCAAAACTGACCACTCTCTAAAAATGAAACCGCCAATTCATCGACATTCCAAGTTTCAATGAGCGCTAACACTTCTTCTTGTTTCATGTCTCGCCCAGTGTGGTGACGGCCAAGGCGTGGATTAAGGGGGTCAAGATAGAGGTCGTCTATCGTTGCAAATTCAAGTTTTTGGCTGACTGGCATAAGTTCGTCCTCATTCTGATTTAATTACTCAATTGTGACAATTTTTCCTCAAAGTCCACAATTTCTTTTATCTGCACCAGAAACCAACGGTCAATTTTCGCGAGACCGAAAATCTCCTCGATGATAACGCCGGAGTATACCAGCCCCACCGCAGTTGGTTTCGCAGCAGCCTTTTTGCCATGCGGCGAGTGTGCGCCGGAAATTTGCCAGCGTCAAATCGGAATCCGTCAGCCTTTGGATGTGGGGGCCAGATTTTTCCTGACCCCTTTCCGTCTCGCGGTCGCATATCATGGAAAAACTTCTTCCAAGTCGATCAGACGAACAAGGTCTTCCCGGTTTTCCCATACAGCCACGCGAATCTGGCGGCAAGACGGAACAGGCCAACATTTTCGCCTTCAATCGCATGGTGGTTCGTGGCAGGATGGGGGTATGGCAACTGATGCGAAATCCAAAAAGAATCCGGCAGCGGTGGCGCTCGGACGGCTGGGTGGACTGCGGGGCGGTCCGGCACGGGCGAAGACGCTGACGGCAGCAGAACGGAAAGCGAGCGCGCAAAAGGCGGCGCTGGCACGGTGGTCAAAAAAGAAGAAAAAGGCTTAAATTATTGTTGATTATGCGTGAGCGGTCGCGCATACTACTTGCATGGGCCTGACCTATCATTTCACCTTTTCCGCACCGACAACGGTGACGGCGGACGAACTTTTAAAATTCCTGCGCAAAGTTGAGAAGGATGCGAAACAGATGGGTTTCCGGCCGACAACGGTGCTGGAGGCCGAATTTGACACGCCGGAACGGCGCGAGTTCGCGCGGCGGCTGACGAGCGGTCACCGGCTGGAGAGCGAGACGCTCAAGGGGGTGGTGGTTTTGCGCGAGGGACAGGTTTGGAGTCTCAACCCGGTTCACGGTGACTGCCGGGTGATCCCCGAGCGGGGCGTGGTGCTGGTGGTGACGGACGAACACGGATGCGAAACAGTATTTGGTTTTTTGAAGTATCCAGGGGCACTCAAAGATTTGAACGGGCGGGATGCCGTGCCGACCGGCATCGGGGGCCGGTGGATTTTCAGGGATTTCGTTGACAGCCCGGATGCGCGATACCGGAAAATCGTGAAGCGATTCGTGGAAGCGGGTTACGTGGAAGCGGAGCGCGACGAGTTTGTAGCGGCCTGAATCTTCCGAACACACACCTCGCCATGCTTTGCAAGGTCGTGTTCCCAAATCCGCACGACACGCCAGCCATTTTTACGCAGAACGCGGTTGACCCGGTGGTCCCGCGCCTTGTTCGCGGCGAGCTTCTTTTTCCAAAACGCGCGATTGCCAGCCGGGGTTTTGCAGTGCTTCGGGCATCCGTGCCAAAAGCAGCCGTCCACAAAGAGTGCGAGCCGCACTTGCATGAAAATAAAATCTGGTTTGCCGAAGACCTTTTGATTCCTTCGCCAGCCGGTTATGCCATGCTGGCGGAACAATTTCATCAAGGCCAGTTCGGTGTCTTTGTTGCCGCGCCCGCGAATCCGGGACATGACATCGGAGCGTTTCGCCTTGGTAAAGACATCAGGCATGGGCGCATTCCAACGAAAGTTCCGCCAGTTTTTGTCGCCGGTGGCTTTCGTCGGGCGTTGGATTTTTTATCTGGTCGTAGAGGCCGGACCATTGCGCGTCGGAAGTATAAAGTTCCGCGTCATCGAGTTCGCTGGCTTCCGCACGCCGCCAGGCTTCGGCGGCAAAACGCCGCAGGACGCGGGGCCAGCCGCTTTCGGCATCTTCAAAGCCGTCGGGATGCAGTCCGGGGAAAAGATAGGCGATGGATGACCATGCCCGGACGAAGTCCGCTTTTGATAAATTTTCCACAGGCTGCCCAAGGGCAAAACGTAATTGGGTTGCAGCGGTCCTGGCCGAGTCGGGGATGAAATAAAATGTATTCATTTGTTCCAGGCTACCAGGCTGCGCATGTCACGCCAGGATGAAATCAAAGTTTTTTCGCCCTCAAAATTCGGCGTCTATGACCTTCCATGTCGCTGAAAGTTTCAACACTCCTTGGTGGTCGCCGGCCCGTTTGAAAGTGATGCGTAAAATCCGTGGAGATTCCCGGCGCAGAATTACCTTGTCGCCCGCCTTCAAATTGAATTCTCGCAAATAGGCAGTCATTCCAGTGACGCGATATTCGTTGCGTGTGCCGCCGAAAAACTTGTTGTTGTAATAAATGAACATGAATGTCCATTCCCGGCCGGTGTCGTCAATCAAATCAAGTGGGACACGCGGATTTTTGAACTTGGCTTCTAGCTGTGGGAAGAATCCGAGAATATCCGGTTCTTTGGGAACAAGAATTCCGGCTTGATGTCCACCGGTTTCGCCGGTGTCGTTTTTACTCAATGTTTTTTCGATCGCATTGGTAGCCATGATGATTCCGTTATGTTGGGTGTCCCGAAGCGGGGGATATTCTTAATGCCCGCAAAATGTCGTCCATTTCTTGTTTGCTTCCATCAGTGCCGACGATGGCGGTTGTCGCCAGTTCGCGTTTACGTTTCATCCGGTCGTCGATCACGTCTTCGACGGTGTTTATATAAAAAAAGCGATGCACGGTGACGGGTCGCGTCTGGCCTCGCCGATGCGCCCGCGCCGATGCCTGATCCTCGACCGCCGGATTCCATTCGAGGTTGTAGTGAATGACATGATTCGCGGCGGTGATATTGAGTCCCGTCCCTGCTGCCTTTGGATTGAGAACCAGAACGGCGGATGATGGCAGGGCGGTAAATGCATCAACTTTCGCTTGGCGTTCCGGCACCGGCACGCGCCCGTCGATGTAGTCGGCTGGTATTCCGGTTCGTGAAGGGATTTCTGAAACCAGAATATCAATGCTCTGCTGATACGATGTGAAGATGAGCGCCTTTCCGCCTTCGGAAATGATTTCTTCAAGAATTTCAAGCAGGCGGCTGAATTTTACGGAGCATTGAGCTGCATCCGGCACGTCACGCAAACTGTCGGCAAGCCACGGATGCGTGCAAAACATTCTCAATTTCGTCAACGCTGTTATTGTGGCTGCACCGGAATTCTCTGCCGCCGCTGCTACGCGGATTTGTTCATAGGCGTCTGCGGATGCTGTATCGAGTTCGAGTGGTTGGGGTATATCAATCCGTTCGGGCAGGTCTTGCGCCACTTCCGCGACCCGGCGGCGAAGTATGATCGGAGAAATGATCGGTTCAAGCAGGGCGGCTCCGTCAATCGTGTCGGGATGCCGTTTTTCAAATTCACGAAGCTGTCCCAAAAGCGATGGAACGGCGAAGTCCGTGATAGACCAAAGGTCTTTAAGCCGGTTCTCGACGGGCGTGCCGGTGACGGCGATGGCGATGTTACGAGGTATCGTCTTCAACTGTATGGAGCGTTTAGCGGTCGGATTTTTTATGCCCTGCGCTTCATCAAGGATGAGGAGATCCCAGCGGACATTTCTGAAAAGGGATATGTCAGCGACGGCGGTTTCAAACGATGCGATGACCACGTCATGCGACCGGAGTTGTTCGGGCAACCCCGTCCGCCGGCTTCCGCTGTGGATCAAGACGTTAAGATTGGGGCCGAAACGCGCAAGCTCGCGCCGCCAGTTTTCAAGGAGCGTAGCCGGCGCGACGACGAGGTTCGGCCTGTGCCCGGCCTGCACTTCTTCAAGGATTAGGCAAATCACCTGCACGGTTTTACCAAGCCCCATTTCATCCGCGATGATGCAGCCAATCCCGCCACGTCTCATAAAGGAAAGCCAGCGATAGCCGTCAAGTTGGTATGGGTAAAGCCTGCCGGTAAATGTAACGGGCGGCTCGCCGGAAAGTTGCGGAGCGATTGAGGAAGCTTGCAGGGCATTCGCAGTTCTGTCCGCCACCGTCAACGACGGATTTTTATGACGGAGCACTTTCATGTATTGGGCGAGCGTGAGCGGACCGAACTGCGCCAAACCCGCATCGTCCAGAAATCTCTTTGCGTCTTCCAACGTGCCGCCTAGAAGCGGAAACCAACGCCCGTGGCCGACCGCATAGTCCAACAATTCCCGGTTATTTCTAGAAACGTCGGCCTCAAAGGTCTGCTGCCGCGCGACAAGCCGACAATTGATTTCCGGTGCTCCAGGATGCGCGCTGCTTTCCAGAACAACGAGGGGGTCTGCCGCTTCGCGGGAAAAATCCAAGCCGGTCGCGACGAACTCTTCCTGGCTAACAGAGACACCACGCAGATTGCGCGCGGATTCAAAGACGGTGGCGTAGATTTCTTCTGCCGCGGGGAAAAAGCTGGCTTGGTCGTTGAAAACCTCAAGGATGTTGGAATTGACCAATTTTACGGGCATGGCGGTTTATTTAATTGCTGCCGCAGCCTTCCGTCGTTCGTCCACGAGCGATTTTAATTTTTCCGTGGGAATCGGTGGTTCCTCGCGATGCGCCATCGCGTGGCAGTTCGCGCAAAGCGGGACTAGGTCAGTTTCGATGTTAAGCTGATAGTCGGCACCCAGTGTGGCGATCGGTTTAACGTGATGAACTTCGATGTATCCGATTCCGACCGGCCCGTATGCTTCGGCAAAATCGAAACCGCACGCAAGACATCGCGATCCCTTCAACTGGATGCAGGCTTCGCGGTTCACCTTCTTGCGCTCGTAACGCACACCGAGTGCCGGAACGGATCTGCCTTCGGCTTCGCCGGTCGTCTCCGGCTCGTTTTCCTCGACGCCGATGAGTGCTGCCATCATGCCGAAGAAGGGAACGACAAGCTGAAGAACAAGTTGCTCGCTGAGTGCTTCATCATCCTGATCTATGACGAGGGGCGGCGTTCGAAGCGAAAGTTCAAGGCGATTCCATGTCGCGGGCCAGCCCGCCGGGTCAACCGGATTGACCTCGCCACCATTGATCCGCATTTGAGTCCGGATGCGTTTCGATTCAAATGCCTTTGCGAACGATGCGAAGGTCTGTCGTCCCTCTCCGGGAGCATTTCCCATTTGCTGGATGAGCGCCGCCGAAAACTGGCCCGGCACAAAGACGGCTTCGGCGCTGCGCCAATTCAAAGAAAAACGTATGGCAAATGATTCGTTCGGATGCCCGTCCGCCGGCACGCATTCGCAGATTTGTCCGTCTGCGGATTTCACCAACTTGGCGATAATCGCGAGGCCGATGCGGTCGGCAACTTGATGGACCGCGAATTTGACGGTTTCGCTGTTCATTTTTCGGTGTCAGGCTCCGGTAAGTCTTCGACGAGCTTGCGCAAGTTACGGGAGACTTCGTAACGGAGTTCTGTGAACGTGTTTTTCGTCGAGTCGCTGATGCAATTGAGTTCTGCGACCGAAAGCCCCCACAAGAGCGCGTCCATGCCTTGGATCGTGACGCCTTGGGCAAGATTTGGCAGATATACCTTATGGTAGTAGGGATGAGACGTGTTTATTTGCACGCCGCAATGCTTGTCTATGAGACACGGTTCCCATAGCAAACCGTCATTGATGCTTGGAACGGGCTGGATATGAACCTCGGTCGGCTTTGCGGCTGTCGAGATTTTCAGCTTCAACCTCACCGGCCCCTGCATATTGACGAGTTCAGCCTCGTTTTTTGCGGGGTCAACGGATTGGATGGCGGGCTTAGAAAGCTGGTCTTCCTTGACGCTGATATTGCGATTGGAACTGTCATGCGCGGATTTGGAAATGAGGCTGGTTTTGGCGTGTGTTCCTTTGCGATATGCCTCCTCGGCCGCACGCCGTGGCGGCGTCAAAAAATCCAGAACAAAATCATACACCGTCTCATTCAGGATTATCTGCGATTTTTTGATGTCGATCTGAAAGGCCTCGTCCAGCTTGTGGTCAAAGGAAAATTCGACGCGCAAAAGGCTGAAGTGGGGCTCCTTTGAAAACATGCCGAGCCAGTCCGGGCCGTGGATTAGGCGCTGTTCGCGGTAAATATAAATGCCTTGCCTCGGATTGCTGATATGGGCGCACTTGGCAGCTTCGATTGACGAAAACTCCTCTTTTCGCGGCAGGACATACGCCTTCATTGTGAATGAGGCTTCGACACCCGCAGTCAATTCAACCTTCGCGGTCTCTTCGGCCACAAGCTGTGATTCGGTTACGCAAAAGGGGTCCCATGGCACAACCTCCTCGCCATTGAGACGGATTTTCAGATTCCGCGCCCGCGTATCCTTGGCATCCAAAAACCGCTGATATACTGTGGAAAGATGGTCGCGCAATCCCTCGGTGGCCTTCGCCAGCGCCTTCTTAGCCTGCGACCTGAATGCTTCGGCTGTTGGCCTGATCAGCCGGTCAACATTTTCCCAGATGACCATCGTGCCGCGTTTAGCGCCGATGATTTTTTCAAAATCCTTTTTCTGCTGGTCATCGGCTTCGTCCAAGACAAGCTCCCATTTATTGGCCTTTTTGACGCGGTCCAAATCCCAGGTGGCGCGAAGGAGCGGAGCATTTGCTTCGGCGCGCGATATGACGGACAGGCAACGGCAAAAAGCCGTTGAGGCGGTTTTGAGGCCCAAACCAAATTTGCCCAAGCTCGACGGCGACGGGCGCGGTTTCGACCCGTATTTCATGGCGTCCACAAGAGACTCTTTGTCCATGCCGATGCCGTCATCGAAAATGGCCAGCGTGACCCGACCCCTGAAATCCATGACTACGAAAACATCTATAAGCGATGCGTCGGCGGCGACGGAATTGTCAACGACATCGGCGACCGCCGTATTGAACAGATAGCCAGTGTCTCTCAATCCCTCGACCATCCGAACCGGATCGGGGAGCAATTCCAATAATTGTTCACTCATGATGTTTTCCTTTTCTTTGCGATGGAGTAATTCACTGCTCGCCCGCTGACCATTGCGGACGAATTTTGTTTTTGTGTTTTGCGTTCATGGAGGACCAAATCCGGTCGGTAGTCGGTTGGGCGTCGCAAGGCCTCGACTACGGTTCTCGCAATACGCTCAACAACGGGAACAACAACAGAGTTTCCAAATTGTTTGTAAGCCTGCATGTCAGATACGGGAATCTTGAAGTTTGCCGGATACCCCATCAGTTTTGCACATTCGCGTGGCGTCAGGCGGCGTGGGTTTTTTCGCGCGCCCTGCGAGATCAGGATTTCAGAGCCATCTTTATAGTAGCGGGCACTCAATGTCCGGGACACATCACTGCCCGTTGCCAACCCGAAGCCGAAGCCGTTGCCGGCTGCCTTGTGTTTTGCGGCGTAGTCCTGCAAATATTTCCACAGGTGATCGGTGAGTGTGTATTTATCCGGCACTTCAGCTTCGAGGATGGATTCAAGCTTCGGCCCATTTGTTGGAAATTCCGGGAACTCAAAATAGCGGGGTTCTCTGAAGCCAACGAGGAAAATGCGTTCGCGGTGCTGCGGCACGACGCTTCGCGCGTCAATCACCTTGTGATAGACATGGTATTTCAGGTGTTCCGTGAGCGTTTCCCAAATGATCCGGAACGTGTTGCCCTTGTCGTGGCCTTTTAGATTCTTGACGTTCTCCAGCACGAAGGCGCCGGGCCGGTGGTGGTCAATTAGTTCCGCCAGCTTGAAAAAGAGGTTGCCTTGTTCCTTGTCTTCAAAGCCGTGTTTCCTGCCAAGGCTTAGTTTCTTGGAGACGCCGGCGATGCTGAACGGCTGGCAGGGAAAGCCGGCACAGAGAATGTTATGCACCGGGATGGCGGTGTCCGGCACGGAATAAATGTCCCCGTGCGGACGCTCGCCGAAGTTGGCCTGGTAGGTTTCCTGCGCCTTTTTATTCCAGTCTGAGGAGAATACGCACTCGCAACCCGCCCGCTCAAAGGCGAGGCGAAATCCGCCGATGCCGCAGAATAAATCTATGAATTTCAGTCTGCCATGAGAACCGTTGCCATTCGTGTGATACGGCAGCGCGTCTTCACGCAATGCATTAGCCGCAGGCATTTTTTTGGCAGATATTCTTTTCTGTTGTTTCGCCATCTGGCCGGAGCATATAGCGAAGGTCGTGGATTGCGGAAGCTCAAACGAAGATGTTCGCCAACTGATGGTCATTTCTGGCTCGCCGCCGTGAGCCCGCCAGACTTTGCTTTGTCAGCGGCGGCGTTGCAAACAATTACCGAGTCCGCACGCCAACGGAAAGAGCAATCCGATTCAGAGAGCAGAGTAGCAGGGGCGGTTCGAGTGGTCGGAATGATTGGGATTTAGCCTAAATTGGTTCAGAGCAATTTTCTCCACCACGGAAACCACTTTGCAATTGTCCCGTCAGCTTCGAGCGGCGGGAGCGTCACGCGTCGGAATCCCCGCTCGCAGTGGACGAGGACACATTGATGTTTTCTCAAATTGCGTAATTCGTAAGGTTTGATTTTGTGTTCCTCAACATTTGTGTATGAGCGCGTGGCCATTCCGCCGGAATAGCCATACGTCCTTTGGCGAACTTTTCGTTGTCCAAGAAAGTCCGCGCTTTCGACCGCTCCGGCCTCATCTGCCCCTTTGAAAATCATCCGGTTGCGAAGGTTCAGCGTTAGCACCTGCGCCTTTTCCTCACCAAGCGGCGGGATGAATGAGGTTGAGGATTGCGCAGCGGCAACCAGCGTCGCCTTCGCT
>Ga0182017_10001709_pt1 | contig 16881 bp, 12 predicted proteins | sample 712E3DmetaG_FD_120492 | JGI IMG/M metagenome (GOLD analysis project Ga0182017, IMG submission 120492) | Permafrost microbial communities from Stordalen Mire, Sweden - 712E3D metaG | ecosystem: Environmental > Terrestrial > Soil > Wetlands > Permafrost | place: Sweden: Stordalen | collected... | reverse complement strand
CGCTTGCACATCCATCCGAGGCCTCCTTGCCACGCCAGGCGAAGCATGCGCGACCGGAGACCTTGGCGCAATACCTAACTTGCGCCGAACTGCGCGCAAAAACTAAGCGGAATGCGTATAATAGGGTAGCGTTGGCCCCCCGTGGCTAACGAAGAAGGCCGGGAGAGGCGCGCTCGTTGCGCCAAACTTCTCGCGATTGACACCACCCCCAACCCGCGCTGCAAGACTCCAGCGCCTGGAAAAACTACTGGAAACTCAGGGCCCACCAGGATTAGTCACACCCGCCGGGTCAGCGCACCCGAGCCCGCGCGACAGCGGTTCTCTGTTCCGGGGCCGTCTCCCCCCGATCAGCGTATGGCTGTGGCCAAGCTCGGCTTGCAGCTCGCCAGCAGTTCCGTGACCGCCTCCTCGGCCGTCCGCGTGGGGGTCCACGACAGCTCGGTGCGGGTTTTCGTGTTGTCGCCGCACAGAACGGGTATTTGGACCCCAGCGGCGTCGGGCGGTGCGTCGGCGACCCGGATCGAATGGCCGGTGTCGCGGACCATTGCCTCGACCAACTCACGGCAGGAGCAGGCCGTGCCCGAGCAGATGTTGTAGACTTCGTTGGGCCGGCCATCCAGAAGCAGTCGCTCGTAGGCGACGACCACGTCGTCCACGTGCAGCAGGTCCCGACGGCAAGAGAGGTCCGGCAGCCGGATCTCGCTGCCCTGCGTGGCCGGATCCCACCCCGCCAACATGTGCGCGACGGCCGCGAAGAAGAACCGCTCGGATTGGCCGGGGCCGGTGTAATGGAACGGACGGGCGATCGTGACGTTGAGGTGATAGTCGCGATAGAACGTGTGGGCAATGCTCTCGGCGGCGGCCTTGAGCGAGCCAAACGTCGAAACCGGGCGGAGCGACGCAGTCTCGCCGAGGGGCCGGCCGTCGCTGCCTTCCTTTCCATAAACATCGCATGCGCTGGCCAGCACGACCTTGGCACGCGGCACGGCCCGTCGAACCGCGTCGAGCACGTTGGCCCACGAGGTGACAATGGTCTGGTAGGCCGCCAGCGGGTCGCCGGCAGCGTCGGCTGGTTGCGAGATGCCGGCCAGGTGGATCACGCCTTCCGGCCGGACGCTTGCGATGGCCCGCGCCACGTTGATGGGGTCGGCCACATCGCAAACGAGCGCTTTTCCGTTCTGCCGCTCATAGGCGAGCTTCCGTGCGCGGTTACGAACCCCAGCGACGACGTCGTAGCCGTGTTGACGGAGGTACTCGACCAGTCGGGAACCGGTGAAGCCGCCCGCGCCAGTGACGAACAACGTATGCACAGTTCGTCCTCCTTCGCCACGCATCGGCAAGTGTGCCCGTATAGAGAGACGGGCACCCACGCCCACCGCGGGTCGAACTGTCCGTTACTATCGGCACTTGGCCGGCCGCAGTTTCGTGGGCGGTACGTTTTCGACCTGATCGCGCGGGGTCGCGCTGGGTACGGGATGCGGGTTGCCGCGCTTGTTACACTGCGGCGTCGTCGCTATTCTCTACCCGCGGGGCGCGGGACCGGTTGGCAGGAGTGCTCACCATGGGGCTCGATGACATAGTGTTGGCCGCCGAGGAGACGATGGAGAAGGCGGTGGACTTCCTGAAGCAGGAATTTCGCGCGGTCCGCAGCGGGCGGGCCTCCACCGGCCTGGTGGACACGCTCCGTGTCGAGGTCGAGTCGTACGGGACGACGATGTCGCTCAAGGAGCTGGCCAATCTCGCCGTGGCCGAGGGGAACGTCATCGTCATCAAGCCGTTCGACCCCGGCACGCTCAAGGACATCCAGCGCGCGATCGAGAAAAGCGAGTTGGGGATCAACCCGCAGAACGACGGCAAGATGGTCCGCTTGCCGGTGCCGCCGCTCTCGACCGAACGCCGCAACCAGCTCGCGGCCCGCGTCCGGCAGTTGGCGGAGCAACAGAAGGTGGCGGTGCGGAATGCGCGGCGGGACGCGAACAAACTGCTCGAAGCGGGGAAGAAAGCGAAGACGCTGACCGAGGACGAAGTGGAGAGCGGCGAGGAGCAGACTCAGAAGACCACGGAGCAGTACTGCAAGAAGATCGACGCCATGGTCGAGGAAAAGTCGAAGGAGATCATGGCCGTATAGCGGGGCCGTGCGGGGGAACCCTGACTTCGCGTGGGGACGAGGCTCCAGCCGAGCCGCGGCTCAGCAGGAGCTTCGCCCTCCCCCCTTGCGCCTGCGTGCATCGGGTCTATAGGCGTTTACGGCACGTCAGGCGTATGCCGACCAGCGCGGCGAAGATCGTCACCGCGGTCGCGGCCGGGCACAAGCCGGACTGGATGCCCAAGAGCTCGAGATCCTCCGGCAAAGTCGCGTTCGGATCGGTCGTGTCGGGCCGACCGGATTGCCCGGGCGGCGGGAGCTCGTTGCCGGGCACGCCATCCACCAAGCTCTCCAACTGATTGAGGTCGTTGCTGAACGCGCTGCCTCCGGGTTGCCCGGCGATCAGGTTAATCAGGCCGCCGATGAGCGGCGCGCTGGGCGGGACCGGCTGGTTCGGCTCGGGCTTCGTTTGTCCCGACTGGTTCGGATCGCACGCGTCGCCGACGCCGTTGCTGTCGGCGTCCGCCTGATCGGGGTTCGGGACGTTCGGGCAGTTGTCGCACACGTCGGCGATGCCGTCGGTATCGGCGTCGCCGGCGCAGGAGGAGCCCGCGCCATGCCACGTGCCGCCGCCATTTGTGCAGGCCGCCTGTGTAGCGACGGAGCATATATGGCTGGCTGAGCAGCAGGCCCCGGTCGGCGGCAGTTGCGGGCACGGGTTGGGGCTGCACGCCGCATTGTCGCCGCGATAGGTACCTCCCGCCGCCGCACACGCCGCCGCGTTTTGGACCTGGCAAGTGCCGTCCGCAAAGCAGCACGCACCGGTCGGCGGCGGCGGCTGGGCGCACGGATTCGGGCTGCACGTCGTGCCGTCACCGTGATAGCTCCCGCTGGCCGCCGCACACGCGGTACTTGTCACAGCCTGGCACGCACCGGCAGCGTTGCAGCATGCGCCAGTCGGCGGCGGCAGGCACGGATTCGGGGCGCACGTCGTCCCATCACCCTTGTATGTGCCTTGCGTGACGACGATGCAGTTGTGGGCGTTCGCGAGTTGGCAGGAGTTGTCGCTATAGCAGCAGGCGCCCTGCGGGCACGGATTCGCGGTGCAGGTCGTACCGGGGCCGAGCCACGTGCCCCCGCCCGGTTGCGCGCACGTCGCCTGTGTCACGACGGCACAGGGCCCGTACATAGAGCAGCACGCCCCGGTGGGCGCCGGTACGCACGGGTTCGGATTACAGAGCGTACCCGGACCGAGCCACGTGCCGCCGCTGTAGACGCAGTCAAACGCCGTCAGCAGACGGCAGTTCTTGGTGACATCGCAGCAGGCGCCCAGCGGCGCGCACTCGTCCGGAATGCCGTCGCCGTTCGCATCCTGGCTGAACCCGTCCGCGATGTCGCAATCATCCGGCACGCCGTTACTGTTGCAGTCCGGGACGGTCAGCAGGAGCAGCAGTCCGTAGTCGAAAACGACGTGGTCGGCCGCGCTGCCGTCGGCATCGGTCGTCGCGAACGTGAGATACCGGAACGCGCCGAGCGGCACCGGCCCGGAGACCTGCACAAAGGGCACATTGGGATCAAGCACGGCGTGGCTCATGACCATGCCGTCGAGTAGTACCCAGGTTTCGGCCGTCGCGCCGGCCGCGAGCGCCTCCATGTTCAACGAGGGGAGTACCGCGAGGATGCCGAACATCGTGCCTGGGTGTGCCGCGCGGATCGCCGCGAGGTCGAAGGTCACTCCGGCGTTCGACGGCAACCCGATCCCCAGCGGCAACGTGTTCGGGTCGGCGACCGTGCGGATGGGCCAAGCATGATGCACACTGTCGTCGTACACCGCCACGCCGTTGCGGAGTGCGTCATAACTGATACCGGTGGTCGGCGGGAAGGTGAACTTCCTGCCGAGCGCGTCGATTTGCGTCAGGCCGTTTGGCACGAAGACGCCCGAGACGAACGGCAGGTTCGCGGCCCCACCGGTCCCATTCGTCGTGATGAACGACGGGCCGCCGCTGCTCGTGCCCCCGAACACGCTCGGTGGGACAATGGCGCCGGTGCGCACGTCAAGTCCCGCGCCAAAGGTCCCGGAGCCCGTCCCGTCGCCGCCGACCAGCATGTCGCCCAGCAGCAGCAGCGTGCTAGTGCTGCCGGCGATATCGCACTCGTCCGGCACGCCGTTGCTGTTGCAGTCGAGGCTGGTGCCGTTGGCGATGTCGTTGGGATCGTCGACGCCGTTGCTGTTGCAGTCCGGCGGGCCGCACGCGTCACACGATGAACCAGGGCCGAGCCACATACCACTGATCGACATATCACACGTCAGCGGTGAACGTTGTTGGCAGGAGCCGTCGATGTAGCAACACGCGCCCAGCGCGGGCTCGCACACGACCTCCGCGCAGCGCGAGCCGTTGCCCTGCCACGTACCGTTCATCCCGGCGCAGTTCGTCGGCGTCGCCTCCATGCAGAAGCCGCTGTACTCGCAGCACGCGCCGCTCTCGCACGCGTCGAGCACGCCGTTATGGTCCGTGTCGTTCGGGCTCGTCAGCGCCACGACCGTGACGCCGGCCAGGAACGTGCGCTGGCTGTCAGCGTCCCCGTTGTCGGTCAGGCGTACCTTCGTCAGCGTCTGCGTCTGGAACGCATCGGGCAGGTGAATCCGCTGCATGTCGAGGCGGTTGTTGCCGGACGAGACGACCGTAGTCGTGGAGCCCGACACGAAGTTCGTCCACGCGCACTGCTCGTAGCAGCGTATGTCCTGGTTGCCGACCAGGTCTACGTTGTAGTACGCGCCGTCGCTGCCGAAAAACTGCAAGCTCGCGTAACTCACCGGCCCGGGCTGACCCCAGAACGTGTTGATCAGCGTGTACACGTCCGTGGCGCCGTATTGCGCGAAGGAGATTGCGAACGACCGGCCGGCGGACCCGCCCGTCGCCGCGCTGCTCCAGTAGTTGTTCCCCGTCGTCGGAATGCTGAACGGTATGCCGCCGAGCGTCACGTTGCCCGCGGGGAAATTGGGATCGAGATCCTGCAAACGGGCGTTGGCGGCGATCGCGAAGCCGATCGGCTGAGACGTTGGAATTCCGACCGTCTCGCACTCGTCCGGAATGCCGTTGGAGTTGCAGTCCTGGCTCGTCCCCGCCGCGATGTCGCACTCGTCTGGCACGCCGTTGGCGTTGCAATCCTGGCTGAAACCGGTGGCGATGTCGCAGCCGTCCGGAAAGCCGTTGGAGTTGCAGTCGGGGGTCGTGCCCGCGGCGATGTCGCACTCGTCCGGGATGCCGTTACCGTTGCAGTCGTGGCTGAAGCCGCCGGTGATGTCGTTGGGGTCCGGTATCCCGTTGCTGTTGCAGTCAGGCTGGCAAATCGCCGGGTTGCTACAGTCGGAGCCAGCCCCTTTCCACTCGTGCCCCTGGCCTACGCAGAATGCCTCGGTTGCCACGTAGCACGAGTACGATACCGAACAGCAGGCGCCCTGCGGCGCGCACGCGCCCGATTCGCAACGCGTTCCGGCACCGAGCCACGTGCCGCCCTGTCCGCTGCACTGGAATTGGTCGATATCAACGCACGCTGCCGTAGCCCGGCAACAGCCTCCGATGGGCGGTTGCGGGCAGGGATTGGGACTGCACGTCGTTTCAGCGCCCTGCCACGTCTGGCCCGAGCCCGTGCAGCCGGCCGCGGTGGTGAACATGCACGTCCCATCCGTAGAGCAGCATGCCCCCCACAGTGGGCACGTGACTGTCTCGCACATCGTTCCCGGCCCTTGCCATTCGCCGTCGCAACTGGAGGGATGGGTCCCGTCCGTGCAGGTGCCGTCGGGCCTGCAACAGGCGCCGGGTTGCTCGCAGTAGAAGTTGCCGCACGCGACACCTGGCCCCGCCCAGCCGCCGCCGGCATCCCAGCAATCGAACGCCCCCAGAGTGGTGCACGATCCGTCGGGCAGGCAACAGCCGCCGGGGCCGTACAAATTGCACTGGTACGTAGTGCACGTCGTGCTCGGGCCTTGCCACACGCCGAAGTCGCCGAGACAAAGCACCTCGGTGACGTTTGCCGCACAATCGGTGCCAAAGCAGCAGGCACCGACCGCCGCCAGCGGACACGGGTTCGGGCTACACGAGGAAGCGGCCCCGAGCCACGTTCCGCCGGACGACGTGCATTGGTCGCTCGTGAAGAAGGTGCAGTTGCCGTCCGAGTCGCAGCAGGCCCCGGACGGGGGCAGGCACGGGTTCGGCGTGCACCTCGTCCCCACCCCTTGGAAGGTCCCGCCGGTGAAGGCGCAGTCCAGCGGCCAGGAGACGTCGCAGGTGTAGCCGGCCCGGCAGCACGCCCCCTGTTCGCATTCGTCGGGCACACCGTTGTTGTTGCAATCCTGGCTCGTGCCCTGCGCGATGTCCTGCGCGTCATCGATGCCGTTGCTGTTGCAGTCCAGCGCCACTTCGATGTGCGCGTCGATCGGTGTATTGCCGTACCCGTAATCGCCGGCAGCCACGAAGTCGAGCACGTCGCCGGCGGCGAGCGGCACACCCAGCGAGAACGGTGCCGTGCAGTTGCACAGGCTGCCGTTCGACCAGACGGCGACCCCGTTCTTGACGACCCAGTACTGCTCCGCCCCGTAGTCGCCGGCCCAGAACTTCCCGACCACGTTGGCGCTGCCGAACACGGCGCCGGGCGCTGTCCAGCGGACGATCGAGATCTGTCCGCCCGGGCCGGGGTGCGTGCTGATCTGCCCGGGGGCGACGCCGTACGCCGTCGCGCCGGAGGTGTTGTTCCACACCTGGCCCCAGCCTTGCGAGCTGGTCCATATCGGACCATTCGACGTCTGGTTGACGACGTCGAACGCGATGAAGGTCGTCGGGTCGTAGGGCGGCGGCGTCCATGAAGCCCGTCCGCCAAAGGTCCACGCCCCGTTCGGGTTGGACGTGGCGCTGAAATCCGCAGCCAGATCCCACGCCGTCGCGCCGAAAGCAGCCGCTGGGCTCAGGAGCGCCGGCAATCCGATCGCGCACGCCAGTAGCAACCTCGTGGCTCGATTCATCGTCATCCTCCTGCGCGGTCTCGCGCGGCGCCGCCCGAACCCGGGAAGTGACCACGACCCAGGACCGTTGGCCGCACCGGCATCCGGCGGTCGCACGGCAGTTCGGCCGCCTGGGCGAAAAACAGACTCACCGGGGGTCCAGGACGCGCGGTCGGCCTCGTCATCCTGGCCCCAACCAGTGTATTCGACTACAACTCCGGCCTCGCGCGTTTTTGACCCAGAATATGGAGTGTACCGTATTGGGGGTGTTCGCCGCAACGCAAACGCTGGGCGGCCGCCCCGTGGGCTGCGGGGTGTGTGGTGCTGCCCCGCCCCGCGTTTATCGGATCGAGACCCGGGCCGGGGACCGCACACCCTCGATTCGCCCAAACAGCGTCAGCGGCGAAACGGACTCGATGCGGACGTTGACGATGGCCCCTATGTGTGCCGGCTCTCCGTCGAAGACGGCGATCGAGTCGTGCGGCGTGCGACCCGCGAGTTGGCGCGGCGAGGCGGTAATGCCGCTGGCTGCACGGTCGTGAGCGCAACCATCGGGCAACCCGTCGCCGGCGTCGACCCCGGTGTCCGCGTCACTATCCTGAAGCCGGCGGGCGGCCTTGCTATATCCCTCCACGAGCACCTCGACCGTCCGGCCGATCAGGGCCCGCTTCTGCCGAAGGCTGATCACGCTCTGGACCGCCAATAACTCGTTGTTGCGCCGAGACTTGGTTTCGGCCGGTACGTCGTCTTCCCGGGCGCGCTCCGCGGACGTGCCGGGCCGGGGCGAGTACTTGAAGACAAAAATGCTCTTGTATTCGATGCGGCGAACCAGCTCGACCGTCGCCTGGAAGTCCTCCTCCGTCTCGCCAGGGAATCCAACGATGAAATCGCCGGCGAGGGCGATGTCCGGGACGTACCGGCGGGCGGTATCGACAATTCGCAGGTACTCCGCCACGGTGTACCCGCGTTTCATCGCCTTCAGGACGCGGTCGGAGCCGCTCTGGGCGGGCAGGTGCAGGTACGGGCATACGCGCGGACAGTCGCGTAGGACGCGGAAGATACTGTCGTCCCAGTCCGCCGGGAAGCTCGTCACGAACCGGATGCGGTCCAGCCCGTCGATCGCGTGCACCTGTTCGAGCAACTCGGCGAAGCGCACCGTCCGCTCACCGTCCTGATAAACGTACGAGTTCACGGTTTGTCCGAGCAGCGTGATCTCGCGGCAACCCTGGGCAACGAGGCTGCGGACCTCGGCGACGATGTTGGCCGGCGGCCGGCTGCGCTCGGGCCCGCGCACGAACGGCACCACGCAGTACGTGCAGAACTTGTCGCAGCCACGCTGCACGCGCACGTAGGATTGCAGGACGCTCTCGCCGGGGACGGCGTGTCGGGACGAATCCAGGACCTCGAGGGGGTCGTCCGCCTGCCCCCGCTCTGCGGCGGTCGTTCGCCGGGATTGCGAGCTCGCCAGCGCGGCAAGCTGCTCGTGGCGCTCGGACACTTCGACGAGCAACGCCTCGAGGTGATGCAGCTCGCCCGGGCCGCACAGCAGATCCAGATGCGGGACCTGCGCGAACAGCTCGTGCCGCACCCGTTCGGCCATGCAGCCGATAACCCCGATGATCGTCTCCGGCCGCCGCCGCTTGAGCGCTCGCAGCCCACCCAACCGGGACAGGACTTTGTCCTCGGCGTGCTGGCGGACGCTGCACGTGTTGAACAGCACGACGTCCGCCTCACGCGGCGAGTCCACCCGCCGCAGGCCCATCTCGCGCAAGCGGGCCGCGACGAGCTGGCTGTCCAGCACGTTCATCTGGCAACCGAAGGTTTCGAGGAAGTACGTCGCGGGCTTCATTGGCCGTCACGGCGGCGGGGACAGGCGACGCAGACCGCCTTGCGCGCTCGTGCGCACGTCGTTGGGTGCGTCGGCCCGCTCCGCGAGTTCCTGGTAGAGATCCCTGGCGACGTCGAACCGGTCCATCCGTTCATGCGCCAGGCCCACATAGTATAGCGCCCACGCGCGACGGGCAGGGTCGGGATCGTGCGCTGCGAGGTCCATCAGTCCCGCCGCCGCCGTCGCGAACCGGCCGCCCTCGATCTGACAGCGTCCGAGAAGGAGTCGCCAGGGGTAGCAGGCGGTCGGCTCGACAAACGGCAGCGCACGCTCGAGCCGTCCGTCGGCCCACGCGTGGTCGCCACGGTTCAGCGCGGCCGCGATGGCGTCCAGCAAGAAGGAATCGTCGCGGAGGCGTACCGCCGCGCTCGGCCGGCTGGTCGCGGAGGGTCGTGCGTCCTCCGCCGGGAGAATCCCGAGCGGGCCGGCGGGAGCCGTGCTGGGGCGGCTCGTCGCGACTGGCTGACTCGCGGCTGCAGCTTCCGGTCGAAGCGCGGCCGGGACGTCTACGTCCTCATAAAGAGCCAGTTCGAGCAGCAGCACGCGGAGGACCTGGGCGTCGGCGGGCGAGGCGACCCCTGGAAGCGCTTCCTCGAGGACGGCCAGCGCGCGACGGTTCATCTCGGACCCGGACAACCCGGGATGACGCGGGATGCTGGCCGCCGGCGGCGCGGCCCCCGCCGTCACCAGCTCGACCAGCACCGTGACGGCCCGGTCAAACTGCCCGGCCCGATCAGCGGCGCACAGGAGCCGGGTACGGATCAGGCTTGCCAGCCATGGCGGGTTGGCCCGCCCAAGGGCTTGTTCGTAGCCGGTGACGGCTCGTGCCCAGTCGGCGGTCGCGCTGGCCTCCTCGCCGGCGTTAATATCCGACCGGCCCGTGAGCGACAGCCATTCCACCTCCCCGAGTGGTTTTAGGATGTATTCGCCCGAAACGCCGCGGAACACGACCCGTCCCCCGCGAAAGTCGGTCAGGGCGACGTTCTGGAACGGCGGGCGGCCGGCGAGCTTGACCGTGTCGGCGTGGGTCGCCGCGCTGAGCCACGCGGCGCCGGCGAGAATCGCTGCTCGACACACTTGGGCCATGCCGAAAAGTATATTGTAGGCTACACTAATGAGTGGCCGGCGCATCGTCGTAAAAGTAAGTGCGCGTGGAGTATTGCAGCGGCACACTCGATGCGGTAAAAAGAAGGTGGCGCGGTTGCATCGAGCGAGGGAAGGTATATGAGCACCGACAAGCGGAACGGCGTCGTCGTCATTGCTCTCGTTTTGTCGCTGACCGCCGGCGTCGGCGTGCTCTTTCTGCTCGAGCCGGGCCCGCACGCGTGGAAGGGTGGAACGTCGCTGGTCGTGGAGCAAGGCGCCGCGCCGCAGCAGGTGCGGGACATCGAGGTGTACTACGCGTCGTCCGTGGACGAGGCGGCGCAGCTCGCCGCGTCGGCTGGCGACGACAGCGTCTGTATCGTGTATCAGGATCGCATTCCCGAGTGCCAGCGCGGCGGTCCGCAGGTCTGGCTGATCGTCATCGGCGATGCGCAGGAGAAGCTGCCGGTCCAACAGCAGCAGTGGCTCCTCGGCGCGCTGCACAGGCTGACCCAGGCCAGCGGCGTAGACCAGGTGCGAATCCGCCTCGCGCCGCCCCTCGATACGGCTGCGAGTGCGGACATGTCGCCCGGCCAGCTCGACTTGCGCCGGCTCCTCGAGCGAAAGCAGCTCATTCTATCGTAGCCGCGGCGGCGTGCGGCAGAGCGTGGACGTTACGCGACGAATCCGTGGGCGGTGGTCGTCTCTTGCGGGAGAGGCTTGACCGCCCTCTTTTTTAGGCTTTGCTTACCGCGATGCCAACGCGCGCCATCCCGATCGTGCCCGGCTACGAACTCATCGAGCGCATCGGCCGCGGTGCCGGCGCCGTGATCACCTCGGCCCGGGAGATCAGCTCGGGGCGGCTGGTCGCGATCAAGCACGTCGTCCGGCAAACGCCCGAGGACGACCGGTACATCGCGCAGGCGGAAAACGAGTTTCAGTTTGCCAGTGGCCTCGAGCACCGCTACCTGCGACGCTGTTACGAGATCATCCGCGTGCGCAAGTGGCTGAAGACCCGGGCGCTGTTCCTGATTATGGAGTACGTCGACGGCGAGCGGCTCGAAGACCACCGCCCCAGCGCGCTCCCAGCGATCGTGTCCATCTTCAAGAAAACGGCCGAGGGCCTGCACGCGGTGCACGAGCAGGGCTACGCCCACGCGGACGTCAAGCCGCACAACATCCTGCTGACCCGCGACGGGCTGCTGAAGATCATCGACTTCGGCCAGAGCTGTCCGCTGGGCCAGGTCAAGGAGCGCGTCCAGGGGACGCCCGACTACATGGCCCCCGAGCAGGTGTTCCGCAAGGCCATCGACCAGCGCACCGACGTTTTCTGCCTCGGGGCCACCATGTACTGGGTCTGCACCGGCAAGCGCTTCCGGACGGTGATGCCCACGGCGCCGAGCGGCGCGCGGAAGATCGAGATCGAGTCCGAGCGCGGCAGCGAGCCGCCGCACGAGCTGAACCCGCAGATCCCCGTGCCGCTGTCAAACCTGATCGTCGAGTGCTGCGCGGCCGCCAAGGAGCACCGGCCGCCCGACATGCGCGAGGTGCTGTCGCGCCTGGAGGTCGTGCGCCACTTGCTCCCGCAGAACCGCGCCGCACGCCGGGACGGCCGGAGCCGCGGCGCGCCGCCGGCCGATTGACGGTCGTCGCCGGCTCGGACAACATGCGCGCCCCGAGCAGTGAACCTCGAACGAGGGATACGTGACCCCGGCGGACGGTCAAACGGCGGCCCAGACACTGCGGGAAGCGGCGCGCCTCAATCGTGAGGATCCGATCCGCAGCGGATCCCTGCTGACCTTTGGCTCGGCCGGGCAGCTCGTCATGACGGGGGACCTGCACGGTCACCTGCGCAACTTTGAGAAGCTGCAGCGCTTCTGCGCCCTGGCCCGCAGCCCCGGCCGTTGCGTGGTCCTCCACGAGCTGATCCACAGCGAGCCCGATCCGCCCGGCGCGCCCGATTTTTCCGTCGACCTGCTCGTCCGGGCGGCGGCGTGGAAGTGCGAGTTCCCCGACAACGTCTTCTTCCTCCAGTCCAACCACGAGCTCTCCCAACTCCTCGCCCACGAGATCACCAAGGGCGGACGCTACGTGCTCGCCGACTTCGAGCGCGGCGTCGAGCAACGGTACGGCGGTGCGGCCGCGGAGGTGCTCGCCGCCGTCAACGACTACGTCGCGTCGCTCCCGCTGGCGGCGCGGACCGCCACCGGGCTCTTTCTCGCGCACAGCATTCCGGACGCGTGGTACGTCGACTCCTTTGACACGACTGTCTTCGACCGCGTGCCCACGCCGGAGGACTACGCCCCGGGCGGCGCGGCGTACGACCTCGTCTGGGGGCGGTTCCAGACCGCCGAAGTAGTGGAGCGTTTCGCCCTGCGGGTGGGAGCGGACGTGCTGCTGGTCGGCCACACCCCGCAGGAGATGGGCTACGAGCGCGTCGGCCGGATGCTCGTCCTCGCCAGCGACCATGCGCACGGCGTGTTCGTGCCGATTGACCTGGGCCGCAAATACACCGTCGATGAGCTGGAAACGAGCATCCGCAAGTTCGTGAGCGTCGAGTAGGCCGATGCGCCGCGCGCCCGCCCGGCCGCGGGGGCTATAATCGTGCACGAACGTCCGCCATCCGCTGTGCCGCCCTGTGTGCGTTGTGGAACATGAGATGCGAGTAGTGCTGGCCAAGCCGCGGGGGTTCTGTGCCGGAGTGGAGCGGGCGATCCGCGTCGTGGAGCTGGCGTTGGAGCAGTACGGCCCGCCGGTGTACGTGCGCAAGGAGATCGTGCACAACCGGCACGTCGTGGAGCGGCTGCGCGCCCTGGGCGCGGTCTTCGTCGAGGAACTGGCCGAGATCCCGTCCGGGACAGTCACGATTTTGTCGGCACACGGCTCGCCGCCCGCGGTGTACCAGGAAGCCGAGCGGCGCGAGCTGCGCCTGATTGATGCGACCTGCCCGCTGGTGCGGAAGGTGCACGTCGAGGTGCGCCGGTACGTCAAGCGCGGCTACCGTGTGCTCCTGATCGGCCACGCCGGACACGACGAGGTCGTCGGCACGATGGGGCAGGCCCCGGACGCGACGATCCTCATCAAGAGTCTGGAGGACGTGCGACGGCTGGAGCTGGCCGCGGATGCGAGAGGCGTCATCCTGACCCAGACCACGCTGAGCCAGGACGACGCGCGCGAGCTCGTCGACGCCCTGCGCCGCCGCTTTCCGCAGTTGGAGTTGCCGCCCCACGAGGACATCTGCTACGCCACGCAGAATCGCCAAAATGCCGTCAGGGAGATCAGCGGGCGCATCGGCGTCCTGCTGGTGGTTGGGTCGCAGAACTCGTCCAATTCCCGGCGGCTCACGGAGGTCGGGCGCGCCCGCGGCGTGCGGGCGTACCTGGTGGACGGTCCCGACCATATCGAGGAAGGCTGGCTGGAGGGCGGGCAGCCCGTCGGCGTGACCTCCGGCGCCAGCGCCCCGGAAGACGTCGTGCAGGGCGTGCTCGCGTACCTGCGGCAGCGCGGCGTCACGGTCGTCGAGGAGATCGAGGCGCCGGACGAGGGCGTCGTGTTCACACTGCCCCGGCTGAACTCGATGGGGCCGGCCGACGAGCCGCCCATCCGAGGTGTGTAGGCGCCCGCTGATCTGGGACCGCTCCAGGAAAAGTCCGGCCACGCGTATGCGCCGGCGCCGTTCTACTCGAAGAGGGGCGGTTGGCGGGGGTCTTCCGCCGTGGCCGGGAATTCCCCGTCGGCCACTTCCGTGATGATGCGCAGCCGATCCCGGATTTGGTCGACGGAGCGGATGATCTCGCGCGTCCGCGCGGCCCGCGTGATGCTGTAGCCTCTTTTCAGAACGGCCCGCGGGTCGCAGGCCGCGACGGCCTGGACGCGTGCAGCCAGCAGACGCCGACGGTGAAGGAGGGCCAGGCGCAGCGCGGTGACGAGCCGCGTGCAAACGAGCCGGAGATGCTCGTCCGATCCGCTCAGGCGCGCCGCAGGGCTTCGCCGCGCCAGGCGGGCCGCTGCTTGGGCGAGACCCCGCTCGGCGCCGACGGCCCGCGCGTTCAGAGCCCACGTCAGGCGATGCAGGAGTTGCTCCAGGTGCCGAGCGGCCGGCGCGAAGCGTGCCCCGGTCCGAAAACGCAGGAGCGTGAGCTCGGCGCGGGTCAGTTGCTCCCGCGCCTGGCGAAACGCTTCCGAAGTTGCCGCCCGCAGCCGATGGAGCAGCTCGTCGACGAGTTGGCTGCGCTCTCGCAGCCGCGCGAGCGGGCGCGCCAGGGGCTCGTGCGCCAGCGTGGTCGCGAGGGCCGCGCGGGCGAGCTGCAGCGCATGCGTCAGCGCGCGGGTCGCACGCTGCGACTGGCGTGCGACCGATGCCGCCAACTCCGCCCCGCTGGGGGCGATCAGCTCGGCCGCGGCCGTGGGCGTCGGGGCCCGCAGATCCGCCACCAGGTCGCTGATCGTCACGTCGACCTCGTGCCCCACGGCACTGACGATCGGAATTCGGCTGGCGGCGATGGCGCGGGCCACCACCTCCTCGTTGAACGCCCACAAGTCCTCCAGCGATCCGCCCCCCCGGCCGACGATGGCCAGATCGACGCCGCCCAGCACGTCGGCATGCTCGTTGAGCGCGCGAATCGCCGCGGCGATCTCCTCGGCGGCACCTTCGCCCTGGACGCGCACCGGAAACACGAGAATCTCGATCAGCGGCAGACGCCGCCGGAGCGTCTGCAAGATGTCGCGAATCGCGGCGCCCGTGGGGCTGGTGACGACGGCGACGCGCTCCGGGATGCGCGGCAGCGGACGCTTGCGCTGCGCGTCGAACAGCCCCTCGCGCTCCAGCCGCTCCTTGAGCTGCCGGAACGCGACCTCGAGCGCCCCGACGCCGCGTGGTTCGAGCTTGCGGACGATGAGTTGGTAGGTCCCGCGCGGGGCGTAAACCTCCAGCCCGCCGGTCGCGATGGCCTCCATGCCCATCTCGGGGGCGAACTTGAGCTGGAGGGCGGTGCTGCGCCACAGGACGCAGCGCAGCTCGCTGTCGGCGTCCTTGAGCGTGAAGTACACGTGGCCGCTTGCCGGCCGCGAGAAATCGCCGATCTCGCCGAGCACGTGCAGCGTCGCCGGGATGTGCCGGGCCAGCGCCCCCCGCACCAACTCATTGACCTGGCGGACGCTGAGCAGGCGCGGCCCCGCGGGCTCCTCCGCCGGCCGGCGAATACGACTTGGATCAAAGGGCAGCCGCTCTTGCACGACGGCACTCCACGGCGAAGTATGACCCCGGTGCCGCGGAACGCAAACGAGCCACGCCGGATGGCCCGGCGTGGCTCGTGGAAGCCGTCGTGTTCCCCTGAGGTTCGTTAGCGTTTCGAGAACTGGAAGCGCCGGCGGGCCTTGCGGCGGCCGTATTTCTTGCGTTCGACCTTGCGGGAATCGCGCGTCAGGAACCCTGCGTCGCGCAGGGCGAACTCGTGTTGCCCATACGCTTTGATCACCGCCCGCGCCACGCCCAGCCGGACCGCGCCGGCCTGTCCGCTCACGCCGCCGCCGTTCACGTTGACAAGGACGTCCCAATTTCGGCGGACGCCGGCCAACTCGAGCGGTGCCACGGCGTCCTGCTGGTCGCGCAGCAGCGGGAAGTATTGCTCGACCGGGCGATGATTGATGAGGAATTTGCCGTCGCCGGGGATCAGCCGCACGCGCGCCACCGCCGTCTTGCGCCGGCCGGTACCCCAGTGCGGACCGGTCGGGGAGGCTTCGGGCGCGGCGGCGACCTCCGGGCTAGCCGGGATCGTCTCGGGGGGTGGCGCGGCGACCGGTTCCCCGCCGGGGACTGGCGTCGCTGCGCTTTCTTTCGGTTCGGAATCCGTCACGTTCGTCGCTCCTGCGGATTAAAGAGGCAGCGGCTCCGGCAACTGCGCCTGGTGGTTATGCGTGTCGCCCGCGTACAGTTTCAGCTTCTTCAACATCCGCGCCCCGAGGGCGTTTTTCGGCAGCATACGGCGGACCGCCGCTTCGAGTACCCGCTCCGGGTGACGCTCGAGCATAGTCCGCATCGTCGTTGTCCTGCGGCCGCTCGGGTAGCCCGAGTACCGCTGGTAGATCGTCTCGTCCTTCTTACGGAAACCGCTCACCTTGACCTTGCCGGCGTTGAGCACGATCACGTGGTCGCCGGTATCCAAGTGCGGCGTATATATGGGCTTATGCTTGCCCATCAAGACGGTGGCGATCCGGACCGCGAGGCGGCCGAGGACCTTGTCGGTCGCGTCGACGACGAACCACCGCCGGCTGGCGGCGGCCTGGGCGACGGTGGCCTGGTAACACTTGTTGGCAGTTTTCATGACACTTCCCAATGACCGGGACCTGCGCCCAACCGCAAAGACCCGAGCCCCTCAGTATATGGATCGGCCCGGGCCAGTCAACGGGCTGCCGGCGGAAATCGTGGCCGGAGCGGCGGCGCCGGAGGCCGGGTCTTCGTATACGGCGTTGGCCACGGGGGTCAACGCTACCGGCACGTCGTCCCGATCCGAGCCACAAACGGGTCAATGTCGGCGAACGTGACGTTGTGATCGCCGTTGCAATCGCCGTTGAGCCACGGACACGGCGTGTGCGTCCAGGCGGACTCGCCGCCCAGGGCCTGAACGAACAGGTCGATGTCCGCGAAGGTGACGTGGCCATCGCAGTTCATGTCGCCCGGACACAAGGCGGGCGGGCAGGGGCTCGGCGTGCAAGTCGTGCCGGCGCCTCGCCACGTGCCGGTGCAATTCGCCTGCGTCCCGAGCGTGCACGAGCCATCCGCGAAGCAGCAGGCTCCCGGCACCTCGCACTCGTCGGGAATGCCGT
>Ga0182017_10001707_pt1 | contig 16890 bp, 14 predicted proteins | sample 712E3DmetaG_FD_120492 | JGI IMG/M metagenome (GOLD analysis project Ga0182017, IMG submission 120492) | Permafrost microbial communities from Stordalen Mire, Sweden - 712E3D metaG | ecosystem: Environmental > Terrestrial > Soil > Wetlands > Permafrost | place: Sweden: Stordalen | collected... | reverse complement strand
TCCGGCACTTACGACAATCAGGTTGGACTCTGGCACAAAACCTCCGGCTGTCTGGTGGTTGACAACATCGTTCGCCGACTGCACACCGGACTAATTGTCGAATGCGGAGCGGCGGGAAACGTGATTGCATACAATTTTGAAGAAGGGGGCTACGACGACTCGGTGCTGACCGGCGCCCGTGCGTGTTTTGGCGGTATTGACGCCAATCATTCGGCGCACCCCCAATTCAATTTATTTGAGGGAAATTATATTTCACATTTTTCGGCAGATTCCTACTGGGGCACCTCCAGCGACGCCACCTTCCTCCGAAACTACTGCACTGGAACAGGTGTGACGCACCCTCCCATATCTGCGCGGGGCACGGAAGATACAAATACAACCTATAATTTGATTCAGATGAACTATGCTGTGGACATTTGGGAAGAACAACGGCGATACAATGTCGTCGGGAATGTGATCGGCGATTCGTCCCTGAAGGCGCGAAGCATTGTGCGTAAAGCGGTCAGTCCGGCAGGATGTGCCTACGACAACCCGCCCTATTGTTTCACCTACGGATATGCCAGCGGCGCCAGGCTGACTGGGACATATGAGAACCCGAGCCTGACCATCATTGAACATGGCAACTGGGACATCGCGGGCGGCGCGGTGGTCTGGGATTCCACGATTTCTGATCACAACATTCCCAATTCGCTTTTTCTCGCAAACAAACCATCATGGTTCGGCAATCTGAACTGGCCCCCCGTTGACCCGAACAACGTTAGCACCGGCATGATGAACAAGACGAACATCCCAGCCGGTTACCGCTATGTTTACGGGGTTGATCCGCCGGGAGCGGGAACCGCGCCGCCGCAGGTGCAGGGATTTCATGTCATGACGAATTCGATACCCGGCCCATGAGTTGCAGCCGCCACCGGGATTGATGTGACAAGGTTTCAATCCAACAGTTAACTTTCAGTTTGGACAGCGCTTTGACCCGGCCGAATGGCTGAATGCCGCGGGGCTCCTTATGGTTGGCCGTGCCACCCCGATTCCTGAATGAGGATCTCCCGATCTTGGACGATTTCAGTTTAAACCCCATGGATGACGGCATATATCAGGTCGAAGTTGATCGGATAACAGCTTCGGAGTGGTCGGAGGCGCTTGATTTTTTTGAAGACGCCAATATTTACCAGTCCTGGGCGTATGGCGCCGTACGATGGGGGCAGCGGAACCTGAGCCATCTGGTATTGAAGCGGGACGGACAGATCGTGGCGATGGCCCAATTGAGAATCGTCCGCCCTGGGAACCTCAGGTGCGGCATAGCTTATTTAAGATGGGGACCATTATGCCACAGGAAACACAGCGATCTGGATGTCGAGATTGTCCGGAACATGGCAACGGCCATGCGTGAGGAGTATGTGCTTAAGCGGGGTTTGTTTCTGCGGGTTCTGCCCAATGCGTTCACGGAGACGCCCCGTGCGAAGGTTTTTCAAACGGCTTTCGCTGATTATGAAACCGAGCCTTTTGGGCCGGGCGAAACATATCGAACGTTCGTCCTGGATCTTGAGCCATCTCTGGATGTGTTGCGCAAGAAGCTGGATCAGAAATGGCGCAACCAGCTCAACCGGGCGGAAAAAAACGGCCTGAAGATTTCAGAGGGAAGCGGCCCGGGTGCTTTTGAGAGCTTTATCCGGATGTACGAACAAATGTGGGCGCGAAAACGATTTGACACGTCTTCCGAGATTCGGGAGTTCGAACGCATGCAGCGGGAACTGCCGGCAAATCATCAGTTGCGGGTCTTGATTTGCGAGCACGAAGGTGTTCCCGTGACGGGAGTGGTTGGGACCGCGATCGGGAACTCGGGGATTTACTTGTTTGGCGCCACCAGCGATCAGGGCATGAACTCAAAAGGCTCCTACATCCTGCAATGGCGCATGATCCAATGGCTTAAGGAATGTGGGATTCGATTTTATAATCTGGGTGGCATCAACCCCGAGAAGAACCCGGGAGTTTATCATTTCAAACAAGGCCTTTCGGGTCAGGATGTTCTCTATCTGCCGCCTCTGTTCTCCTGTGCCAGCAGGTTGAGCACAGCATTCGTCCGGGTCGGAGCCATGGCCAATGGCAGGCTGCGCCGCACCCTGACCAGATTGCTCCGCGCGAACTGAATTTCAACTCTTGGAAATGATTGGATAAGATGTCTGCCACTTCGTGCGTAAAAAGCCGGCTTTGGGGAATCCTGACGCAGAAAGAACGTTGGGGATTATCCGGTCGTGGCTGGTTGGTTTTTGCCTCAGCCTTGTTGCTCGGGATTTGGGCGCTGCTGGCAAACATCCAACCCTTTCTGGCGGTAACTGACAGGGCGGATGCACACTTTCTGGTGGTTGAGGGCTGGGTGCATGAATATGCCATCCGTGCGGGTGCGGCCGAGTTCCGCACCGGCGCTTACCAGCGTGTTTTCGCGACCGGCGGTCCGGTGACTGGAACTGGCAGCTACACTTCAGATTACACGACCTCGGCCCATGTTGGCGCCGACCAGTTGCGGAATGCGGGAGTTCCGCCTGAAGCCGTGGAAATGGTGCCGTCGCGAGTTATGGATCGCGACAGAACTTACAGTTCGGCGGTGGCTCTGCGAGATTGGTTTCGCCAGCACAATATGTCCGTGTCGAGCATCAACGTGGTTACGGAGAACGTCCATGCGCGCCGCACCCGGCTTCTCTTCCAGAAGGCTTTCGGAGGCGATGTCAGGGTCGGCGTCATTGCCGTGCCGAATCCCGATTACGAACCGGGGCATTGGTGGCGCTATAGTGAAGGGGTGAAAGACGTCTTGAGCGAGGCAATCGCTTATATATACGCCAGGCTTTTTTTCCATCCTTCCAACTGAACAACATGCCGCCGTTGGTATCAATTCTCATTCCGGCGTTCAACGCCCAAGACTGGATCGCTGACACGATCCGGTCGGCGCTTGGGCAAACCTGGACCAATAAAGAGATCATTGTCGTTGACGATGGTTCGAAAGACCAGACGCTGTCAGTTGCGCGGCAATTCGCTTCCCTGGAACTGTCCGTTGTCTGCCAATCGAATCAAGGCGCGGCGGCGGCGAGAAACCACGCTCTGGCCTTGAGCCGGGGGGACTACATCCAGTGGCTGGATGCCGATGACATCCTGGCACCCGACAAAATTGCCAGGCAGATGGAAGTGTTGAATCGCTGTTCCGGCAAACGAACGCTCGCGTCATCCTCCTGGGGACGTTTTTATCACCGCTTGGACCGGGCGCAGTTCGATCCAACCCCGCTTTGGTGTGATCTGTCTCCGCTGGAATGGATGTTGCGAAAAATGGAGCAGAACATCTTCATGCAAACCATGTCCTGGCTGGTCAGTCGTGAACTGACGGAAGCCGCCGGACCTTGGAACACCCGGCTATTGGGCGATGATGATGGAGAATACTTCGGCCGCCTTATGCTGGCGAGTGACCGTATTTTGTTCGTGCCCGAAGCCAAATCATATTGGCGCATGTCCGGTTCCAGCAGCTTGAGCTACATCGGCCGGTCCGGAAAAAAAATGGAAGCCCATTTCCTGTCCATGGAGTTGCATATCAAGTATCTTCGTTCGCTGGAGGAGAGCGACCGGGTCCGTGCGGCGTGTTTGTTTTACCTGCAAACCTGGCTGCCCTGCTTCCATCCGGAAAGGCCCGATATTGTCAGGCAGATGGAACAACTCGCCGCAACCCTCGGAGGGAAACTGGCGCCGTCACAGTTGTCATGGAAGTATGCTTGGATACAGAAGCTCTTCGGCTGGACCGCCGCCAAACGCACCCAGCTTCACTACAACCAGTGCAAGTCATTCCTGACAAGATCCTGGGACCGGACACTCTTTCGCCTGGAGCAGCGCAGCGCTTCGAGGCCCAAACCAGGAGCGCCGACCACACCCGCTTGCCCACATGAGTTCCGGAGGTAATTCGCCAAAGATTCTTTATCTCACCCCGTTCTGGCCACACCGGACCACTATTGGGGCGGAGGTGAGGTCCCGGCATGTGCTCCTTGCGTTGCAGCAAATGGGGAGCGTGGAAGTTGTGGTTTTTGACGAAAAGCTCCCGGACGATCAAATCATCCTGAAAGCGGACGGCGAGTTCAAGGTCGCTGGCACTGTCCAAGTGAAGTTAAAGGCCAACAAAGGATTGATCAGGAAGATAAGATGGGTGTTGGATCCGCGAATTCCCTATCCACACGGTTGCGGTGTGGACAGTCAGGAGGCGGAGATGATTCATCGGAAAGTCCAGGATTCCGATCTGGTCTGGTTTTTCAAGCTGCGCACCCCAAACATGTTTCTGGATGCGGCTTGGCCCCGCTCGGTGGTGGATATAGACGACGTCCCGAGTACCTTTGAACGAACGGCGCTACAGACGCAGACCGGAATGCGAGAGCGTGTTCTTACCCTCGCCAGACTGTTCAGTTGGCGTCGCCGGGAAAAACTGCTCGGGGAGCGCTTCACGGTACTTGCAGTTTGCAGCGAGCGCGACAGTCAATATTTGAGGAGCCTCGGAGTCAAGACGCACACCCACGTCATCCCCAACGGATTCGAAAAACCTTCGATTGAGCCGGTGCGCAGGCCGGCAGCGCCGCCAAGAATCGGATTCATCGGATTGTTTGATTATTTCCCGAATCGCGAAGGCATCCAATGGTTCGTTAACAAATGCTGGCCACGGATCCGGCGTGTGGCACCGGACGCGCGGTTGCGGCTCGTTGGCCAGGGCAGTGACGGGCCACTGACTCCTTCCGGTCCGGGCCTTGATGCGCTCGGGTGGCTCGCGAACCCTTCCGACGAGATCACCACCTGGTCAGCCATGGTGGTTCCCATCCGCCTGGGAGCCGGCACCCGGCTCAAGATCGCACAAGGTTTTGGTCAGAAATGCCCGATTGTTTCGACTTCGCTTGGCGCATACGGCTACGGAGCGGTGGACGGACGGGAACTTTATCTGGCCGACTCTCCGGAGGCATTCGCCGATGCCTGCATCAGAACCATCCGCCAGCCTGAAGAAGCGGCACGAATGGCCGAACGGGCGTGGGATCAATTCCTGCAAAAGTGGACTTGGGACGCCATCCGCCCCCGCATCTGGGCCGCTGCCGAAGATTGCCTGCAGCGCAGCGGGCGCGGGAATGAGAGCGTCGCCGGTGCTGCGCTTGCTACCGCCTCATCCGTTGGTTGTTGAAGTTAAAGCCGAAATGATGATGGGTAAAGAACCTGAAATTCTGTTGGCGATTGTTGTGCCAGCCTACCGGGCCCGGTTTCTGGGGCGCGCCGTCGAGTCTATCGCACGGCAGACCGACCGCCGTTTCCGGTTGTATGTGGGCGACGATGGCAGTCCGGAGGCGCTCGAACCGGTGGTGCGTTCCGCTGCGGCGGGTTGTGAAGTGGCATACGAGCGCTTCGATGGGAACCTCGGCGCGCAGTCGCTGGTGAGGCACTGGGATCGTTGCATCCAACTGAGCCGCGAGCCATGGGTCTGGCTTTTTTCGGATGACGACGTGATGGAACCCGGCTGTGTCGAGGCGTTTTATCGCGAACTCGAACGGACGGAAGCCGCGTATGACCTCTACCGGTTCAACACGTTTCAGGTCGACGCGGATGACCGCGTGTTGGCCGTCAGCGCGGCGCATCCCGGTGTCGAGAGCACTCTGGAATTCGCGTATCATCGCCTGTGTGGCACGCGTCACAGCACGCTTCAGGAATTGATCTTTTCGCGCGAGGCCTATAGACGTGCGGGCGCGTTTCCGGATTTTCCCCACGCGTGGTGTTCGGACGACGCCGCGATCATCCTGCTGGGTGGACGGACGGGTATCCGGACCATTGACGGGCCGCGTGTTCTGTTTCGCATGAGCGGAGAAAACATTACCTCACAGTATGGCAACGCGCGGGTCAATCGCGGCAAGCGCAAGGCCTCCATGGCATATCTGGACTGGTTGATGGAGCATTTTCGGGGTGCGAGGGATGAACGTTTGATGTTGGATGCAGCGATGCTGCGGCGCGCGGCGGAGCGATGGTTCATCTCCCAGTATGTCTGGCTGCAAACATTTTGCTCGGTGGCGGAATGCCGGGAGATGTCCCGCTTTGTCGCGCGGATGTGGGGCGGGCGTCCTCGATACCATTTTCTGCGCTTCATGCGGTGGAATCTTGGATTTGTCTGGAACCGTGTGATCAGGCGGCCTCTGTCCCGCGGAGCGCGGTTTCTTCTGGGGAACAGCGCGCACGGTGGGGAGCGTCGCCCACGGACTGCATAAATTTGTGATCGACATGACTCTATCTTGTCTCTGTCAGTTTGCATGAATTCCGCACGACGCAGGATTGTTTTTGTCACGACCTTGGACTGTTCTCCGTGGGGCGGTTCTGAAGCGCTTTGGAGTCAGACGGCCATGCGTCTTGTCCGTTCGGGGCATGCGGTTGGCATCAGTGTTTGCCGTTGGCCTGAGCGGTCGCGGGCCGTGATGGAACTCGTTCAGGCGGGTGTGAATTTGAACGAGCGGTTCTACACCTGGCCGTGGCTGCGACCGAGGTTCCTCCAAGGAGTTGTTGCGCCTTTTGTCCGTCGCTGGTCGCTTCACGCGTTTGAGGGTTGGCTGCGCAACCAGAAGCCGGAACTTGTCTGCGTTTCCCAAGGCAGCATTGCGGATGATCTTTGGTTTATCAAACGGCTGCCTCAAAGCGGTTGGAGCTATGTGACTCTGCTGCATGCGAACGCGGAAAGCATCTGGCCTGACGATCAGCGCGCCGCGGAGTTGGTGAACCTGTATCGGAACGCGCGTCATGCGTTCTTCGTTTCAAACGGAAACCGGCTGCTCCTCGAAACCCAGCTCGGCGTGGAGATGCCCCGCGCCGAAGTGGTTCGCAATCCGTTCAACGTGCGACGGGACGCCGCACCGCCCTGGCCGGGCACAGCGGAGCCGGTGCGACTCGCCTGCATCGGGCGCCTGGAACCGAATGCCAAGGGACAGGATCTCCTCTTGCGGGTGCTGGCGCGCGAGCCATGGCGCTCGTGTCCACTCACTGTTTCTTTTTTCGGCAAAGGCGATTGCGAAGAAGGATTGCGTCGCCTGGCTCAACGGCTGGGACTGGAGGACCGCGTGCGATTCTGCGGCCAGGTCGACGACATTGAGGGCGTGTGGGCGCAGCACCATGCCCTGGTTCTCCCCTCGCGATTCGAGGGCCTGCCGATTACGATCGTCGAGGCGATGCATTGCGGCCGTCCGGTGATTGTCACAGATGTGGCCGGCAATGCGGAGGTCGTGCAGGACGGCATTACCGGGTTCGTGGCGGAAGCTCCCACCGAACGGCACTTACAGGCGGCCCTGGAGCGCGCCTGGGAGCAGCGACACAACTGGGAAAAAATCGGAAAAGCCGCAGCTCGCGCCATCCGCGAACTCGTGCCTGCGGATCCGGCGGCTGAATTCGCCCAAAAACTCCTGCAGTTGGCAAAAGCGGAACATGACTCCGCGCGTCAACCGGCCCAGGCGCCATCACCCGATTTATGCACGAACTGACCATTGAAGCCGGTAAAACCGAACGCCAGTATTGGAAGGACCTCTGGCAATACCGGGAACTGTTTTATTTTCTGGCCTGGCGTGACCTGCTCGTTCGCTACAAACAGACCATTGTCGGCGTGGCGTGGTCCGTGATGCGACCTTTGCTCATGATGTTTGTGCTGACAGTGGTCTTCGGCAAGTTCGGCAAGTTGCCGTCCGGTGGTGTGCCGTATCCGATCCTGGTGTTTTGCGGCATGCTGCCCTGGCAGTTCTTTTCCACAGCTCTCACCGAGTGCGGCAACAGCCTGGTCAACAACGGGAATTTGATTTCAAAGGTCTATTTCCCCAGGCTCGTCGTGCCAGCCAGCAGCGTGATTACGAGCTTCGTGGATTTCGCGATCTCAGCTGTCTTTTTGATCCCTCTCATGATCTGGTATCGTTTTGTGCCCCCCGCCACGATCGCCTGGCTGCCTTTGTTTGTGCTCATGGCGTTTGCCGCTTCATTCGGGGTCGGGTTGTGGGTCGCCGCCCTGATGGTCGAATATCGGGACTTCCGGTTCATCGTTCCGTTCGTCGTTCAATTCGGTCTTTACCTTTCCCCTGTCGGGTTCGTGAGCAGTGTGGTTCCCGAACGCTTCCGGCTCCTCTACTCCGTCAACCCTATCGTCGGCATCATCGACGGATTTCGCTGGTGTTTGCTGGGCGGCCAGCACGGCATTTATTGGCCTTCCCTGGGATTGTCTCTCGCCTGGATCATCGTCCTGCTGGCCAGCGGAATCTGGTATTTTCGCCGGACGGAACGTACGTTTGCCGATGTCATTTGAATCTAAAACAATGAATCAGCCTGTCATCACCGTCGAAGACCTCGGCAAACGCTATGTCATTGGCCATCAGCGTTTCAGGGGGGACGGCATTCGCCATATCATGGAAGCCGCGGTGCGCGCTCCGTTCCAATGGCTTCGCTCCTGCCGTGAGCGGAAGAGATTGCAAAAGGAGGAATTCTGGGCGCTGAAAGGCGTTTCATTCGAGGTGAACCAGGGAGACGTGGTCGGCATCATCGGAAGGAACGGCGCCGGCAAGAGCACGCTCCTGAAGCTCTTGAGCCGCATTACGGAACCGACGACCGGACGAATCCATATGCGTGGCCGGGTGGCGAGTTTGCTGGAGGTGGGGACGGGATTTCACTCTGAACTGACGGGGCGCGAGAATATATTTCTCAATGGGGCCATCTTGGGAATGGGCAAAGCGGAGATCAAGGCGAAGTTCGACGAGATCGTGGCGTTCTCGGAAATCGAAAAGTTTCTGGACACGCCGGTGAAGCGTTATTCGAGCGGGATGTATGTCCGGCTGGCCTTCTCGGTTGCGGCCCATCTGGATCCGGAAATCCTGATTGTCGATGAAGTGCTCTCCGTGGGCGACGTTGCCTTCCAGAAAAAGTGCCTTGGAAAGATGGATGAGGCCCGCAGACGTTCCAGGACGGTCCTGTTTGTCTCGCACAACCTCACGGCGGTGGAGAACTTTTGCAGCCGGGGCATCGTGCTGGATCAGGGCCGGATGGTTTTCAATGGCACGTGTAAGAAAGCGATCCAGCAGTATCTCCAGGGACTGCGCGGGGTCCAGGCCGCCGCCCAGGCGGAGATTATCGACCTCAGCACCACGGCGGGTCGCCCGGCCCGGTACCGTTCCCAATTGAAGCGGCTCAGGTTGCTGGATGGAGAAGACCGCCCGCTCGGCGGCAATCTGCCCGCTGGCGGAAGCCTGAAGGGGATCATTCATGTCGATCTGGAAGCGCCGGCCACCCACGTCGACGTGGAGTTGGGTTTTTACACCTTGAGCGGCGAGCGCATTTGCACCGCGCACTCCGCCTATGAACCGTCCCGAACCTACCGGCGGCTGGAGGGACAGCAAGTGTTTCTGTGCGAGATTCCGAGTCTCCCTCTCCTTCCGGGTGAGTACAAGATCAACGTCGGCCTGGATATCAACTTGAGCGAGGCCGACTGCGTCGATGACGCCGCCCGCTTGACTGTGCTTCAATCCGACTACTACGGGACCGGCATCATTCCGGTAAAAGGCGTGTTCCTGCTCAACAGCCGGTGGACGGAAGCCGTGGAAGGGGCCCGGCTTGTGCTGCCTTCCATCGCCAGTGACAGCCGGCACCCTTCCCCATGACTTGCCTGCCGGAACCAAGATATGTTTGAATCGTCGATGAACAACGAACTGGCACAGGCCGACCTCGACCACACGATGGCCCTGGCCGGATTGCTCCTGGACCTGGCTGACGCCAGCGTCGCGCAAAACGACCGCGAGCAGGCGCTGATCTGGACGCATGTCGCGTCCAAGGTGCTCACGTCCCAGAACCGGGAATTGTTTTCACCGCGGGTGGAACGGAGTCTCCGTTTGTTTGGCGGCTGGCTGCCGCCGTTCAGCCGGCTAGCAGCGCCGGCTCCGGCGCATCCCGGCGACAAGCAGCGATGGCTTCACGTGATCAACCAAGCGCTCCCATACGGCGGGCACACTCCCATGGCGACGCTCTGGATGCAGGGTTGCCGCGGTGGAAGGACCCATTCGGTCGCGCTTCTCATGCAGAAAACGGCAGCGCCTGACGAATTGGCCGCCGCGGTCCGCGACAGCGGCGGGAGCCTGCACACCGCGCCCTTGGATGCTCCCCTGCTGGATCGTGCACGCTGGCTGCGCACCCTGGCCGCCTCGAGCGCGGATTACGTGCTGCTCCATGTCGATCCGGACGACGTCATCGCACCGACGGCATTTGCCGCTGAAGGCGGTCCGCCGGTGCTCCTGTTCAACCATGCCGCGCACATTTACTGGAACGGAGCGTCGATTCCCGACGTCATCGTCAATTGCCGAGGGTCCAAACTCGAAGAACAGTGGACGCGGGTGCATCGCGGGGCGCTCCGGTGCGCGACGGTGCCGATTCCACTGTTAACGCCGGGCGAAGACGAATCGCATGGCGTTGGTGAGAGCGCTCGGAAAGAACGCGCCAGACAACTCCTGGGCCTCCCGAAAGACGCGGTAGTTATGCTCACCTCCGGGGATTCATACAAGTTCGCCCCGCTCGGCCGGCTCGATTTCATCGCCGTCTGCGAAGACATCCTGCGTCGGCTGCCGCAGGCGATCCTTGTCGCCATTGGCCCGGTTGAAGACGAGCGTTGGTTGGCGGCGCGCGAACGCACCGGCTCGCGGCTGCGAACGTTTGGGCGGCAGCCGCGGTCTCAGGTTCCGATATTCCTGCAAGCCGCGGATGTTTACATCGAGGGCTTTCCTTTTGGTTCAACCACCGCCCTGCTCGAAGCCGGCTTGCGGGGCATTCCGGTCGTGCTGGCGCCAGCTCAATGCCCGCCGCCCTATGGTACGGATGGCGTCGCGCTCGACGACGTTCTGGAGCGGTCGTGCAATTTCGAGGAATACAAATCCCAGATCATCGCCTTGTGTCAGAACTCCCGGGAACGCGCCGCCCTTGGCGCCAGACTTCGCGATTCGATACAAGAGCATCACACCGCTTCGGGCTGGCGGAATTATGTTGAAGAGGCGATTCGCATTGCGCCGAGGACTCACTCGACTTCTCCGATAGCGGCCCCCGTTCCAACCCCGGCGGATGTGCACCTTCATTGGTCGGCATTCCGCCGCGCCACTTTCCCGGATTTTGAGCATCTGGTTGAGAACATGGTGCGCTATGCCTTCGGCCTCGGGGCGCGGCCATTGCCGCCGGAACAAGCCGGCCGGGCGGCAAGAAGCCGGATCGCCGCTCGCCTTTATGCTGAAATCGCGGAGCAGTTTCAGGGTCGGGGAGATGTCGTCGCGGCCAAACGATTCTATGCGTGCAGCGTATCCAGCGATCCGTGGCTGCTGAAGATCCGCGTCCGGAAGCTGCTGCTTTCGCTCGGGCCAACCGGCGCACTGCTCCGGCGCGTCGCGCGCCGGTTCAAGGCTGGACGGACCCTGAAGGTCGTGAACGGCCCCGCGAGAAGCCGGGCGTGATCCAGGGCAGCGAAGATGTTTTCGACTACCACCTGAAACTTGAGCAATCCGCGTCAAATGGAGCCTTCGTTTGGAATCGTGGTGCCCGTCGGGCCCGGTCCGCAGGAGATCAACCGCGTGCGGGACTTGCTGGACTCGCTCGAGACTTATGAGCCGGGCAACTTTCATCTGGTGCTCGTTGACGACGCCATGGTTGAGCGCGGGTTGCCACAAGAAGTTGGAGGCCTGTCACCAAATTGCGTCGCCGTGATCAAGAATCCGCGGAACGGACGAGGGAATGGCTGGGACTCGGGATGCGCTGCGGCCGTGCTTGCCGGCCTCGGTGAGTTGTCGAACAAGAACGTTGCCTTCGCGCTCAAACTGGACACGGACGCGCTGGTCATCCGGCCGTTCGCGGACCGGATCATTGCACGGTTCAGAGACAATCCGGGGGTTGGGATGCTCGGCTCGCGCTATTTCGCGGAAGGCTCCGAACCCGATCGCGACTGGATCCGTTCCATGGCGAGAGTGCTGGAGAAGTTGCAGCGACAATTTGCCGTATGGCGCAAGACCAACGTCCGCGCGTTCCCCGCTCTCCAGATCGCCTTATGGGGGAAGGACCGGAAAATTCGCGATACGATCCGCCTCGCTTTCATCAACGGCTTCAGGGCCGGAGACCATTGTCAGGGCGGCGCCTATGCTCTCTCGCGAGCCTGCCTGCGGGGGTTTGAGCAATGCGGGCATCTCAAAGATCCGCTGCTCTGGCTGCGCGCTCCAATTCCCGACGATCACCTCCTCGCTCTGTGCGTCAAGGCGATCGGGTTCCATTTTCGTAGTTTCGACCAGGACGGCGAACCCTTTGCGTGCGCGTGGGCCGGTCTGCCTGACACGCCGGAGAACCTGGTGAAACGCGGTTTCGGGATCGTGCACAGCGTGAAAGATCACGGTGACAGAACGGAAGTGGAAACCCGCGCCTTTTTCAAGGCCCGGCGAAGCGAGGCGCGAGCGGAACGGTCCCGTTGCCCATGCTAGTTTTGCGTTTCAACCCCATTTTTGCGTGGCTTCCAGCGCCGTTGGACTTGACACGCAGCAAAAAACAGATGCAATGACAAACGACATGAACATCTCACGCGTATTGGTCACAGGAGGAGCGGGCTTCTTAGGGGCCAGTCTGGTACCGCTCCTTCTGGAGCGCGGCTACGAGGTGGTGGTGATTGATGATTTCTCCAATGGAAAGGAGAGCCACCTCGCGGCGGTCAAGGATCACCCGAAACTGAAAATCAACCGAGGTGACATTTTGGTCCGTGCCGATGTGGAGCGGGCCTGCCTGGGCTGCGATGCGGTCGTTCACCTGGCTGTCTTGTGCCTTCGGCAGTCGATTCGTGACGCGTTTCGGGTGACCGAGGTGATCGTCAATGGCACCTTGAACTGCCTGCAAGTGGCGCTGGAAAGGAAGGTAAAGTTGTTCCTCAATTGTTCCTCATCAGAGGTCCTTGGAACGGCTCGCCGCATACCGATGGATGAAGACCATCCCCTTAATCCCGAGACTCCGTACGCGGCGGCGAAGGTGGCGCAGGATATGTTGGTTGCGAGTTATGGAAGGACCTACCAACTGCCTTGGACAACAATCCGCCCATTCAACATGTACGGCCCAAACTCGCACTGGCAGGGACACCGCGGAGAGTTGATACCCAAAATGATCGTCCGCGCTCTGAACAAATGTCCTCTCATCATCTTCGGGGACGGCAACCAATCGCGCGATTTTCTGTTCGTTGAAGAGGCGGCGCTGGCCATCTGCAAGCTACTGGAGTGCGAACGGGCGTTGGGTCAGACGGTGAACTTCTGCACCGGCGTTGACACGTCCGTCCAGCGAATCGCAGAAATCATGTGCAGAAATTTTGGGTACGATCCCAAAGAGATGATCGAATATCAGGAAGCGCGGCCCGGGGACGTGCGCAGGCACATCGGGGACGTGAGCCGGTTCAAAGAGTTGTTCGGCTTTGTGCCCAAGGTGTCTGTTGAAGATGGGCTCGCGAGGACGATCGCGTGGTACAGGTCTTTGCCCATACCGCCGGAGACAATGCTCTCACAAATGGCAACGCGGAACTGGGAATAGGCTTGACGCTGTTGCATATGGACGTTGACGTATATCAAACTGAAATGCCGGGCGTGCGTATTTTGGTGCCTCAGGTGTTTGCGGATGACCGCGGTTTTTTCATGGAAGCCTATCACCAGGGGAAGCTTGCGGAGAAAGGCATCGCCTTGGACTTCGTCCAGGACAATCATGCAAGATCGTGTCGCAATGTGATACGAGGATTCCATTATCAGGCGGGGTCTGGCGCACAGTGGCGGCTCATTCGTTGCACAGTGGGCGAAGTGTGGGACGTGGTGGTTAATATCCAGTTTGGTTCGCCACACTTCGGCAACTATTATGCGGTGAAGTTGAGCGCCGAGAACAGAAAGCAGTTCCTGATTGCGCCTGAATTTGCCCACGGATATGCCGTCTTGTCAGAGTACGCTGAGGTGCAGTACAAATGCACGGCCCATCACCAGGCTGCCGTCGAAAGGTGCCTGGCGTGGAACGATCCGGGGGTTGCGGTGCCCTGGCCCATAGCGGATCCGATTCTGTCGAACAAGGACAGATCTTCCGGCCGGAGCTTGAGGGATTATGCCAAACAGCCTGATTTCGTTGCTTGAATGGAAACCCGGGGCGGCGGCCCGCAAAACAGGGCTTGAACGAACTGAATGAGCAATGCCACTGAAGCGGCTCAGGGTCGAGTAACCCTGTGGTTGCAGTTATGAATTCGCTCTTGTGTTAGAAATGCAATACCAAAACCTGATTCATCCATGATACCCATTACACGTCTAAGCGTTGGTCAAGAAGAGGCGAAGGCAGCGGCCGAGGCGGTCATGTCCGGCTGGCTTACCATAGGGAAGCGATGTGCAAGCTTCGAGCAGGCGCTGGCGCGATACGTCGGCGCCGAGCATGCCGTTGCTGTGAACAGTTGCACGACCGGCCTCCACCTTGCCCTGCTTGCGGCAGGCATTAAACGAGGTGACGAAGTGATCTGTCCTTCGCACAGTTTCATCGCAAGCGCAAATGCCATCCTTTACGCCGGCGCGAGGCCGAAGTTTGTGGACATTGATCCGCGGACCTACAACATCGATCCTGGACTCATTGAGGCAGCGATATCAGAAAAGACACGCGCCATTCTGCCGGTGAGCCAGATAGGCCTTGGCGCTGATATTCCATCAATACTGGAGATTGCCAGACGACATAACCTCAAGGTCGTCGAGGACGCTGCGCCATCACTGGGCGCGCTGGCGGCCGGCAAATTCATCGGCTCGATGAGCGACTTTACCTGCTTTAGTTTCGACGCCCGGAAGATCCTGACGACAGGCGAGGGAGGGGTTATTACCACGAATGACACGGGCGCCGCCACCCGATTGCGCCAACTGAGAGCCCACGCTGCGTCCACATCCACCGCAGACCGACATCATTCGGATCAAATCCGATTTGAGGAATATCCCGAGCTTGGGTTTAATTACAAGATGACGGATATTCAGGCTGCGATCGGCCTTGTGCAGATGGGCAGAGTTCAGGAGATCGTGGAGGAGAGAAGGAGGCTTGCCCACCGCTACAACAGCCTTTTGGCGGATTTGAAAGGCATCGATGTGCCGTATGAACCCGCAGGGTGGCGGCATGTGTACCAATCCTACTGCGTCCGCCTGAAGAACGGCAAACCCCAGTTGGCGGTCATGAACGAGATGGCACGGGCGGGAGTCGCCACCCGGCGCATCATGGCCATTCACCGCGAGCCTTTGTACAAGGTGATGTTTCCGTCGCTTTCATTGCCTGAGACCGAGAAGGCCACAGACACAACTTTGTTGCTGCCGATATTCGTGGGCCTGACGGATTCTGAACAAGATGAGGTCGTGCGCGTGCTGCGGGCGGCAGTCGGCTGTTAGGATGAATCTTCATGGCATTAACCGGCATTGGAGAATGTAAAATGGAATCGCCAACTCGCATCGTCATATTGGGTTCAAGCGGCACATCACTCGACATCCTGGATACCTTGAGGGCGGTCAATGAAGCAGCGGGACGGGAGAAGTATCGCTGCATCGGACTGCTTGACGATAATCCGTCGCTCAAGGGATCGACGCGAAACGGCGTGGAAATTCTGGGGCCGCTGTCACTGGCCGGCACCATTGATTGCTTTTTGATTAACGGCGTTGGAAGCTCCCGGAGCTTCGTTCACAAGGAAGAAATCACGTTGCGGACAGGATGCCCGCCAGAGCGATTTGTAGCGGTCGTGCATCCGACGGCCAGTGTATCCCCCACTGCCGTGCTGGGACGGGGAACCGTTGTGATGCAGAACGCCGTGGTGTGTTCGAATGCCCGTGTAGGCTCGCATGTTGTTGTGCTGCCATGCGCTGTCATCAGTCACGACGATGTCATCGGGGATTACACGTGCATTGCGACAGGAGCGTGCATCTCGGGAAACGTGCAAGTCGGCAAGTTGTGTTATCTCGGGTGTAACAGCGCCATTATCGAAAACGTGCATATCGGGAAGTATTGTCTTGTTGGCATGGGAAGCGTGGTCACCAAGGACGTCGAGGAGAACAGTGTTGTGGTGGGAAATCCGGCAAGGTTTTTGAGACATACGAGAGGTAATGCGGTGTAACGTGTGCACGGTGTTGGAGCCTGGATGGCGCGCTTCCAATGGCCAAATGTCTCCTTGATGACCGTGAGTGGACGCAGTACGTTCAGGTCAAACACAAAAAAAGTGTCAACCGATTTCCCAGATGGTGGTTTTATGATTGAATTGGGCACACAGACGATTTGGCGACAAGAACGATCGCATGAAGTTGCGCAGTAAACTTATAAAAGTGACGCTGCCCGGTCTTTTGTTGGTTTTGGGCGGTTACGCCGTTTGTTCGGCCGAGGTCCTGCGCTATCATACACTGGTGGTGGATGGCCAGAACAAGATCATCCCGTGGTTCACGCCCGCAACCAATGCATTCGACAATTATCTGGACAAGTGCTGGTCATGGGCCGTGGCTGCTCCGAATGACGCACACGGACTGCCAATTTCGTTTCTGTACTGCGCGTGGAACCCGGGAGATCCTCCCACCGCGTATACAAGTTGGGAGAATGATGTGGGTGAGAAGATTCCGAATTGGGTGGAGAGCGCGCGGCTGTATTATCAATACACAGGGGATCTGGCGCCTTTGAATTATGTGAAACGGCTCGTTGATTACTCACTCGATCATGGTCAGACGCCGACGAATCATGCCTGGCCCGATTTCCCAGTCGGGACATCCAATGCTGGCGACACTGAATTCCGAGGATTCACAGGAGTCTGGGCTTTATGGGACTGTCACATTGATCTGGCAGGCGACATTGGCCTTGCCATGT
>Ga0182017_10001704_pt1 | contig 16906 bp, 10 predicted proteins | sample 712E3DmetaG_FD_120492 | JGI IMG/M metagenome (GOLD analysis project Ga0182017, IMG submission 120492) | Permafrost microbial communities from Stordalen Mire, Sweden - 712E3D metaG | ecosystem: Environmental > Terrestrial > Soil > Wetlands > Permafrost | place: Sweden: Stordalen | collected... | reverse complement strand
GCAATTGCTGCACCGCCATTTGACCGGTTTGTCTTTTTTAACGACATTCCCGGTCTTAATATTTTCGAGAAGGGCCAAGTACCGCTTTTCATGTTGTCTTTCCGCGTTCGAAATCGCCGTGTATGCCGCGGCTACTGCCCCAAAGCCTTCTTCCTTGGCAACCTTTGCAAAACCAGGATACAAGAGCGTATGCTCCTCATGCTCGCCGGCGGCCGCGGCCTCAAGATTTTCGATGGTCGTGCCGATTTTACCTCCGGGATAAACCGCCGTAATTTCAACGGGTCCGCCTTCCAAAAATTTAAACATGCGTTTTGCATGCTCTTTTTCATTGCCCGCGGTCTCTTCAAAAATATTTGAAATTTGAATGAAGCCTTCGTTGCGGGCGACCTTTGCGGCATAGGAATACCGGTTTCTTGCCTGCGACTCACCGGCAAAAGACGTTAAAAGGTTTTTTTCGGTCTTTGAACCTTTAATGCTTTTTTGTTCCATAAGGGTCTCCTTAAAAACGTTTGTAATTGTGTCACTGAACCATTAAATTTAATCTATGGCAAATGACTATGGATAAACCTATTTTATCTGTGTGTTGTTGAAACACTACCCTGCGCCCCTCCAGATGCTCGTGCTCGAAGAATAATTTGTCGGATAAACCTGCCGATTGCAACCAACGAGGAATGGAAATGAAGCCCAAAAAAAAGAAACCAGGGGAACAAAAGCGTCCCGAAGCCGCCGTCAAAGCGCTTAAGATGGCATTTTCGTCAGACACGGGGGCTTTTCCCGTTGTCGGGATCGGCGCCTCCGCCGGCGGCCTCGAAGCCCTCGAATCCTTTTTCTCACAGGTACCTGCCGGGTGCAACATGGCTTTCGTGGTCATCCAGCACCTTGACCCGACGCATAAAAGCATAATGAGTTCTTTGCTCAAGAAATACACGACGATGGAGATTGCCGAGATATCGGACGGAATAAAAGTTGAGAAGAACAGGGTTTATCTCGCCCCTCCGGACCATAATATCGCGATGATCGAGGACACGCTTCACTACGTGACGCCTGAAAAAACCCATGGCATGAACCTGCCGATCGATTTCTTCTTCCGGTCTCTCGCGGAAGACCAGGGGAAGCGGTCGATTGGCGTCATACTTTCCGGCACGGGGACCGATGGGACGCTGGGGCTTAAGGAGATCAAAGGGGCGGGCGGCATGGCCATGGTCCAGGAAGAAACCCAGGCCAAATATTCCGGCATGCCGAAGAGCGCCATAGACACGGGCCTTGTCGATTTTGTGTTGCCTGTCGAGAAAATGCCCGGGCAACTTATAAACTACACTTCGCATCCGTACCTCGAAACGGCGAAGACCCCAAAAACAGACGGGGATTTCCAAACAAATACGCAGAAGGTCCTTCTTTTAATCCGCGGAAAAACGGGCCATGATTTTTCTTTGTATAAAAACACTACCATCCGGCGAAGGATCGAACGGCGCATGGCCCTTCATCAAATGAAACGGATTTCCGATTATGTCCGCTACCTCGAAAGAAATCCCCTCGAAATCGAATCGCTTTTCAAAGAACTCCTCATCAATGTTACCAGGTTTTTCCGCGATCCCGAAGCGTTCGCAGCGCTTGACAAAAAAGGCATACAGGGCCTTTTAGAAGGCAAAGAGCGGGACGCTTTCTTCCGGATCTGGGTCCCGGGCTGCTCCACCGGAGAAGAGGCCTACGGGCTGGCCATGCTGCTCACCGAAGCCATGGAGAAAAACAAGAAACGCTGCACCCTGCAAATCTTCGCGTCCGACATCGACGCCGAGGCCATCGAGGTCGGACGGCGCGCGGTCTATCCCGAAAGCATCAAGGCCGACGTTTCGAAGGAGCGGCTGGACCGGTTCTTTACAAAAGAAGATAAAACCTACCGCGTCAAGAAGCACATCAGGGAATGCGTGGTGTTCGCCTTGCAAAACCTGGCAAAAGACCCGCCCTTCTCCCGGCTCGATTTGATCAGTTGCAGGAACCTGCTCATTTACATGGACCACGCGCTCCAGATGAAAATCCTGCCGATGTTCCATTATTCCCTGGTCGACCGCGGCGTTTTGTTTTTAGGGACCTCCGAGAGCCTCGGCGAATTGGTAGGGTCGTTTTCCCCAATCGACATCAAATGGAAAATTTACATGAGGAAAGGCGCCGGACGCACTGTTTACCCCGACCGCATTCCGGCCGCTCTGCCGGGAAAGGCCCTTGTGCCGGACAGGGCCGGGTTCCGGTCGCTGGGCGAGAAGGTCATCGCACGGGTCTTCGCGCCCCCGTCGGTGCTGGTAAACGAAAAGTTCGACGTCCTTTATTGCTACGGCCCGATCGACCGTTTTCTTGCGGTACCGAGCGGCGAGGCCAGTCTCAATGTCCTGCGCATCGCGCGGGAGGGACTCAGAAATAAACTGGCGCCGGCGCTATCGGAGGCGCTCAAAGGCACAATCCCGGTGACCGTTGAAAATGTCGGCGTCGGAAGCGACGGCAACGTCAGGACCGTTGACCTGATCGTGCAACCGATACTTGAACCGGGCGAAACACAGCGGCTCATGATGATCGTATTCAAGGAAAAATCGGATTTTAAAGCGCCTGTCAAGAAACTGGAGCGGGCGGCCGCATCGGCGCCCAAAGACGCCGAAAAGGAAACTTTGAAACAGGAATTGAATGCGACCAAGGACCATTTGCAAAACACCATCGAGGAACTGCAGACCGCGAACGAAGAATTTCAGTCGACCAACGAAGAACTGCAGAGCACCAATGAGGAACTTGAGACGTCGAAAGAGGAGCTGCAATCCACGAATGAAGAACTGGTAACAGTCAATTCCGAGTTGCAACACAAAATCGACCAATTAACGGAAACAAGCAACGACGTCAACAATCTTCTCGCCAGCACCGAAATCGCGAGCGTCTTTCTTGACATGGAACTTCGCATAAAACGGTTTACTCCGGCCACCGCGAAAATCTTCCGGCTGCTTCAAACGGACATCGGCCGTTCGATCCGCGACATAACCTCGAACATCACCTCATTCGATGTTTACACGGCCGCCGAAGACGTGCTCGCCACGCTGGTCCGCAAGGAAGTGGAAGTAAAAAATGAGGACGGCCGGTGGTTTACCCTTCGGATCATTCCCTATAGAACCATGGACAATACCATCGAGGGGGTTGTCGTCACCTTCATCGACATAAGCGACCTCAAGCGTATCCAAATGATATAGAGGAGAACCGCCTATGATGCAAAAAAAACAAAATCGAAATAAAACGTCGGCCCTGCGAAGAAAAGCCGAGGAACGCTTCGCCGAATTAAAGCAGGTGATGGTCAAAAAGTCGAAGGGCGACACCGCGTCGCTCATACACGAACTGCAGGTCCATCAAATCGAACTGGAAATGCAGAACGAGCAATTGCGTCAGGCCCAGACCATTATCGAGGATTCAAATAAAAGATTTTCCGATTTGTACGATTTCGCGCCCGTGGGCCATCTGACCGTTGAAAAAGAAGGAAGGATCATCGAGGCCAACTTGACGGCAGCTCAACTTTTGGGCGTTACAATGAACTCCCTGATCAATAAGCCTTTCAATATTTTCGTCCATCCTTCCGACAAGGACGTCTTTTTCCTCCATTTGAGAAGGCTTCGCAAAAGCCTTTCGGAAACGTGCGAAATCCGGCTTGTAAAAAAAGGCGCGGCCTTCTTCGATGCGCAACTGGTAAGTACGCCGCTCGCCAGCGGCGCCGCCGGCGCAAAGGATTTTTTGATCACCATGTTGGATATAACCGCGCGGAAACTTGCCGAAGAAAAATCGGCCAAGCATTATGCGATCCTCCAAGCGGTCATGGAAAGCTCGGACGGACCGATTTTCTCCGTCGACCGCGACTATCGTTACCTGTGCTTTAATTCGCGCCACGCCAAGGCGATGAAGGCGCTTTACAATGCAGACATCAAGGCCAGGCATAGCGTGCTCGATTACCATGCAAACGATGAAAACCGCAGGGTCGCGAAAGCGAATATCGACAAGGCCCTCGGCGGTAAAATCGTGACCGTGGAAACCTACGCGGGCGACGAGAACGGGAACCAGCGTTATTTCAAGATATCGCATAATCCGTTCCGGGGTCCGGGCGGTGAAGTCATCGGCGTGGCGGTCTTTGCATCAGACTTGACGGAACAAAAAAAAGCCGATGAGGTCCGCGCCCGCCTGTCGGCCATCGTCGAGAATTCGTACGACGCCATTTTCAGTAAAACTCTTGACGGCATGATTGAAAGCTGGAACGTTTCGGCCGAAAAAATGTATGGGTATACCGAACAGGAAATTAAAGGCAGACCGGTTTCGATTCTCGTGCCGCCGGGTCATGTTGACGAAACGCCCGATATCCTCAAGAAGATCATGGCCGGAGGGACGGTGAGGGATTTTGAGACCCTCCGCAGGAAAAAAGACGGCGGCGAAATCCCGGTATCATTGACGGTATCCCCGGTCAAAACAGCGGCCGGCGAGATCATCGGCGCATCGACCATCACTCGCGACATCACGCAACGGAAGGTTTGGGAAGGCTCGATTTTAGATATCAACGAGCGGCTCCTGGTTTCGAACCAGGAGCTCGAAAACCTCGGCCATACGCTCTCCCACGATCTGCGCGGGCCGATACAGGGAATCGAGGCGCTTACCAGCATGTTGCTTGCAGACTATGGCGAAAAGCTCGATCCGGACGGCAAGGAGATGTTGACTAAGGTCCATGAAGGCACCTATCGTATCCGCGATATGATATCCGGACTTCTCAACATATCACGAATCGCCCAGGTGGAAATGCATCGGGAGAAAATCGATATTACCGCGCTTGTGCGGGCCATTATTCAAGAACATCAAAAGGCGGAGCCCACCCGTGATGCCGAAATCTCGATTGAGGAGAACTTGTTCGCCGAAGCCGATGCAAACCTGCTGCGGATAGCCCTTGATAATCTCATTCGTAATTCCTGGAAGTTCACGGGAAAACGTACAAAAACAATTATCAAATTCGGAAAAAAGGAAAGCCGCAGCACGGAGGCCTTTTTCCTGCGCGACAATGGAGCGGGTTTCGACATGAAATACGCATACAAAATTTTCGGCGTTTTTCAGCGGCTTCATTCCGACTCGGAGTTTACAGGGACCGGCGTCGGCCTCGCAACGGTACAGAAAATTATCCACCGCCACGGCGGAGAGATCTGGGCGGAAGGGGAAATTGACAAGGGGGCAACGTTCTATTTTACGCTGTCGTGATATCACCCCGCAGCATGCTTGAAATAAGCTTTGAAATGCCGTACCACGATTTTGCTATCCAAGCCGAAGGTGCACAATCTTCATCCATCTGAAGAAATTCATGATCCTAAGCGGGGTCAAATTCTTCTCATCCCAAAATTCCTCTAAATTGATCCTGGAGTAATACGGAAATTCGTCCAGCACCTGTATTTTTTCGCTCCACGCGGCGATTGCCTTTGCGGAATTAACGCCCCATTGCATGGGCGAGAACAGTTGTGATTTTGTTTTTCGCCGCGCAAGGGCGCCGTTTCTCACCCATAAGAGAAATTTTGAATAAATCTCGAATACGATTTCGCTCCGGGGAAACTCTTTTATCAAATCCAGAAATAAACCTTTTATTTCTTCCTCTTTCAAATAAACGAGAACGCCGCCCGATATAAAAAACACCTTTGAGCGCCTCTCCTTGATGTCCGCAAACCAACTCCGGTCGAACACGGATTTTGCGATGAATTTATTCCGAGGGCCTTCGGGGATGAGCTTTCGCCGCAGTTCCATGGAATCCGGCAGGTCGAGATCGTACCAAAATATTTTGCCGTTGTCTATCCGCTGAAACGTCGTGTCCAATCCCGAACCGATGCTTATGATGGTCGCGTCGGGATGCTCGGCCATGACCTTTAAAAGCGCGGTGTCCAGATGATAGGCCCGGATGGCAGTATTGATGAGGAATTGCATGGGCATTTTTTCAAAGCCCGCCTTGAAATCGTAGTCCAATTTTCCCACGATTTCGTGGGCATACTTGTCCTTGATAAGGGGATGTTCCTTTTCGAATTCCTTTGCCCGGCCGAACAGCGGAATGAGGAGCGTGCGCTGGACATCGCCGAGCTGGATCGATATTTTTTCAGGCATTTTCAAAACCTTGCTGTTTGGGATGGGCCACTATTTTTCAGTTAACCCGCCTTGGGGCGGATAAGATTCTGTACGGGTAATTATCTACGCTAAAAGCGTATATAATTCGCCTACAGAATCTAAAATATACATTTCGACGCTACGGATATTTTATTAATATTGACAGGAAGGTATTGACATTTTATATTATGTTCAAAGCGTTATGATCCGTTTTTTCGAAAAGAATATTATTTCCGCAAAAATGTCATAAAATGGTATATTCAACTTTTTTGATAAAAATGCGGAATGCGTAGAGGTAAACATAGAAGAAGTTGGCGGCAATTTGCCTGGCCCTTTTATTAAAAGCTAATAGGTATTAAAGAAAACTATTTTATTTTTGCGCCGAAGAAAGATCGCCACATCGTGTGGCGAAGATAATTACCGATAAGGAGGCTATCATGCGTTATAAAAGAGACTCAAATAGGCAAAGCGTACTTTCATTCAATTGTAGTTTAATTTCTCAAGGGAAACATAGATTTTTCACATTCACGATGCCTATCGATATTTTGTCACATTGCTGTTTTGTTTCGTCAAGAGAAGAAGATCCAGAACTCGGCTTCCAAAGAGTTTTAGATAAAAAAAGAGCTGAAGATATTGCTGCATACATTGATTCAGGTCAGGGTGTAGTTCCAAACAGCATTGTTTTATCTGCACAAAAAGAAAGTGATTTTACTTATGATAGCAAAAGACATACAGTTTCATTCAAAAACATTGATAAGGCTTTTTTAGTATTGGATGGTCAACACCGTATTTATGGTTTCCGGATGACTGCCACAAATTTAAGAGTTCCTGTCGTTATTTTTAATGATTTAACACGTACCGAAGAAGCTCGTTTATTTATTGACATTAATACAAAGCAAAGACCCGTTCCAAACGAATTGTTGCTAGATATAAAACGATTAGCAGAAAACGAAACAGAAGAAGAATCTTTTGTTAGAGACGTATTTGATTTGTTTAAAGATGATCAAGATAGCTGCTTAAAAGGATTAATGTCTCCTTCCTCTCGAACGAAAGGAAAAATTTCTCGAGTAACTTTTAAGAAAGCAATAAAGCCGATTTTGCCTAAAGTAATGGAAAATGATGCGCCAGATGTTTATAAAGCCCTAAACCTTTATCTTCTTAGTTTTAAACAGAAAGCTGAAGAAATAACACAAAACAGTAAAGTTATTGCAAATCCAATAATAATTAGCGCTTCATTCCTGTTTTTCCCAGATGTTTCTTCACGAGTAATCGACAAATTTAGTGTGTTAACGGCTGACCATTTCACTGCTGTATTATCTCCTGTCTTTAAGAAACTTAGGAGCTCTTCTTTTGTACGAATAGGCAATAGCCCTCGAAAGCTTTATGAGTTATTGATTGACATATTAAATTCAGAATCTATTCATTTTAGGTTTAAATAATTCTATGGCATTATTTGCCGAAGCAGTGCGTCCATTATGGATGTATTTAATAAATGAGGTTAATTTTTTACCTCAAAGAGGCATTTCTTGGTGGGTAAGAGAAAAAGATTATCATTTTTTTAGTTTCCCAATTTCCTGCTCTGACTCATTTACTGTAGATACTGTCCATTCAAAATATTTACAAGACGTCTTCGCTTTTGAAGCCAACAAAATGGCTGCGGCGGCAATTGAATCAATTTCCGGAATCGATTTTGAAAAACATAGTAACAAAGCTGCCGCATGGCCGATAATCCGGCTATACTATTCCGCATATTATTCGGCTCACGCTCTGCTGAGAATTTTTGGCCATTGTTGTTCTCATCTTGACCGTATCGATTCTACTGCACTTCATTCAGTTGCAGCCCTATTTCATCCAGCCTCATTGTGTCCTCAAACCGGCTATTACAGTTTGATTTATAATAATACCATAAACCAATTAATCTTTTCAAAAGACAATTCTGGAAAAGGCTCTCATTATTTTTTATGGCAATCCTTCAAAACAATAATAGACTTAATAATTGCACATTTGTCCAGTTCAAATTCTTCAACAAGATTTCAATCAGTCTTACTGCAGCTTATCAATCTAAGAAACAATTTGTGTTTAGCTGGTAACAATTCTGGTACCTGGCTAACATCTATAAGAAATTCTGTCACATACAGGCATGAGTGGAATGTCTGGCATCCCTATAAAAACCAGCCCAAGCGATTTTCCGAATATTTATTAAATCAAATGTTTGCAACAATCGATGCTTCGTCGCTAATAGTAAAATCAGACCCAAATGATTTATTAACCTTTGTTCAAACTTGTTCTTTTATTATAAGTGCATGCTGGGAAACAATTGAAGACATTTCAGATTTATGTCCAAATGGCAAATCTATTTTTTGCTATGGTGTTTGTTCTCTGATTCGAAGCAGTAAACTACTCCCTTCAACACGAATTCGATATTCCTTAGCTCCCAAAAAAAGAGCATGATCAAGGTTCATCAATGATTTTATCTGCACATATTCTTGGTGAAAGGTATTTTTATAACATGAGGTTCAGGTTATGTTAAATATCAAAGACTTACAGCTTAGATTGAAAAATGCTATATCTTTTTATTGGCAGACACGTGAAGACCAGAGCAAAAAGCAGAAAGATCAGGGCAATAGTGACCAAGGTTTCCGAAGCGCTGTAACCGGCGGCGCGCACATGAACGGCGTAATAAAGCTCCTTACCGAAATAATTATTGAAGCCGGTATCTCAAATGACTGCATTTTCCACAATAAGTTTCTACAGCTCCCCGGTTTCTTTCGACCCACGAAAGAATGGGATTTACTTGTTGTAAAAAACGGACAACTCCTTCTCGCTCTGGAAGCCAAATCTCAAGTTGGGCCTTCTTTCGGTAACAATTTTAATAATCGAACCGAGGAAGCAATGGGTTCTGCCCTTGATCTGTGGACGGCATTCCGCGAAGGCGCCTTTAATTCCACGATACGTCCTTGGCTTGGCTATTTCTTCATGCTCGAAGACTGTGAAAACTCCAGCCGTCCGGTAAAAGTCCAGGAGCCGCATTTCAAAGTATTCCCGGAATTTATTAATGCCTCATATGCAAAACGGTACGAACTATTTTGCAGAAAACTCGTCCGGGAAAGGCATTATACTGCGTCCTCATTTATTCTTTCAACCAAAGCCACTGGCATAAATGGCGAGCATAAGGAGCCTGCACCGGATTTGAATTTCGACATGTTTGTCCGGTCAATGATAGGGCAATTAACCGCGTTCGGGGATAAATAACGTGCCTAAAACAATACATGAAATCCATACCTCGCATTGCTTGATTAATGGCGATTCGCGGGACCTTTCTTTCATAAACAATGAAACCGTGCATCTGGTCATTACATCACCGCCGTACTGGAACCTCAAGCGATATAACGACAGCCCAGCGCAAATGGGCCATATTGACGATTATGATAATTTTCTGTCCGAATTGTCCAAGGTCTGGCGCGAAGTCCACCGAATCCTTGTTCCCGGTGGCAGGCTGGTTTGCGTCGTTGGCGACGTTTGCCTTTCAAGAAGGGAGCATGGCCGGCATCTGGTCATGCCTCTGCATGCCGACATTCAGGTGCTGTGCAGAAAAATCGGGCTCGATAACCTTAATCCGATAATCTGGCATAAAATATCGAATGCAAAATTTGAAGCGAATACTAGCGCGAAATTCCTGGGCAAGCCTTATGAACCGAATGCGATAATAAAAAACGACATTGAATTTATCCTTATGCAACGGAAACCGGGCGGCTACAGACAGCCGACCGAGATCCAGAGAAAATTAAGCATGATTCCAAAGGACAAATTTGACGCATGGTTCAGCCAGATCTGGAATATTACCGGTGAATCGACACGAGAGCATCCGGCACCCTATCCTCTTGAACTTGCAGACCGTTTGGTGCGTATGTTTTCATTTGTCGGAGACATTGTTCTTGATCCATTCTGTGGTTCAGGAACAAGTATGTTAGCTGCTATGCAATCTGGCCGAAATAGTATCGGAATTGAAATCGATCCGGAATACTGCAACATGATTGAGCATCGTTTGGACCATAATTCTCTTTTTAAAACATCCTCGTTCCTTCGCTTAAATCCCGCTAAAAAGAAAATCAACGGTGAGCTGATTGATTTTTACAACAAAGTAGAACACGAATATTCTTCTTTGGTCGCATAAAACACTCTACCTGAGCCCGTCCTTGGCTCAGGTAGAAGCGGCGCAAAATGCGAAAATCAATATCAGTAGAAGCCACCGTCCCGGAAAGAAAAGAAAGGGCCAGGAAAACGTACCGCCAATACATAAAGTGATGCCATGTCCGGTTTGACGCTCCGTCGCCGTCAACTTCGTGTCGGCGTCATGTCGCGATCCGGTCACAGCACACGTTTATGGAACGTTGGTGCACATGCTAAAAGAAACTGCAAATGATTTGAAAACATATCGACATCTTTGATACAATGATAAAATGAACTCAATTGCATTCATTGATACTGAAATTGAGCCGCAGAGTGGGAAGCTTCTTGACATTGGAAGTATCAAGGATGATGGAAATATTTATCATAAGGCTTCGGTTGCCGAGTTCATCCTGTTCCTCAATGGAACACAATTCATATGCGGCCACAATATTCTCAACCACGACATAAAGTATGTCGGAAAAGCGCTGAATGATGCGGGAATAAATCCGGCGAATATCATTGATACGTTGTTCCTTTCACCCTTACTTTTTCCGACCAAACCGTATCATGCTTTATTAAAGGACGACAAACTTCAATCGGAATGCACGAACAACCCTTTAAACGATTCAATAAAGGCGAAAGATTTATTCCATGATGAAATCGCCGCCTTCAGGCAGACCAATGAACCCCTTAAACAGATATTCTATATGCTGCTGCATGATAGAAAGGAGTTCCAGGCCTTTTTTCGTTTCATAGCCTGGTCCGCTGCGGGCGCCGGGCCCGAATATCTGATCCGCACCAGGTTTAAAAATGAAATCTGCGAAAATGCCGACCTGGCAAAAATTGTTTCAGAACATCCCATTGAACTTGCATACTGTCTGTCCCTGATTGACTCGTTTATTAATCACGCGAAAATCCGTTCAATCACACCGCCCTGGGTGCTGAAGAATTATCCTGAAGTTGAACGCATAATGTTCAGCATGCGAAATAAGCCATGCCTTCGGGGATGCGGTTATTGCAATAACGCATTGGACGTACACAAGGGCTTGAAACGGTTATTCGGCTTTGATTCATTCAGGACCTATGGCGGGGAACCGCTGCAGGAGAAAGCAGCTAAAGCAGCCGTTGACAACAAATCGCTGCTTGCCGTTTTTCCAACTGGCGGCGGAAAATCAGTTACCTTTCAATTGCCTGCGCTTATGAGCGGTGAAAGTTCAAAAGGATTGACGGTTGTAATATCTCCTTTGCAATCGCTTATGAAAGACCAGGTGGACAATCTGGAAAAAGCGGGAATCATTGACGCCGTAACGATAAACGGCTTGCTGGATCCGATCGAAAGAGCAAACTCATTCGAGCGAGTCGAAGACGGTTCGGCCTCATTATTGTATATCTCTCCCGAGTCATTACGCTCAAAAACAATCGAACGATTGATATTAGGCAGGAAGCTGGTTCGCTTTGTTATTGACGAAGCCCACTGTTTTTCTTCATGGGGGCAGGATTTCAGAGTTGATTACTTATACATCGGTGATTTCATTAAAGGAATTCAGGAAAAGAAAAATCTTGTAGATGGAATCCCTGTTTCGTGCTTCACCGCAACGGCAAAGCAAAAAGTCATTGCCGATATCCGTGATTATTTCAAAGAAAAGCTTTCAATCGACCTTGAACTTTTCACTTCAAATGCAATGAGAACGAACCTTCATTATAAAGTATTTGAAAAAGAAAACGAAGAGGAGAAGTACCAGAAGGTAAGGGATTTAATTGAAGAAAAGAATTGCCCGACTATCATTTATGTTTCAAGAACAAGAAGAGCATATTTGCTTGCGCAACGGTTAACCAAAGATGGGTTCAGCGCCAAACCCTACCACGGTAAAATGGATAGGCAGGAAAAAGCCGCCAATCAGAATGCTTTCATTGAGGGCAAAGTACCGATAATGGTTGCGACTTCGGCTTTTGGAATGGGAGTGGATAAAAAGGACATTGGGATGGTGATTCATTATGAAATATCCGATTCTCTTGAAAACTACATTCAGGAAGCGGGTAGAGCCGGACGGGACGAAAAAATGGATGCCGATTGTTTCGTGCTGTTTAACGAGGAAGACCTTGGGAAGCATTTCATCCTGTTAAACCAGACCAAACTATCCGTTAAGGAGATTCAGCAAATTTGGAAAGCGATAAAAGAAATAACAAAATTTCGATCAATGGTTTCTAATTCAGCATTGGAAATTGCGCGGAAAGCCGGTTGGGACGATACCGTGGTGGAAATAGAAACAAGAGTAATTACGGCTATTGCGGCGCTGGAGGAGGCTGGTTATTTGAAACGCGGGCAAAACATGCCAAGGATATTCGCCAACAGTATTCTTTCCAGAAATGCGCAAGAGGCCATTGATAAAATCAATGCTTCGGAAATGTTCGAGGAAAAACAAAAAGAGAAAGGGATTCGAATAATTAAGAAGCTGTTTTCAAGCAAAAGCAGGAAGCATGCAAACGATGAATCCGGAGAATCAAGAATAGACTATATCAGCGACCATTTGGGGATTGTAAAAGAGGAAGTGATTAACATCGTGAATCTTCTCCGGGAGGAAGGGATATTGGCCGACACAAAAGATTTGACGGCTTATATCAAGAAAGGAGAACATATAAATCGGTCGCTGCGCATCGTTGAAACATTCGGTAAAATTGAGAACTATTTGCTTGCAATCTTGGAAGAAAAAGAAAAAACGTTTCATATCAAGGAATTGAATGAAAAGGCCGAGAAGGAAGGCTGTGAAGATGTAAACACCAACAAGATCAAAACCATCTTGAACTTCTGGGCGATCAAGAATTGGATCAAGCGGCAAAACCTGGAGTATTCCAAAAATCATTTTGCGGCGATGTGTCTGCACCCGAAAGAAATACTCAAAGATAAACTGGAAAAGCGTCAAGAGTTGGCAAAATTCATAGTCGAATTTCTTTATGCAAAAGCCGACATGAATGTTTCGGATGGTGATTTGGGCAAAGAAGAAGTGCTGGTCGAATTTTCAATTCACGAATTAAAAAATGCCTATGAAACGAGCCAGAATCTCTTCAAGCTTGACATAAGTCTTGATGATATTGAAGATACGTTGTTTTATTTATCACGAATCGAGGCAATTAAAATCGAAGGAGGCTTTTTAGTCGTATATAACCGTTTAACCATTGATCGTATCGAACAGGATAATAAAAAAAGATATACCAAAGACGATTATGATAAGCTGAATCAATTCTATGAGAACAAGGTTCAGCAAATCCACATTGTGGGGGAATATGCCAAGAAAATGATTGACGATTACAAGGATGCACTTAAATTTGTAGAGGATTATTTCCATTTAAATTATGATTCATTTCTGAAAAAGTATTTTCCCGGAAGCACGGCGAACAATCTCAAGCTGAAGATGACTCCCGCAAAATTCAAGCAGCTATTTGGAGATTTGTCGCCGACGCAATTAAAAATCATAAACGACAACGAATCCAAATATATTGCCGTTGCCGCCGGACCCGGAAGCGGTAAAACAAAGGTTCTGGTGCACAAACTCGCATCGCTCCTTTTAATGGAAGATGTAAAGCATGAGCAATTGCTTATGCTCACTTTTTCAAGAGTAGCAGCCACGGAATTCAAGAAGCGACTGCTTCTGCTGATCGGCAATGCGGCGAATTTCGTCGAAATAAAAACGTTTCATTCGTACTGCTTCGATTTGCTGGGTAAAGTGGGAAATATTGAAAAGTCGGATGAGATATTGAAAAAAACGATTGAAAAAATAAAAACTAAAGACGTCGAGGCGAACCGGATAACAAAAACCGTTTTAGTCATTGACGAAGCGCAAGACATGGATGAAGACGAGTTCAACATGATAAAGGCTTTGATGGAACAGAACGAAGAAATGAGGGTGATCGCGGTAGGAGATGACGACCAGAATATTTTCGAATTCAGAGGGGCAAGTTCAAAATATCTTGAACAATTCATTCAGACAAACAAAGCAATCAAACATGAGCTGGTTGAAAACTACAGAAGCAAAAACAATCTTGTCGAATTCACCAATCAGTTGGTGAAACAAATTCGGCGCCGATTGAAAAACACTCCGATTATCGCGAAGCAAACCGACAACGGGAGAATAAAATTGGTTCACCATCAAAGCGGGAATCTCATTACTCCGCTTGTGAAGGACATACTCTCAACAGGGCTTTCAGGAACCACATGCGTACTGACAAAGACAAACGAAGAAGCATTACAGATTACAGGCTTGCTTTTGAAAAATAATATGCGGGCAAAACTGATTCAGACAAATGACGGGTTCAACTTGTATAATCTTTTGGAAGTCAGATACTTTTTAAGCCGGTTAAACCTTGGCGATGATATTTTCATTATCAACGATGAAGTTTGGGAGAACGCTAAAAGAGAATTGATTCTCAAATTCCGTAACAGCACTAAAATCGAAATATGCAACAACATCATCAAGGATTTTGAAACGACCAATCCAAAAAAGAAATACAAATCCGATCTGGAGGTTTTCATCCGTGAATCCAGGTTGGAAGATTTTTTTAGCGAAAATGGGGAAACAATTTTCGTTTCAACAATTCATAAAGCAAAAGGGAAAGAATTTGACAATGTTTTCCTGATTCTTGAAAACTACAACCCCGCCACAGACGAAGCCAAGCGGCAATTGTATGTTGCCATGACAAGGGCAAAGATAAATTTAATTGTTCATCTGAACTCAAATTTCCTTGACCACATTTCAGTAGAAAATATAGAACATTTAGAGGATAACGGCATGTACTTGCCGCCAAATGAGGTGGCAATAAACCTGACTTTTAAAGATGTCTGGCTGGACTTTTTCATCAACAGGCAGCATCTCGTTTCACAACTTATAAGCGGTGATACATTGTTTTTAAACGGAAATGAGTGCTTGAACTCAAAAGGACAATCAGTCTTGAAATTTTCACAACAATTCGTCAAGCAAATCGATAGCATGAAAAAAATGCACTACGAATTGAAGGCTGCAAAAGTGAATTTTGTTCTTTACTGGCTAAGAGAAGGGGCGGAATCAGAAGTAAAAATTATTTTGCCTGAACTTTATTTTGAAAAAATTGATAAAGAAATTTGAAGTCGATAAAGGCACGATGCCCCAACAGCGCAAGGGATGCCATTTACAAAGCCAAACTGCACCCGTTGCACGCACGTTGCAAAATGCTTTGGTCATGATATGATAAAATGTTTTGAAATGGAGGCTAGGAAAATCAGAATGCAAAAAGATTCGGACAAGAATGCGGTTATTACCGATATAGCTAATGTATTTACATCACGAAGCAATAACCTGCAACCCCTCGCCCACTTTTGGCTCCGCGAAAATATTCATCTATACGCCAGTCCGGAACTGACTATTACTATCGGCGTGACAAACCCCGCGATGATGTGCGTGATGCCCAACCCGACCACGGCGCCATGATTGCCCCGGCTTAACGCATACGATTCGGCGAACCCCAACCCGATGTTCGCCGCCATAAGCGCCGCATGAATATAAAATAAATCACGATGAATTTGAACTTTCCTTAAAAAAGCGGGATCGTCGCTTATTCGCGGAAGACTCAATTCAATGGTTGCCGTCGTGGCATACGTGATAGTGGCGGTGGCAATCAATCCACCGTGAAGGATGCGTTCGGTTTGCGATTGTTTTTCATTCCAGATATTTTTAATCTCCTCTGTTTGCAATGTCCTCCTACTGCGTATTCCTTCGGCCCGAAGCATGTCCCTGTATTTGTGCCCTTCCCTCAGCATGGAAATAAAATGGTACATTCCGACCCCATCGGCGCACAAAAGCAAGGCGCCGGTAGTATATGCGAATCCTTTATGGATTTTAAGCATTTTTTCCTGGCGATTTGACAAATCACCCCTGATACTCATGGCTTCCCTGGCGTCCGCGGTGTCCAATTTTGCCGTTTGAGATACTTCAGGCTGACTGCAGACCGCCGTCCAGAGCATTAGCAAGAAGAAAAGAATTTTCATAAGGATCGATTTCATAAAATTTAGGGCAATTACAAGATGTTAAAAATGGATAAACATTATTGTTTCATTTAAACCAGCAATTTCCGCACCTATATTTGCCGGAATCGAAATGTAATAGTGTCCAGTGAAAGGCCCATTAATTTTAATGAGAGGATATTGAAAAGGATCATCATAGATTCTACCCTAATTCTTGATTATGGGAATCACTGTCCCAAAAATAAAAATCATTCCAAAAAACTCCTTAAGATTTTGGGACTCAATTAATTCAATTTTCTATAAATCCCGCATCGAAAATACGTTATAGTTCAATAAACCACCTTGTTGGCACATTTATTGATCATTACATCTAAACAGGAGGATTCTGTCATGAAGTTCTTAAAAACCTTAATTGTCGTTTTTTCATGCACAGGTTTTCTTTTTGCCCAGGCAGAAGGAACTGATGCCGGGCAAAAGGACAGTGTAATGATAATTCATGGAAAAGTCGTTTTGGTTGATTTAATTGCCAAAACGATAATCGTGAAAACCAGGAGGACCATAGACACTCTCAATGTCGGGTCCGGGGCCAAGATCATGCTCGGAAGG
>Ga0182017_10001703_pt1 | contig 16908 bp, 11 predicted proteins | sample 712E3DmetaG_FD_120492 | JGI IMG/M metagenome (GOLD analysis project Ga0182017, IMG submission 120492) | Permafrost microbial communities from Stordalen Mire, Sweden - 712E3D metaG | ecosystem: Environmental > Terrestrial > Soil > Wetlands > Permafrost | place: Sweden: Stordalen | collected... | reverse complement strand
TTCGCGAACTCGGCGTCCGCTTCCCGCTCCCGGCCCAGAGAGCGCCACAGCCGGCCCAGGCGGTAGTGCGCGTCCGGCCGGGAAGGATCCAGGCGGATGGCCTCGCGAAAATGGCGCTCCGCTCCGGCGGTGTCGCCGGAATCCGCCAGAACGATGCCCAGATCCAGGTGCGCGAGCCTGAGATTGGGCATGCCCTGCAGAGCCTGGCGCAAATGCTCGCCGGCCGCCTTGTCTTCGCCGGCGTGCATCTCCGCGTCGCCCAGGTAAGCCAGGGCCTGCGACTGCTGGGGCTGATTCGCCAGCTCCGCCTGGAATTCGCGGCGAGCGTCGTCGTAACGCTTTTGCTTCCAGTAGAGGTATCCGAGATCGAAGTGGACGTCGGGCTCGCGGGGAGACGCCTTTGCCGCGGCCTCGAACTCCGCCGTCGCCTGCTCCTCCTGGTTGGCGGCGTCGAGCACCTCGCCGAGGAGCATATGAACGGGCGCGGAATCCGGGTTCCTGGCGAGCAGCGAGCGGAACTCTTCGATGGCCTCGGGATAGTGCTTTGACCACAAGTAGCTCTGAGCCAGCTTGTAGCGCAGTTCCAGATTGTCGGGCTGCTGGGCGGACGCCAGTTTCAGTTGTGGCGCAGCGGCTTCGAACTTGCGCCCGCCGTAGTAGCTCATCCCCAGCAGCACCCGGACTTGAAAGCTGGCCGGATCGGCTTTGGCGGCTCGCTCAAATGCGGAGGCGGCATCGAGGAAACGGTTCAGCTTGAAGTAGGCCAGGCCGAGGTTCAGATCCAGGCCGGGCAGCCGGGGGTCGAGCGCTATGGCCGCGCGGTAATGGCCGATGGCGAGCTCGTATTTGCCCTCGCGGGCCAGGGCCAGGGCTTGGCCGGCCTCGGCGGCGGCTGCGGAGTCGGCGCCCGCCCACAGGCCCGCGGCGGACGCCAGCAGGACCAGAAGAAGCCTCACAGACACTGCGCACCAGCCATGATTCCGTTCCATGTTAGCGCAGCCGCACCAGCCGCAGCGCCTGTCGACCGCGTCCGTGTCCGCCGCGTCCGCCCGCGGCACCGCCGCTGGTTGCTTACCCGGTCCGCCGCGCTACGCCGGCTCGCCGCGCCGCCCCCAAAGGCGCCCGCTGTGGCCCCCAAGGCGCCCGCACGGCCCCCAAGGCGCCCGCGCGGCCCTATACTGTGGCTATGGTTCGCAGCGATCTGATCTCGGTCACCCTGGGAATGGTTTTCGCAGCCGGCGCCGGCGCCCAGCAGCGCCCGCCCATTGTGGGCGTGGCCAACATCGCGCTCAAGACAAGCGACCTCGCCGCCGCCCGCGTCTTCTATGGGAAGTACCTCGGCTTCGAGGAGCCGTTCGCCCTGTCCAAGCCCGAGGGGGACCTTGGATTGACGTACTTCAAGGTGAACGATCACCAGTACATCGAACTGCTGCCCGGGCTGAAGAGCGAAACGGAGGACCGGCTCTTGCGGATCGCGTTCGAAACCACGAACGTGCAACAGTTGCTGGACTATCTTGGCAGGCGGGGCGTCACGGTTCCCGAAAGGCTGAGCACCCTGGCGGATGGGAACCGGGGTTTCGCCATCGAAGGCCCGGACGGCCACGCCGTGGAGTTCGTCGAATACATGCCGGGCTCGCTCCAGGCCCGCAACTTCGGAAAGTTCCTGCCGGCCACGCGCATCTCCCAGCGCATCAGCCATGTCGGTTTCACGGTATCCGACCGCGCCGCCGCCGACCGCCTGTTCAGGGACATTCTCGGCTTCCACGAAATCTGGCACGGCGGGATGAAGGACGACGGCAGCGTCGATTGGGTCGCCATGCGCGTGCCGGACGGCACGGATCACCTGGAGTACATGCTCAACGTGCGGAATCCGTCGCCCAGAACCCTGGGCGTCATGCACCACCTTTGCCTCGGCGTTCCCAGCGTGGCGGCCGCGTATAAGACGCTGCTCGCGCGCGGCATGGCGATCGGCGAGCCGCCCCAGATCGGCCGGGACGGCAAGTGGCAGCTCAACCTATACGATCCGAACCTCACGCGGACGGAATTGATGGAGCCGAAGCCGGTCCAGAAGCCTTGCTGCGCTCCGTTCCTGGACCAGTAACCCGGCCCGCCGCGCCCGAGGGCGGCGCGGCAGTGGGAGAGGCAGGCGATCCGGCCCGCCGCGATCGAGGCCCGGCGCGGCAGTGGGAGAGGCAAGCGATCCCGCCCGCCGCGCTCGAGGCCCGGCGCGGCAGTGGGAGAGGCAGGCGATCCGGCAGCCCCCACAAGCGGTCCCGCCTCCCGGTGTGCTATTCTGGGTCCGTACAAGACGGAGATAAGGACAGAGAAGGAGTATCTACTCTAGCATGGCCCTGGCGATTGAAGCTAAAAAGCAGATTGTGAGCAAGTTCAAGGTCCACAAGACCGACACTGGTTCGCCAGAAGTGCAAGTGGCGCTCCTGAGCCGGCGCATTGCCGAGCTTACGGAACATTTCAAAACCCACAAGAAGGACCATCATTCGAGAAAGGGTCTGTTGACCTTGGTGGCCCGCCGCCGTCGGCTGCTCAAATACCTTAAGACCGAGGAGCCGGAGCGCTATCAGAAGCTCATTCAGGAGCTGGGTATCCGCCGCTAGAGTGGACTCGCAGGCACAGCGGGCGATGGTCCATCGAGTCAGCCGGTCGTGAGCCGGCGAATGTTGGATGCCGCCCTGGTTCGAAACCCGCTAGGTCGTTTCCCCTCTCCAGTCTCCATCTCGGGCACGCGCGTTGTTGCCGGCCCGACTAAACACCGGACCCCTGACGGGGCCGGGATTGGAGCAGTTCATGACATATACATCAGAGATCGATCTGGGCACCTGCAAGATTTCCCTTGAAACCGGCAAGGTTGCCAAACAAGCTAACGGAGCGGTAGTGGTTCGTTCCGGTGATTCGGTGGTGCTGGTCACCGCCTGCATGGCGCCCGAGCCGAAAGTCGGCGCAAGCTTCTTCCCACTCACAGTCGATTATCGCGAATACACCTATTCCGCCGGCAGGATCCCGGGCGGATACATCAAGCGCGAAGGTCGCCCCTCGGAAAAGGAAATCCTCACCAGCCGGCTGATCGATCGTCCCATCCGCCCGCTGTTCCCGGAAGGTTTCAGCCATGAGACCCAAGTGATCGCCATGGTCCTGTCCGCCGATCCTGTGCGCGACCCCGGCCCGCTGGCCCTGATTGGCGCGGGCGCGGCCCTGGCGGTTTCGGACCTCCCGTTCCCGGAGGTTTTGGGAGCCATCCGCGTCGCCCTGGTCAAGGGCGTCCTGATGGCGAACCCCACCTACGACGAACAGCGCGGAGCCACGCTGGTAATTACGGTTTGCGGCACCGAGAGCGGCATCGTGATGGTCGAGGCAGGGGCGCTCGGCGCCTCCGAAGCCGAGGTGCTCGAAGCGATCGACTTCGGCCACCAGTGCTGCAAGAAGATCATCGCGGGCATTCGCGAGTTGGTCGCGCAGATGGGCAAGCCCAAGATGCAGTACACCCCGGTTGCGCTCAACCAGGAGATCTACGATCAAATCGCAGCCCAGTACCGGGCCGACCTGGCCGATGCGCTCGACACCGAAAAATACCCCAAGCTCGAGAGCTACGCCAAGATTCACGAGCTGAAGGCGAAGGTCCTCGATACGTTCCCCGAGGAGCGGAAACTGGATGCCAAGAGCGCGTTCGAAGGGCTGAAGGAACGGATCTTCCGCGACCAGATTCTGGATGCGCGTCGCCGGCCCGACGGGCGGGCGTTCGACCAGATCCGGCCGATCTCGATCGAGGTCGGCGTGCTGCCGCGCGTACACGGCTCGGCGCTGTTCACGCGTGGCGAGACCCAGTCGCTGGTCACCGTGACCCTGGGGACCAAAGACGACGAACAGCGGCTGGAATTGCTCGAGATGGGCGAGTCCTCCAAGCGTTTCATGCTGCACTACAACTTCCCGCCGTTCAGCGTGGGTGAGGTCGGTTTCCTGCGCGGCCCGGGCCGCCGCGAGATCGGCCACGGCGCGCTGGCCGAGCGTTCGCTTGCCGCCGTCGTCCCCGACGAGACGGTTTTCCCTTACACCATGCGCGTGGTCAGCGACACTCTGGAGTCGAACGGATCGAGCTCGATGGCCACCGTGTGCGGCGCGACGCTGTCGCTGATGGACGCGGGCGTACCCATCGTTTCGCCCGTAGCGGGCGTGGCCATGGGACTGGTGCTCGAGGGCGAGAAGTACGCCGTGCTGACCGACATAGCCGGCGCGGAAGACCATTACGGCGACATGGACTTCAAGGTCGCCGGAACGCGGGACGGCATCACCGGCCTGCAGATGGACATCAAGGTCCCCCGGGTCACCATCGCCATCATGAAGGAAGCGCTCGACCAGGCGCTGCGCGGGCGGCTGTTCATCCTGGGCAAGATGGAAGAGGTGATCGCCCAGCCACGCACGGCGCTCTCGCCGTACGCTCCGCGCATTTACACCCTGACCATCCCCACCGACAAGATCCGCGAGCTGATCGGCCCGGGAGGCAAGGTGATTCGCGGCATCGTCGAGCAGACCGGCGTGAAGATCGACGTCGAGGACGACGGCACGGTCCACATCTACTCGGCCGACGAGGCCTCGGCCGCCAAGGCGACGCAGATGGTAACCGACATCGCGGCCGTCGCAGAAATCGGAAAGACCTATCTGGGCAAGGTGGTGCGGCTGGTCGATTTCGGCGCTTTCGTCGAGATCTTCCCCGGCACCGACGGCCTGCTGCACATCAGCGAGATCTCGGAAAACCGCATCAAGAACGTGCGGGACGAGTTGCGGGAAGGCGACCAGATTCTGGTAAAGGTGCTGGCGCTCGAAGGCAACAAAATCCGGCTGAGCCGCAAAGCGGTGCTGCGGGAACAGCGCGAGAAGCTGAAGACCGACAAGAGCTAGCGTTCTTTCGCGCGGAGCCGCGGCCGGCGACGGCTTTGGCTCCGCGCGCCTATTGTTCTCCGCTTCACCGGAAGCACAAGCCTGGCGACGCGTGCCAACTCATGCCGCGGCCCTCCCAGACGCCATCAAGTACACTGGATTGAGTGACGTTCTGTCTTATTCCCGCACTCCTGCTGCTCGCGCCGCCCGTGGCTTCGGACGACGTTCCCGATCAGCTCGAGAAGTTCGTCGCCGTCTATGCGGCGGTCGAGCGCGAAGCGGCCGATCCGATCGCCCCGGAGAAGGCCATCTACCAGGGGGCGATCCCCGGAATGCTGCGGCGGCTGGACCCTCATAGCGTCTTCCTAGATCCGCAGCAGTTCCAGCAGCTCAAGGAGATGGAAAGCTCCACCCGCAAAGGCTTCGGGAGCATCGTCTCGGTGCTGCCCGGCCGCGTGATCGTGCTCCAGGTGCTGGCCGGCACACCCGCGCAGAAGGCCGGGCTGGGGCCCGGCGACGAGATCCTGGCCATCAACGGGTTCCCTCTGGCGCGGCTGGCCGTCGACCAGCTCGTCGAGGTGCTGAACGAGACGCATCAGAAGCCCGCACGGCTGGACGTGCGCAAGCCGGGGAGCGCACGCGCCCTCGTGTTCACCCTCACGCCCGCGGAGTTGCAGTCGCCGAGCGTCGAGCGCGCTTTCCCGCTGAGGTCCGGAATCGGTTACCTGCGCGTCACCAGCTTCGACGGCGACACGGGCGCGCAGATCAAAGAGGCGATCGAAAAGCTCGGCGGCAGCAAGCTCGAGGGCCTGGTGCTCGATCTGCGCAATAACCCTGGAGGCATCCTGCCGGCCGCACTCCAGACGGCTTCGCTGTTTCTGAAGCCCGAGGCCAAACTGCTCAGCGTGCGCGGCCGCGCCGTCCCGGCCAGCGACGAGAACGTTCCCAAAGACGCTCTCCCCTACACCTTTCCAATGGCGGTGCTCATCAACGAGAAGAGCGCCAGCGCCTCGGAGATCGTTGCCGGCGCGCTTCAGGACCACGACCGCGCGGTGATCGTAGGCGAGCCCAGCTTCGGCAAGGGCCTGGTCCAGAACGTCTATCCGCTTTCCGACTCCTCCGGCCTCGCGCTGACCACGGCCTACTACTACACCCCCAGCGGGCGCTCGATTCAGCGGCCTCTGTCCGATGTGCAGATCGTCTCAAACAGCGCGGAGAACAGGAAGGATTTCCGGACCGATTCGGGGCGGCTGGTGCGGGGCGGGGGCGGAATCCGGCCGGACTTCGCGGCCTTCCCGGAGCCTATGACCCGCTTCCGCATGGTGCTCGAAGCGGGCGGCGTGTTCACCCAATTCGCCACCGACTACGTGCGCCAGCACCCGGGCATCGCCCCAAGCTTCGAGGTCGCGCCGGCGCTGCTCGATCAGTTCCAGCTATACCTCTCCGGCCGCGACATCCGGCCCGCCGTGACGGAGTGGTCGAGCGAGCGCGAGTGGATCGCCAACCACCTCAAGGCCGAGATCTTCGATCAGGCCCTGGGGGTCGAGCGCGGCGACGAGGTGGAGGCCCAACGCGACCCCGCGATTCTCATGGCGCTCGATAAACTCGGCGCCCCGCTCCGCCCTGCGGCGGAGAGCCGGACCGCATCGGCTCCCTGAGAAGCCGTGACGCCCGCGCGAGCCGGTGGGCGCGCCGCCCGGATCCGAATTGTGCAAACCCCTGTAACCTTTTCGAGACCTGCGATAATCCAACTATCAAGGGAGATATCGATTGACACTTTCGCGCCGGAGAGGCTTTGCCCTGGCGATCGCAGTAGCTGTACCCCTGTTTTTGCTCACCGCCTGCGGCGGGCCGGGACCCGCGGCGGCCAGCTCGTCTCCATCGGCGGGCTCGGTTCAACCCAGCCTGCTGACCGTCTCGGCTGACCAGTTGGCCCACTTGCAGGTCACCGCCGTCCACAAGGTCACCTGGGCCAGCACGGTCCACACCACCGGGACCGTCGATTGGAACGCCAACCGCACCACCCCGGCCATCACGCAGGTCAGCGGGCCGGTGGTGCGCATCGTGGCGGAACCCGGAGAAACGGTCGCCGAGAACCAGCCGTTGCTCTACGTGAACAGCCCCGACGTCACCAACGCCATCGCAACCTACAAGCATGCGCGCATCCACCAGGACCTGGCGCAGCGCTCGCTCTCGCGCAGCGCGGACCTGCTGGCCCACCACGCCATCGCGCAGAAGGATTACGAAGCGACGGAGTCGGATTTCAACGACGCCGTCACCGACGTGCAGAACAGCCTCCAGGCCCTCAAGATCTTTGGGATTACGGAGCAGGAGATCGAAGCCGCCCAGCGTGCCGGCGCCGCCATCAGCCCGCAACTGGCCGTGCGCTCGCCCATCGCGGGCATGGTGGTGCAGAAGCTGGTGTCACCCGGCCTGTTGATCCAGGCGGGCGCAACCACCTGTTTCGTCATCAGCGATGTCTCTACCGTGTGGGTCCAGGGCCATGTTTTCGACCGCGATCTGCCGTCCATCCGCGTTGGCGATGCGGTGGTGGAGACCAACCCGTCGTTGCCGGAGGTCTTTCACGGCACGGTCGAGTACATCGGCGCCATGCTGGACCCGGCCACCCGCACCACACCCGTCCGCATCGTGACCCGGAACCCGGGCGGAGCGCTCAAGAAGGATATGTTCCTGGACGCCGCGATACACACCAGGACCACGCGGAACATTCTGGTGATGCCCGTCTCGGCCGTGCTTCACAACGCCCAGAACGAACCGTTCGTGTACGTCGAAGTACGGCCCGGCGGCTTTGGCCAGCGCCTGATCACCGTGGGAGACCAGCAGGACGGCCTGGTCGAGATCGCGGCCGGCCTGCGCGAGGGAGAACAAGTGGTCTCCGAGGGCAGCGTGTTCCTGGAGTTCGTCACCAGTTCGGAATAGCGCTATGACCGAGACCTCCGTCCCATTGAAGACGCCCCTCGGTTATGCTCGGGGTGAGACAGGCCGTTGGGCCTGCCCGGGCAGGCGGAACAGCATGCCCCACGGCCTATGATCGCCCGCATCGTCTCTTTCGCACTGGCCCAGCGGTTCCTGATCGTGATGGGATCGATCGCCCTGATGTTCTGGGGCGCCTGGGCGTTTTCCAATCTGCCCATCGACGCCTACCCCGATCTCTCCCCTCCGCACGTCGAGATCGTGAGCCAGTGGCCGGGGCACGCCGCCGAGGAAATCGAGCGCCTCATCACCATTCCCCTCGAAGTGGAGATGAACGGCATTCCCCGGCTGGACGCGTTGCGTTCCGTCTCCCTCTACGGCCTCTCGTCGGTCCAGATGAACTTCCAGTACGGCGCCGACCCGTACTTCGTGCGCGAGCAGGCCTTCGAGCGCCTCGCCAACGCCACCGTCCCCGCGGGCGTTTCGCCCACGGTCTCGCCGCTGTTCAGCCCCAGCGGCCTGATCTACCGCTACGTCCTCCAGAGCACCGACCGCACGCCCCAGGAGTTGAAAACCATCGAGGACTGGGTCCTCGAGCGCCGCTACCGCGCCCTCGAGGGCGTGGCCGACGATTCCGGCTTCGGCGGAACCGTGATGCAGTATCAGGTCCTCCTCGATCCGAACAAGCTCTTCGCCTACGGCGTCAGCGTTCCCCTGATCCTGCAGCAACTGGGGGCCAACAACTCGAACTCGGGCGGAGGCTTTTACTCGCAGGGCGGGCAGTTCTACTACATCCGCGGCCTGGGACTGGTTCGCAACACCGAAGACATCGGCAACGTCGTGCTGGCCGAGCGGTCCGGGATTCCGATCTACGTGAAGGACGTGGCGAAGGTCGAGATCGGCCACGCCGTCCGCCTGGGACAGTTCGGCTACATGGACCAGGACGATGCGGCCGAGGGCGTCATCCTCATGCGGGTGGGAGAGCAGGCGCAGGTGGTGCTGAAGCGCGTCGAGGAGCTCACCGCGGACCTGAACAGCCACGTACTGCCGCCCGACGTCAAGGTGGTTCCTTTCTACGACCGCAGCGAGCTGGTGGAGGAGACCACCCGCACCGTCGAGAACAACCTGCTGCGCGGCATGGTGCTGGTGCTGATCATCCTGGGCCTGTTTCTGTTCAGCGTCCGCACGGCGCTGATCGTCGCGGCCACCATCCCCTTCGCCCTGCTGTTCTCCTTCATTTGCCTGGACTGGCGCCACATCCCCGCCAACCTGCTCTCGATCGGGGCCATCGACTTCGGCATCATCGTCGATGGCGCGGTGGTGATGGTGGAAAATATCTTCCGGGAGCTGGCGGCGCGCGAAAAGCAGCAGTACCGCGTCATCGACGTGATTCGCAGCGCGGCGCACGACGTCGAGCGGCCCATCTTCTATGCCGTCGCGGTGATCATCGCCGGGTACCTGCCGATCTATGCGCTCACCGGCCCCTCGCGCCGCCTGTTCGAGCCCATGGCGGACACCATGGCCTTCGCCCTGGTGGGCGCGCTGATCTGCACCCTGACGCTGCTGCCCGTCCTGTGCTCCTGGCTTCTGCGGCGGCACGTCCACGAGCCCAGGGTTCGCCTCTACGAGGCCGTGCGCGGAGCCTACGGCTGGCTGCTGGACGTCTGCCTGCGCTTTCGCTGGGCCACCGTGGTGGTGTGTCTGGGAGTGCTGGCAGCGGCGCTGGCCCTCATCCCGTCGATCGGCTCCGAGTTCATGCCCCACCTGGACGAGGGCGCGCTGTGGGTCCGCGCCACCACGCCCTACACCATCTCTTTCGACGAGGCGCAGAAGCTCTCGCCCCAGATCCGCACCATCCTGCGGAGCTTCCCGCAGGTGACCGTCGTCGGCAACGAGCTCGGCCGTCCGGATGACGGAACCGATTCGACCGGCTTCTTCAACAACGAGTTCTACGTCGGTCTCAAGCCCTACCGCGACGCCGCCTGGAAAAGCCCGATCCGCAGCAAGCCGGAGCTGATCGAGGCGATCCAGAAGAAGCTCTCCGCGTTTCCGGGCGTCATCTTCAACTACACGCAGCCGGCTGAGGACGCGGTGGACGAAGCCGAGACCGGCCTGAAGAGCTCGCTGGCGGTGAAGATCTTCGGCAGCGACCTGAGCGTGCTCGAGGGGAAGGCCCGGGAAGTCCGGCGCGCGATCTCCCAGGTGCCCGGCATCACGCACATCGCCATCGTCCAGGAACTGGGCCAGCCCAGCCTCACCATCCAGCCGGACCGCGCCAAGATCGCGCGTTTCGGGCTGAACGTCGCCGACATCAACGCACTCATCGAGGCGGCGTTGGGAGGCAAGGCGGCCACGCAGGTGATCCAGGGCGAAGAACAGTTCGACCTGGTGGTGCGCATGCAGGAGAAGTACCGCAGCGACATGCAGTCGATTCAGAACCTGCTGGTCGCCACGCCGGACGGCCAGAACCTGCCGCTCAGCCAGTTCGCAACCGTGAAGGTGGAGAACGGCGCCTCGTTCGTCTACCGCGAGTCGAACGCGCGCTACATCGGGGTTCAGTACAGCGTGGACGGCCGGGACCTGGCGAGCGCGGTGGGCGAGGCGCGCCGCAAGGTGGCTGCGGCCGTCAAGCTCCCGATCGGCTACCGCTTCGACTGGGGCGGCGAATACAAGGAGTATCTTGCGGCGCGCACGCAGATGGCGGTCACCCTGCCGGTGACGGTCGTTCTGATGCTGCTGATTCTCTTCGCGCTGTACGGCAACCTGAAGTTCCCCGTAATCATCGTGCTTGGTGTGCTCATGACCTTCCCGGTGGGCGGCCTGCTGGCTCTGAAGCTGACCGGGACGAATTTCAGCGTGTCCTCCGGGCTGGGCTTCGTGGCCCTGATGGGCGTGGCGGTGCAGACCAGCGTGATCCTCTACTCGTTCATCAACAAGCTACGACTGGAGGGCCGCGATATCCTCGACGCCACGCACGCCGCCTCGCTGATGCGCTTGCGCCCCATCATGATGACGGCCCTGGTAGCCTGCTTCGGCCTGCTGCCCGCGGCCATCTCGACCGGAATCGGCAGCGACTCCCAAAAGCCCTTCGCCATCGTGATCGTGGGCGGTCTGGCCTCGCGCCTGCTGCTGTCGGTGTTCCTCTCGCCGGTGCTCTATTCGCTGGTGGCTAAGGACGGGGATGTGTTGCGGGTGTGAGGGCGGGCTCACCGGCGGCGCGGCAGCCCACGCACTGAGTGCGGGGCCTCACGGCACCACCTGGAAATCGGCCCAAGCCGTGGCTGTGCGGGGAGGCTTGACCGCGGCATCGACCACCGTGGCCTTGAAGTAGTACTGGCCCGGCGACACCGCCTCGTTCAATTTCAGCACTCCCTTCACCGCCCGCGCGGACTCGCCCGTCACCGGCACGACCGGCACCGGACTGCTCACAATCGACTTGTTGTCCCGGTACAGCTCGACATGCGCATCGAGAGGGACCGGCTGCCCCGCTCCCTGGCCGTCCTTATCGGTCGAGATCAGGAACGCGAATGAAACCTGGCCGCCGGCGTGAAACTCCCGCAGGGCCTGAGAGACGTCGTGTGGGGCCGCGGGCAGAGACGCCGCGATTCGCGGCGTGGTAAGCGCGATGTGCTCCTTTTTCACGTCGGGAATCTCCAGGTACTGGCCCGCCGAACCGAGAGTCCCCGACGAACTGTCGCGCACCGCCGACCTGATCTGATACGGTCCGGCGTGCTTCACCGGAACGTCCATGGCAAACACCAGCCCCTGCTCCTGAAACTCCTTCACTTGGGCGCTGTCGCCGTGAATCGCCAGGTGATGGCTGCGGCTCACCGCCTCGCTTTCGTAGGCCTGCGCTGTCACCATCAGATCCAACTCCGCCTGAAGGGTCCCGGAGGCATCGGCGTGGAACGGCACATCGCGCAGGTCGATGTAGAGGAGATTGTGTACTACGGGCTTGCCGTCGGCGGTCAGCGTGTACTGCGGCGTGAGGCGCATGTGAATCCCCGTCGCGCTGTAAAGCGAGTACACCGCGCGGCCCATCTGCATTTCGGGCGTGTCGGGCTTCGCACGGGCGGCTTCGTCGGTCTGGCCGCGGAAGCTGGAGCGGGTGCGCACGTGGTACCCCTTCCCGTTGACCCGCAACCGGATGGAATGATCCCGGAGCTTCTTTGCGCCACCCTCCGTGACCAGATCCTCCGGGGCGCGAAATCCGATCAGATAATAGCCCTTCTGGTCCTCCTCGACTTTCTGCATCATTTCCGAGTAGCCGTTGCTGTTGATCATGCAGAGCCCCCCGGTGTGCTCTGCGAATTCCTGCAACCAGATTTGCGATTCGTAGAGGCTCCGGGTTCCGCCCAGACCAACGACCTGGAGCCCCCGCGCATCCACTGTATGAATCACCGCGCCCGCGCGATTCGCCTTGTCCATCAGACGCCGCACCGCTTCCATGACCGGGGAGTCTACGCTTGTGAATGTCGGCCCGTGGTTTGACGAAAGATTGTAGGCTCCGGTTCCCAGTCCGTTGATGCCGTCCGCAAAATACACCACCGCCTTCCGGCCTCCGGTATCGCGCAGCTCGTCGATCAGCATGTCCAGGGTGGAGAGCCCGACCAGCGGGGTTTCCCTCCGAACCTCGGCGTTGCGCATATAGCAGCGCAGATTGTCGACGGCCAGGTGCAGGACGCGTTTGTCGGTGGTGAGCTGCTGATAGACGCCGTTAGCGTGCCCGGTCTGCCAGATCGCCACCAGATCGCCGGGCTGCATTTGGTGCTCCACGAAGTTCCGCAGCGCCCGGCGCACGTAGTACATGCTCTCGAAGGACATCGTCAGATCGTCCACCAGCATCACCGTCGCACGGCGCACATCAGAGGGCCTGACGACGGGCGTGGAGCCGTTAGCCGCCGGCGCCGCCATGGCCGCCTGGTTGATGGTGGGCGAGTCCAGATTCACATACGAGAAGTTGGTAATCGTCTGCTGCTTTTTGTCCAGCGTAACCTCGAAGTCTTCCGGCTTGAGGTTGGTGATGTGGTTCCCTTTCGAATCGGTGACCTCGGCATCCACCTGCACGATCGAGGTCGTCACGCGGAACACCGTGTCGGCCGGCGCGGGCGCGACAGGCTGTTGCCCCGGCGCCAACATGGAAAACAGGAGCAATGCAAGGGCTATTCGCATAGTTTTAGGGACGTGAATGTCCTATTTCCAGTTTCAGGATATCAGGACGCCGCCGGGATCAATGGTCTCGCGAAACCGGTCCTGCGGACGCCGCGCCGGTAGGAACGTCCTTTCGGCCCGGAGCATTCCTCACCAGGCAGGCGGCCAGTTGATTGTCGAGTTCCGAAGTGTGATGGGCAAGCGATTGTCTCCGCAAGGCCCGTAGGCCGGCCAGGCGATCATGTTCCGCCTTGTGCCGCTGGTAGCCCGAGTAGCGACTCCTGCGGGTGCAGCAACCCTCCCGGCGCGGGCTGTGCCGGTCCTTCCAGCATCGCGCCGTGAGGCTTCGCGGCGAGATCGATAGCTGGCGATTCTCCCACTCCGACGACGGCATGGCGGACGAAGTACTCCTGCTTCCGGTCGGACATGAGGGCTCCACTAACTCTATGGGCGCGAGCCAGGGCAACACGACCGGATTGCGCGGGTGGGCGTCATCACGAGGCCACACCGCGCGGAAGGCCATGCGGGGAATCTGCGCTCGCCGGCTCGGCACGGGTCGGCGCAATCTGCATTATGTAACGATTTTAATATTCGTCCCGAGACGCCACACTCCCCCCATCTGCCCAGAGGGCAGAGCTCTCGGGAAGCCCCCGGCTTTACTGAACTTCCGACGCTGGACGGGTTTCGACTGCGTGGCTATGAGGCCCACTTTTGGAGTTTCAGTCCCGCTGGAAGGACCGCGGCAGAGCGAAATATGACCTCACGGAGTCATGCAAAGGCCGTCGAAGGACACTTTTCTAGTACGAAGACGTGCGATTTACCAGTACGAAACCTAGCGTTGTGCTATATACTGTTATTGAAGATCAGGATTTAAAGTCTCCTCGCGAAAGAAGGCCCGGCCTGCCCGCAGCGGTCCGGGCTTTCTTATTTCTGGTCCCCCCTTTTGCGCCTTGCGCGCTCCCCGAAGCATGACGGCCGAGAGCTACCGCCTGGGGATCGCGCCCGCTCACTTCCCGATACAGAACGTCGAGAAGATGCGGTTCAGGATGTCGTCGGCGGTGGTCGCGCCGGTGAGTCCGTCGAGCGATTGAAGAGCTGCGTAGAGATCGAGAAGCAACATCTCGTGAGGAATGCTCCGGGCCACGGCGCCCCGCGCAGCGTCGAGCGACACGAGCGCGTCTCGGAGCAGCTTCTCGTGGCGAATGCTGGTGATGAAACCGGGTTCGTGTTCGGCCGGCGCAATCGCCTGAAGAATCTGCCGCCGCAACTCCGGGATTCCCTCTCCGGTGAGCGCCGAGACCGGCACGCCATCACAACCGACCTCTGCCCGCCGGTCGAGATCGCTCTTGTTCCCGACGATCAGGTGCCGCCCCTGGGTGCGCGCCCGGCCTATCAGTTCGCGGTCGCCGTCTTCGAGCGGCGCCGAGAGATCGAGGACCACCAGCGTCAAGTCGGCATCGGCCATGGCTTGCAGGCTGCGTTCGACTCCCAGCGTCTCCACCAAGTCCTGGCCGGGACGAATGCCCGCGGTGTCGAAGAACTTCACGGGGATGCCGTCGAGCGATGCGGTCTCGGAAACCAGGTCGCGCGTGGTGCCGGGAATAGCGGTGACGATGGCGCGCTCCCGATCGAGGAGGCGGTTGAAAAGGCTGCTCTTGCCGACGTTCGGCCGCCCGATGATCGCCAGCCTTAGCCCTTCATGCACCAGCTTCCCGTAGCAAAAGCTCGAAACGAGCTGAGCGATGCCCTGGGCGACAGGATCGATTCGCGCCAGGATGTCCGCATCCGCGGCGACGGCCACGTCATCCTCGGCGAAATCGATGCCAGCCTCGAGCACGGCGATCAGGTCCACCAACTGGCGTTTGAGCGGAGCGATACGGTTCGAAACCGAGCCTTCGGCCTGTTGGGCCGCGATGCGTGCCTGGTACAGGGTAGTGGCCTCGATGATGTCGCGGACGGCTTCGGCTCGCGGCAGATCGAGACGGCCATTGAGGAAGGCCCGCAGCGTGAACTCGCCCGGCTCGGCCAGGCGGGCGCCCGCCTGGCAGGCGCGCTCGACGGCGTGGCGCAGAACGACCGGCGAGCCATGGCAGGAGATCTCGACGACGTCCTCGGCGGTGTAGGAGCGCGGACGTTCGAACCACGTCACCACCACCTGGTCGATCAACTCCCCGCCGGCATCCGGCAACCCGGCCAGCAGCGCCTTCCAACTCTCCCACTCGGGAGGCGTGCGGAAGCGCAGGATGCGCGCGGCGATCTGGCGGGCCTCGCCACCCGAGAGACGGACGACGCCCAGCCCGCCGCGGCCCGCCGGCGTGGAGATGGCGACGATGGTATCGTGCGGGGTCAACTCAGTGGCAGAGGCAGACGCGTTCGGCGGTGGTGGCAAGCGTCCCGGCAAGGTACAGGGCGGCGGCGTCCTCGATGGAGTGCTGCCCGGCGGCGACCACCGGCTGGATTCCACGGGCGGCGAGCGAATCCGCCGCGCCCGCTCCAATTCCGCCGCAGACGACGGCGTCACAGCCTTCGAGGATCTCCGCGAAACCGGCGTGATTCCCGCAGGCGTCCGCTTTCCTCCCCCGGATGGTGGTAGAGACAATCCGGCCGTCCTCGACCTTCAACACCAGGAAGGCGGAGCTGCGGGCCAGGTGGTCCGCGACCGTCACTCGGTCGGCGGTTGCGATAGCGATGGTCAGCGAGTGCATCTCTTCCATTATCGGCGGGCGGGCGCTGCAGTGGCGTGGGCCGCTGCGGTGGCGTGCGCTGCGGTGGCGCGCGGGCGCTGCGGCGGCGGGGGACGCTGCGGGGGCGGGCGGGCGCTGCGGTGGCGTGGGGCGACGGGTCGTGGGCCGACGGGTCGTGGGCGCCGGCAGGACGCGGCGAGGTGGGGGCGCAGGGGCCAGACCACTTCAATGTCATTTACACTTATTTACAGACCACAGATGGCGCCTTTACACGCTTGGCTTACCATGGGTTACGTAAGGAGACAATCCAGATGACACTTCACACCGGAATCGGCATCTCTCTTGCCGCGGCATTCATGATCCCAGCCTTGGCCCTGGCCCAGGACCCTGCACCTCCGCCGATGGGCGGCGCGGGCGCGCCTGGCGAGCACCGGCACATGATGGGCGGCCAACAGCAGTGGGGTGGCGGCGAAGAGAAATGGGGCGGCGACCAGCAGCAGTGGGGTGGCGGCCAAGGGATGGGAATGCACCACCACGGCGGACGCGGCATGGAGATGCGCGAGCGCGGCGGCCGCGGCATGGGCATGGCGTTCCTGGTCAACAACCCGGAGTTGCGCAAGCGCCTCGGCATCACCGACGAGCAGGCGGCGAAGATTCGCCAGCAGGCGCTCGATTTCCAGAAGGCCCGGATCCGCGCGCGGGCCGATCTTCAGGTAAAGCGGCTCGAACTGCATAGCCTGCTAGCCTCTGAGACACCCGACCGCGCTGCGATTGACAAGGCCGTGCAGGAACTCGGCGCCGCTCAATTGGGAGCCATAAAGTCGTCCATCGATTTCCGTCTCGCAGCGAGGACCTGGTTCACGCCCGAGCAGCGCCAGAAGCTGCGCGAGATGCGCGAGCAGTTTGGTCCTGGCGGCGAAGGCCACCGCGGCCCAGGCGGCCAGATGGGTCCCGGAGGTCCCCGCGGGATGAGGCGGCCGGGCGCACCGGGCGCGCCGAAACCGGCGACTCCGCCCACTCCCCCACCGGCCCAGTAGTAGTTGTCACTGGTAGGCTGGGTGTGTGGTTGCGCGAAGGTTCATTGGCGTGGGTCTGCTGCTCGCGCTCTTAATCCCGTTCGCCGTTGCTCAAAGCCCTGACGCGCCGGTTGCCAGCCAGCCGGCGCCCGGGGATTCCGACCGGCCAGCGTCTTGGAAGCTGGTTCCCTCCAATCTCCTGAGCGATCAGAAGCGAATCTGGCTGTATTCGC
>Ga0182017_10001700_pt1 | contig 16926 bp, 12 predicted proteins | sample 712E3DmetaG_FD_120492 | JGI IMG/M metagenome (GOLD analysis project Ga0182017, IMG submission 120492) | Permafrost microbial communities from Stordalen Mire, Sweden - 712E3D metaG | ecosystem: Environmental > Terrestrial > Soil > Wetlands > Permafrost | place: Sweden: Stordalen | collected... | reverse complement strand
GAGTGGGATCATAACGTACAACAACAGCATCTATTTCCCGGACGCGCACTCAGGCAGCTACGGAATCACCACCAACTGGAGCAAGAGCAGCGGTGACAGCTACGTCGTCCAGAACAACGCCGTTTACGCGCCTAATTCCACGTGCGTTAGCAACCCCCAGGGCTTTCTCGCCGGCCGCGACACCCCAAATTACTGTCGCACTGCGAACGGAGCCACCAATGGACTCAGTACGGATGCGCTGAGCGCAATATGGACCGACCCGGCGCAGCTCGACTTCTCACTGGCTCCTGGCTCGCCGCTCACCGGGACAGGAGATCCGACGTACTTCGACGCCTATGCCGTGGCGCCGACGCAGGCGACTTGGACGGCCGCAGATCTCCCTGAGGCCCGCACTGCTCCGATCGATATTGGGGCCTTCAGCTCACACTGAGGGAGGGCGGGGGTTGGCCGACGTCACTCCCGAGAGTCAGGTGGACCCGCGGTGGCGCCGCTATTGATCGGCGCCACCAGTGGCAGAAGGCTGAAGCCTTGTTAGAGAATGTGCTGGCGAATGCGATTCACGATGCGTTCCGCTGCGTGACCGTCCCCGTAGGGATTTCTGGCTTCCGCCATTCTTTGGTAGCTAACTGGGTCCGTCAACAGACGGCTGACTTCGTCGACGATTAGACGTGCATTTGCGCCAACGAGCTTGACTGTTCCAGCCTCCACGCCCTCAGGTCGTTCAGTAGTGTCTCGCATTACAAGGACCGGTTTACCTAGGGAAGGCGCTTCTTCCTGCACGCCCCCGGAATCGGTGAGAAGCAGTCGACTATGGCGCATGAGTGCCACAAAGAGCCGGTACTCTTGCGGCGCAATCAGCAAGACGTTGCTGAGTCCGCCAATCCGAGCGTAGACAGGTTCTCTAACGTTTGGGTTCAAATGGACCGGATAGATGAATCGGTGCGAAGGGAATCGCACGGCAAGACATCGGATGGCATCACAGATTTGGTCAAACCCATCCCCAAAGTTCTCACGCCGGTGACCGGTTAGCAAAACGTATGGCACTTCCGACCAGTCCGGACCGACAATTGTCGACAGCTCCCGATCGATCTGGGTCCGCAGCTCAGGCGCGTTCTGACGCGCAAGCTCCATGTGGAGGGCGTCAATCACCGTATTGCCGGTCACGGTAATGCTCGTGTCGGGGATTCCCTCTCTAAGCAGATTGTTTCGGGCTGTCTCGGTCGGAGCGAAGTGCAGCGTGACCAGTGGAGCGGCAAGTCTGCGGTTGGCTTCCTCTGGAAAAGGCGACAGGAGATTGCCGGTACGCAGTCCCGCCTCGACATGTCCGATCGCAACTTGCCGGTAGAAGCAAGCCAATGATGCCATCAGTACCGTCGTAGTGTCCCCCTGAACCAGCGACATGTCTGGCTGGAACCGGTCCAAGAAAGCGTCAATCCTCGTCATCAATCGAGATGTCAACGAAGCCAGGGTTTGGTTGGGCTGCATCACCTCCAAGTCGTGGTCGACCGCAATCTCAAACACGCGAATCACCTGGTCTAGCATCTCGCGGTGTTGTCCAGTCGAAACCACCACGGTCTCAAAGTGTGAACAATCGCGCAGCGCCGAGATTACTGGCGCCAACTTGATCCCCTCGGGTCTAGTGCCCATGAATACTGCGATACGTTTCTTGGAGTTCATAGGATGGCCAGCCTAGTCGCGGTTCAGGACTCGGTGGACCTATCAATAGTGGTCCATCAATTCCTTCAGGTTTGGTGAAGTGACGGCCCCAGCCGCCGCGCCAGAATCTCTTTCCCGCCGCGCCAAAGGAATTCGCTATTAAGCGTCAAATAGCGCTTCCAGAGCTTGCGCGGCTCCTTGCCCAGCCGCCACAACCACTCCATTCCAATTGACTGCACAAGAGCGGGCGCTCGCTGGATGAAGCCGGCTAGCACGTCGAAACTACCACCGACACCCATAATCACCGGGACATTTAGGCTCTCCCGGTGCCGCTCACTCCAGGTCTCTTTGAAGGGGCTCGGCATCCCAACGAATAGCATGTGGGGTGCACGCGCATGAATCTCCTCCACGATCTCTCCGTGGGCGGTTTGTGGAAAGTATCCGTCCCTCCAGCCCGCGACTTCGAGGCCTGGATAGCGCTCAGGGCACTTCTCCGCGAGCGCTGCCACGACATGCCTTCGCGCTCCGAGAAGATATGCACGAAGCCCGCGTCTGCCACCCGCCTCAAGGAGCCGATCCATGAGATCGACGCCAGCCACACGCTCGGGAACGGGAGTGCCGGCTGCTCGGAGCGCCCAGACCACCGACATTCCGTCAGCGACAATCAGGTTGCCCGCACAACACGCGCGCCGCAGCGCCGCGTCGTGTTGCATCATGCAAAGGTGTGAAGCGTTTGCCGTGATGACAGTGTGGCTTGTTCTGGGGCCGCAGCACCATTCTAGGCATTGCGCGACGGCATCATCGATGCGCACGCGCTCAAAGGTGAGCCCCAAGAGTTCGGACGGCGCTGAGCTATTCACGGTCAGCTCGCTGTGGGTGGGCGCGCCGGGTGGCTCGCATTTTCCAAACTTGTTCCTGTCGCGCGTTCAACTCTGCGGTCGCGGCCCGCTTGCCCATCCGCAAGCACGCGTGTTGGTAGTTCCGGAGAAAGCGCCGAAACTCGATGTCATCGTAGCGAGGAAGGCCCTTCAAGGCGCTTGAGGCATAGCCCCACAGCATAGCCAGACTCCCAGTCAACACCGGATGCTTGAAGAGGCGATATACCGAAACCGCGAGGTAATAGAGCGGCGAAGTTCCCATGAAGTATTGACCAAATCCAGCCCGTACCCGGCCCGTCCAGATTCCTTTCTGACTCGCACCCTGCGGACGAAGGTGGACGAAGCGTAACCGCTCGTCGTCCACACTCTCGGCAATCCATCCCAGCATGCGGGCACGGTGGCAGTCGATTCCATCCCACATGACTTGCCGGACGAAGCCGCCGATCTCCAGGAAGCAATCAACCCGGTAGAACTTGGTCATGCCTACCGACATCTCATCCCCACAAATCTCGGGGAGGAGGACGCCCGTGTCGGGATGAACGAACCAGGGCTTGCCGGAGCAAGTACCCAGTCTTGGGTTGCCTTCCATGCGTTGCAACAAGAGCTCGAAATAGTGAGATGGTAGGTCGAGATCCATATCTAGCTTGCACAAATAGTCGAAGTCGTTGATCTCCACCGTGTCCAGGGCTTCGTAGAAGGCTTCAACTACGCCCGGGCCCACGTGTCGTCGGCCGCGGTCATCGCGGCGCACCACCCTCATGTACGGCAGCTTTCTTCTATACTCGTCCAGGATTCTCGGAGTTTCGTCGGTGGATCCGTCGTCAGCGACCACCCAGAGCGCGGGCGGTACGCTTTGTGAAGCCACGCTTTCGAGCGTCACGCGCATGTGCTGCGCCTCGTCGCGGCAGGGTGATACGAGCAGGTAGCGACGTTTTGAGTTCAAGGGGTGAGTTCCGTGTTCCTCGACCGAATTGACGAGACTACAAGATGTCGACGCACAATTCGACCTCCGTCCGATTCAAGCTAGCATGACCCGATGACGTCGACACCATTGCAGGAACAGATACGGCGCCCACACGCGTGACCAATATATCCCCGGTGCATTGCTACACAACGCTCGCAACAATCCCTGCAAAAGCGAAGAATTCAGGCCGACACTCTCAACTAGGGGCCGGTCAGAAAACGCGTCTGCGATTTCAGCCGCCAACTGGTCCTTGGCCCATACCTCGATGGGCAAGACGAAACCCGCCTTCGGCCTGTCGAAGAGCCTCGCGTCGAGGTTTGGCATAGCAACCGACTTCAGTAGGTCCTTCTTGCCAATGGGCATAAACCTGGCACCATCCGGTACGGCCTGTATCGCCTCGACGACAACGTGATCTAGCAGTGGAACCCGAACCTCTAGCGAGGTTGCCATGCTCGCCGCATCGGTGTCGCGCAGCAGCCGCTCGCCGAGAAACAGGGCGAGTTCACACACGCTGACCGCCGCGAGCGGCGTGAGTCCACTCATCGCGTCCGTGAGTTCCTTGCTTCGGCTGGCGGGCAGCCCCGAGCTGGTGCCCACCCCGCCCAAAACCGAAACCTCGCGCAGAAACTCGCGCGTGAAGAGTCCGTACGCCAGTTGGTAGAGATCCAGGGCGTTGCCCCGCGAGCTGAACACGTCGGCCAGTTTTCCCCACCGTGTCTGCGGAGGCACCTCGCCTGGCGCTCCGAGTTTCAGGCGCACGATGAGCTTGGCCATGCTCGCCAACCACGTCTTCGGCACGACACCGGCGGCCCTGAGCAGTGTGCGTAAACGTGGCAAGTCTCGAAAACTCTGGTAGCCGCCGAATAGCTCATCGCCCCCGGTCCCTGCCAGGGCAACGGTAAATCCAGCCTCACGCACCAGACGGCTGACGAAGTAGGTGTTTATTCCATCGAAGGTTGGCTGATCCAGGCTAGCCAGGGCAGCTTCGAGCTCATTGTGAAAATGCGCTTGCGTCAGTCTGAATTCGACATGCTCGGTGCCAAGGGCCGTCGCAACCGCCCGTGCGTACTGCGATTCATCGAACTCGGCTTCGTCGAAGCAAATATGGAATGTGCGAATCTGTCTGCTGCCGGCGGCGACCGCGAGAGCCGCCGTGGCGCTCGAATCGACACCTCCGGAAAGAAAAACGCCGAGCGGCACGTCGGCAACCAAATGCTGTCTCGCCGCGGTCGCAAGCTCGGTGCGCAGCACCTGCACTGCCTCGTCGGCCGGGCGTTGCGGCCTGGGGCCGAGCGACCAATAGCGCTCTGGCGCCGCCCGCGGAGTGTCCAGGCTGACATGCAGGGAACAGCCCGCGGGCAGCAGTGAGATCCCGCGGACTGCAGTCCCGGGGCCGACCACAAAGCCGTTCCACAGGTAGGTCGCCACGGCGGTTGGATCGAGTTGGCGCGCAAACAAGTCCGTAGCCAAGAGAGCGCGCAATTCTGAAGCAAATAGCAACACTCTGCCGTCAGGTCGATCGATCTCGGCGTAGTAAAGCGGCTTGATCCCCAGGCGATCCCTTGCGATGAATACTCGTCGCTCCTCAGCGTCGTAGACGGCGAAGGCAAACATCCCGCGCAACTTCGCAACCGCCTGGCTCCGCCAACGACCGTAGGCACGCAGCAAGACCTCGGTATCGCCCTGGGATCTGAAGACCTCGCCTAAGTCCTGCAGCTCGCGTCGAACTTCGGCGAAATTGTAGATCTCTCCGTTGAATACGATTGCGTTGCCACGGTCGCGATCGACCATCGGTTGATGCCCGTCGGCCGACAAGTCGATGATGGCAAGTCGGCGGAACCCGAAAACCACGCCAGGAAGTCCTCCGCTCTCGAACACGCCGGAATCGTCCGGGCCGCGATGGACTTGCGCATCCATCATGACTCGCACCTTCGCCGCGATTTTGGGGTCGATGGCGCCGATAGCGCCGGCGATTCCGCACATGTTACCGAGGACTCTTGTCTATGCGGAGCCTAGATGCAAGCCGCCATACCATGCCCAAACTCTTCGAGCGCCCGGCGCAGCAACTCTGGAAGTCACCTGGGAGAGCGTGCCTCAAGCATCGCCTTGGCCAGCAACATCGGCGAGCGCAGTGCCTGGACGCCGAGCTTGCTGATGTCCACGCCGATGCGAAACTCGCTATCCACGGTGCTGACAAGGTCGAGAAATGAGATCGAGTCGATCACCTCTGAAAGTGGTTGCCTATCGGCGTCGTAGGCGCCGTCGACCCGCTCCTTCACCAGCGCCACAATCCGTGCAGCGATGACGCCAATTCCTAGCTCGCCCGTGGCGACGCGGCCGATGCCGCCTTCCGAAAGCGCTCCGGCCTCCGCCTGGACCAGCTCTTGCGCCCGCGGTCGGAGCGCCTCAGCGTCGGGTTTGCCATTGCTGGTGCGGGGCAGATCAGGGACGACCTCGACGATCTTGGGGACCATGTAGCCTGGCAGGTACGTGCGCATCTCGCGCTTCAGCTCGGACGTGTCCGCGCCTTCCTTCGCGAGAACAAAAGCGACAAGCTGCGCGTTTGAGTCCGCGGTCTTCTCTGCGAGCACGATCGCGTCGAGGACACCAGGCACCTCGCAGATCGCGTTTCTGACCTCGCCTGGGTAGACGCGGTTTCCCCTGATCTTGACCATCTGATCGCTGCGTCCGACCAAATGAACGCGATCCGCCGAGTCGATGAACGCGTTGTCTCCGGAGAACGATGCCATGCGTGTCGGATCAAACGGCGCAGGCCGCAGTTTTTCCCGAGTCCGATCCTGGTCGCCGAGATAGCCCATCATGACTCCCAGGCCAGCATGGACGAGCTCGCCGATCACGTTGCGCTTGGCGATGGTGCCGTCGGGCAGAACCACGCAAACCGTGACGCCCGGGAAAGGCCCGCCGACGGAGAGATTCCCGTCGGCAAAGGACTCTGGACGTAGCGATGTGGCGCGGAACGCCTCGGTTTGCCCGTAGGTCTTGAAGATACTCACGCCAGGCGCCACCAAGCCAATCTGCTCCAGGTGGCTCTTCGACAAGTCCCCACCAGATATGGTGATGAAGCGAAGGCGGCTGTGAGCCCCGCGGGTCTGGAAGCTCAGTCCATGCACGATGAAGTCCTGCCAGATTGACGGCACACACGGAATGCCCGTGACCTTGCGATCGCTCGAAACGGCGAGCACGTCCCCTGGCATCCAGCTCTCACAAAGGACGGTCTCGCAGCCCGCATACGCAGCGGCCATGAGTTGGTTAAGGCCGACATCGAATGAGAAGGGCAGGAGATTGAGCAGGACGTCACGCTGGTCGAGCCCGTACCAGTGCACTTCGGTCTCGGCACGCCATGCGAGATCCTGCTCAGCGATGCACACTCCCTTGGGCTCGCCCGTGGATCCTGACGTGAACAGGGTGCAACCGACGCGCCCTGGGCTTGGGTACGCTTGGGTCTTCGCTGGCTGTGGCTGTGCGCCAGGTGCAGCTTCGCCAAAGTCCATCTCGTCGATGCGCACGATCGCGACCCCGGCGCGCGCAGCTTGCGTGGATGACGCTGCGAGCGTCGATGCGCCCTCACGATCCACGAACAGCACGCGAGACGATGCAGCTTCCATCACGCGCCGGATCTGCGGCCAGCGCCATCGAGAGTTCAGACACGAGAATGGCCGCCGAGTGCCGATGGCGGCCATTATCAAGGCAGCGCACTCAGGCGTGCGTCGCGAGAAGAGCAGCACGGGAGCCTGTGGTGAAAGATAGCGGTCTAGCGAGCTACACGCCCACCGAGCGCTAGAGGCATACTGCGCGAAGCTCCACGTGCGGTAGCGACCTTCGCCAAGTACGGCGGTGAGCGCAGGGGCGCTGCCTCGTGCTTCGCCGTGAAACATCAAGGCCTCGAAAGCCGTCTTGGTTGGCGGCGGAACGTTCGGCGGAGCTTCGACGAGAGCAGGGCGTGCGTCGGCAAGGCTAGGTTCTGGGGGTGCGACGACTGGCGTGACGTCACCGGTGCCCTTGTCCTTCTCGCGCCAGGCTCCAGGCATGATGCGCGCCGGAACGCCTATCGCCGTGGCATGTGCCGGGACGTCACCGATGACCAACGAGCCCGAGCCAATCGTGGCGCAGTCGCCGACACGCACCGGCCCGAGAACGCAGCTGTGGCACCCAAATAGCACGTGATCTCCGATCCGCGCTCCGCCTGGGCGCAAGCCCGCGCCGACGGTGACGACATGGTGGATGGCGCAGTCCACCCCGATCTTCGCTCCTTCGTGGATGCGGATCGGCCCGACGTGGGGGATCAGCATCCCAGCGCCGATCTCTGCGCTCGCCTCCAGGTTGATATGTGTGACCGCAGTGAAAAGCTTCTTTGCTATTGCGAGCGCCACATGAAGCGGCAACCAAAGAAGGCGCGGCTTTAGCCCGTTCTCGACGCGCTGGGTGCGATACAATGCAAGTGCCCAGAAGCCCTCCGAACCCCAGCCGCTGTAGCCCGATTTCTTGTAGCGTGCGAGATCGGCTCGCAGGGCGCGCCACTGCGAACTCCCCGCCCATTCCTTTACTTTGTCGCCGTCGTACTCGTGTGGATACATTCACCGCTCTCGTGTGCATAGGCTGCCTCGGCCGAGCACGGAAAAGGCCGACCCAAGCCAGCCAGTATTCATGGCGGCATCCTACGCGAGATCGCAAGAATGCGGCACAGAGTTTTTTCGGGCATCTTGGCGTCCCCTTCACCTCACGGCGAACGCCCTGTGGAAAAGCTCAGACCCCCCCCCGCCCGGCTCGACGACGACACGCAATGCGCTAAGAGTGACCGGCCACCCCTAGCCCGATATTGGCTCGCATGCGCCCCGAGTCGTGAGCCGGCACGTAACCGCAGCGAACGCCGGAGCAGCTCTGTGCCCAAAGCTCTCGAACCGACGACCGCGCGATGCTTTTCCCGAGGGAATTGAGTACGCGTCTGACGCGAGATGCCAACGTCAAACAAACGAAGGCGAGATGAGGCATGGAGAAAAGCTGGCTTGCCTCTCGTACCGTCTGTTTCTAGTACCGGCCGCAAATCAATGTTAATAGTCCTTCTCACTCATGGCTGATTCGCGTGATAATCGGATAAGAATCCGCGCAGTCTCGCCCTTGCACGGGATTAGCTACGGAATTCCATCTTGTTGCTATGGCGTAACGGAGAATTTGGATCGATCTCGCTTTGATGCTCAGTGTTGGTTCACGGGAGCCGATGCCAGCGTGGCGATGCTGTCCACGGTCCGTTTGGCAATGCCCCGGTTGGCCAATCGAGCCTACTACAAGATGGGCGGCAGTCGTGAGATGCTCAGATCGCTCGTCGAATGGCGCTACTTGCGTCAGTTCCGACCGGGAACAATGGCCTGGGTCTGGCCAGACATGACGCCGGATCTTCTCCGGACCCTCAAGCGCAGAGGCTACGTCATCGCCCTCGAACGTATCAATTCGAGTGTAAGGTCAGCACGCGAACTGCTTGATTCCAAGGCCGCTCAGCTGGGGTTAGCCCCCGACCACCGTATCACCTCGAAGTCGATTGAGTTTGAGGAACTTGAGCTCGAGCTTGCTGACTATGTGTTTGTTTGCAGTCCCTTCGTCGAAGACTCCTTCTTGAAGGCAGGAGTTCCCCCAGAACGATTGCGCCGTTGCACATACGGTTGGGATCCGCACACTTTCCCGGTGAAACCCCGGGAAGACCACGCGTGCGCAAAGCCAGTATTTCTATTCGTGGGGATTGGATCCATTCGCAAAGGACTTCCCGATCTGCTGGAACATTGGGACCGCGCCAATTTGCCGGCCCGGCTCCGCATTGTTGGGCCAGTCGACCCACCGGTTGCGAAACGCTATGCTCGTGTCCTCTCGCGTCCAGACGTCGAAGCAGTTGGAATGAAGCTCAATATGGTAGAGGAATACACGAATGCTCACGTGTTCGTGCTACCGAGCATTGAAGAGGGCAGTCCGCTGGTAACCTACCTCGCCCTTGCCTCCGGCATTCCCAGCCTGGTGAGCTACCCGGCCGCGGGGGGTATCGTGCATGACGACATCGAAGGACTCATACGAGATCCCGCGCACAAGTCAGGTTTTCAGGAAGCCCTTGCTCGATTGGCTACGGATGCTCAGCTGAGAGAACGACTCGGGCGCGCGGCATCTGCAGTAGGCGCGCGCTACACTTGGCCGCGCGTGGCGAATGAGCGAGGCAAGATATTTGCCGCGATTCACAGGTCGTAATGGTGCGTTCCCAGTTTGGTAGTCACTTTGCCGTAGCCACGGCGCTTTGGCCGGATTCGAGCATGGCGTTCCAAGTCAACTGAAGGCCCTCCCGGAGCATAACTCGGGGACTCCAATTGAGCTCACGGCGAGCGCGCGCGATGTCAAGGTAGATCTGAGAAATGTCGAACGGCCGACCTCCCTGGAATTCAACTCCACATGGACGTTGAACCACGGCCTCAATCTCGGCCAGCAGCTGCCGAATCGACACGCCCGTACCACTACCGATGTTGATAACTCGCTGCTCGCCGGCATACTCGGCCGCAAGTTGGAATGCGCGTGCTACATCCTCGACATAGACGTAGTCGCGCACTACCGAACCATCTCCCCAGATGACTATCGGTTTACCAGCCAAGATGCACTTCAAGAACACTGGAATGGCGCCTTGAATGCTACCAACGTGACGCGGCCCATATGCATTGGCCAACCGTAGACATACGGCCTTCAATCCGCGGAGCCTGGTGAATAGATTGCAGTACTTTTCTATGGCCAGCTTTGTGATTCCGTAGGACACGATTGGATCCGTTGCTGCTTCTTCGGACACGGGCAGAATTGTCGGGGAGCCGTAGACGGTGCCGCCAGAGGACGCAAATAGCAGCTTGGAGACACCTGTGTCGGCGCACGCTTCCAACAGATGAACACTTGCGGCGAGATTGCTCTCAATGTCAAACACCATGTTAGCGTTTGAGGTTGCAGGAAGTGTGGTTGCGACCAGATGGAAAACCCATTCGGCGCCGCGCACGACATTCCGAACCAGGGCCGAGTCGAGAAAATCGACGGTCACCGTTTCCAGCCGGCCTGTCGGCACCCTTGGGATCATGCTGAAGTCCCGCGTGATGTCGCACGCAATCACTTGGTGGCCCGCACGCAAGAGCGCAGCCGAGACGTGGCTTCCGATGAATCCATTGGCACCGAAGACAATACAACGTGGCATGGCTTCCTCCATGGCGATGCTCTTGTAGCATTAGATCTGTTTGAAGACGATGACGGAGTAATCGGGCATACTCTACCATCGCCTGAGCAGCCCGCTTGCCAACAGGTGGTCGCGAGCCACCTTCCCGAGAATGCGGGTTATCGCCTCCTCTCCCAGGTAGTTGAGGTGACTGTGGTCGGCAAAGTCGGAATCCGGGAGAGACCAGGTCAGATCGGTCAGCGACACAGCGTTTCGCCGACAGATCTCACGAGCGCGGGCGTCGAATTCGGTCGCCACCGGGAGGTGGTGATTCCACGAAGCCAGGGGCAGGAGAACCGCCGAGACAATGGCGCCGTGTTGATGCAGGTAGTCGATCATCAGCTCCAGCTGTCGGAGCTGCGCGTTCATGTTCTTCTTCCAGTCGTCATAACCCATCATCCGCTCCACGAAGGCGCGCGCGGCTTGGTCGGATTCTGGAGTGGGCTTGGCCTCGGCGTCGAAAGCTGGGCCTGAAAAACGAGCGTGACCGATCAGCGACTCGAGGAAATTGTAGGAGCGCATCCTTTCGAATTGCAGCAAGCGCAACGGACGCGGCAGAGACCGATCCGAGATGCCGGTGACGGGATCGTAGGAGTAGAGGTTGTGGCGCGCGAACAGGGCCGGGACGTAGTTCCAATCCACGGTGCCCGCGATCTTGGGTCGCGTGTCGAAATGGGCCAAACCCAGAACCACCATGGTCTTGCCAGGGGCGCCACCGAGCAGACCTCGCTTTTCGACCAGGTAGCGAACGAACTGAAACTGCTCGGTCATGTTGGCTGACTTGATGGCGAAGTTGTGGACCAGCTTCTGCTCCTCCGCCGGTAGTAGCCACGTCGCGATCGAGTGTTGGGTTGTCGAGGATCCAATGAAGAACACGCCGCCTCGCCGGTAGTCCGTTTCGGGGATGTCCCACAGCAAGAGCCGATCGTCGGCATCGATGCAGCCGAGGTTGTAGGCGTAGATGACGTTCGTGCGCCGCCATGCTCGCATCTGTCGGTCCAGCATCCACCCCAACAGAGGCTGACAGCGGGACAGGGCCGCGACGCCGGCATTGCTGAATAGCATCACCGCCACCATCAGCAGCGCCAGAGGCGTCTGCAAACGGCCGTTCCGCCTCGATGCAGAGGCCGAAGCCATTCCAGCTGGGGGCTGCTTGTCGACGTCGCTCATCGTCTAGAACGCCTGGTAGAGCAGCCTCTGCGCTTGGCCGACGAACAACAGCGAGATCGCCGCCGCTAGCGTCAGCGCCACCGTCGCGGCAAGCATCAGCCTGGGATGGTCGCGAAACCACCGATCGAGTCGACGGGGGAGGGGTGAAGTGTCGATGGCAATTCTCCTTTTGGTCAGAACACCGCGCGCATGACGGCGCGGATTTCATCGATGGTGTTGTTCAGATCGGGCGTAAAGAAAAGGAAAGCCAGCGCCACGAAGTGCATGGTCGCCACGATGGCCACCACGCGGGTTCGAGGTCCTTGAAGGTACTTGCGGTACCCGGCGCGCCCCCTGCGACGGATGAGGTAGGTTTCCCAGATCTTGGTCGCCGATACGCCCAGGCCGTGGAGCAGGCCGAAGACGACGAAGTTCATCGTGGCCCCGTGCCAGACCCCCGCCAGAAACAGCGCTACGAAGTAGCAGAGGAAAACCGCCGCCGAGGCCTTTCGCGGCCAGCGCTCCGCCAGGGACTTGTACATGGGCGTGAACAGATAGTCACGGATCCATAAGCTCAACGTCATATGCTGGCGTGTCCAGAAGTCGATCATGTTCCGGGAGAGGTACGGTCTGTCGAAGTTCTCGGGGATCTTGAGTCCCACGAGACGTCCTGCCCCGATCACGATGTCGCAGTACCCCGAGAAATTGAAATACACGTAGGCGGGATAGAGGTAGAAGATGGTCACGAAGTTGCGCAGCGCGAAGCGGCGCGTAAGCGCGAATTCGCCGCTCATCGCGTGGTTGATTCCGTTCTTGGCGCCTTCCCAGTAGTAGATGCAAATGGCGGCGAAGACGGAGACTTTCAATGTCCCGACCATGATGCGTTGAAATGCGAGAAGAAGATCGTGCCGATCCGTAGCCAGGGGGCGCGGGTCGAGCCAGTAGGTATGAAACTCTTGGTAGCGCTGGATCGGTCCGGACAAGAGCGTGAGAAAGTTGAGCTGATAATTGAGATAGGAGCCCAGGGTGAAGTCCGGAATCTGGGCCTGCAGCACGTCAACCAGAAAGTGGATCTGCCGGAAAAGGATGTAGCTGAGACCGACCACGACCAGGGAATGGTGGAGAACGGCGACGGGCAAGATCGGCGTGACGACGTCGTACTTCTTGATGACGATGAAGGTCGCGATCATCGCGGCGAGATATCCGAAGAACAGGGCGCTGCTTGGGCGCCTGAGCAAGAGGCGGCCCACGCCGTAGCCCGATAGGACGAAGATGCCGAGTGCGATCCAGCTCCCCCGGTTGGGCACGGAGAGGTAGAGAAAAACGACATTCGCGAGCGCCAGGGCAGCGCGGCGGCTACCGGCACCGGGGAGCCTGAAAAAGCCTGCGGCCAGAACCAGGAACGCTACTATGAATTCGGCGCTACAGACGCTCATCGCTTGGCGGCGAGTTTGCGAGAGAGAAGCTGGCAGAAGTTGCCGAGGTTCTCTCCCTCCGATTTGAGGGCCGCGATCTCAGCGGCGGCGAACTTCACCCCAAAGCGCTTCTCGACGGCGATGATGAGGTTGACGTGCATCAAGGAGTCCCACCCGTCAATCTGGTCAGCGGTCGTCGCCTCGGTCACGACGATCTCGTCATCGCCGAAGACCTCGCGCAGTACGGCCTGCAGCCGCTCGAGAATTTCATCCATTTCGGCACACCTCGATGAACGTGGGCAAGGGAGTGCGACCCGCGAGCGTCAGCTCCCAGAGAGTTCGGCCGTCATGGGCAACCGCGCCCGTCATGGGCGCGGGCCCAAAACCGAGCCCGGGGTAGTGATCGGCGACCAGAGCATTTTTCGGCGTGGGGATATACGTGCCGCGGATCTTGCGCAGGCCCCGGTTCGTGGCCAGGTCGCACAGTTCGTCGAGCAGCATGTTCTCGACCCGGCGCTTGAGGACGCGACAGCTCATCACCCAGGTGTCGATGTCTATCGCATCTCCATCGAGACGGGCCATTAGCACACTGATGAGCCCGTTGTCTCCGAATCGATCGGCGAGCGAGACCGTCAAGGTGATCCAGGCCGGGTCGGCGGTGATGGCGAGGATTTCCCCCGAAGTATAGCGCCGGGTGGTGAGGTTGAACTGGTTGGACTTGTTGATGAGCTGGGTACTGCGCTCAAGCGACGTCGAACCAATCGGCGCAACGCGGGCGACCATATTCAATGACTTGAGGAAATCCTCCAGCCCTCCCGCCGCTTCCTGGGCGGCCTCCCGTGCGGCGTTTGCCCGGTAGTACTCGGCGCGTTGGTAGTCCTCATCGCTGATCGAGACAGTCTGGAAGTAGCGATGTCTCTCGAGACAACGGACGTATTCTGCTGGATCATTCGTCAGCTCTGGGACTGCGACCTCGGGGGCCATCTGCCGGACCAACAATCGCTCGGCCGGGTTGTCGTCGACCAGAACCAATGAGTTCAAGCCGATGTTGAGCCGCCGGGCGATCTCGCGCAAGTTCGTGGCCTTGTCGGACCAGTTGGCCACGAAACACGATATGTCGTCGTAGGTGAGCACCATCTCCGGATGCTTGTCGAAGGCTTCCCTGGCGATGGCGTGCTCGTTCTTGCTGCAAACCGCGAGCAATACCCCCCGCGCTCTGAGCGCCTTCGCGTAGCGCTGAAACGCCAAGAATGCTTCGCCCTCGGCGTCGCCCTGACCCAGACGAATACCGCCCACACCATCGTCGCCGATCACACCCCCCCACAAGGTATTGTCGAGATCTAGGACGAGACACTTCTTGCTCAAGCCCTCCTGGGCGAGGATCAATGAGACAAGGCTGTGCGCGTAGTCGACCTGGCATTCCGGAGCGCAGGGGATCTTCGCGAGATGAAAATAGTGCTCATCGTTCCAGATCCACCGACCGTGCGCGGCCGCCAGGTGGTCGATGTCGTGAATAGTCACGAAAGGAGGCGCAGCGTCCTGCAGCGCGATGTTGACCCGGGCGATGAAGTAGCCCAGGCCTGCGGGATCACGGGTCTCCAGATTGTCGAGCGCCCGCCACGGGGGTGCGTCAAAATTGTTCTGGATGACCTGGCAGCCCAGACGACCATGAATGGTTTCCCACATCGCCGACCACTGGCGGATCTCCGCGGTCACCATTCGATCCGTCGCGTCCCGTTTTTGGCCCGGGCTCGGCCGGTGAACCAGATCCCGCCAGCTCGTGGCCAGGATGACGGTGGCCGGCTTCTCAGCGAAGAGCTGAGAATGGGGATCGAGGACTTCCTGGCGCATTAGTCCATAATCCGGGATGTAGATATCAGCGCGAATGCCTCCCGCGAACAGGAACAGCTCAACCAGGGGCGATAGCTGGGTCGCCGTGAAGCTGCTCACCAGGGCGAGCTTGATGACCTTCGCGGCGGGCACCTCAGCGCGAAGCCGCTGCAAGTGTCGATGCAGGGCCAGCGCAACCGTGAAATCCAGCGTTGGGTCGATGGCCGACCGCAGCAACCCGACGGCTCGGTCGAACCGTCGGGCTGCGATCGCGGCCTTGATCTGGGGCAACAATTCCGATGCCGTGGCAGGGCCGGCGCCCTCTGCGGGGGACGGAGCGGCCCCAGGCTCACCGTGGAGCGGGCGCGCGATGGTCAAGGAAGCCTCCGGTCATCGGTTTGGGGCCTGATGGTACGACCAAGCTCAACGTGGGTCTAGAGCGCATCTCATGAATCGCTCCGCGTCGCCTGGCCGGCTGCGGGCCCCATCCGCGTCGTTGCTCGTCGTCGGAATACGTCGAGTATTCCTTTTCCTTGCGCCTCGCGTCCGGGGCTCCTCGCTCGGCCAGGGCTCGGTCCGGACTTGTGAGATGCGCTCTAGTGTTCGACGAGGGGAGCCCGCCGGGTCCACCGAACTTAACACCACCGAATTTAACTATTGACTACGCGGACTTCACGCCCCTAGACTCTCGCCAATCTGTCTCGCTATGTTGAGGTCTACAGGAGGGTCACCATGAGAAGCATTCGATGGGCGTCTGGCACCACGTTGGCAATTGCACTTGGGGTTCTTGGCTGCGGAGGAAGTTCTGCCCCCACGCACAAGGATGCCTCGGTTGACCGTCGGGGCACAGACAGCGTCGGGCTAGACTCGGGCGGCGTCAGCAGCCTGGACAGCGGGGCGGGGGACATGGCTGTGGTGGAGGGCGGGGTTAGCGACGGTGCCAGGGAGAGGTCCGCGGAGGTTGGCCCCACCCTCGACTTGGCGGGCGCGGATACTTCGGCCCCGCCGGATGCTCCCACCGACAAGGCCGTCGGCGGGCAAGACAGCGGGTTGCATCCATTTGACGGCCCTGGGGTGGGGTGCCCTGATGGTTACCATCTCGGCGGGAACGGGCTCTGCGTGATCAACGGGACTTGCTCGGATGGGTACCACAACGACGGCACCGGGGTGTGCGTTGTGAGCGGTTGCGCTTCCGGATATCACGACGGAGGCGATGGTAGTTGCCGGCGGATCGGGGTTTGCGTGATCGGCTATCATGATGACGGCACCGGAGTGTGCGCTAGGAGTGGGTGCGCTGCTGGGTATCACGATGGAGGCGACGGGACCTGCGTCGTGGCCGGGGCGTGCTCGCCTGGGTTCCACAACAATGGCACTGGGGTTTGCGTGCAGGCGGTCTGTGCTAGCGGCTACCACGATGGTGGGGACGGGACCTGTGTGGCGATCGGAAGCTGCGTGGCGGGTTACCACGATGGCGGGAAGGGAGTCTGTACAGCGACCGGGACTTGCATAGGCGGCTACCACAATGGCGGCAACGGAATCTGCGTGGCGGCTGGGATCTGCGTGACGGGCTACCACGACGGCGGGGACGGGACCTGCGTGGCGAGTGGCTGCATCACTGGCTACCATGACGACGGGTATGGAACCTGTGTCCCGAACGGAATCGGGTCCACGGGTGTCGGCACTAGTACTGGAACGGGTACTGGTACCGGAACGGGTACTGGTACCGGAACGGGTACTGGTACCGGAACGGGTACTGGCACCGGAACGGGTACTGATACTGGAACGGGTACTGGTACT
>Ga0182017_10001699_pt1 | contig 16932 bp, 16 predicted proteins | sample 712E3DmetaG_FD_120492 | JGI IMG/M metagenome (GOLD analysis project Ga0182017, IMG submission 120492) | Permafrost microbial communities from Stordalen Mire, Sweden - 712E3D metaG | ecosystem: Environmental > Terrestrial > Soil > Wetlands > Permafrost | place: Sweden: Stordalen | collected... | reverse complement strand
ATAGAATGCTTAAGTTCACTGGCCGTACCAAACTTGACCATTTTACCTTTATCCATTATGGCTATCTCATCGGAGTAATGATCAGCCTCATCCATGTAATGCGTATTAAAAAATATGGTTGCACCGTACTCTTTTCTGAAGGATGTAAGTTTCTCCCAAACAATCTTTCTGGCTGAAGGATCGAGGCCGATAGTAGGTTCATCTAAGAACATAAGCTTAGGCTTGATGATCATGGCACATGCGATTTCGAGTCTCCTGATCATACCACCCGAATACGTCTTAACAAGGTCGTTCGCAATTGGATCCAGACCCATCCCCTCCAGCGCGTCCAAAATAATTTTCTTCCTGTGATTCGAAGGGATGCCATAGATTTTAGCATAAATGAGAAGATTCTCAAAACCACTTATGTCGGTCCAGACGCTTATTTCCTGCGGCACATAGCTAATATTCTTTCTGACCTCAGAATCATTCTTAAAAACATCGAATCCAAAAATATGAGCTTCTCCGGATGTTGGCTTGAGTTGAGTGGTTAGAATCCGCATCAATGTAGTCTTACCAGAACCATTAGGACCTAATAGAGCAAAAATATCACCAGCTTTAACCGTAAAATCAACACCATTTAACGCCTTAACTTTGCCAGCGTAAATTTTCACAAGCTGTTTAACCTCAATCGCAAGCATCATATTGAATCGATCTCAATACTATTTAATCTCCGTTCTATTAGAACGATCAAGATCTTCAGGAGAAATGCCGAGGAAGATATCTTTTGGAGAGGGTTCTAGCACATCCGGAGGCTTCAGTGCAAATAGTTCATCTTGTTAAAACTTCGGGAAGCCAGCTCTTATAGGCTTCCTGCTCCGACCAATAATTCGAAGACTCCTGCAGCGTCCTATTGACATACTTTGGCGTGCCGCCTTCCTGGCATGTCTCCTCGGATCTTTTATCTTATACTTGTTCAGCATGCCAAAGCAGCGGTTGTATGCATCTTTATCGTCACTCACGGACAGGAAGGTGATCCAGTCGATGAGTCCACTACGTTAAAATGTCGGCGGCTTCCCTCTTGACGGCATCCTTGGAACCCTAAATGAACTCTACTACACCCAGGGGCAGTCCACGATGTCGTGCAGGAACTCTAAGCCCATCTACTCGGCGGCCAACTCTTGATCTGGTGACGCAGCTCCCATAGAGGTTTCTGTGATCCTCTCATGGATTTGGCCAAGCTTGGCTTCTTGTAGCTGTGAAGTCAAACTTTGGACGGCGTCCATTCGGGTACATAGAAAATTAATTTCAGATGTATATGTTTATTTAAGTTTAGAAAGCAAATAAGAGAGTATTATGAGATCTATGAAGGCAATTCAAATAAGTTCACCAGGAAATGACTTTGAGTTGGTTCATAAAGAAGTTCCCAAACCAAAAGAGAACGAGGTTCTCATCAAGGTAGAAGCTTGTGGGATGTGTCATGGAGATTCGATCGTCAAAGAAGGCCGGTTTCCTGGGCTGCAATATCCCAGAACTCCCGGGCATGAAGTTGTTGGGATTATAGATCAACTTGGGTCTAAGTCAAAGCATTGGAAGGAAGGACAGAGAGTTGGCGTAGGATGGCACGGAGGACATTGCTTCGAATGTCCTGCTTGTCGAAGTGGCGAGTTCGGAGCCTGCGTGGATTCATCGACGACGGGCATCACAACCGACGGGGGCTATGCTGAGTTCATGATTGCCCGCATGGAGGCTCTGAATTCCGTTCCCAGCAGTCTTGACCCTGTAGAAGCCGCACCTCTCCTATGCGCAGGCAGGACAACCTTTGGAGCCCTTCAAAACAGCGTGGCAAAAGGTGGCGACCTTGTGGCAATCCACGGTCTCGGAGGCCTCGGTCATCTGGGCTTACAGTTCGCCATCAAGCTCGGTTTCGAGACTGCAGTCTTATCCAGAGGTAAGGAAAAGGAGGCATTGGCTCGAAAGCTGGGCGCTCACCACTTCATCGATACCAATACGGCTGACGCTGCAAAAGAGCTGATGAATCTCGGAGGAGCAAAGGTCATCCTCTGCACGGCACCGAATGGTAAGGCCATCTCCGAGCTCGTCTCTGGCCTAAGCCGAGACGGGCAGATGATCATAGTCACCTACATCAACGAGATGATGCAGTTTTCTCCTGCTAACCTTATGCGTGGCAGTAGGTCCATCAGCGGCTGGGTCGGAGGCGATCCAGAAGATGCGTTACGCTTCAGCGTCCTCACAGGAGTCAGACCTATGGTCGAGGTGTTCCCGTTGGAGCAGGCAGCACTTGCTTATGAGAAAATGATGTCAGGAAAGGTTCATTTCCGTGCGGTTCTTAAAATGGGAGGCAGGTAATCATGAGCGAAATTCTGAAGATCATCCAGGACAGGCATTCGTCAAGGGTTCCTTTTGATCGAGGCCATGGGCCATTGAAACATGACCTGATGCAGATCCTTGAGGCTGCACGCTGGGCACCTACTGCCCACAACATGCAGAACTTTGAGATAATAGTCGTTGATGATAAGAAACAGCTAGAGGAGTTAGGAAATATCGAATCCAAGATTTCCGAAGATTTCCTCAGAGAGAACTATCAACAGCTTTCGTTCTCGGAAGAGGATTTGCTCCAAAAGAAGGTCGGGATCCTCGGCGCCATGTTCCCTCAGTCGTGGAGGACTCCGGGTGATTGGGGAAAGGTTGCGCGTGAAAGTGAGCCGTCTTCCCTGGACGCGACTATTAAAGGCAGCCCAATGCTGCTGATCGTTACCTATGACGCCAGAAAAAGGGCACCTGCCTCTGAAGGCGATGTTTTGGGCTTCATAAGCCTTGGCTGTATTATGGAGAACATGTGGCTTATGGCCCAAGAGCTGAAAATTGGTTTTCAAATAATGAGCGTCTTTGGCGGAAACACCGTTGAACAAGATGTCAAGAAAATTCTCGATATTTCCGAATACATGAGAATAGCCTATGCCGTCCGACTGGGATATCCTGTCTCTAAGCCGTCCAAATTCCTGAGGGTGCGGCGGGATATAGACGGATTCGCACACTATAATCGGTTCGGGAATAAGGGTTTTGTCTGAAAAAGGTTCATATCTTGCTATAATCATGATCTGCCAGAGGGAATTCAAAGAATATTCTTGAGAAAAAGAACGTTCGATATTTTGGTTGAAGGTAGAACGTATGGCAAAAGATCCAAGGTTGGGATATATGGTGGTGGCAACGGTGACTAGCACTAAGGGAAAATGCATGTTGCTCATCGAGTATGTGAGAGTTTCGAGATAAGCATTCATAATGCAGAAGGTCTTGTAGATCTTTCTACTATAAATCTTTTTCAAGTTTGCAAACAGTTCAGTGGAACTCGGTGATAGTACCGGGATAATTAGGAACGGACCGTATCAGCAACATGCAAATCAGAAAAATTCTTGGCTTTCCAGGGCTGGGCCTTCGTTCTTGAAGCAGAGTGAATGCTAAGAGAACGCCGCCTAAGAGACCTTCCTCGGCCAAGGGTTTGACGCAGGCTTTTTCAAAAGAGGTGGCCCAAAATATTGCCCTCTCTTTTCCCCACCAGCATTATTGGGAGCCAGTGGAAGGTACTGCTTAATGTGAGCCTGAAACTGCTGAAGCCTCCATTGCACCTGCTGGAAAACAATTTTAGCCTGCCAACCCTGCGATAGATTGCCATCCAACTGACATCGTCACAGTCTATCTCTTCAAAGGTACCTCCCGGAGACCCAGTGGGCTTGTCCTCACTCGCCTAAGCTCCTCTAGCCTCTCCCGCTGATTGTGGAGAAACGAAATATAGGGGCAATTTGCAACACATGATTCAGGCCTTATATCGGCGTACATGAGGATAGAGTTAAATTGCATCGGGCAATAATACCTTATGTCCGTCCATAGTGGATTACACTCTAAAATGACCCGTCGCAATTAGGCTGGAAAATCAGATCATGAGAGATCGCGCGTGGCGATTTATCTTCGCCTTATCCCTGATAGCCCTGTCCGCGCTTCTATACATGCTTGATTATATCAAATTCGGTGACTACAAACATATCTTGGATTTCCTATTGCAGAACATGGCTTTTTTGCTAATTCAGGTTCTCCTGGTTACATTAATTCTAGGCTGGTTTGTAGGCTACATGGATAAGCAAAAACGTCTAAAGAAGCAAAACATGGTGATCGGAGCGTTCTTTATGGAAGTGGGAACCAAGCTTCTCACCTACATATCTGATCTAGATCCAGAATTAGAAAGCATTAGGTCTAGCCTTGTCGTTGATGAAGATTGGTCTGACCAAGAATTCTCCAGAGTCAGCAAGGGCCTCAAAGGTTATGGCTACGAGATCGATATGGAGAAGTTAGATCTCGAATACCTATTTATTTTGCTTCAGAAGGAACGTGGCTTTCTCATTAGGCTCGTAGAGAACCCCATTTTGCTGGAGCACGAATCCTTTACAGACCTGCTTCTGGAAGTGTCTCATCTATCAGAGGAACTTGAAAATAGGTCCTGCCTAATCGGTCTGCCAGCTACAGATCTCGCCCATTTACAGAGGGACATCAAGAGAGTCTACGGCTATCTGGTCAGCGAATGGCTGGACTATATGCTGTATCTGAAGAGTGATTATCCACACCTTTTCTCATTAGCTAGAGAACCAACCCCTTCGACCAGACGGCTTCGCCCATTGTTAATGGAAGCATCTCTCATTCCTGTCAGCTCGAAAATGAGAAGCAGTCCAAGTGAGATGATGCTCTCAGTATCCCGTTTCCTGAAGGGTACCGCCCACGCCTCTTATCGGAGACTCGTAGACCCCCTAAGAGGACATGAGCGTGTGAGTGAAGCGGGAGGTGAGGTTGGCGAGAGCCCGGACAACCGCACGGGCTAGCGAGGAGGAGTTGGCCAGATGACGAAGATCTTGGATAAGATGATTATTGACCTGAACTTAAGAGTGTACTATGATGGCTACGTGGAAAGAATGGAGACCCTGATCACATCCAATATAAGAGGAGGTTGGGCAGGTTCGCGAATGTGGTGCATCGGATGATATTTCTTTTTTTGATTTTTAAACTTTTTCTTGGCGTTTGCAATTGTGTCCAATTGCCTTCCAAGGCTTTTTACTTCAGTAACCATAAAATTAGTTCTGTATATACAATCTGTAATTAAAAAATTCAGTATCAATGGATCTTAATTTCAATTCGTAGACTCTTATTACATCGCAGATCCAACAATATTGTTGTATTACAGCAAGGTTGTTATATCAAGTAAATAGCATGTGATGAGGGGTAAGATTCATGAAACGAAGCAGAGACCTAATCATTTCGAAAATTCTGGATATATGCATTACCGGTGCACATAAGACGAAGATAGTGTACCAGGCTAATCTTAATTTCAGAACTGTAAACCCCTACTTAGATCTCCTTACAAAAAATGGTATGATAAATGCCCAAAAAGAACGCAATCCTGTTGTATATGAAACGACCACTAAGGGTTTAGCATTACTCGATAACTACAAACAAATCCAAGGTGAGTTGTCTCTAAGTATATGAAAATGTTGAAGCAATATTTAGTTAGCCAAAAGAGGTTCAAGCTGCACAGAGCCATAAACTCGCCGTGAAAGGCTCTAGCAATTTTTGGGCAAATTGCAAATAAGATAGAACCAGGTTTTCTGTCAATACTATTCTTGTTTTGGTTTAGGCGATCTTATCAGGTTGGAGTTGCCTGATTATAATCGGTTGCAGGTCCCGAGGTGAAATATAGTGGACAAAATAACGACGGACCTCGATCTCAGAGCATACCATGATGGCTACAAGGAATGGATCAAGGCCATGATCTAATCCAAGATGAAGGAGAGGTTACGCAGGTGAAGGAGGAGAGGCCAAAGGAGCCGCGGCCAAGAGCACGACGGAGACGCTGAGGGCTACGGCGGAATCTTTGAAGTGATCTAGGTGTGCGCTGGAGTTTATCTTTTTGGTGCTATTTATTATGAACTCGACTTTGCATAGATCGATTCATTTTTTTATGTTCCGATCGTAATTCTCATCTCGCCATTTTTGGCAATCCTCTAGCATCTTCTTAGAGAATTCGGTAAATGGAAATACATCCGCCTCATATGCGCGGTCTCTCCTTATTATGTCACAGCAATGGAAGATCTGATTAAAAACCTTTTGGTACTGTTTTAATATTTTTGTTTAAACCGTTGACGAAGCTAGGCACATATCTAATAGAAACCCTCTATTGGTCCCTTCATCCTGCAGCATACATCGGATTCTGTTCTGAGAAGCCACATTTCTAAATATTATTTAAGGCCAAATTTAAATTTTATCGATGCTACATATTCGACGGCCAGAGGGCGCAATCGATTAGATCAAGGGAGACTCGACCAGATGCTAGAAGCCAATGAATATCGAGAAGTAGTGGGAGAGACTCTAGATCTCCTTTGTGCGGTAGTTCCTTTGTGTCCTTATTTGCATTCAGGCTTCCAGTAAACATAAAATCCCATCGCAAGGAAAACCATGGATCGGCATTGGCCCCGCCCTAGTCTTCGATTTTTCTATTTTCTGTCATCTATCCGTAAGGCAATAGTCGCTCTCTGAAGCGAAAGCCTTAGATATCGGTTATAGACGTATGGCATATCGGCAAAAGTCGATAATCTATTTTCCTATTAAGGCTTTTGCCTCCCTCCTTATTTCGTATTTCAGCCCAACTGTGGACAAGCCTATCTATGATCAATTATGCACTGTGATCCTTCTCTCCTCTTCTCAGGCGCCTTCATAGACTCCATGTGAGAGTGCCAAGAACACCCCAGACTCCAGGATTCATCCGGCGCGTAGAACGAAGTGATTGTGCTTTTCTGCGTCTCCACAAACTTAGACCATATTCATGGTCTTCTACTCTGAGAACGGTTAGCCTTAGAAGTCCTGCGTATTCATGCACTTAAAGCCTATTATTGCCATTTAATGCTTCTATAATTCTTATCTCCCTCTTCGCTAGATCATTCATGAATTTATGGTAAAGCTCGCCAGAAATGGCCTCTTCCGGCGCCACAATCCCTTTTTCTCGGATCTCGCATCTTCCAACCAGCCTGGCTCCTATGGCTGCTGAGAAGCCTGTAACTCTGGCCATTGACGTCAATCCGATCTTTGTATCAGACTTCGTCCACATGTAGTAATCGACCCTTTTGTCCTGACTTGTGGCCGTATTCCACATTACACAAACGTCCCGGTCGCCCGGCGGTGGCCTGAGTTTTGGCTCTACCAGAGACAGGAAGAAATCTCTTGGACGGATAATTGTGCCTTTGAATTCAAAGGGATCAAGGTCGAGAATACCGCACTCCTTAAGGGTGTCTATGGACTGCCAGTAGCCGGGCCAGCGTATTGTCTTCTCTGTAAAATTCTTTAGCTGGGGCATAGTGTAGAGAAAACTCAGCATGCCCGGAGTGATGGCGCACTCCAGCACCTCGTCCATCCCGCACGCCCTGAACCTGAAGCTTTCCCTTCCAGAAGTGGCATCCACCTCTGTGATCATTCCGTCTTTAATTATCCTCACCTTGACCATGTACTCCCTAAGGACGTGGCTGAAGGACCAAGTGATCATGTACTTCAGCGGGTGTCTCACAGCGGACTCCTTGGAGAGTATTCCGCCCACCCGAGCAACAGCGGAGAACGCGTTCACCTTCCTTATGCCCTCGCCTAGGGTAATGTTGCTGAGGCCAGGAGCAAAACCCATTCCGTCAAGGATTGTAACATCGTTCTTCTGTGAAGGGATTCGCCGTATTCGTCCAGGCTCATTCCTGACGGCACTTCCAGATTTTCTGTCTCGTACGGATCCGGACGTCGGTGGTATTCTTCAAGCACATCAACGGCGTTAATGCCAGCATCGATGGCCGCCTCAATAGTCCTGTAGCTGGACCTTCTCTCCGGCAGGGCGATGACGGCAACGTCGTATTTTTCCATAAGCCGTCTAGTCGCGGATGCGTCGGCAATGTCCAGGATGTGCACCGCCAATTTGTCGCTGGCAATCCATGATTTCATTTTCTCTAGAGACTTGTCGTTTCTGGCTGCAATGCCGATCGACTCGATCTCTTTGTCTCCGGCCAGATCCCAGGCCACAGCCGAGCCTATTTTTCCAGCTCCACCAAGGACCAGAATTTTCAATATTTTCGCTCTCCTTCCCAAAACAACTACGACCTGATTACCTCTACATCTGCCGACCGGGACACCTTGATCTCCTTCTTCCCGTTGAATTCAGAGAGCATTCCCCTGATCCTGACATTGTCTCCGGAGTGAACCCGGCCCTGAATATCCTTCGCTCCAGAGCCGCTGGGCACGAATATGGAATTGTTTATAGTGTCCAGTTGGAAGATGAGGTTGCCACCTGTTTTAGTAGTTGTCATACTCAGGACATGACCCTCCACAGAGATGGAAGAATCCGATATCCCAGTGCCGGTACTCTGATCGGAGCTGCCAAAAGTCCATTCTGCCACAGCCAGCGATCCCAGAGCCATAAGGAGCAATACAACTACGATCTTTTCTTCTTTCTGCATCTTCATTCTATCGCATCACCGTTCGCCTTCGTGGTTCGACGATGTATCTTGGATTAGAACTTATAAAAAATGATGTATCAGAAAGGATAATGTGTTAAAGGATGACCAACTGCGGTTTTACTTCTTTTCCGGCTCCTTCTTCTCGCCGAAGCGCTCCTCCCAGGCCTTGTTCAGGTAGAAGAGGCAGCTTTCACAAACTCCCTTGTATGCGCCTTCTGGATTAGCCAGGGTGTGCACCTGGGCCTTTATCGGGTAAAGCGTCGGTTTAGCAAGTGTGCATAGCTCACAGTCTGCCATTTTAGATCATCTCCTCTTGGGAAGGAGTTGGATATTCTCATTGTTGAACTTTTCTGTTCGAACGGCAAAGTTGAGGCGATCAACACGAGGGCTTCAATCGAGGTGTGCCTGGTAGCGGACTGTATTCTTCCATTCCCAAAACAAGCTCAGTCAGCTCAGCTATAATTGCTTCATCCAGCTCCGATATATCCAGCTCTCGAATAGTACCGGGAACCTCGATTCCCCCAAGGACGATCTTGGGCAGGTCGCTGTGCTTGAAACCCTCGACAACGACATAGTCCAACCCATCCTCCTGAAGCTCGGCTAGGGCAGATTCAAGAGTACTCCGAGGTGTCACCTTGAGCTGGCTATCGCCCAGGCCGATCACCGTGTCGGCACCCGCCTCGAAATGACGTCTGGTGTCACCATGATCGACGGGATGCCCGACCATGTTCTTGATGGTCCCCACCTTACCGTGATGCTTGAGGGATTTCACCAGGGCAGTGACCAGAGTTGTTTTTCCCGTTTTCTTAGTGCCAACTACGGATATAACCTTCATCAGCTTCCCATTAGCGCTAATAGGAACTTAGCAAAATTAACCAGGTCGTCTATCCGGACGTTCTCGTCCCCGGCGTGGATGTTGCTCTCCATCTGCCTCCCAACTCCATAGACGCATGTGGGGATTCCTGTCTTATCCGTGGCATATGCCTGGTCAAGGCTGCCCTGGGCTCCCGAGAGCTTGGGCGCAGATCCGGTGATTTGCTCTATGGCCCGTTGAACTTCTCCGATCCAGTGATGGTCCGGATTCATTCTCATGGGTGGATAACCGGGGAAGAACTTCAGATCCATGTCGACATCAAGAGGCCCCAGGGCCTTTTCTATCTCAGCCATGGCCGCGTCCATTGTCTCCTCCGGTATGACCCTGCGATCGCCCCGAAGCACGCACCTGTCCGGGACTATGTTCTCCTTGATACCGGCATTGATCATAGTGATGTTAAGAATGGGCATTAAGTTCTCAATACCGATGGCCTCCAGGGCAGAGCTCGCTCTCAGAGTCGACCTTCTGGACTGGATAGCTTTCTTCAGGGTCATGAGCGCCTCCATGACAGGCAGTGACTTCTCAAGTGCGTTTATGCCAAGGAAGCTCGAACCGCTGTGGGCCGACTTTCCGTGGACTGTGACCTCCCAGGTCACTATTCCGTTGGACCCTATCACCAGGTCATCACAGAATCCGTCCATGCACAGCATGTAGTCACCTTTGATCAGGCCCTGGTCGGCAAAGAAACACAGGCCAGAGTAGCCTCCCACCTCCTCGTCGGTGGTGAGCAGAATGCTCAGGTTGTACTTGGACTTACTATCCTTTAAAAGAGCCCGAAGGGCGGCTATCAGACCAGCCACTGCCCCTTTGGAGTCCGACGTCCCACGACCATATGCCCTGCCGTCCTTCAGAACCATACGGAAGGGATCCGTCGACCAGTCATCGCCAGCCGGGACGACGTCAACGTGAGTGTAAATGACCAGTGTCTCCTTTGCGCCTGAATCCAGGCTGGCCCGCAGGTTGACCCGGTCGCCTGTGAGACGTGAGTCCTGGCATTTTGCCTCGAAGATCTCTTGGGGCATCACGATCTTCTCTGTCCGGAATCCCATGGACTTGAAGACCGAAATAAGGTAATCGATAATCTCATTGTAATGGCTTCCTGGAGGTGCAACCGTCTTGAACGCGATGAGATCTTTCAGCACATTCAATAGATAGTCCTTATCTGGGCAAAGGGGTTCGTCCGGCATCTTATCTCCCTACGGTTAATTAGTCCAGAGGGCTATTAAATGCTTCTCTGAGCCGAACGAATGAAGAAAATGTTTGACGATGCCGTTAATTGTTCTTCGGTCATCTGTCATCTTCTTCCAGCGCGTGTCTATGTAGGCAAGAGACACTTAAAATTGATCTTAAATCGAAAGCCGATCTTATTATTGCACATCATAGTCTTTTAATAAGTACAGATCTAAGATTAAATTGCATGGCTGAAAACTTCTAGGAGCTGCGAGGTAATGCCTAGCCCCAAATACACAAAGATAGAAATAACGCCAAAAGCTTACTTGGCTCTTGAGGCAGAAACTGTTCTTCAGAGCAAGACCTTGAAGAGCCTGGCATCAGAGCTGATATTGAATGGGGTATCTCAGGAGTCTTTAGATTTTGCCCAAAGAGCCATAGCTTCAAATGAAGCTAGAACGAAATTAAACGGTAGCAATATAACCAAAGCGATCAAGGATATCGGAATAACGGGAATAAAAATCGATGAGGCTTTTTTGGGAAAAGTCCAAAAGAAGCTTCAAGAGGATGGGTACCTTGACACTATGTTATACGTCGCTCAGCACACTGCATCGATCCAGCGGGACGAGCTCCATCGAGTTCTGACCATTTGCGAATACCACAAGATTCTTCCATTGCTTGCAGCGGATGTGGTCAGAAATTTGAACAATATAGAGTCTGGAATCCTATAGTATGCCGATCACGTAGCTGTTGTTGGGCTATTTGGCGTTACCGATACGCTTCAACTTATTGATATCCAATACACTTCAACTTGTTGAATAACTAATACACGTCAGTTGTTGGATTATTGCTCATTATCCAAAAAAAGGGAAAGCCCTACAGTTTCTTCTGCAGGGCTTCAACTAAACCTGGAACCTCATCCGCTCCTATTGGCACGGCGATGGTCGAACCATTGAAGTCCATGCCGATGGGTTCGTATCTTCCTCCCAGGTGTTTGGCCAGGAAAGCCTCAGCAACAGCAAAGAACGATATCTTGTTCTCAGGTCGAGCAAAACCATGACCCTCGTCCGAGTAAATGACATAGGTCACGGAGAGGTTTTTGACATGCATCACGTTTACGATCTGGTCTGACTCGTTCTGCCTGACCCTCGGGTCGTTGGCTCCCTGGCCGATAAGCAGAGGTCGCTGGATTTTGTCCGCATAGTTAATCGGTGAACGCTCTTTGAGCAGTTCTCTTCCTTCTTTCGTCCTGTAGTCTCCAACCCTCGATGTCCAGAGCTCCATCTGAGGCAGCCAGTACGCCGGGACGCTCTCTAAAAGCGAAGTCAGATTTGAGGGCCCGCAGATATCCACACCGCAGGAGAATAGCCTAGGGGTGAAAGTCAAGCCCGCCAGAGTTGCGTACCCGCCATAGCTGCCCCCCATGATCGCTATTTTCTGCGGGTCGGCTATTCCCTGTTTGATGGACCAGTTGACAGCGTCGATGAGATCGTCCTGCATCTTTCTTCCCCACTCCAGGTTTCCGGCATTGGTGAAATTCTTGCCAAAGCCCGTGGACTCTCGGTAGTTGACGCTGAGCACTGCGTAGCCGCGGTTGCCCAACCACTGGTGAACTGGATCGAAACCCCATTCATCGCGATCCCATGGACCTCCGTGAACGTACAAGACCATGGGGGCTGGTTTTTCTGGCTTGCCGTCTCCGGATTTGTCGCTTCCCAACGGCAGTGTGTAGTAGCTTACAAGGCTCATATTGTCCCGCGATTTGATCACTACAGGAATCATCTTAGCCAGAGGCTGACCGTCCAGCTTCTCCATGTTCGTGAGCAAGAACTTGGCCTCTTTCTTATCCCGGTCATAGGAATAGTAGCGTACAGGGCCGTCGTCCATTATGTAAGCCACAATCCAGGTCTTATCGTCCAGAGTTCGATCCAGAACTTCGACATCGCCATCCGCGACCTTCCGAAGATAATCCAGGTCGCCTGCTATGGACTGGTCGATGACCTTCCATTGCTTTCTCTCGTAGGTGAAGGCTACAGCCTGCACATTCTTCTCTGTGGGGTGAGTCATGCTGTCGCTGAAGTCTGCTTTCGGGTCCTCGGCGATCAGGGTCTCGTTTCCGGTAGTCAAATTCATGACGAATAGTGCTGCCGTGTCCCTCCCGCGACTGTCCATGAAGTAGACTTCTTTGTTGTTCTTATTGAACCCAAGGGAGCCGGTCGTCAAGAAATCGTCCTTTCCGATCTGTTGGAATAGCTTCCAGCCGTTCTTTGTGAGCTTATAGATCTCCTCCCCGCCATCAAGAGTCATCTTGTGGGCCAGCCGAACAGTTAGGTTATCGTCCACGTCAAAATCCATGAACTCCTTGTTCTCCATGAGATGGGTCAGGTTGCCTGTGGTGATGTTTAATTTGTACAGGTCGCTGTACTCTGGATCGCGCTTGTTGAGGGAGATGACGGCCTCGCGGGGGAACTTGGGGCTCAAGGCTTTGATGCTGGCCTGTACGCCCTCGAAAGGCGTGAGGTTCTTAACCAGGCCGCTGCTCAGGTTAACCGAGAATATTGAGTAGTTCTCGTTGCCGTTCTTGTCCTGGAGATACAGGAGGTCCTTATTGGTGTAAGCCCAGCCGTAATCGTGGATTCCCCTGTAGGTGTCGTTGGTCACAGGCCTTGCTTTCTCCAGATGGCCAGCAGGCGCTATCCAGACGTTGAGCACACCCTTTACCGGGGCCAGATAGCTCATGTTTGACCCGTCGGAGCTGATTCTAACCATTGTCCGATCAGGGTTGCCGAAGAGTATATCTCTGGGTATCAAGTGACTGGTGTTGTTCACCTGTTCCAAGCTCATGTTCGTCGCTGCGATGCATCCAGGCATCAGCAGGATAGTGAGAATAATAAGAATAATATATCCTTTCATATTTTTTCCTCCAGATTATATCTATTTCTTCTTGCTCCGTAGTACATTCATTGTTCTCTCGTTACCCTGTATGTAACACTAATTTAGTACATGTCCAGATATAGACAAGGTCAATATAATAATGACGCTGTCTCCTGATTTATTCTGGTCGCCAAGGACAGCATGTGGGGCTCCAAAATCGTAATAGGCACATATATCGTTTGCCTTCTATCTTAGCAAATCCTAAATACATTTAAGGTGTATGATATCTCAATGAGAGGACTTGATTTGAGTTTGCGATCTTGGTCATCTCAATTAGCTAGCTCTCTGATTCTGAGCATCAATCGCAGTAACTGGGACCTAGATCAAGTGTTTTATAACGCGAGGGAATTATATTGAAGCTAAATCTTCTCATTGTAATCCTTCTGATAGTAGGACCGGTAGGGGCGGACACATTGAGAGTCTGTAACAATGGTTGTGATTATTCAAGTGTACAATCAGCGATAGAGTATGCAAATCCGGGTGATACAATCAATGTGTCTGAGGGGATCTACAAAGAAAATATCAAAACTACCAAATCGCTATCTATAGAAGGATCAGGCATCGATCGTACTATAATTGATGGCTCATATTCCGGTCCGGTGTTCACGATCGGCCCTGGACCGTCCTCGATGGGTGCGCTGATCGTATCGTTATCCGGTATGACCATTGAACATGGCAAAGCAGATTTTGGTGGTGGGATTTCCAATCAAGGCAGCGGTTGGAATGAAGGCGATAGTGTAACAACGTTAATTGACTGCAATGTCACGCACAATGTGGCAAACGAGGGCGGCGGTGGGATTTGGAATGGTAGAGGTCTCATAAAATTAAATGGCAGCACCATAACCAACAATAAGGCGAAACATCCAGGAGAACACGGAGGTAGCGGGGGCGGCATTTACGACGATTCTTTGGGAACGCTGGACATTAATGCCAATAGCTTCATAACAAATAATACGGCAGTCTATAGTGGCGGCGGAATCTCTGGTCAAGGAAGGGTTTACCTGAACGGTGGCATCATAACTGGAAACAGGGCAGCTATTGGAGGGGGTATTTACACCAATCTAGTGATAAACATGACGGGAGGTTCCATCTCGAATAACACCGCAAATGTGGGGGGTGGCGTTTACAACGACCAGTCGGGAGGATTTTTCACCCCTTCGCTAAACCTGACCGGCGGATCGATAGGCTATAACTATGCCGAAACCTATGGCGGAGGCATTTATAATAGCCAGGGTTTGGTGAATCTGAGTGGGACCTCGATAGACCATAACCTTGCGAGAATGTTCGGAGGTGGGGGCGTTTATAATAACCTCGGCATGGTGAATCTGAACGGCAGCTCAATAAGCAACAACCATGCCGGAAGTTATGGCGGGGGCATTTATGATAACGTTGAAACCGACTCGGGACTCTACGGCACTGTGAACCTTTATAGCGGCTCTATAGATCATAACATAGCAAAGGCAAAGCTTTCAGGTGGTGGCATTTACAACGTATATGGCACAGTGATAACAGGCAACAGAAGCTTGGTGCACGAAAATACTCCGGATCAAATCAGAACGGTAGGATCGTAACGAGCCAATGTAGTGGAAAGCCGGATATCTCTCCACTCAACTAATATTTCTTTGAACATGAATATAGATATTCAGTTCTATCTCCAGGCATAATGCGCTGAAGGAAAGACAGCTCCGAGATATTAAAGTCGCTTCGGAAATCTAGGCATCTGTTTAATAAGGAAATTGGAATAATTTGAGACCTATGACAAAGACTAACTCCTGATCTCGAAAGCACGCGTTTTATTTTCTTGATCCAATATGTCGCCTGAAGGTAACTTCAACTGAACGCTCTCATTGTACCATCCGTCCGGAGCTCTACGAGTCCCGTTCGATCCTACTAGATCTAGGGCTGACGAGGTCGAACCATCCCATCTTGAAGTTCCAATATCAGGAAGCGTAAAATATTCATCTTCTCTTGGTTTATACACCCGTCCATCTGGCCCAGTGAATCTTACAATTAACCAAGCTTCTTGAGAGATAAAACCGTTATTGGAGATATTTACTTCGGTATTAATCTGGTTATAAATCCCGTATGTCCCATTTGGCCATTTGATCTCATTCATACACGCGCTAACATCACAGTGACCATCGGCGGCAGCTCCCTTCAACGTCAGCGTGAAAAGCATCAAAACAACTGACAACAAAGCTCGGTTCATAAGTATCTCCTGGCTGATTCTAATTTATTATAGCTCTCCTACTTTTATAAATTTTGTTATCGGGATTGAGCTTTCAGTCACGCTTGCTGACAGATCCCTGGTCAAGCTAGAGGAGCAATGCTGTGGTTATAAGGATAATTTAGAAGTTATTTACCGATCTCCGACGTGCAGTGCGGACAGCGCACGGCTGCTAGAGATACGTTCTCCTTGCAGTAGGGGCATTCCTTCGTATTCGGTGCCGGAGGCAGCGGTTTACTCCTCATGGCGTTGACCTGCCTGATTATGAGGAAGACAACGAAGGCGACGATCAGGAAGCTTATTACTGCGTTTATAAAGGTTCCATAGTTTATAGTTGGGGCACCCGCTGCTTGAGCCGCGGCTAGAGTGTCGTAGTGAACCCCGGTCAGGGAGATGAACAGGTTTGCAAAGTCCACCTTTCCCAGGACAAGGCCAATGGGAGGCATGATGATGTCCTTTACGAGGGAAGTGACCACACTGCCGAAAGCTGCACCAATGATGATGCCGATCGCCATATCAAGGACGTTGCCTTTCATGGCGAACTCTTTAAACTCACCTACGAACCCCATAATTTTCCCCTGCCCCGATACGTCATAAATCATTTCATATTTGCCGTGCCGATATAAATTACTTTTGATTCTTGAGCAGCAATATGGATAGCAGTCAAACTGCGCCATGCAGCGAGCTGCGGTGTATTCGAATAAAATTAAGTCCTTACTCATTTACCTTAACGATAATTTGAGCTAAGCTGCTAATATTGGCCGCAGAAAAATCAATTTTCACTGGATTTCTAGATTGTGCTGCTGTGTTGGATATCTTTTTCAGAACCTCATCTCTAGATATCGATTCTTGTCCACCATCCGTTCCTGCTACAAATGGCCTTTCGCTTACGGATTTATGGACTTATCCAACACAGCAGATTGTGCCAGAAAGTGCCAAATATTCACAAGAAATAATTGCATAATGATGACATGATCACGGAAGATAAGTCAACACCATCATCACCAGAAAGACCACCCGACTTCTATAAGCGATTATTGAAAAATCTGTCAAAATAAAGTGCATGAACGGTACTTTCATCGATATGGATTGCTGAAGACTTGGTCCCTGGGATCTTATCGATATTTATCTGGAATAACTTACTATCGACGATAGTGCCGTTTACCCAAGGTCGAAGCAGGAGCATGTTCACTTCAGTATTT